>Ga0123355_10000156_pt1 | contig 82398 bp, 88 predicted proteins | sample TergutEmb28metaG_3_FD_89872 | JGI IMG/M metagenome (GOLD analysis project Ga0123355, IMG submission 89872) | Embiratermes neotenicus P1 segment gut microbial communities from Petit-Saut dam, French Guiana - Emb289 P1 | ecosystem: Host-associated > Arthropoda: Insects > Digestive system > Gut ... | reverse complement strand
TTTATCTACTTGGAACACAAGTAATGTGACCAACATGGGAGGAATGTTCTTTTATGCAACCAGCCTAACAAATCTTAATGTATCTACTTGGGATACTAGCAATGTAACCAATATGATTAATATGTTTCGCAATGTTAGTCTAACAAGCCTTGATGTGTCAAATTGGGATACTGGCAATGTGGTTGATATGCGACTATTATTTGCTGGAGCAAGTAACCTGACAGATCTTGATGTGTCAAATTGGAATACAAGTAGTGTGACAAATATGTCTAGTGTGTTTAATGGAACAAGTAGTCTAACAAGTATTGACCTCTCGAATTGGAATACAAGTAATGTTACTACTATGGGTAGTATGTTTAGTGATGCAAACAACTTGAGCAATATCGGTGATGTTTCTAACTGGGATGTTAGCAATGTAACAATTATGAATAGAATGTTCCTACGTACTGCCTTTACAAGCCTTGATTTATCTGGGTGGGACACAAGTAATGCGATAAATATGGATGAGATGTTTACTGGGGTAAACACTATAAACTCAATTAAACTAGGAGAATATTTTATAATTGGGGGGTCTAATCTAGGCTTAACAAATGTTCCTAACAACCTAGCATTTACAGGTCTATGGACAAATACTGGTGTAAGTAGTCCTGCTGGTAGTCTAACCTTTAATGCTATTAATTTAATGAACCATATAAGAAATAATCCAGCGAATGAAACTTGGGTATGGCAAGCAAGATAAATTACAGAAACTTTAAAACAACGAAAAATTTATTACTAAACTTCGTAAAGATATGAAATGATGCAGGAGAGGGCATTGAAATTGATTTTTCATGCAAATTATGATATACTGTGGTCATAAATATATATCTACCCCTTTGAAGTGGGAAAATAGAATATGCGAGGAGGCAATTATGTCATCATCACCACGAAACACTGTAACGCGGTTTGCCAGGGTGTGGAAAGCACAACGAGAAGTACATCGTTATCGACATCCAGAAGAATCGTTGCCGAAAGACTTGACGACGATAGCGACTCTCGTCATTGATGATTTGGTTAGCGCATTAGTTAATCACATTACCGCAAGGAATGAGAGGCGATTAGGAACGCTTGATGTATATATAACACTTCAAGTCGTCCGGGGTTACATCTCTCTCTATTTCTCTGTTGGCAAGCCCGTCGATATGCAAAATAGGCATACGGCTCAAAACGTACGGGTACACCATTATGATTTTGCCGTACATGATGTAAAGGATAAACTCTTGGAACTTTTAGAGGAAGACGGCATCCTTATGAGGAGCAAAAATCCGAGGACATCGCCTGATACCTTCTCAGGTATTTATCGTTTCACAAAAAAATAGGGGATGCTGCGAAATAGTGGCATTAAAACAGGCTAAGAGTAATTGTTAGCCTGCTTTTTAAATCTGTAACATCAGGATTACAAAATCTTGCTTTATGTTGACTTATTGCTGAGATTTTGGTAAAATAATATCAATTGAAATGCAGAAAGGAGAGTCCTATAATGAGCCGTAAAGGTTTAGGAAGGTTAATTGTAGGAGTGACGGTATTTACTTTAGGTTCTGCTGCTACGCTTTTTATACCAGGAATGATTATTGGTTCCTTGGTACTTGTGGCAATGTGGATATGCATACCGGCACGAAAAAGACACTAACGATAAGTAATGTTCTCTCTCCAAATGATACGTGAATTAAAGGTATCTTTTCAAGAAAGGGGCGCCTGAATGGACGCTATTTCAGAAATTACCAAAGGAATTGATTTCTTTTGGGAGCTTGCTGGTGGTGACCCAATTAACTGGGCGAAACTGTCTGCAGGACTCATACTAACGATAATAGTAACAAGTTCGTTATCGAAATATCTAAAGAGGAATGTAAAAAAGACAGGGTATACATATAGCGAAGGTAGAGGTACAATGGTGCACTATCAGTACACGGATGACTAGATAGTAAGAGTTCTTGTAGTAGAAAAACGGGCGAAACAAGTAATTGTTAGCCCGTTTTTCATGTCTTCACGGGGAAGTCCGTATATATAAGAACGTCTTATATATGTCTTTCTTATATTTTAAATTAACAAAGAGCCTAGAAGTTACCTTATCTAGGCTTTAAAATATCCTACTATGATGTCTTTACTATAACTATATTAGCAAGGCCTGTTATGCTAATAGTATCGTCTGTTGTGTTTACTAGCTGTAGTGTTGAAGGTTCTCCTGTAACATCGTCTACTGGAACTACTACCAATGAACTTCCTGCTACTATTCCTACTGATACCGGTATAAAAGATTGAACTTTTTGAATACCATCTAAAAATAATGATAAATTCACAAAGGCTTTTGTATCTGTTCCGTCAACTGGTACTTCCCATGTTACTAAATACGTTCCTGGCTTAAGTGTAAATGTTGATGTTGCTATATCATATGATATATCTGCAGAAGAGCTTGGGGTTATAATGTCATTAAATGGTACAAATGCTTCGTCTAGTAATATTGTAGGTGTATCAAGTTGCACTTGCATTCCGCTTGAGGATAAGGATTGTTCTCCTGCACCATATATCATCAACCCCGCTGTTACCGCTGTTACTCCTGATAAAGTAGCTCTATTTATTGTATCAGGATTAATTAACTGAATTGTTTCCCCTGCATCTGCAATACTAATAACTGCAAATCCTGAAGTAGGTGCCACTTTGAAATGACTGCTACTTCCGCTCTCACTTGTAACTATATCCTCAAAACTAGTTTGAAGGGTAAAGTTACCTCCTGTTTTAGATAATCCTGTTTGCTGAACTACAAACCAGTTAACTATATAATCCCCTGTCTTATTACAAGTAATTATACCCGTTGTATCGTCATATGAAAACTCCCCACTATTTCTAATTTCATTGTCAAAAACAATATTAGCTTCTGGTTCGATAGCTCCTCCTGTAGTTCTTTCTAATTGCAAGAAATATGCCATGTTTTTTATTCTCCCTTTCTAATTATTAATGTTAGCTATCACTATATTAGCCATAGGACTTATTTCATGAAGTCTAACGGTATCTCCTGTTGTATTAAGCAGCTCAATTGTAGTAGAAAGATCATTTGCAGTTATTAAACTGCTACTACTCAAGAAGCTAGTTGCAATCGGAGCTGTTGCTGTTCCATAAATTCTGTTGTTAACACATAAAGAAAAACTAAAAAATGGAGCTGTTGCTGTTCCTTCTACTGAAATATTCCAATTCACTAAATAGTTAGATGGCTTTAATAAGGTAAATCTTCCCGTCTCTGAATTATAAGTAATATTTTTATCTGATTTATTAATAACAGTATTGAACTTAACAATCTCCTTATCTGCAACAAAAACTTTAGCAGGAGATGTTAGTTGCACTTGATATCCTCCTTTTTTGTTACAGATAACCGGAGGTTTAGGTCTCGGCGGACAACATTTTATACATCTGCATCTAAATGGAAAACATCTAGTTAATTGTTCTGAGTCACAAAATGATTCGTAACAGTTTTTATTCATTGATTCACTCCTCCTTCTAAATTGTGAAAACCACCTATAACATTATATGTAGAATTTCGTAAATCTGTGTTTTATTGTGTTTATCTGAGAAGATATATAAAACATTTTTGTGCCTGTTTTCATATACTAGTATAAAAGGGGAGATGAAATGTACTATATTCAACGTGAGAGGAAAGAAATAGATAATAAAATACAAGTTGAAAGTTTAGTAGAATTTGATGTTGAAATTGCACTAAGCAAAAGTGAAGTTAAAAACAAAAACGAGGAACTTATATTAGAAGCAGACTTCAACTATAATGAAGAAGGCTCTATTGACATATTAAGAGCAGGCGTTTTTACAATTAGCTGGTTTGTTACACAAATGACAGGGCTTTCAAAAAATGGTCAATCATTTCATATACAAAAGGTTGATTATGATGTAGATGCCGACGAATGGGTTCGAATTGCCGGCGGAAGTAGCCATGCAAAAAATTCTTCTTCTTCTGGATTTGCCATTGTTGATGTTAGCGAAGCAGAAATTACATTGCACGGGAAAGCTACAATAGGATTGTTTAATGCTTCAAATGCATCTGCCAAATTAACACACCATGCACACGCAAAAGCGGGTATTTCTGTAACTGGTCTTAATGTGAAAAATATATATGAACGAATAGAGTCGATACAATCGTTTATTGATTGGTCTGATGTAACAAATGTTATGCACTCTACAAACACTCTTAGAGGAATTGGAGCGGGAGTTATACATTCGGGATTTACTTACAACTTTTGGGGAATAGGTAGTCTCGATCATCAACAAACTTTATCTAGTGGCTCAACTTACTACATTATAACTAGCGACGACTATCCTCCATTGAAATTATATCAAGGGGACTCTGCTGCTGTAGCTACACTATGGATTCAAGCGGGTGGAACTTTATATACTGAACCTCTGAGATTTGACGAAAAAGGTCTTTATTTTACAGCAAGCAATCAAATGTCTAACCTGCCTATAGGAACAACATTTTGCTTTACACAAGCCTTGATTTTATTTGAAGCATAATAATATTAATATTTTTTTAAAAAAACAAAGATAGGACTACAATACCTATCTTTACTCATGTATAAAATATTCTTTTATTATTCACCTTCACTTAGTGGACTGCGATTATTTTTTTGAATGTCTTTTATTAAACTTTCCTTTTTCAAGACATCATATCTAACAAACGCCATGACTTGTAGGCACTGTATAAACACTTCAATAGCAACCCCCATATAGTTCAATACAAATATATTATAAATAATCATAATCGTTGTTGGAATTAAAATTGAAAATCGTAATGTCCTTTCATTTTTCTGCCAAAACGCCCATGTACCTACCAATGATGCTCCCATTGGGAATAGATCTAAAGTTCCTTGCCATAGGAAAACATTTATTGCAATCACTGTTGCCAAAAAGGATATTAAAACATAAATATTAGGGGCTTTTCCTTTGCTCTCAAATATATAATAAACTGTCATGGTAACAACACCAAACATTATCATACCAAATGCAACCCATAATCCTTGTAATGCGAAACTCACTCCATATAAGACCATAAATGGAATTCTATAAAACAAAATATTCTTCTTCTGTTTGCTTAGTGCCGCAAAAACAAAAGCTATCATAGCCGCAAGCACAAAAACTTGTGAAATAATAAACATTACACTCCACTGTTCTCCCATCTTCTTTCTCCCCCTTACTACATCTGTATTAAAAATACACTAATTATGATAAGCACCCCAGCAATAATTTTTTTAAGTAAATTCTCTCTTTCTTTAAGGAATATGTATCCAGCAAGAACGTTAAGCATAACACTTATAGATGATAGTGGCGCTACCACCGTTACATTTCCTAGTAAATATGCACGTAGTATAGCTATTGCTCCAACACTCCAAGAAAGTCCTATTAAAATCAGAATCTTTTTGTTCACATTCTTGAATTCTTCTTTTAATGTTGATATCTTTGTCCTTTCAAATAAGAAAATTACTAGTGCAGGTGCCGAAAAAGTGATCATCATATAGAATGGAAGATTAAAATATCCTGATATCCTTATATCTAAAGTTACTGCTAAAGCAAGTGATAAGTTCGATAGCACACCTAATGCTACATACTTGCTCATTTTCAGGTCACCCTTTTTGTAGAAAACTAGGAAATTGCTAAATATTATTAAGATCGCTCCTATAATTGCCGTAGGCACAGCAGGTTCACCAAAAAATGTGAGCCCGATTATTATCATAAATATAACATTAGTTTGTTTTAATATGCTGAAAGTAGATGCCTCTATTCCTCTCATAATAGTAGTACTTAGCCTATTATTTAATGCAAAAAACAAAACTGCCAATCCTACAAAAAAGTACACTCTAGGATCTGTAGGAAATCTAATATCAAAAAAAGGAACCCATATTAGTATTAAAGCTCCAGAAATCAGCTGTAACAAAATTGTTAAAGCTCCATCATCCTTTGCCGTCTTAGTCGCCACTTTAAAACATTGTGTTCTTAAAACTGAGCAAAACCAAGCAATTATAAGGTTTATGTACCATAGCCCCAGTATGTTCATTGTTTCTCCATTCTGAAATATTTATCTCCATTCTATCTTTATTTAATAATATTGTACTTAACATGGACTATATCATTAATAATTTTTGTATCTTTTAGTTCTAATTTTGTCTCTAAAATTGCTTCTCTAAAAAGAGATATTCCTTGTGGCACTATTACAGGATTATATGATAATACAAGTTCATCTGCCAATCCTTCATTTATAAATGATGTAATTATTTGTGCTCCACCAGAAATTAGGACTTTATTCATTCCCTTATTCTTCAAATACTCTATTGCCTGCTTAGGAGACTGACAGTATATAATATCTTCATTAGATTTGTTTTCTTTTCTAGAAATTATAACTAAATTAACATTTTCTAAATCTTTTTGGTATTGTTCTCCCCATGTTATTACATTCTCATAGGTAACTCTTCCAAAGATTAAATTGTCATATTCTTTTATATATTCTTTCATTATCTGCCAATTTTTATTTGATAGAAAGTCTTCATCCCCATTTTGTCTAGCAATAAATCCATTTAACGATAATGCCATTAATATGGTTACTTTCATATACTCCGACCATCCTTTGTTTTTATTCGACTTACCCATTCTATCACATTTTCGTGTTCTTTTGTTAACGACATACAAAAAAAAGCAAACCACTTGCTTTATAGTCTGCTTTCTTTATAATTCATGTAGTCTTTCCCCTCGTTTCTCGTTCTTCTATTATTTACTCTAGACTCTGCTCTTTCGATTTAGCATTTTTAATTTTAATTAATTTATAAATATGTATAAAAATAAGCGCTCCATTTAATAGCCATACACTTATTGCTCCAATAAAAATTCCATAAATAACAAAAAGAGTAGATCCTATAATGTTTATGCTCCTTATTTTTCCTTCTCCTGATAATGCAAAAGAGGCCAGGACAAATAATGTAGCAATTATCCCTAAAATTTCAGCATTTAAAAAGTCCATAAAAATTCTCCTTTCTTTTATCCGCATTTTATATGTTTTTCATTTTCCTTATATGAATATTCTTGTAAAAAGCCTTCATAGATAGAGTTTATTCCTTTAAGTTTAGTGAAATCTTGTGGCTTGACTATTTTCGGTAGTTCTTCTGTTTCCACTCCAGCTTCACTCAATATATATCTTACAAACTCAGCACAGTAAAAATAGTTTTCTCTTTCAACTTGCTTTCCTAATGAAACAGCGGCCATTCCTATAATGTTAAATCTATATTTTTCTTTGTCTTTCTCCATTTGTTTTATAACATGTTGTATTCTATCATATTGTTCTTCTGTCACTGTTTTAGAGAATACTACTGCTTTTGTCTTTTTAAACCTTTTAAATGTCCCGAAGTCTATTCCTTCATGAACAAATCCCGCTGGAAAAAGCGTATAGCTGTAATGTCTTCCAAACGAATATAATTCTTCTAATTCTTTATCTAATGCAATTGATACATGTGTATACGTGTTCTTCGTATACAACTTGATTGCTTTAGATAGATATGTTCCCGTATAAGTTATAACAATGTATATGTCTTTCATAAACCCTCTCCATAATCATCATACTCTTGATCTGCGTCTTCTATTCTATCAAAATCCTCATATCTTTTCAATACAATTTATTCTATATTATCTTTATTTAAGTATCATACTACAATAATATTTAATATATTATTGTAGGTGATTAATATGTATAATTTGAGAAATATATCTCTTTCGGGAAATATCGTTCCTACTAATGTTAGCTATAATTCTAATATATTGAATTCCAATATTTCTTTACTTAAAAAAATTCATCCTTTTTTAGATGTGTTTTCTATTGGGTCAAGTGTACTTGGCAACCCTCTTTATTGTATCAAACTGGGGAGCGGCGACAAGAAAGTTTTCTACAGCGCTTCCATGCATGCAAATGAATGGATTACTTCCCCTTTGCTTATGAAATTTATAGAAGATTTTTGTATAGCCTATGTAAATGGTGATAATATTTTAGGGCATTCAGCTAAAGAAATATTTAGCGCTTGCAGCATATATATTGTTCCAATGTGTAATCCTGATGGCGTAGATTTAGTGACAGGTTTAATTCCACCGAAATCATCTGCATATCTCTCTGCAAAACAAATTGCTGACAAATATCCTTCAATTCCATTTCCTTCTGGTTGGAAGGCAAATATAGAAGGTGTTGACATTAATTTACAATTCCCTGCTGGTTGGGAAAAGGCAAAAGAAATTAAATTTGGGCAAGGTTTCGTCAGTCCCGCCCCTCGTGATTATGTGGGATTAACTCCACTATCTACTCCTGAAGCTAAGGCTATATATGATTTTACACTGATGCATGACTTTAAATTAATTCTTGCTTATCATACTCAAGGCAAAGAAATTTACTGGCAATTCAAAGATTATGCTCCTGAAAGAGCTAAACAAATTGGCGAGAAGCTTGCACAAATAAGCGGATATGCTTTGGCAGAAGTTCCTTATACTTCTAGTTTTGCTGGATATAAAGATTGGTTTTTACAAGAATTTAGGTATCCTGGTTATACTATAGAAGCCGGTTATGGCGAAAATCCGCTTCCAATAGATCAGTTTGATGAAATATATAGAGATAATCTTGGAATATTAGTCCTCGGTGCCGTTTTATCATAAGTATAAGTTTTAAAAGAATTTGCATACACCTATTGACTCGTTTGGTCAATAGGTGTATGATGATATTATAGGAGGTGTTATTTTGTGAATTTTTTAAAGGCAAGCGACGATAAGCAAGAAAAGATAATTAATATATCTCTAAAACTGTTTGCCATTAATGGGTACAAGCATACTACCACAGATGCTATTACTAGAGAAGCTAATATATCCAAAGGAATACTATTTCATTATTTCAAGACTAAAAAGAACTTATATTTCTTTTTATATGACTATATTGTTGAATTCATAGCCTCTGAAATAGGCAAGCAAGATTTTAGTAAAACAGCTGACTTGTTTGAATATATTTTATTAGGCGCAGAATGCAAATTAAATATAATGAATAAGTATCCTTATATCTACGAATTCTTTTTTTCCGCTCTTAAGGAAGATGATAAAGAGATAAAGGAATATATTTCTTCAAAATATATTAATGAAATCGCTAGCACCTGGACAGAGCTTTTAGCACAAATTGATAAAAACAAATTCAAAAACCCTGATGATATAGAGAAGATCGCAAATTTATTAAATTACTGTTCTAACGGCTTACTTAAAGAAGTTATTGACTCAGATTTTATAAACATTGAGGCCGCTTCTAATAAATTTCTTGATATTGTTCATATGTTAAAACAAAATTTTTATAAGGAGGAATATTTATAATGAAAAACATTGTAAAAATCGACAATCTTACAAAAAAATTCGGAGACTTTACAGCTCTAGACGGAGTTAATCTAGAACTAAAAAAAGGGGAAATCCTTGGCTTTATTGGCCCGAATGGAGCTGGAAAAACTACAACAATTCGTTGCTTATTAGGAATATTGCAAGCAACAAAAGGAACTGTTACTGCTTTTGAGAAAGACGCTTGGAAAAATGCTGTTGAAATTCATGAAAAAATTGTCTATGTTCCAGGTGATGTTAATCTATGGGATAACCTAACAGGCGGAGAAGTAATCGATTTATTTATTAAACTGCAAGGATCTAAGAATAAGAAGAAGAAAGAAGAATTGATTAAGCGATTTGATTTCGATCCTTCTAAAAAATGTGGAACTTACTCAAAAGGGAATCGTCAAAAAGTAGCTTTAATTGCTGCATTTGCATCTGATGCTGAACTTTATATTTTAGATGAACCTACTAGCGGATTAGATCCTCTAATGGGGCTTGTTTTTAAAGAATGCGTTCTAGATCTCAAGAAACAAGGGAAAACTGTATTGCTATCTAGCCATATCTTATCAGAAGTAGAAGAACTATGTAATAACATCAGCATTATTCGTAATGGTAAAATCATTGAGACAGGTACATTAGATGAACTTCGCCATTTAAAAAGAACTCGCGTTAAAATAGAGACTAAAGATCACATTAAAGATTTAAAAATTAAAAATATCCATGATATTGAGCAAAATGGTAATATTATTGAATTCACAGTAGATAGTTCTGAGTTAGCTAAAGCTATATCTAGTCTGGATAAATATGAGATTACTAACCTGGTATGTGTTCCCCCTTCATTAGAGGAGTTATTTATGACTCACTATAAAGGCGGTGAGGGATAATGTTATTCAAAAATAGCTTTAACCTAGCAAAATTATATTTAAGGAGAGAATGGAAGAGTAGCCTTGTCTGGTTAGTACTCCTTATCTCTCTGACTGTTTATGTAGCTGTTATTTTCCCTAACTTATATGGAGAGCCCGCTGATAGAGCTGGGATGGCAGAAACTTTACAAAATCCTGCTATGGTAGCAATGATAGGACCTGCATATGCTACTGGCGAAGACTATACGGCTGGTGTAATGTTTGTACAAATGATGTTTCTATTTACTACAATCGCAGTAGCAGTAATGAATATATTTTTAGTAGTACGCCATACCAGAAAAGATGAGGAAGTAGGCCGTATTGAAGTTATAAGGTCTCTTCCAGTAGGAAAACTCGCCAACTTAGCTGGTACATTACTTCTTTGTGTAGTAGTTAATACAATATTAGCATTAGTTATAGGTTTCGGTATATATGCTATGCAAATTGAAAACATGGATCTAGCAGGTTCTCTTGTATATGGAGCTACTTTAGGTGCTTCCGGAATTCTTTTTGGAAGTATCGCCGCTTTCTTTTCTCAAACTTGTTCTACATCGAGAGGAGCAGTTTCTTTTTCTCTTATGGTTTTGGGCATCATGTATTTACTCAGAGCAGTTGGGGACGTAAGTATAAGTGTGCTTTCATATGTTTCTCCACTTGGATTAATAATGAAAACCGAACCTTATTACAATAATTTTTGGTGGCCAGTTTTAGTCATATTAGGTCTAGCGGTAGTAATTAGCATAAAAGCTTTTTACTTAAATTCTATCCGCGACTTAGGCGCAGGATTAATCCCTGCTAAACGCGGAAGAAGAGAAGCTTCTAAATGTCTACAAAGCCCTATGGGATTATCGTTAAGGCTATTAAAAGGGACACTAATTACATGGCTAATTGTTCTGTTAGTATTTGGGGTTTCTTATGGTGCTGTATTTGGAGATATCGAAACTTTCTTAGATGGAAGTGAAATGATGCAACAGATATTCCTTAGTAATGACCAATTTACCATCTCTGAACAATTTATGTCTTTCTTAATGGTAATAATGTCTGTTGTAACCACTGTGCCCGTCCTTATGATTATGCTTAAAATTAGAACTGAAGAGAAAAAAGGGCGCCTTGAGGCTATATATGCAAAAAGAATATCACGCTCTAAAGTATTATTTAATTATTTATTCATTTCCATAGTAAGTAGTGTATTGTTTGTAAATGCTTCTGTTTTTGGATTGTGGTCTGCGCAATATGCAGTTATGGCAGAACCCATCGCTTATCAAACTATATTAATAGCTGGAATGTCTTTTTTGCCAGCTATGTGGGTATTACTTGGATTCGCTGTACTTTTAATAGGTCTTGCACCTAAAATAACCAAACTAGTATGGGCAGCTTTAGGATTGTTCTTCTTCCTGGTTTATATGGGGGCTATGTTAGATTTACCTGAATGGTTGATTAATTCAACTCCTTTTAGCAGTATACCTCAATACCCAGTTGAAACATTCACCTGGACACCTTTACTAATATTAACTGGTATAGCTGCTGCATTGATTACTATTGGATTTATAGGGTATAAGAAAAGAGATATTTCTAGTCAATAATAAATCAATAAAAATTAAGCAATCATAACATTAGGGAGAGTTATAAAACTCTCCCTAATGTTATGTCCATATTTATTTCTCTTCCCTCTCTTAGAATAGTAAATGTTACTCTATCATTCGGTCTTCTACTATAAATATGTTTTCGAAGCTCGTTCATATAATTTATTTCGCTGCCATCTATCTCTGTTATAATATCGCCTACTCTTACCCCTGCTCTTGCCGCCGGACCTCCTACTGTTATTTGGGCTACGTATACTCCTCTCTCAAAACTTATATCTCCCTCAATAAGTGGGATTGCGGCTCTATCAAAACCAAAGACTCCTAGATTTGCTTCTTCAAAACTTCCAGCAGTTATAAACTGTTCAATAATAGGTTTAACAATATTAATTGGAATCGCAAAACCTATTCCTTGTGCTGTAGTAATTTTTACTGTATTTATTCCGATAACTTCTCCGTATCTGTTTATAAGTGGCCCCCCACTATTCCCTGGGTTAATTGTTGCATCAGTTTGGATTAGATTTCCCATATATGAAGTTTGGCCCTCTTCCTCAATCCTTATAGTCCTATTTACTCCACTAACTATCCCTGCTGTTACTGTTCTTTTGAACTCAATCCCTATCGGATTTCCAATAGCATATACTGGTTTTCCGAAGTCTTACATCGTCCGAATTTGCCAACCTAAAATAGTGCAATCCTCTTGCTTCTATCTTTACAATCGCTAGATCCAAATGCGAATTTGCCCATACAACTCGGCCTGTATACGTTCTCCCATCTTCCAATGTAACATAGCAATTGTTGTGCCTATCTCCTGCAACATGCCAATTAGTCAGGATATATCCATCCTCTGAGACTATAATTCCCGTTCCCAATCCTAGCAAACTTTCACTTTCGTTCGAAAATATTGATGTCCCCATGTTCCTTATTTGCGAAATGCCTACCACGCCTTTTATAGCAGTTTCTAACATGTCCGCTCCGGCTCTCTTCAGCTGCAAAAGTCATTCTTTCCGCACTACCCGTTCTTGTTCCTATGGCAATGCCCGCACTATCTTCAGATGCCCATATGGGGGCATTTATGTATATGCTATATACTAATATGCTAGTTACTGATACTAAGGCCATTAGCATGATAATTAGAAGCGCTTTTACCGCTTTTTTACTTTTTCTTTCTTTTTTTTTATAACTGTACATGAAAACCTCCGAATAAAATATATATCTTTAAATATATATTTCCCCAGAAAAACTAAATTTAATCATTTGCTTAGAGTAGAAAAGTTTTCTTAAAAATAAAAAAATGTGATTTTACTCACATCTTATCCATTTACTTTATTATAGGGATTGCCCTGTGGCAATCCCTATAAATTAATTTTCTTCAAAAGAACCGAATAGTTCATCAAACTTTGCTTCTAGATCTTTCTGCAAATCTGGCAGCATTTCACCTTGTGATTCTACTTTCGTCGCAGACTTTCCTTCTTTTTTATCATCTAGCTCCTGTGGCAACATTGGTGCTTCGTTAGCTTCCACAGCAGTTCCGCATTCCGGGCAGCAACTCCTACAGGCTCTTTCGCCGATTCTTCTTTTTTTGGCTTTTCTTCTTCAAACAAGTCATCTAAAGATTCTATTTTTGTCTCTTCCTTATTCTCATTTTCAGGAACGTACGGATTATATGGATTATATTTTCTCCATTCCCCTCTTTCTGCTAATTCAACATTATTATGGTCTACTTGATACTGAGCTACCAATTTAGCTGTATTGTATTTGAAATAGTAATATTTCGGTGCTTTTATTGGTTTTAATCCTTTTTCAAAGATTATACATAAATCTCCATCCAATCTTCTAAGTTCGTCTGGAGTCATAAGAGGCCTTGCCATAATCTGATCGGATTTTTGGAATCCTTGTTTCCACATGTGCTTATCTTTATTTACCGACCAACTTTCTCTTGCTATAGTCCTTTCTCCAAGTTCTTTTGAGAAATATTCTACAGTCTTTTGAGAGTTACTTCCTAAGAAGACTGTCGTATCGCAGTTACCAATTATAGTTTCATAAGATTTTTCATATACCGCCTCTAACTGATCTAAGTTTTGCAGAATTACTGAGAATGATATTTTTCTACTTCTTGATGTTGATATCTTTTTATCAAAGTCAGGGATTCTACCTATGTTAGCAAACTCGTCCAGTATGAAAAATGTTGGTACATTCAATGCTCCCCCGTTTTTATCTGCAAAATCATATAAACGTTGTATCATTTGAGAGAAGAATATTGTTAGTAAGAAGTCATATGCTCCATGAGTATCTGAGGATATAACATATAGCGCTGTTTTCTTCTTTCCTAAATCCGGGAAATTTATCGTATTTGTTGATGTTAGTTCCGCTATTTCCTTAGAGTCGAACTTACCTAATTTTGATTGGAGTGAACTCAGTATAGAGCTATATGTTTTTTCTGGTGCTATCTCTATAGACTTATAGTACATTCTCGCTGGATGATCATATGGTAGTTGATTCATAAGCTCTGTAAGTAAGTTTCCTGACCCACTATTATTCGCTGCCCTTACTAACTCGGCACAACTTGCTAAGTTTTGCTCTTCTTCCGGTCTTGTTGCAAGAAGATAATAGATAAGTGCTTTAAGTAGCATCTCTGCCATGTCATCCCAATATGGATCTGCTTGAGATGTAATCTCTGATTGTCCTTTAACAATCGTATTGGCAATTATATCTACGTCTATTTCACTTTCAATGTGCATCAATGGATTATATCCATCACTCTTTGATGGACTTATTAGGTTAAGTATTTTAATATCATATCCTTGCTTTTGTAAATACCCAGCTGTTTTATCATATATTTCCCCTTTAGGATCTGTAAATACATATGACCCTAAATCTTCATAAGCATTTGGTATAACGTATGAGGCAGACTTACCAGAACCTGATCCGTCCAACTATCATTACGTTAACGTTTCCTCGCTTGTCTACTGGCAAATAGTGTTTTTCTGCAAGTAGTATCCCCTTTTTCGGAGAAAGAATTGTATATTGTTCTCCCTTTTCACACCAATCACTCGAACCATGTTCCATTTCTGTATATTCATGTTTTGGTGTTGATTTTAACATTCCTACTATTGCAGCAAATCCTAGCCCTATAATTAAGAACACTTGCATTCTCAGAAAAGTTCCAATATAATCACCTGAAAAAGTTTTAGCTAAGCTGCCCCCTATATCTACCCCATTGTTAATTAGGACCGACGCGAATTCATTAAAATCAAAAATGCCAGCCTCAGTGGTCGCTTCAACGATCCCCACTGTGAATGCCGGCAAGAAGAATATGGATGCTAACATCCATACTATGAATACTGCTATAAATATTGGTTTGCTTTTTTTAAATACGTATGTAGCTCTAAATCCCATCTCTATTTTCACCTTTTCTTATGTATGTTTAATAAACTTATATCTATATATAATTATCTTCTATTATATTAATGGTTCAGTTATCTGTCATCATGCTCTGCATCTGCTACTTCTTCCCCTGGAGTCTCTATCACTGCTTGTTCTTTAGCTAGTCGTGTTATAAAAGCAGGAGGGTTATCTCCCGGAAAAACTTTACAGTCACCGCTAGTCACTTTTTCTCCTGTTTCTCCTACCGTTTTCACGGTATTGTCATAAGCTACTATATCTATTTTTAACTCTTCTGGTGTGGCTTTTAATGTCGTTTCATCCGGCATTTCTACTCCCTCTGTATCTTTTGGTGGGTAGACATCTTTCTCTTTAGGTTCGACTGCTATTATTAACATGTTTCCGTCTGCTATCCCAGTATTTACTGCCATAACTATTGTTCCTCCTTATTGTTATCTGCTTTGTCTTTTATTTCAAAAGCAAAATAACTTTTATATGGTTTTAATTTGCATTTTCCTTTTACTTCGTTCGTGACTTCGTCAAAATATAATGTTGGTCTTACTTCCTCTGCTGTTTCAGGATCGATTATTGAAATTGGCCTCTTCAAGTTTGGCGTGTATTCAACATCCGTATATTCTGTTTCTTCTTCACTATATAAAGTCTGAAATTTCATTGGCATGGGTTTCTTAATAATGGTTACTTTCGTGTCTTGTAAAACACCCGTATTAACAACCACTTTTTCTCTTCCGAAAAGAGAGTATAAGAAGCGGGTTTCCATCTTTTTGTGGTCTATCCACATAAAAAGTCTTCTTCTTGTTTTCTCCTACTAATTCTTCCGTGTAACTTAACCTTTCTACTGTAAATTTAGGAGACTTACTCAAATATTCTTTTTCGGTTTTATTAACTTTGTATATAACTGTGTTGACGTCTTTAGGGTCTGTTATACTAAAGTGTTTCCCCTCTATTGCCTCTTCCATGCAATGCACCTCTCATTTCTACATATTAAAATGTGTTTTATCTTTTGTACAGTTTTTCAACTCTAATTATACATCATTCCCCTTATTATGTCAATATATCTGCTTGTTATTATGTTCTGGGTTTAAAGCTTGAAATGCTAGCCAATCTCTCAAAAAGCTCTTTTTCTTCACTAGATAGTTTTTTTGGCACTATCGTCTTTACTTCTGCTACTAAACTCCCTCTGCCTCCTTGGCCATCTTTATATCCTTTTTGGGGAATTCTTATTTTCTCTCCGCTTTGTACACCAGGTGGTATGTATAGTGAAACCGTTTCATTAATTGTATTTATGTTTACTCTCTTTCCTAACGCCGCTTCCCATGGTGATAAATATAGGTCTGTAACTAAGTCGTATCCTTCTAATTTGAACTTAGGAGTGTTTTGTATATTTATCTTTATAAATAAGTCTCCGTTTTTTCCTCCATGCTCTCCTTTTTTTCCTTGCCCTAAAAGTCTTATCTTTTCACCGTCTCTTATTCCTGCCGGAACTTTTACAGCAAATGTCTTCATTTTTCCTTCAATTGTTCTTAAGGATATTTTCTTTTCTTTTCCATTAAAGGCTTCTTCCACATCTATGTTTATCTCTGTCGCTATGTTCTCACCTTTTATCGCTACTTTTTTCTTAGTAGCTTGCGGACGAATTGTTTCCGCATCTTCCTTGCTTCCTCCGAAAAACATTTTTGTAAAATCACTAGCCATGTCTCTTTTCTCTTCAGTCCCTCTTTCTTTCGCTAACCTTTTACCTATATACGCATTCCATTTTTTATCATATTTTCTTTTGGTTGTTGGATTTGATAATACTCTATAAGATTCATTTACATCCTTAAATCTTTCTTCCGCTATACGATCCTCCACGTTAACATCTGGGTGATATTTTTTTGCTTGTTCTCTAAATGCCATTTTCAATTCTGCTTCAGAAATTTTAATTGTATCTAATCCAAGTATCCTATAATAATCTTTAAATATCATTTTTGCCATCCTCCAAAAATAACTATTGTCAATATAATCTTTACGAATTATATCATATTACTGGCTATTTGTGAATAGAATTACATAAAATTGCACATAAATCATTAAATATGATATAATTGCTATGAAAATAAGTAGGGAGGCTTTTTATGAGTAGTTACCCAGACTTTAAGAATACCGATGATGTTCTGCATATAGAAATTATCCAAGCCTTAAGAGATACTATCGAAATTAAGGACCCTTATACTAGAGGACATTCAGATAGAGTTTCTGAGCTGTCTGTTTTGATGGCCGAAAAGTTTCACCTTCCTGAAGAAGATTTAATTACATTAAGAATCGGAGGACTTTTCCATGACATCGGGAAAATCGGAATGACAGATGAAGTGCTGTCAAAAAGAATCAGCTTAACAGCTGAAGAGTTTTCTGATATACAAAGGCACCCCGTTATTGGTGAATACATCCTTTCAAAGTCACCTATGTTTAAAAATATCCTTCCTATTGTAAGAAATCATCACGAAAAATATGATGGTTCTCGGTTATCCTGATAAGTTGTCAGGGGAAGATATTCCTTTTTTAGTACGATTGACTGCCGTTTGCGATGCTTTTGACGCAATGACTTCGAGGAGAAGTTATAGAGAGCCATTACCATTAGATATTGTTAAGTCAGAGCTGCTCAAACATAAGGGCTCTCAGTTTGACCCTAAAATTGTAGACGTTTTCCTAGATATAATGAAATATAATTATGATGAAATTGTGAATATACAGGAAAAACATAAATCAGAGTAAAACTTGTTTAACCTAAAGGGCAGATGATATAACATCTGCCCTTTACTCTTTTTATACTCTTTTGTCTTCTATTCCATACCTAAATATTTATTATATGTGCAATCTCGGTCATACACTTTCTCTCGCCTTATATCTATAATTCTATTTGCAACTGTTTGAACTAATTGGTGGTCGTGGGATGCAAATATCATATCCCCTTTGAACTTAGTTAACCCTTCGTTTAACGCTGTAATTGCTTCCATATCCAAATGGCTAGTAGGTTCATCCAATATTAAGAAATTTGCTCCTGATAGCATAATTTTAGAAAGAACACATCTCACTTTTTCTCCACCAGATAAAACTTTCACTCTCTTTAAAGCTTCATCACCAGAAAACAACATTCTCCCTAAGAATCCTCTTACAAAACTTTCATCTGGGTCTTTTGAGTATCCGCGTAGCCACTCTACTAAAATTTCATCATTTTTAAATAAATAACTATTGTCTTTAGGGAAATAGTCTGTAGTTATTGTCTGTCCCCATATTATTTCTCCTTCATCCGGTTCCACGTCACCTGCTAATATTTGAAACAGAACAGTTGTAGCTAGTTCATTTTCCGCTAATACTGCAATTTTATTATTTGGTTTTACTGAAAATGAAATATTATCTAATACTTTTTCACCATTAATGGTTTTAGAAATATTTTTTACAGTTAGAACTTCTTTCCCAGGTTCTCTATCCGGCTTAAAATCTATATATGGATATTTCCTATTAGATGCTTTAATCTCTTCTAACTCAATTTTTTCTAATGTCTTCTTCCTCGATGTCGCTTGTTTTGATTTTGATGCGTTCGCACTAAATCTTGCGATAAAGTCTTGGAGTTCCTTTATTTTTTCTTCTTTTTTCTTGTTAGAATCCTTAGCTTGTTTTAATGCAAGCTGACTTGACTCATACCAAAAATCATAATTCCCTGGATATATTTTTATTTTCCCAAAGTCTACATCTGCTATGTGTGTACAAACTTTGTTTAAGAAATATCTATCATGGGAAACTACTATTACTGTATTTTCAAAGTCCATTAAAAAATCTTGTAACCAATTTATACTATTAATATCTAAATCGTTTGTTGGCTCGTCTAACAGAAGAACGTCTGGGTTCCCAAAAAGACTTTGTGCCAGTAGAACTTTAACTTTGTCCTTTGCTTCTATTTCTTTCATTTGTTTATAGTGATCACTCGCTTCTATCCCTAAACTATTAAGAAGTATTGCCGCATCTGATTCACTATTCCAACCGTCCAATTCGGCAAATCTTTCTTCTAATTTTGCAGCTTTGATTCCATCTTCTTCTGAAAAATTTTCTTTAGCATATATTGCTTCTTTCGATTTCATTATTTTATACAGATCTTCATTCCCCATAATTACTGTGTCCATAATTGTAAACTCTTCGTAAGCAAAATGATCTTGCTTTAACGTCGAAAGTCTTGCTCCTCTTTCTATTGCAATATCACCTTTGCTTGGCTCTATTTCACCTGATAGAACTTTTAAAAATGTAGATTTTCCTGCTCCGTTTGCTCCTATCAGTCCATAACAATTTCCTTTTGTAAACTTGATATTTACATCTTCAAATAAAACTCTTTTCCCAAATCTTACTGTTACTCCTATTGAACTAATCATTCTTTTCCTCCCAAAAATACTCATCACTATATTCTTGTGATGAGTATCTATTATATGGCTCATATGGCGTTTTGTCAACTAAGTCTATTTACATTTAATCCCTTAATATCCGTATGCACCTGCATAATATGTATTATATGCATTGGCCTCCACGGCTTGAACTACTGGGCCTCTTTCTACTATTCTGTTCATTGGGCTGTAGACATCTCTTGATAGTTCTTCTCTAGATACTTCTACACCATCCAGTCTGAATATCCTATAAGTTACATTGTTAACTCCATTACCTCCTTGTTGTAAAACTCTCTCCGTCCCTGGCGCTAATGCATTGTTTGTTTCAAATATTGTTCTCCATGGGATATAGTTTAAAATCGTTGTAACAATTTCTATTTCATATTCCACGTCTTGTCTTATCCCAAGTATTTCTATTACATTTTCTCCATTTATTGCAGTTGTCCTTATCATTATAGGGAAGTCTCTTGTGTTTTTAAATTTTAAATCAATCGCTCCATATACTATAGTTGCATCCCTTCCAGGTCCTACATATCCAGTTACAAACATATGGGGTCTTCTCTCTATGATTTCCAAATTTGCATATAGCACTGCATTATATAGGGTAGATGAAGGCTGACATATCCCTCCTCCTAGCATTGGCACTACTCTTCCTCCTGCAAATCCGGGGTGCTTCTCTAAATCCTGCCGCTGCAGTTCTCCTTCCTACGGTTTGATTAAATGAGAATATTTCTCCTGGCATTACTACTACTTCATTCATTCTCTCAGTTACCAATTGTATGTTAGTCGTCCTCGAGACGTTCCCTGGATCAAACCTTGTTGAAAATGAAGAAAGCGTATCTGGAAAAGCTCTTTCTCCTAATCTGTTAATTGTAACACTCGGAGTAGTTATTATTAGTTCAATTATATATTGTTCTTGATATTCTTCTAGCATAAGCTTGGCTTCTTCTACATCAAACCTTACTCCATAAACATGTGTAAAAACTTGGAATGGTTCTTCAACAAAATATGCATCTTGAGCTTCCCTAAATATATCATTATATATTTGAACTATATCTATTTCGCCAGGCTCTAAGATTATTACCTCTAATTCTATGTCCTCTCCAGTATTGTTTCTTATCTCATTGAGAATTAAAGTTCTTGTTTCTTCTGCGTCTATAGAATTCCCCATTATACCTCTTGTGATTATTAGTCTGTCTCTTTCTATGTAGTGATGTGGTTCTAGAACTGGATCCGGGAGCCTAATCGCTATATCTCTTATAGCTTCTTCTAGTAGGACTTCATCATATAATAGAACAAGTTCAAACTCTATATTAAATATGTTCGCTCTCATAATATCGAAATTATTTCTGAAAATATTTCCTTCTCTTCCTATTCCATATGCTTTTTCTACTATTTCTTCTATGTTATATCTAGCCATTATCTGAGATGGCATAAAAGAAGATTCAAGCTCATCAGCCTTTATGATAATTTCTCTATCTAGATTTATCATTTCTTCAAGAATATCAATTGCTTCTTGTCTAGTTAGTCCTTCCAAGTCTATCCCATTCACGGTTATTCCTGCGACTATTCCCGTATTATTAATGTTTGCTAAAGCAAACCCTGTAAATAGCAACACTAGATTTAGCAATACCACTATCAATATCATTGACATCAACAATGTTTTTTTGCTTCGTCTTTCTGAAGGTACAACTCTATATGTTTCACTATACTTTTCTGTTATATACTCTATCTCTTCTTCTGTTTCTTCGTCTTTTGATGTTTTCTCCACTGCTTTATCTGATTTTATCTTTGCTGCTTTTATTGCGGGGGTTCTTGTTGCTTTTTTTGTTGTCGTCTTATTTTTTGCTTTTTCAACTTGAACTATCTCCTCTGTTTTTTTAGAGGTTACTTTTGCAGCTTGTTTAATGGTTTCTGTCTGTGTTTTTTCTTTAGATGGAGTTTCAGCTTTTGTCGTTGCCTTCACAGGTTTATTAGCGTTTTTCTTCTCAGGTTTTTTGCTAATCACCTTTTCTTGCATATCCTTAACAGTACCTGTCTTAGTCTTGCTCTTACTCTCTGATGGATTGTCATCTTTTTTGATTGCTGGCTTTTTTGTCGCTTTCTCTGATGCTTTCTTCACTGACTTTTTATCTGATACTTTTTCCTCTTTAGCCTTCACAGGTGCAGTTTCGTCTGTTTTCTTGGTCACAACTTTTACCGGCTTTTTATCTGATACTTTCGCCGGTTTTTTTTCTGATTTCTTACTAGTTACTTTTTCTGGTTTTTTCTCATTTTCTACTTTCGCTTCTTTTGTATTTTCTTTGTCAATTACTTCCATCCATTTTCTCCTTTATTATAAAAAAGCAATTCATAGAATAATACTATCATAACCATCTTTTTTTTACAATATCATTCAAAATCATTCATTTTTTTTATTTTTTTCTATTCTCCTCCTACATTCTATTAATCTTCTTATTGCTTTATTCAAAAAACACTTCTGCTATAGTCTTATCTAATGCTGCCGCTATATTGTTCATCACTTCTATAGATGGGTTTTTTCTTGTCCCTTTTTCAAGATGGCATAAGTACCCTGCAGACACTCCGGTTAGCTTTGCAAGGCTACTTAATGTTATTCCTTTTTCTTTTCTTATTGCTTTTATTCTATTAGTATACATAGTAAAAAAACCTCCATTTGTTTAATTTTTGTTGATTGTTATATTGACAATATGATATCATGCAACAAAAAGACAAGTCAATGTTTTATACAATTTTTTACAAAAAAGTTTTTTCTTGTTTACCAGTAGACAAATTATTTATTATTGTATATAATGTTACCAAATTTTAGAAAAAGAGGTACTAAAAATGATCGGAGATATGATTTCGAAAGTTAGAAAGTCAAGAAACATGACTAAAACTGAACTTGCAAGATTAACTGATATTAACATCGGACATTTAACACACATTGAAAAAAGCGAAAGAAACCCTAGTCATAAGGCATTAAAAAACATCTGCCGCGCTTTAGATATTCCATACCAACAATTGATGTATACTTATGGTAAAACTCTTAGCGAAGACCAAGTAGCTTATGGATTTATTGAGCATATAACACATAATAGGGTGCCTGCTATATCTATAAATGATTTTATCGAATGTCCTCCTAATATGCCAGGTAGTAGTTTGGCAATAAAAGTTGCCGATGACTCTATGTCACCTTTATATGAGAAAGGCGATTATGTCTTTGTAGAATTAAATTCTTTGCTAAATGATAAAGAATGCGGAGTATTTAAATTAAACAATAAAATCCTTATGAGAAATTTTTCAAATAAAAAAGATGTTATCGTTTTAAAAGCTAAGAATAAGGAAACACCGGACATTACAGTTAAAAAAGATGACAATTTTTATATCATTGGTAAAGTATTAGGTAAATAATTTAGTCTTTTTTGTATATTTTTACAAAAAATGCTTGAATATTATTTTCTTTAGTACTATAATGACATTAACAAAAGATAAATGTAGGAGAATTAGCATGGAATTAACTAAAAATATATTTTTTAATACAGATAAATTAGTCCAAAATTCAAGAGTTAAAATTTCATATACTGGCAAGTTTTTTGAAGAAGGAGCTAGTGAAGTATTTATTCATTTTGGATTCGGAACTAATTGGGAGAGTGTATCAGAGTTAGAGATGACTCGAACAGAGATAGGTTTTCAGACAGAAATTGATCTTATAGAAAGTGATACTTTTAATTTTTGTTTCAGAAATGAAAACGATGAATGGGATAACAACGAAGCAGTAAACTATATTTTCGAATTAGAGAAGCCCGTATTAGATTTGATATTATTAGATGAAGTAGATTTATTGGATAGGCCTCATAGATTAAGAAGATCATATATATGGAGCAAAAAAATAAGACTTGCCGTTTATAAAATTATTACATACGTCCCTAAAATTATATCTGGTAATTATAAGAAAAAAGTATCTGAATAAACTAATTAACAAAAGGATGGAAAACCATCCTTTTGTTTTTGCTTGAACCCTTTTCTCTCTATATTACAAATCCCCCATTTGGTGAGACTATTTGTCCCGTCGTATATTCATCTTCTATGAGCCATTTTACACATTTATAAATATCTTCTGGTTTTCCTATTCTTCCTAATGGGGTATCTTTAGCTAGTTGTGTTATTATTGCATCATCTAATTTGCTATTCATTTCTGTATCAATTACACCTGGGGCAATACTGTTTACTCTTATTCCTGATGGACCCAATTCCTTTGCCAAAGCTTTTGTCATGCCATTTATCCCTGCTTTTGATGTAGAATACGCGACTTCACAAGAAGCACCTACAATTCCCCATATTGAAGATATGTTGACTATACATCCCTTTTTATTGTTAATCATATTCCCAACTACTTCTTGAGTACAATAGAATACCGAATTTAAATTAGTGTCTATCATCTCATTCCATTCATCATCTGTTATTTCAGTAAACATATGTAACATCGAAATGCCTGCATTATTTATTAGTACATCAATGTTTCCAAACTTTTCTAAAGCAAATTTGACCATCTTTCTTACTTCTTCTCTTTTAGAAATATCTGCCCTAAAGATCTCTATGTTTATGCCCTCTTTTTTCAACTTTTCTTGCAACTCTTTTGATTTCTTTGCAGTTTTATTGTAGTTAAGCAGTACATTATTTCCTTCTAAAGCTAATTTTTCTACCAAATATTTGCCTATGCCTCTTGAGCCGTCCTGTAACTATAATATTATTTTTCATTTAATATCTCCTTTTATTTAATAATTAATTTATTTACTTTTTTATATATCAAATAAAATATTAAATTTCAATTTATTTTAATATTTTTTTAATATTTTTTATTTTCTTGATTATTTTTATTTATTTTAAAAAACATATTCTTTATAATTATTTTCAGCATGCTTTCCATGTAATTATTTAAATCTCTGTAAACTTTTTTCCGCGTTTAAATTACATGTCTTTCTTCGAAACCTCTTCTGTAACTCCACACCTCAAAACTTCTTTTTTGACTTATGTCTACTGTCGTTGCATGTCCCAGCCAAAACCCCGAGTTCTTTGTTCCCAAATCATATTCCTGCACAATCATCTCCTTTGCTCTCTTTTACTCCTTGCATTCTTCTATTTTATGTTTCTTTTATTTTTTAGACTAATTTTTTTCCTCTGTTCGTTTTCAGTCTTTTTCTATCTGCAAGATAATTGTTGTTCTGTTAACTTGCCTCTTTAAGCACCTAAGTCATTCATATTCATTCTTTAAGATGTTTTAATTATATTTTAATGGTTTGGATCTTAAAGCAATTAAGATTATTTTAAATGATTTTTTTGAATAAAAGGATTATTATTTATTTGTCCATTTATTAAACTCTTTTTTCTATCATTATTTTGGTTTTTGTTTTAATTTAATTAATTTTTTAAAAATTAAAGAGCAATTATTAAATCTTTATTTATTTTTTATTATTTTTATTTTTTAATATTCTTTTTATTTATTTTTTAGCCATTATTTTATCTGTCATTTTATCTATTATTTTTTATGTTTTATTTATTCTGTTTTTTAAAAGTGTTTCCGTTGTCCTATGAATTTTTTCTGTTGCGCTTATTTGTCTAGAATCTTTCTCTCTTCCTTCTTCTTTTCATTATCTCAGTTAATATTTATTGCAACTCATTTGCGTTTTATGTCTCCTTGTCTTCGCATCCCCATCCATTCCGCTTAATTCTTTATTCCCATATCGTTTAGCTTCGCAGTTCTCTCCTTCCCGTTTCAACCTCTTGCCTTTTTTCTATTTTATGTCTTCTTCCCCACCTTCATGACTGCCATTTCCTTTTGCAGCACGTTCTTTGTTTTGCCCCTCCGCTTCTCTATTTTTGCTATCTTCTTTATTTCAAATCAGTGTGAAAATATTTAATTCTCTATAACTTACTTTATAAAGAATTATCTCGTATATTGAATTTCCATATGACTTTATTTACTATTATTTTTGAATTAATTCATTATTTATTTTTATTTAATTATTTTTCTAATTCGATTATTAATTACTAATTATTATTTTTATTTTTTAATTAACTTTTTATGAATCTATTTTATAGCACAATTTCTTGTTTATATTTTCAAAAAATCTTTACACTTTTTTTATTTTTTGTTCGCTATATTTTTTCTTATGTTGATTTTTTTCCTAAACTTTTTTATGATTATCTCTTTTCGTTCATTTCCTCATTTTCTTTGCTCCTCATTTCTTCTTTTCTATTCCTCTTTTTTGACCCTCAAACTTTTCTTCTTTTTACCTCTTTTTATAGTAGTCATAATTTGCCTTGCCGTTGAGTATTAAATTTTTTTACTACTCAGCTTCTTTTCTTCTTTGCATAAAAGGAACCCATTTATTTTTTCAGAAACACTTTCTAAACTTTTTTATTGTTCTTTCTTGCCTGTTTTTTCTTGAAATCCTATTAACTAACTGTTGTCCTTTTTCTCCTAAAAGGCTTATTCTTCCCTTGCCGGCGGACGCTCTCGTTCTTTGTTGTTCCCATTTATTTCCTTTTTGACTTTTGAGTGTCTTTCTTCTCCCCTTTCCCCTCCTCTCATCTATTCCTATCTTTTACCTTTATAGTGAAAAAACTTCCCATATATTAAACATATCTTTTTGTTTTTTCTTTTATGTAATCTCCTGTGAATTTGTTCACTATCTCTTTCTCCTCACTTTTCTTCTTGTCTCTCTTTTTCTAAATCTTTTTTATTCAGCAACCTTACTTTAACTTCTCTTTGTTTACATATTTTCTTTTTCCTTGCCCTTTCCTTTGTTTGGTTTTTTGTCAGGATATTTTACAAATCAATTATTTCTATTTGCATCTTTGTTCGTTTTTTTGGGATAATTTTATTTATAAAAAAGTTATACACTAAAAATATTTAGTCCTTTTATATTTTATTATTTATTCTATTTATTTTTTTAATTATTTTCTTATTTTATTAAATTATTTATTTTTATTTATATGGCTTCTTAATTTATCACTTCTTTTTTTATAATTAATAAAGCAGAGATTTAATCTCTGCTTTATTAGCTTTATGGATAAGTAAAATTATTTCTTTGTATCCTACAGAATATAAAATTATTTTTTAAATCAGTTTTTATACAAAAAAACAGAGATTAAGGGCAATTCCCAAAACCTCTATCCTGCTCCACTGCCCTAAGGCATTTTGGAGCCGCTAGTCAGACTTGAACTGACGACCTACTGATTACAAGTCAGTTGCTCTACCAACTGAGCTACAGCGGCACTGGTGACCCGTACGGGATTCGAACCCATGATTCCGCCGTGAAAGGGCGGTGTCTTAACCCCTTGACCAACGGGCCTTATGGTGAGCCATCCGCGATTCGAACGCGGGACAACTTGATTAAAAGTCAAGTGCTCTACCAGCTGAGCTAATGGCCCATAATTCTTTTACAAGAATTATTAAGCAACTGCTTTTTGGCAGTCGCTTAAATATATTACAATATTTTTTCTTATATGTCAACATCTTTTCTTCAAAAACATTAGTTTTTTATGCATTTAGCTTTTTTAACATTTCCTCTATGTCAACACCGTGTGCCTTGCAAGCTTCTTCTATTGTTTCACTTTGAGCCGACGGGCATCCTATACAATGCATTCCCTCTGCTAATAATACTCCTGCTTTTTCTGGTGCTTTTTCTAATATTTCTACAATTTTTGTGTTTTTTTCGATCATGATTATCCTCCGTTTTACTAATATGCATTTTATTTTAACATGTTTTTGAAGAAAAGTATAGACAAAAGTAAAAGTTTATAGTATTATGGTAAAAATTGGAAGGTGGCGATTGTTTGAATTCTCTTGTCAATTTTTTCTTTATCTCCCTTATTATTAATCTTTTTATCGTATTTTATTCTTTATACTTATTCTTCGATATGAAAGTATTTCACAATTCTCAGGGCTCCAAGTTATCTTTAAAGCGAAATTCATAGTTAGGAGGTTTTAATATCTTTACATTTGTATATAACCGCTTTGCTTTTATTGCGTTCTTTGTTTTTGCTTCAATTATATTTTTCTCAATTACCTTGCTTCCTCTCTTCGTTGCAGATAGTGTTATCATTTCTTACGGTCTATATCCTTTCGATATAATTCAAACTTCCCCTGTTGCATGGACATACTTGCGCATTATTTACATTGTTTCTTACATTTCTTCTTCACTTATAGTCTCCAATTCAATATATTCAAGATTTTTAAAAAAGTTCAAGAGAGAGCCCTTGTCTAATTCAGATAATAGTGAAGACATTTCCCCTTGCCGGCTTGCATTTACGTGTTGGCAAAAACTTTTCTTGTGGAACTCCCGTGTATTTGTCAGAAAAAAGTTTGTATCAAAATATCCTAATAACTGGTACCATTGGGAGCGGCAAAACAAGTTCTGCTATGTATCCTTTTATTAAGCAACTAATCGACTATGATGACCCTCCTATCGGTATGCTTGTACTAGATGTTAAAGGAAACTTTTTCCAACAGGTAAAGTCTTATGCAAAAGACAAAAATCGCTTAGATGACCTATCCATCATAGAATTAGGTGCTGCCATAAAATATAATCCTTTGGATAAACCTAACTTAAAGCCCTCCGTTTTGGCCAATCGCTTGAAGACTATTTTAACACTTTTTTCCTCGAATAGCGGTGAAGATTTTTGGCTCGAGAAGAGCGAGCAAATAATTTGTGAATGCATAAAACTTTGCAGGCTATACAATGATGGATATGTTACTTTTTTGGAGCTTCATAAGCTTATAAATACAGAAGGCTATTATAAAGAAAAACTATATCTCTTAAGAGAATCCTTTCAGTCCGGCAAAATGTCGGAGGAGGATATATACAATTTACATTCGTCCATCTCTTTTTTCGAGGAAGAGTTTTTAAGTTTGGATGACCGAACCATGGCTATATTGAAATCGGAAATCACAAGAATTACAAATACTTTTATTTCTGATTTGAGCGTCCTAAATACCTTTTGTCCTTGTAAAGAAGAAATTACTTTCAAAGGCTTTGCTGATGTGATTAATAAGTCCAAAATTGTTGTTTTGAATATGAATATTGCTGAGTACAGAAATTTAGCAAAAATAATAGCTGCTTATTTAAAATTAGATTTTCAAACCGAAGCATTGTCACAACTTTCTAATTCTGCTGCTCCCAAAACTTCCGCATTCATTTGTGACGAGTTCCACGAGTATGTCACCTTTACTGACGGAGATTTCTTCGCTCAAAGCAGAGAGTCTAAATGTATCAATATTGTTGCGACTCAAAGCTATACTTCTTTACTAAATACTTTGAAGGACAACGCTACTGTGAAGGTAATTATTCAAAATCTAATTAATAAATTTTGGTTCAGGAATGACGACTCTTTTACCGTGGAAGATGTACAAAAGCAAATTGGAAAGGAAGACAAATCTAAAGTTTCTAGAAGCATTTCTGAAAACGCAAACGAAACTCACTACAATTATTTTACTAGTTCCTTAAACTCTAGGAATTCTAGCGTTTCTGAAAGTATAAATACTTATATCCATTCTGATTTTGTATATGACACTAACTTTTTTACTCAGGAGCTCGAAGTTTTTACTTCTTTGGCTTTCTTGTCTGACGGCAACAAAATTTTGAAACCTTCGAAACTTAAAATGCTTCCTCATTTTGAAGAAGAAATAACTGTTCAAGAGTGTATGAATAAAAAGACCGCTAAAATAATTTAAGTATATCTATTTTAAAAATTCTAATGTGAAAGGGGAAATTCCATGTTTCTTAAGTTTTTGACCAAAAATAAAATTCTTATATTCTTTTTAGTCTCCATGATTCTTTTTCTTTTTCCATCTTATAGTTTCGCAACACCGCACCCCAGATTAATATCCATGATCATAGGTGCTTTTGACAGCATCCAAACTTGGTTAGTTCGAATCGCCACACCCGCAGTCGCTGTGGCAGTTCGGTTCTGGACTGCTTATGCAAAAATTCAGTTTTGGTGATGAAGAGAGAATAAGAGCAGGAAAGAGAATCGTGCGTGGAAGTTTAGTTTCATACGTTTTTATTCTATCTATAGATTTAGTCATTTCCACAATACAGCTATTAACAACCAGAGGAGCATAGCTATGGAAAATTTAGATGCTACTATCCCCAACTTAATTACGCACACTATTAACGTGCTTTTTTCTAATCTCTTTTCTTCTATAGACAATAGTCTTTATTCTATATTAGATGACCTTGTTTTTGTGTCTACTGACATAATAGACCACCCTCATTTAGGGGACATCATCGGTAATAACATCTCAGGAATTATTTTGGTTGCAAATTCTTTAGTCATAGCTTTTTTAATATATTATTCTATCACTTACTTGCTCTCGCATTTCACTTTCTCACAAGTGCAAAACCCTTATCAGTTTATTTTTAGATTGCTGCTCTGTGTAATATTTATAAACTTCTCATACTCTATCTGCTACGCCCTTATCTTTTCCACTTCTACACTTTCTCTCGCAATCAGAAGTATTGGGGAAAATCTTTTTGATACCGAAATTGGATTTTCTTCAATAATTCAAAATGTAAATACTGTTATTTTTTTAGAACATAACGCTTTTAATATCTTCTCAATAGATGGTCTGCTAAAAGGGTTCATTTCTATAGGTTTATTAAACTTGCTGCTGTCTTATGCTTTAAGATATGTTATCATTCTCGTCTTTATATTAATAAGTCCTTTTGCTTTCTTGTCATTGATTCTAACTGATAGTTCATGGATTTTTAAATCTTGGTTGAAAATATTTTTATTTTTATTAATGCTCCAGGTCTTTGTATCACTAATTTTGTTAGTGTGTTTCTCCATTAGTGCTACTAGTTCGGATATGTTCTCCAGATTGATTTATATCGGCTCCATATACGCTTTGATGAAAGCTAACAATTATTTAAGAGATTTCATGATTGGTCTGGGTACCGACATCAGTATGGGCGTTAATAGTATTAAATCCATGTTTGCAGGTGGGCATATTTAAACAAGGAGGTAGTTAGTAGAAATGAAATTTATTTTTCCACAGAATTATAACTTCAAAAATAAATTGTTTGGTTTTATAGACTATAGTACTGCCATCCTAAATATTCTATGGTATGTTTTTGTGTTTGCTGTCCTAGATTTGTTTTTTTCAGATTTGACGCTTATACTTTCCGGATTTATAATCCTTTGTCTTCCTTTGTTTTTATTCAGTCTTTTTGGGTTTAATCACGAAAACATTATACACGTTTCAACATATATGTTAACGTTTATAAAAAAGCAAAAAGTTTATTTTTACGACAAATAATAATGTCAAGCGATTGTTTTTGATGCTTTAAAATGTTATACTTTTATAGAGGTGGCAAGATTATGAAACTAGAACAAAAAGATTCTGGATTACTATTCTCTAATACTGAACTTCCGGATATATTTTTTACGGAGTATTTAAGTATGGCAAATGGAGATTCTATAAAGCTATATTTATATCTAGTTTTCTTAGCCAAGCACGAGAAAGATATTAAATTAAATGATTTATCTAAGAAATTAAATCTGTCTCTTCCTATAATTCAAGCTAGTCTTGCTTTTTGGGAAGAACATGGGGTAATTACAAAAAAGGGGACCGGTTTTATATTAAATAATTTGCAAGAAATTGAATTGCATAAACTGTATAAGCCAAACCTTACCTTGTCCAAGGAAACAGTAGAGAATAACGCCAAAAGTCAATACAGGGCAAAGGCTGTCGAAAGTATTAATAATAGATGTTTTCAAGGAATAATGTCCCCAACTTGGTATAGTGATATTGACTTATGGTTTAAAAAGTATCATTTTGATGAGCAAGTTATGATTTCACTTTTTGACTATTGTTTAAGCAGGTCTGCTCTTCATAAAAACTATGTACAAGCCGTTGCTGAATCTTGGTCAAAAAATAACATCAAGACTTATACTGACTTAGAAAATTATTATCAAAAATATGAAAAGCTAACTAAAATAAAAAAAGCTATTTCTAAGAAGTTAGGCAGATACAATCCCCTCACGCAATATGAGGAAGCATATATAGAAAAATGGACAATGGATTTCGGATATGATTTAGACGTGATAAGCATTGCCCTTAAGAAAACTACTTCAAAAGCTAACCCAAGTTTTGATTATTTAGATAAACTTCTATCTGACTGGTATGACAGAAACTTTAAGACGACTGTTGAAATAGAAGCCTTTTTAATAGAACTTAAAACAAAAAGTAAAAACGTCAAAGAACTTAAGAAAGGCTCAGGGAATACGGGAGCTCGCACTAAGTATAACGATTTGGACAAACTGTACGATGATATGCAAAAAGCAAATCAAGTATGAGCGTCAAAATCCAGAAAGGATTGACATGAATAATCCACAATTTAAAAGTATATTAAAAAAATATGAGCAAAAAAGGTTATTTGCCGAGCAGGATTTAGAGCTAAGGAAGAAGGCTCTCTATTCAAAAAACAAACGATTAGAAGAGATTGACTCAGAACTAAGTTCGCATGCTATAAGCACAGCAAAAGCGATGCTTTCTTCTGGCAAAGATACTCTAGAAGATTTCATCTCGAAAAAAAATGCTCTTCAGGAGGAAAGAACTACTATCCTGAAGACACTCGGAAAAAATCCTGATTTTTTGCTTCCTACTTTCGAATGTACTCTTTGCAAGGATACTGGTTATATTTATTCTCTTGTTGGTGACGCACCATGTAATTGTTTAAAACAAGAATTGTTTAATCTCGAATTTAATAAATACAACATGGGGAATTTGGAGAAAGAGAACTTTAAAAATTTTGATTGTAGTTTATATTCAGATGTTGTAGATTCAGAAAAATATGATTCAGACATTTCTCCTAGGGAAAATATTTTAAATATACAGAAGATTGCTGAAAGATTTATCTCTAATTTTGATAACCCTGAAGAAAAAAACTTGCTTTTCAGAGGTCAGTCTGGACTTGGCAAGACATTTTTGTCTAACTGTATAGCTAATGAACTATTAAAGGAAAAAAAGACGGTCTTATATCAGACTGCACCAGTTCTGCTAGATGAAGTAATCAGCTGCAGACTGAATAAGCCTGACGCGAATCCAAATATTTTGAAAAACATACTAAATGCAGATCTATTAATTATAGATGATTTGGGGACAGAAAGTATAAACAGCATGAAATTTACTGAATTGTTTAATATCCTGAACACCAGGTTATTAAATCAAAATAAGAGAATTACTAAAACTATAATCTCTACAAACTTCTCTCTTCAAGAAATGTATTCTGTCTACGATGAACGTATTGTTTCTAGAATTGTTGGGTATTATACAGTGTGTAAATTTTTTGGAGATGATATAAGATTTAAAAAAATCTGAAGGCAGAAGCCCTCAGATTTTTTCTTTCTTACTATTATATAGCTTTTAATCCCACTACAACCTTTTCACCGTTTATCTCTATCTCTTCTATCACTTGCATATCAGTTGTTTGGTCTTGACTGAAATTCTCTGTAAGAGTATCCTCTATAATTTTGTCTAAATGCAATTCTAATACTTTTTGCATCAACTCCCCATCAGTCACAATTTTTAAATTAATTTTTTGTTCAACCTTAAATCCTGCATCTTTCCTTAATACCTGTAAAGTACGCACTAGATCTCTTGCCATTCCTTCTACAATTAACTCCTCAGTTAAAGTCGTATCTAGAGCTACTATGTCCTCATTCTCTTTGATAACAACTAAATGTGCTTTTGGTTTTTTGGTTTTTACAAAAGCTTCTTTGCTTACATCTCCAAATCCTTCTACTTTAACACTTTCATTTGTTTCTTTATTGAAGGCTAGTACTAGGTTCTGCATTTCTTCTTCTGACGTTGTTTCTAACTTAGCTTTAAACTGTCCAATCTTTTCTTTAAACAATCCCCCGGCAACTTTAAAGTTAACCATTAGATATTCATCATTTAAAGTGCTGTCATCTTCTACAACTTCAATTTCTTTTACATTTAATTCTTCTTTTATTATCTCCGAAAAGTCTATTACTGCCCTTTTTACATCCTTACTTGATGACACTATCATTTTTGATAACGGCTGTCTCACCTTTAGTTGTTTTTCATTTCTCAGCATTAGCCCCATCGCTATTATTTTTCTTGCATCTTCTACTTCTTTTAATATCGCATCATTATCATTCTTGTTGTCCGACATTGGATAATCTGATAAATGTACTGACATTACTTCATTTGGCTCAAAACTCTTGACCATGTTTTGCCAGATTTCTTCTGTCATAAACGGTATTATTGGCGCCATAGCTCTTATCATGTTTTTAATTGCAATATATAGTAAATAGTATACTTGTAATTTATCTTCTGACTCTCCTATCTTCCAGAACCTCTTTCTGTTCACTCTTATATAGAAGTTAGAAATATCATCAACTAACTTTTCAAATTCTTTTACTACATTTTGTAGTTCATATGCATCCATTTGGGCTTTTGCATATGTTAAGAACTCATTCATTCTTACTAATAGCCACTTGTCTGACTTTTCTAGCTTGCTTTCATCTATTTTATATTCATTAAGTTTTGGCATATCGAGTATTGCATATGTGTTGAAAAATACATATATATTCCAGAAATTTAGAAGTTTTCTTCTTGCTTCATCTCCTAAATTATATCCAAATCTTACGTCATTATTAACTTGTGCTCCTCCATATAAGTACCTAATCGAATCTACGCCTATCTTTTCTGCTGCTTCGTCAAACTTTATCATCGTACCTGTTTTTGAAAACTTTCCTCCGTCTTCTTTAACCACAGCACTATATGTTAAAACCATCTCATAAGGAGCCTTCCCCTCTAATACCACAGACATAAATAGTAATGAATAGAACCATAGTCTTATCTGTTCCTTCATTTCTGTTACCCATTCAGCTGGGAAATATTCTTTCCAATATTCTTTATCTGTAAAATATTTAAGTGTAGAAAATGATGCAATCCCCGCATCTAGCCAACAATCGCCTACATCTGGCACTCTTTTTACATGGTTTCCACATTTACATGTTATTTCTATTTCATCTATCCAAGGCCTGTGAATATCTGGCATATTGTCTACTTTTTGTGGTTCTACCGCTAATTCTCTTAATTCTTCTCTAGACCCAACAACAGTTACATGATTACACTCTTCACATGGATATATAGGTAGTGGCAATCCGTAAAATCTTTTCCTAGAAATAGCCCAGTTCCCCATATTATTTAACCAATCTTCCATCCTTTTACCTGCGAATTCGGGTTTCCAGTTAACTTTTCTTGATGCTTCTACTAGATCGTTTCTTACAACGTCACTATCTAAGTACCACTCTTTAACTACTTTAAATACTACTTCTTGCTTACATCTCCAGCAAACCGGATAACTATGCTCAAAAGGCTCAACCTTATACAGTTTCCCTCTTTTTTCTAGTTCCGCAAAGACAAGTTCAGCTACTGCTTTAGTATTATGACCTGTCATGAATCCGAATCCTTTTTGAATAACTCCTACATCATCAATAGGAATAATGACTTCTAATCCTAATTTCTGTCCTAATTCATAGTCTTCAGTCCCACACCCAGGGGCAATATGCACTATCCCTGTACCGTCTTCACCTGATACATCTTCCCATTCTATTACTCTATGTTTGATATCCTTTTGCGTATCAAATTCTTCAAAACATGTTTCGTACTCTAATCCAACTAGTTTGTCGCCTTTAAAGACCTCTACTACTTCTACTTTGTCATCCCCTAGCATTCCAATAGCATTTTTGCTCATAATTAAGCATTGATCATCTGACTCAACTTTGACCTTCACATAATCAATCTCAGGATTTACAGCTAAAGCAACGTTTGCAGACAAAGTCCATGGTGTTGTAGTCCAGACAACCGCCTTACAATCTGTGCCCACTAATGGCAACTTAAAGAAAACTGCATTGTGCGTCATTACTTGATATGACCCTGACATTTCGTGCTCTGATAACGATGTTCCACATCTAGGGCACCAAGGCATTGACCTGTATGATTGCTTAACCATTCCTTTTTCGTCACACTTTTTTAAGAAATGCCATATTGAAGTAATGTTTTCTTCTGAGTTTGTGTAATATGAATTATCCCAATCCATCCATTGTCCCAATCTTTTTGATTGTTCTGTTATAACTTCAGCAAAATTGTCCACTCTCTCTATGCACTTCTTTGTAAATTTATCTAAGCCGTATTTCTCTATATCTTTTTTGTCTTTAAACCCTAATTCTTTTTCTACTTCAACTTCTATCCAGAGTCCTTGTGCATCAAATCCATTTCTATAGTGTGAAGTATATCCATTCATTCCCTTATATCTTATATATATGTCTTTTAATGTCCTCCCCCACGCATGATGTACTCCCATTGGGTTATTTGCCGTTATTGGTCCATCTAAAAAACGAAATTTCTTCCCTTCTTGATTTTTCTCTACCAGTTTTTCAAAGCACTTTTCTTCTTCCCAAAATTTTAATACTTCGTGCTCCATTTCAATAAAGTTAAAATTCGGTTCTACTTTTTTCATACAGTTTCCTCCTCTTCTTATCTATATGACTAACTGTAGGGTTATTATCCCTACAGTTATCTCTACAATCATTATGCTCCCCGATTTCATTGTCTTCGAGAAGTATTACTTCTCTTTTCTTTGGATTCTTCGTACATAGGCGTTCATTTATTCCTCGTCTTTTTCCTCAGGAATTTTTTCTATACTTACAACTTTTCCTTCGTTGGTCCTCATCAGTGTAACACCTTGTGTTGATCTTCCAAGGACACTTATATTAGAAACGTTTAATCTGATAATGGTTCCTGTATCTGTTATTAACATTACGTCATCACTCTTCGTTACTATTCTTATCCCAATTATTTCTCCAGTTTTTGGAGTAACTTTATATGTTATTACTCCTTTTCCTCCTCTTGATTGTGCTCTATATTCATCAAGTTCTGTCCTTTTCCCAAACCCATTTTCAGTTATTGCGAGTAGTGTTGCTGTGCTCTCTGGAAAAATAGTTTCCATTCCTATTACGGCGTCCCCTGCATTTAGTCTTATTCCTATTACCCCTTGGGACACTCTCCCCATTGCTCTTACATCTTTTTCATCAAATGTTATACTTAGACCCTTCTTTGTAACTAAAACTACTTTTTCTTGCACTTCTGTTAATCTAACATTTATCAGCTGATCGTCGTCTTTTAATGCAATTGCTTGAAGACCTGTTTTTCTCGCAGTATTATACTCCGCCAAAGCTGTTTTCTTAACTATTCCTTTTTCTGTTGCGAATAATAAATATTTTCCTTCGGCAAAGGTCTGTATCGGGATTATTGCAGATATTTTTTCGCCAGCTTCTAGGCTAAGTAAGTTAACAATAGCGGTTCCTTTTGCTGTCCTTCCTGCCTCTGGTATTTCATATCCTCTTAACCTATATAGCTTTCCTCTATTGCTGAAAAAAAGAATCGTGTCATGTGTTGACGCTGTGAATATCTCCTTTACGAAGTCTTCTTCTCTTGTTGCGATCCCTGTAATTCCTTTTCCCCCTCTTCTTTGGCTTTTGTATGTATCTATCGGCATTCTCTTAACATATCCAAAGTGAGTTAATGCAATTACTGTTTGTTCTTCTTTTATTAAATCGTCAATGTCGATTTCCCCTTCTGCTGCGATTATCTTGGTTCTTCTTTCATCTCCAAATTTTTCTTTCATTTCTAATAATTCTTCTTTTATAATTTGGAATTGACGTGTTTCACTTGCTAATATCTCTTTTAGATCCGCTATTAATTCCATGAGCGCTTTATACTCTTCTTCAATCTTTTCTCTTTGTAATCCTGATAAAGTTTTAAGTCTCATATCTAATATCGCTTGTGCCTGTATGTCTGAAAGTTTAAATCTCTCCATTAATCTTTCTTTCGCATCATCATATGCCCCTCTAATTATTGCAATTACTTCATCAATATTGTCTAATGCTATTTTTAATCCTTCTAGAATGTGTGCCCTTGCTAATGCTTTATCTAATTCAAACTGAGTTCTTCTTATAACAACTTCTTTTCTATGATTTAAATAGTGGTCTAAGCATTCTCTCAATGTTAATACTTTTGGTTCGCCATTTACTAGCGCTAACATTATTATTCCAAAAGTTTCTTGCATTTGGCTGTTCTTATATAGCTGATTAAGAATTACTTGAGGATTTGCATCCTTCTTTAGTTCTATTACAACTCTTACTGCTTCTTTTCTGTCTGATTCATCCCTTAATCCAGAAATCCCTTCTATTCTTTTGTCTTTAACTAGCTCTGCAATATGCTCTATCAGTTTGGCTTTATTTACTTGATATGGAAGTGAGCAAACTATAATTCTCTGTCTTCCTCCGCTCATCTCCTCTATTTCAGCTTCTGCTCTTAAAGTAATCTTTCCTCTCCCTGTCGTATATGCGCTTTTTATGCCTTCTCTTCCTAATATGGTTGCCCCTGTAGGAAAATCAGGCCCGGTTATGACAGTCATCAAATCTTCATTAGTTACTTCATCTTCATCTATTATTTTTACTAGTCCGTCTATTACTTCACATAGATTATGTGGTGGTATGTTTGTTGCCATGCCAACTGCAATTCCAGATGAACCATTAATTAGAAGTGCAGGTACCCTTGCAGGCAGTACACTTGGTTCTTGTAGTCGGTCATCATAGTTTGGTACAAAGTTCACCGTATTCTTCTCTATATCTGCAATCATATATGAAGATATTTTTGATAACCTTGCCTCTGTATAACGATAAGCGGCCGGTGAATCTCCATCCATTGATCCAAAGTTACCATGCCCGTCTACTAACATATATCTAAGTGAAAAATTCTGTGCCATTCTTACCAATGCATCATAAACTGACGAATCTCCATGTGGATGGTATCTCCCTAAAACGTCTCCAACTGTTGTAGCACATTTTCTATATGGCTTGTCCGGTGTAAATCCATCTTCATGCATTGTATACAAAATTCTTCTGTGCACTGGTTTTAGGCCGTCTCTTACATCAGGTAATGCACGTGACACAATAACACTCATTGCATAATCTATATATGCTGTTTTCATTTCATTTTCAATATTTCTTTGTATGATATTCTCTTTCTTGATTTCCTCCATTGCTCCCCATTCCCTCTCTTTAGTTATTTCTTCACACAATTATACTAAAAGAGATGTCCTTTTGCAAGGAAAAAACAGATAAACTCTTACGGAAATTTAATAACCGGTGAATTTTTGTGACACAGTAAAAGGACGGGTATAAAACTCTCCCGTCTCTCTATTATATTATGCCAATATTTCTGCAACTTTTCTCTCATATTCAGAAATATTAAAGTCCCTTCCATTATTTTTTATCAGATTATGTAAGTTCTCCAATGTTCGGACATCTTTTATCATGTTTTCCGTCGGCATAACCGCTACCATTTTTTCCTGTACCTGCGCAAATTCATTTTCCATGCTCCTAAAATTTCCTTTTTGGAGCGCATCATTCCATTTTGTAATATGTGAATTGATAGTATCAGTTAATTCAATCTGTTCACTTATGCAACTGTCCACATCTCTTCTAACCATTTCTAGGAGCATTGCTTTTCTTTCACTGAGGTTACTACCTATATTCAACCTGTCGGCATTGTTTCTTTCTGTTCTTTCTATTACATGGTCCAGTTCCTTAGATACATTCGCTAGCAAATCGCCTGTTTCGAGAACGTCTCTTGCATCTGATACGTTTCTGAATCCTCTTGTTAAAAAGTCGGAAAGAGCTCTCCTTCCTAATTCCAAAGTTTGGTCAATCGCTGTTCTTATTGCCGAATTTAGCCCCTCATTTATAAGGGCATCTTTTACATCTATAACCTTGTTTTCCAAAAATTCTGGGAATATTGCTCTTATTCCTAAATCTATTCCTCTATTTATAACTCGCCCTAGAGTAGTATCAAAAAATCTGTCTTGTTCTCTTGCTATCGTTAAACTGTTTTCTCTTCCCACACTTTGACCTAAACTGTTTGTCATTTCTAATATATTTGAATTCATTAAAATTCCTCCTTTATCACGCGAATATACTTCTTGACTTTCTTCAGTAACAAACTTTGTCTTTCTCCGAAGGATATGCTTCGCTTATAATACTTAAATATTCTTTTTTTATATTGTGGCTGATTATAGGTTTATTACCATTTAAAAATAAATCATATATATTTCTCATTTTTATTTTCCCCAAGATTTTAAATTCGGAAAACAAATTTTCTAATACTGTATTATCTATTGAATTAATATTATATTTATTAAATATAATATTAATTTTTTCTTTTCTTATTTTCCATTTATTAATATATACCTCTAATAACTTTTGGGAACTCTTTATTCCTAATATATTTGGAACAACTACAAAGAACACACTATTGCTAATATTAATTATTTGCTTTAAATATGATTGGCTTGTCTCTGATGATGTATCAATAATAATTAAATCATATTTTGGCATCATCTCTTTTATAATGTCTTTTAAGTCTTGTGTGTCTTGATGTTTCTCCAAAATTAAATTCATTCTAGAAACTAACTTTAATTGTTTACTTATATGAATAATTAAATTGCTAGCATTCAAATGGTTAATCTTTAATTTGTTTTCTTCTAATAATTTAGTAGTGTTCTCGGGTAATTTACTGGTTCCAAAAAGTGTACTCATGTTGTTGTTTGAAAAGTCAAAATCAATTATTAATATTTTTTTATTTTTTATTATCTTTGCTAACATATATATAATTAAAGTTTTCCCTGCTCCTGTCATTCCAATAATGCTGATTACTTTATTTTTTTGATTATTTATTTTGTTTTTTTTATTTCTCAATTCTTTTATTATTTTATTATTTAATAAATAATAATTGATCGCTTTATTTTTTTTGATCCATCCTTTAATGGTTTTTACTGTTTCGTTTTTTTGATTATGTTTTACTTTCCCTTTTTTGAATTTTTCTCCTTGAAAAACATCAAAAAAAGTTTTTCGTTTTCTATCCAAAATCATTTCTTTTAGCAATTTAATCTCTTCATTAATTTCATTTGGAATTTTGTTTTCTTTTAATATCTGCTTGATTTCTTCTATTGTAATTTGGTTGTCATAAAAAACATTAAATACTCCTTTAGATATCAAAAAGTTTTTTATATCGTCATTCTCTTTCTCTAAAATGATAATAATCTCTACTCTTCTATTTATTCCTTTTATTAGATTAATCAGTTCTTCTACTGTTTTTTCTCCCGGCAATATGCTATTCAAAATCAAAACGTCAATTGACATTTCTCCTTCTAATACTTCAATTACGCCTTCTTGATATTGAATATCTGGCAATAAAACGTTGTAAATTTTTCCCTTTTTTAGCTCCTCATTAATTTTCGGATTTCCCATCGCTGTAATAACGTTTTTCATGTTTCTCTCCTTTCCCCTTTTTTACAATAGACCAGAAACTCCTTTTATGCCTTTCTTCGGTTATGTAATCTTCATGTTTTTTCCATTCTTCTCCCTTTCTGCCTATTCTCTATTATGATTTTCAAAGTACCTGTTTCGCATAACCTTAAACTGACTTCTATTGTCAAAAAGAAGTATCCTTATATTTTCTTCCCTTTTTTGTCTCTTTCGCAAAACTTTGTTGCATTTGTTTTATCAATTATATAGATTCGATTCTTTATTATTGCTTTAAAATTAATTTGGACTATTCTTCAAATTTAATAATTATAATATTTTTTATTCTCTGCTTTATTCTTTTTTTATCTATTTTTTCTAATTTTTTTTATTTTCTAAACTATTTTTTTATTTTAATATTTATTTTTTTATTTTTTTTAATTATCTATTTAAATTATTAATTTAAATTAGATTATTAATTACTAATTATTTTTATTTTATTTTTTAATTAATTTTTTTATCAATTTATTTTTCCTATTTTATAGTATAGCTTCTTGTTTATATTTTTTAAAAATTTTTACGCCTCTTTCTATTTTTTGTTCGCTATATTTTTTCCCCATGTTATTCTTTTTCTCAACTTTTTATGCTCATGTCTTTTCACTCATTTACTCACTTTCTTTAGTCCTCCTTCCTTCTCTTCTTTTCTTCTTTTTTAACTCTCAGACTTTTCTTCTTTTTTGCCCCTTTTTGTAGTGGTCATAATTCGTCTTGTCATTGAGCAGTAAAAACTTTTTTACTATTGAGTCTCTTTTCTCTTTTGTATAAAAGTCATCCATTTATTTTCTTAAAAACAATTTCTATACTATTTTATTGTTTTTTCTTACCTGTTTTTTCTTGAAATTCTATTAACTAATCGCTGTCGTTTTTCTTCTAAAATGCTTGTTTTCCCTTTGCCGGAGGATATCCTCGGCCCTCTGTTGTTTCCATTTTTTCCCTTTTCGTCTTTTATGTGTGTTTCTTCTTCCTTTTCTTCCCCTATCATCTGTTCACATCTTTTACTTTTATAGTACAAGGGCTTCCTAGATGTTAAACATATCTTTTTGTTTCTTCTGTTATGTAATCTTTTGTGAATTTGTTCTCTCTTTCTTTCTCCTCAAATTTCTTCTTTATTCTCTTTTTCTGAATCTTCTTTATTCAGCAATCTTAATTTAACTTCTTTTTGTTTACATATTTTCTTTTTCTTTGCTATTTCCTTTGTTTGGTTTTTTTGTCCGGACATTTTTCAAATTAATTATTTCTATTTACTTCTTTGTTCGTTTTTACTGGATAATTTTATTTATAAAAAAAGTTATACACTAAAAATATTTGGTCCTTTTTTTATTTAATTTATTTTTTAATAAATTAATTTTTATTACTTTTTAAATTAATTTTCTACTTACTATCTGAATTGTTTTTTAGATTATTGCTTCTTTTTCAAATTCCGCCACATCTATTCTGGTTAAAATGTGGTCATCTCCTACAAACATTAAGCATTCTCCTCTTTTCAATCCTTTGATTTCTATTTTTTCTTTCTCTGATAGGTTTGCGTGCTCGCTTAGCACCTTAATATTTTCTTCTTCTAATGAAAAAAATGTCTTGTTGCTAGAATTATTTATTATGCTTTTCCCATATGCACCACCATCTAAACTAAACAAATCGGACACATCTTGAGTTATAGCAACACTGCTTCCTCCGTATTTTCTTATAGTCTTAAATATTTTATATATAAAGCTTGCAACATCCTTATTAGAGGTTATTCCTATTAATCTCCATATTTCATCTAAGTAGATTGCTTTTCTTTTGCTTCTGTCTCGTTTTATTTTGTCCCAAAATAAATCTGTAAATAAATACATTCCATATTTTATATTTTCTTCTCCCAAATCATAAATATCTGCGATTATTAATTTGTTTTCTATTTGTATATTTGTGTAATTATTAAAAAATTTAAGAGAGCCCTTTATGAATGGAATTAATTTTATTTGCAAAGATTTTGTTTTTTCATCTTCACCTAGAACATTATATAGATCCTCTAGCACTGGCATATCCTTGCTTTCTTTAAATATTGGCTTAATATTTATTTTTTCATCACTATTTTTATATAAGGTATTATCTTCAAATGTAATTCCTTTGTTTTTATATGTTTCTATTAACTTTTCTTCTAGTCTAGCTTTTTCTTCCTCGTTTATGTCTCCAAAAATTAATTTAAAGAATCCGATCAATCTTCCAATTTTAGTAGCCAAATATCCTTGTTCATCTTCGATGCTTTCTTGTCTAATGTCTAACACATTAATATATGTCTCTGAAACGGGCCCTATTTTTAAAAGAACTCCACCAACTGAATTTGCTAGTTTCGCATATTCTCTATCTGGATCTATGACATATTGATCTACACCAAGCAATCGATATCTTAAGATTAATAGTTTAGTATAGAATGATTTTCCGAGACCCGCTTGTTCCAAAGATACACATGTTGGCATTTTTATATTTCTTTTCGCAATATCTATCAATAAAGACTAACGAATTATTGTATATGTTTGTACCACAAAAGACTCCCTCTTCATCAAATATAGAAGAGGATATGAATGGATATGTTGCGACTAATCCACTGGTCAAAACATTCCTTCTGGAGGCAGATTTAATATGCTCATTGTTGTTGCTTATTGGTAAGCATGATAAAAAGGTTTGCTCTTGTCTGAAATTAGCCCTTCTTGTCTGTATGCCGAGAGGATTGAAGAATTCCTTCTATTTTGTTTAATAAGTATTCTTGTTCCTTTGGATCCTTCGAAAATATATTTAAATATATGTATAAATAATAAATATCTTCATTGTTTATCTGTATTTCTTTTCTTATATATTTTGCATCATTATACGTAAAAGCTGCTAGGTCTATATCTTGTCGATTTTGATTGCCTTCCTTCAAGTTCACACCTGCATTTGCAATGTGATATGTTAAATCTCTGATTGCTTTATACCCATCTTGTTTTTCATAGAAAACTGATATGTTCATATTTATATTTGTGTCTATTATCTTTTTTAATATTAAATCATCATATTCTCTATAATAATTAGTAATTATCACGCCTGAGTAAAAAATATTATCTATTTCTATATATTTTGGATTTGTCATGTTTATATATGCTGGCGCTATTAAATCTTTGTCTTTAGTAACTCCATCTAGGAAAGTCACTTCCTCTATATTCTCGTCTCTCTTTTCTTTAATTTTTACTCTCCTTTCCTGCCTATATGATATCAACCAGTTCTTTTCTCGCATTAAAAAAAGAATATAGTATCTTATTTGTCTTTTCTTTTGTATTGCTGTCTACAACTATGTTTCCGCATCTTGCTAAGCATTCCTTAATTTTAAAATAATTATCATTTAATTTTTCATATGTTATTTTTGCTTCATTTGCATTCATGCTTTGCTTCTTATTTTCATGGATTTCTTTAATTAGAATATAAAACTCTTTTGAAGATGATTTTCTTTCTTTGTTAATAGTCTGAATAAAATTAATATACTGTTGAGATAATTTAAATATCTTTCCTTCTTTTGCTTTACTTATAGTTTCTATTTTTGAGATATGTTTGGATAAGTCTTCCTTATTGCTATGAATCAGTATCTGGAGATCAAAATTGCAGGTTTTTAAAAAAATTTTATAAGAATTTAAAATAGCTTCTTTTTCTAGTTTTGATTTTAAATTAAAGTTAATTGGTGAAACAATTAAAATCTTGACCAGCGAACCATCCTTTAGTTTGATAGCTCCATTCTCTAATACTTCCTGATAAGGCATCCATCCTTGGACTGAAACCGTTTTCTTTTTTATTTTTACACCTCCTTTTAAAATTATTTTACAAAATTTTCCATTGCTTGTCAATAACTTACCACTTTTTTCTTCGTGTTTTTTTAGTTTTTTAGTCTATAATAATATTATAGTGTTTATATTTGTTGATTTAAGAGTAACTTGAGGTCTTTTGTTGGCTTCACTTTATTCGAGCAAAAGATGTATTATTGTTCCTTTGTGGGTGGTAATATGTTTGAGCCGTAGATTATAATAACTATGTGTAGATTGTATCTTTTTTATATATATGATCAAAATGTATTTATTATAGTCGGAATAAGATTATATTGATATCTAATTCTAACTTCATTTATAAATTTTTATTTGAATTTAAGATAAGTTGGTGAGTACTGTTATTAGTCCTTCATGGATGAATATGGTTTTCTAGGGTGTTCTTATAGTCGAGCAACTGATTAAAACATGTGGTCTCTTGCTTATTTATATAGCAATATATATTAGGTGAAAAAATTATGTGTCTTAGTCTTAGCTGAAAATGAATATGAGCGTTGTGTATAATGGCTTGGGAAAACCCAAGCCATTATTTATATATTAGTTTTTGTTATTTATATCTTTTACACATCTAGATTTTTTACATATTTAGCATTAGCTTCTATAAACTCTCTTCTAGGAGCTATTTCGTCTCCCATTAGTGTCGTAAATATCTCATCTGCTTGCATTGCATCTTCTAGTTTTATTTGTACAAGAGTCCTTGTTTCCGGGTTCATAGTCGTTTCCCAAAGCTGTTCTGGATTCATTTCTCCTAAACCTTTATATCTTTGTACTGATATCCCGTCTCTTCCTATTTCTGTTAGCTTTTTGTCCATCTCCTCATCAGAATAACAGTAGATGTCCTTCATTCCCTTCTTATACAGTTTATATAGTGGCGGCTGTGCAAGATATATGTTTCCATTCTCTACAAGAGGTCTCATATATCTAAAGAAGAATGTTAGAAGAAGTGTTCTAATATGTGCCCCATCAACGTCTGCATCCGCCATTATAATTACTTTTCCATATCTTATTCTAGTAACATCAAAATCGCTTCCAATTCCTGCTCCAATCGCTAAAATAACAGGCATTAGTTTTTCATTGTTATATATTTTTTCTGATCTTGCTTTTTCAACATTAAGCATTTTCCCCCAAAGTGGTAATATTGCTTGAAACTTTCTATCTCTTCCTTGCTTCGCACTACCTCCTGCTGAATCTCCCTCTACTATGTACACTTCGCACAAATCTGCATTTTTCTCACTACAATCTGCAAGCTTTCCTGGCAATGTTGTATTTTCTAAAACATTTTTTCTTCTTACTAATTCTCTGGCTTTTCTCGCTGCTTCCCTTGCTCTTGATGCACTTATGCATTTTTCTAAAATTGCTTTTGCAACAGCGGGATTTTCTTCTAGAAATGCTGCTAACTCTTCATTCATTACAGTTTGCACTATTCCTGTTACTTCACTGTTTCCTAGCTTGGTCTTAGTTTGCCCTTCAAATTGAGGCTCTTTTACTTTTACTGATACAATAGCTGTTATTCCTTCTCTAATATCTTCTCCCTGTAAGTTCAAATCTTTTTCTTTAAGTATTTTATTTTTTCTTGCATAATCATTAAAAACTTTTGTCAAAGATCTTTTAAATCCTTCTAGGTGAGTTCCTCCTTCTATTGTGTTTATATTGTTAACAAAAGAATACATATTGTCAGTATAGCTAGATGTATATTGAATAGCTATTTCAACTGGAACCTCTCCTTTTTTTTCTATGTATATTGGTTGTTTATGTAGACCCTCTTTTTTTCTATTTAAATATTCAACAAAAGATATAAGTCCTCCTTCAAAATGAAACTCTACTTTTTTAGAATTTTCTTCCCTTTGATCTTCCAAAGTAATCCTAAGTCCTTTTGTTAAAAAGGCCATTTCTCTAAATCTATTTTCCAAAACTTCTTTTTCATATTCTAACGTTTCAAAAATAGTATCGTCTGCTAAAAACCTAACTTCTGTTCCTGTATTGTTAGACTCACCAATTCTTGTCAGAGGTTGTACTGTGTTCCCTCTTTCAAATCTCATCTGATACTTTCCGCCTTCTCTCTCAATAGTCACTTCCATCCACGCTGCTAATGCATTAACAACCGACGAACCAACTCCATGTAGTCCCCCAGATACTTTATATCCACTGTCTCCACCAAATTTTCCACCAGCATGAAGAACTGTATACACCGTCTCGGCTGCAGAAATTCCTGTCTTTTCATGAGTATCTATTGGAACTCCCCTGCCGTCATCTTTTACTTTTATTATATTTCCTTCTTCTATTTCGATATTTATATTTTTACAATATCCTGCTAAAGCTTCATCTACCGAGTTGTCCACTATTTCATAAACTAAATGATGAAGACCTCTGGCAGAAACACTTCCTATATACATTCCTGGCCTTTTTCTTACTGCCTCTAACCCTTCCAACACTTGTATCTGGTCTGCTCCATAATTATTTTCTACTTTGTCCATTTTTTCTCTTCCTCTCTGTTTGTTTTATTTATAATGAAACGCAGAAAATCTTTCAGATTTTTGCGTAAGATATCTATACCTCGCTTTCGCTCGAACAGCTAATCTTAATTATACACTGATTACATTCCCATTTTCAACTTTATATAACTTATATTTAGTATTCGGTATGCTAAAACTGTCTGTCCCCGTAATCATCACTTGATTTTTTTTAATGTTTTCTAAAAATCCTTGTATCCTTTTTTTATCTAATTCTGACATAAAGTCATCTAATAATATAATAGGATATTCTTCTTTCTCCTCGTGTATTACTTCCGCTTCTGCTAACTTTAAAGAAATAATAGTTGTTCTTTTTTGCCCTTGTGATCCATATATCGATACTTCTCTTTCGTTGATATATGTTTCAAAGTCATCTCTATGTATTCCTACACTTGTAAATCCTTTTTGTATATCTGTTCTCCTTTTGCTTCTTAGCTCTTCAATATATTTTTCTTCAATTTTTATTACGCGATTTTTATCCTTGTATTCAACATCAGTAACAAACTCTGAGGAGTCTTTCACTTTCTTTCCTCCACTTATATTTGTTTTGTACACGATTTCTATATTTTCTTTATAGTCTGTTGACTTTGAATGTATTTCCTTTATTTTTTCATTTATTTTTTCTATAAACTCTTTTCTATAATTATATACCTTTATTCCTAGCATCACTAACTGTTCATCCCAAATTTCTAACATCTCTTCTGCTTTTCCTTCGTGCTTAATTTGCTTTAAATAATTATTTCTCTGCTCTAAAACTTTACTATATTGATTTAAGCTATATACATATGTTGGTCTTAATTGACTAATCATTATATTTAGAAATCTTCTTCTCTTGCTTGGTTCATTTTTTAATATAGAAATATCATCTGGGGCAAATAACACACAGTATATATTACCTAAAATATCACTTAACTTTTCTATTTTTATGTTGTTTATATAGAATGCTTTTTTATCGGTTTGTTCATATTTTATAGCTATTTCTCTATCTCTCTTTTTTGCAAAAATTTCCACTTTACAACTTTCATTTTCGCTTAAAACATTAACTAATTCTTTTTCCTTATTTGTTCTAAAAGACTTTCCTAAACTACAAATAAAAATGGCTTCTATAATGTTAGTTTTTCCTTGTGCGTTGTCTCCATAAATTATATTTATGTCTTCATCGAACACTATTTCTTGTTCTTCATAGTTTCTAAAATTAGTTAATTTTAATTTAGTTATCGTCATTTATTGCCTCTTCTTTATTTTTTAACGTTATTATTTGATCTACTACATACTTTTGCACAATATATATTAGTAAATTTTCTATTTTTATATGATTTTTCCTTATTCTTCTTTCATTCTAATTGGCAAAATCATATATGTATACTCTTGTCTTTCTTCATTAGTTGGATTAATTACACATGGTGATATTGAAGTTCCAAAGCTTACAAACACTTCATCATCTTCTATAACTTTTAATGCATCTAAGAAATATTTTGGATTTACCCCAATTTCTAATTCTTTTCCTTCTGTTTCAATATATATTTCTTCCTTTGCGTCTCCTGTTTGATTTGCACAGGAAATCGTTATTTTACCTACTTCTATCTTTATTTTTACAGGATATTTCTTTTCCTTTTCCATAACTGAACTTGAAATTAAACTTACTCTTTCAAAACAATTTTGTAATATATTTTTATTTATTCTTACTCTTGTTTCCCAATTACTCGGTATCACACTTGTATAATTTAAGAAATCACCATCTAACAATCTTGTAACTATCTTGCAATTTTCCATTTCAAAAACTGCTTGGTTTTTCTCTACACCAATTTTTATTTTATCAAATGAATCTATTACTATTTTATTTACTTCATTTAATGTTTTTCCTGGTATTACTGCTTTAAAATCATTTGTTTTCTCTGACAAATTAGCTTTTACCCATCCCATTCTAAACCCATCAATTGCTACAACGTTTAATTTATTATCTATTACTTCAAATAAACACCCCGTAAATATTGGTCTATTTTCTTCAATACTTACTGCAAAAATTGTTTTTCTTATCATGTTTTTTAATATACTTTGATCAATTTCTATAGATTTTTCTATATTTATTTTTGGAAGCTCTGGAAACTCATCTGCATTCATAGTTGCAAGTTTATATAAAGATCCTTCACATTCTATAACTAGTAAATTATTCTCATTTATTTCTATGTTTATTTCACTATCAGGAAGTTTTCTAATTATTTCACTAAACATTACAGCATTTACAACCGTATTTCCTTCTCTTTCTACATTACATTCCATCACATATTCAATACCTATTTCTAAATCATAAGTAGTTAATTGTAATTCATTTTTATTTGTTTTAAAAAGTATTCCTTCTAGTATTGGCATTGTTGTTTTAGAACTAACTCCTTTTACTACGGAATTAATTCCTTTTAAAAGTTTTTCTTTTTCACAAATTATTTTCATTTATTTCTCTCCTTTATTACGCGAATATACTTCTTAGCTTTCTTCAGTAATAAGCTTTAAGTAATCTTTAAAAATTTTTGCGCTTATATTATATAAATATATAATTATTAGTAATAGTATTAGTATGTCCTGTGGATTCTGTGGAAAACACCTAAACAAATGATTTTCCCTAAAAAAACGACTGTTTATAAAGTTGTGTATAACTTCAAATATTATTAACAGCTCTATCTCTAAAATATAGATTTATAGCTTTTCAACATATAATCAACAGGTTATTTACAACAGCATATGGATAACTTTTTGATTTCTTCTTACGGAAAGGCTATAAAGAAAAAGTATAAAAACTTGTTCTACAAACAATTTTTTCATATAAAAGCTTATAATCATTTATTCTTATATAATTTAAACTTACTCTTTATTTAAAATTAACTTTTTAACACTTTCCACAATTAATCTTGTTTCTGTATCTTCCTTAATTGCTGTTTCAATTTTTCTAAAAGCGTGTAAAACAGTTGAATGATCTCTTTTTCCAAAAGCGTCTCCGTATCTTTGGAAAAGATTCGTTTGTAAGAATCCTACAAAGATACATTCCAACTTGCCTAGGAAAAGCTATATCATTAGAGCGATTAGAACTCTTTAAAACATCTACACTAATATTAAAATATCTTCCAACGGTTTCTAATATATATTCTGGTGATATAATAGATTCTTTTTGTTTAATTACATCGTTTATAGCTCTTTCAGACATTTCTATAGATACAGGAGTATGTGTTAAAGAACTTTGTGCTACTAATTTATTAAAAACACCTTCTAATTCTCTAACATTCGAATCTATTTTTGCTGCAATATTTGATAAAATTTCATCATCTATTATTAATTGTTTTTCATCTGTTTTCTTTCTTAAGATAGCTAAACGAGTTTCATAATCTACCATTGAAACATCTGCAAGTAATCCCCATTCGAATCTAGATTTAAGTCTATCCTCTAATAAAGGAATATCTCTAGGGGGTCTATCGCTTGAAAGGATTATTTGTTTTTCATTTTCATAAAGAGTATTAAAAGTGTGAAAAAATTCTTCTTGAAGCCTTTCTTTTCCGGTTAGAAATTGGGTATCGTCTATTAATAAGACATCTATAGTCCTATACTTTTGTCTAAACTGTTCTATTTTAGCATCTTTCAGAGCATTTACAAACTCATTCATTAAAGTTTCAGAAGTAACGTATAGAACTTTAGATGCCTTGTTTTTCCAAATTATCTCATTTCCAATAGCTTGCATTAAATGAGTTTTTCCAAGACCAACACCGCCATATAGAAATAAAGGATTATATGCTGTTCCTGGGGCTTCAGCTACAGCAAGAGCAGCAGCATGAGCAAATCTATTATTATCTCCAACAACAAAAGTACTGAAAGAATATTTTTGGTTTAATGAAGAAGACTTTGAAAAAGAAATTGTCTTATTATTAATAGCTTCAACATGAGATTCATCATCTCCGGGAGAAATAACAGAAATAGTACATTTTCTTTGTAAAAGCAAACTAAATGTATTTGCTACTAAATCATGTAGCCTTACTTCAAGATTTTCTCTTTTAAAAGGATCGTCAGAAACTAGAACAATATTGTTCTCGTTAATAGAATCTAGTTCTATAGGATCAATCCATGTAAGGTATGAAACATCAGACATTTCTTCTTTTAATATTTCTTTTGCTTTTGTAAGCAATTCATTTAAATTTATGTTCAATAAAAACCCTCCAGTTTATCCACAAATTTATCCACAGATGTTGATAAGTCGCCTTTAAAATAAGCAAATAATCAAAAAAAGTTATCAACAATCAAGAAAAGATAAATCCGCAAATACGTATATCCGTATTATTTCATAATAATATCAAAAAATATAAAAATTATCAACAGGTAATTTGTAAAAGATAAAAAAACATTGACAAAAAACAATAATTCGTTGTATAATTGTGAATACTTATTGAAAAAATTAGGAGGTTACAATTGCTATGAAGATGACATATCAGCCAAAGAATAGGCAATATCAAAAAGAACATGGATTCATGAAGAGAATGAAAACAAAAGCAGGAAGAGCGATATTAAAAGCGAGAAGAGCAAAAGGAAGAAAAAATATATCTGCATAAATACAACAAGGGATGCTATTTAGAACGTTTCCGTAAGAAATGACACCAATTGTGTCCTTTTCTGGAAGAAGGTGTTTCTATATGAAAAAAACAAAAATGTTAAAAAAAAATTATGAGTTTAATAGTGTATTGAAAAAAGGAATATACTATGGAGGAAGCCATATAGAAGCAGTTATAAGGACTCATAGTTTAGACACAAATTTTTTAGGAATTGCTATCAGCAAGAAAGTAGGAATAGCAGTTATAAGAAACAGAATAAAGAGATTGATTAGAGAAAACTACCGATTACTAGAGGCAGAAACAAAAACAGGGTACAGTATTATATTTTTATGGAAAAAGAAAGCAGACCCTAGAAGGGCAACCTTTGAGAGCATAGAGAAAGATATGAAAACCATTTTTAAAAAAAGCGGAATGGTTTAGGGGTAAGAGAAAAAAGATATGAAAAAAGGTGCTATATTTTTAATAAATATATACAAAAAGCAGATATCTCCAATGTTTGAACATATGGGGGTAACCTGCAAATACTATCCTACTTGTTCAGAATATGCTAAACAATCGATAATAGAATATGGAGTTTTTAAGGGATTATATTTAGGAACAAAAAGGATTTTAAGATGTAATCCTTTTTCACAGGGAGGATATGATCCTGTAAACAAAGGAGGAAGCTAAGCCATGAACCCAATATCATTTTTTTCAAGCATATTTGGTTTTGTATTAAATCATATATATATATTCATTCAAAATTATGGGTTAGCCATAATTTTATTCACGATGTTACTAAGGTTGGCGATGTTGCCTTTGTCGATTAAGCAACAAAGAACTAGAAGAAAATCATCGGAGATCCAAGGACAAGTAAAGGAAATACAAAAAAAGTATAAAGGAGATCAGCAAAGAGCAAGCGCAGAGATTATGGCTTTATATAAAAGAGAGAAGATGAGCCCGTTTGGTGGATGCCTGCAAGTAATTCTTCAATTTGTATTGATCTTTGCAATGTTCACCTTAGTGAGAAATCCTCTTACATATATGAGAGGAATAGACGCTGAAGGGATGGAGAACTTTAGGAATTACATCGCGAGGCAAGTGGTAGTAGAGGAACAGATTCAAGAAGAAGTAATAGAGGAAGAACAAGAAGAATATATGGGAGAAGAAGAGATTTCTGAGGAAGAAGGAGAGGTCGAGGAAGAGGAAGAGATCGAAGAAGAAAGAGACATAGTTGCAGAACAAAGACAACAAGAGATAATTGAAGAACTTAGAAGCGATAGCTATCCACAAATTAGACTAATAAGACTTGCAAATGAAAGAGGGATGGTTGGAGATAGTGAGTTTGGTGACTTTTATATAAACATGGAATTCTTTGGACTGAACTTAAGCAATGTTTTAACAGAGGACTGGAGAGATCCAGCAGTATATATAATACCAGCACTTTTTGTTATATCTTCAACGATATCTATAAGATTGACAATGGCGATGAATAAAAAAAGACAAAAAGGCAAAGACAAGAAAGAAATTGTGTTAGATGAAAATGGAAACCCTAAACCGGAGGAACCAGATATGATGGAGCAGATGAACAAAAGCATGATGTGGATGATGCCAATAATGTCCGTAACTATTGCTGTTATTGCACCTTTAGGACTAGCACTGTACTGGTTAACAAACAATGTTGTCATGATTATAGAAATTTTATGTTTGAATAAATTTCTATTTTCTAAAGAAGATCAGGAGAATGGAGGACAAGAGAATGTCTAAAAGTATAATTTCTGAAGGGAAAACAAGGCAAGAGGCTATAGATAAAGGATTGAAAGAATTAAAAGCTTCAAAAGACATGGTAACGATTAAAGATGTTGCAGATGAAGGTAAAAGGAGCTTTTATAGCATATTAGCACCAAGAGTTGTGAAAGTAGAACTGACAATAAAAGAAGGTGTTTCTAAAAAAGAGGACAGACCAGAAAAGAAGACGGAAAAGAAAGAAAGAAGACCTTTTAATGAAAACATGGAAGAGATAGAAGCAGCTGAAATAGCGATAAAGACTTTTCTAGGAAAATTCTTAAAAGAAGATGTTTCTTACGAAGTAGGCATAAATGAATTCAAAATTGAAGTGGTTTTAAGTGGAGAAAATATAAATTACTTAATAGGATACAGAGGAGAAACAATAAATAACTTACAGGTCCTACTGGGAGCTATTGCAAATAAAGGAGCTTCGTCTAAAATAAGACTATTTTTAGATGTTGGAGGATATAAAGAGAAAAGAGAGAAGACATTAGAAGACTTAGCAGAAAAAATTGCTAAAACAGTAATGAGAACAGGAAAATCAATTACATTAGAGCCGATGACAGCATATGAAAGAAAGATAATCCATTCTAAATTGCAAGAAAACAATAAAATAGCTACATTTAGTAAGGGTGAAGAGCCATATAGAAAAATAGTAGTTGGATTAAATAAATAATATTAAATAAATTTGAGGTCAAAGATCAGATTTATAATTAAAGCAGAGAGGCGTTGTTTCAAGCTGAATGGTTTAATTATATATTTCTAAAATCTTTGATCTTTTTAATTATAAGAAAAGGGGACAGTCAAATGGATATAATTGCTGCTATTTCAACGGCACCGGGGATTGGTGGAATTGGAATTGTAAGAATGAGCGGAGAAGGTTCATTAAAAATATTAGATAAAATGTTCAGAGCGAAAAATAAGGAAAACAGCGATAGAACCAAAGGGTATTCGTTGAAATATGGAGAGATCATTAATCCAGAAACAAACAAAGTAATAGATGAAGTGTTAGTGTCGTTTTTTAGAGAGCCTAAAAGCTATACTGCTGAAGAGATGTGTGAAATTAATAGCCATGGAAGTGCTGTTGTTCTGAGAGAGATATTAGACCTGTGCTTAAAGCAAGGTGCATCTCTCGCAGAACCAGGAGAATTTACAAAAAGAGCTTTCTTAAATGGGAGAATAGATTTAAGTCAAGCGGAAGCAACGGCGGATATGATAAATGCTAGAACGAAGTTGGAAAGCAGGGCAGCGATTCATCAGTTGGAAGGATATCTATCTAAGAAAATTAATGAAATACGTGGGAAAGCAATGGACGTATTGGTGGATATGGAAGCAAATATAGATTATCCTGAGTACGATATAGAAGAAGTGACAGAAGATAGGGTAAAAAGCGACTTAGGAACAATTAAGGGAGAATTGGAAGCTTTGTTGAAATCTTTTGAAGATGGGAAGATCATAAAAGAAGGAATAAAGATTGCAATAATAGGAAGCCCAAATGCAGGAAAATCATCGCTGTTAAATGCTATGCTGAAGGAAGAAAGAGCAATCGTTACTGATGTTGCAGGGACTACTAGAGATACAATAGAAGAAATGATTACAATAGAAGGGATTCCCTTTAATATGGTAGATACTGCGGGAATAAGAGAAGCAGACAATGAAGTGGAGAAGATAGGAATAGAGAAATCAAAGCAAATTGCAGAAAAAAGTGATGTGATTATTGCTATGTTTGACAATTCTCAAGAATTATCTGTAGAGGATAAAGAAATTTTGAAGTTTATAAAAGGCAAGAAAGCAATAATTGTTTTGAATAAATCAGATTTGAAGAGTGCCAATATTGAAGAAAAAATCGGGAAAAGCTATGAAAAAATTATATATATTTCTGTAAAAGAAGAAAAAGGACTAGAAGAACTGCAAAAATACTTGATTGCAATGTTCAAACTTAATGAAGTTAATTTAGATAATGAGAATATAGTTACGAATATAAGACACAAAAAGTTAATTGAAAAAGCAGCAAAAAGTGCGGAAAAAGCGGAAGAAACTATTAACACAGGGATGCCTATAGATATTATAGCAATTAATATTAAAGATATTATAGAAGATTTAAGTAAGATAACAGGGGAAAATGTTTCAGAAGATATCGTGAATGAAATATTTTCAAAGTTCTGTTTAGGAAAATAAGAAATATGGAGAGAAGATATGAAATATAAGCGGAGCAAAGTCTAGGGAAGAAAGTCCAAAGCTTGTAACTGATGTCGAACATAAGAAAGAAAGTTCGAGTTATAATGCAGGAAGCTATGATGTAGTAGTAATTGGAGGAGGACATGCAGGGTGTGAAGCAGCACTAGCGTGTAGTAGAAAAGGGCATAAAACAGTTATGTTTTCGATTAGTTTAGAATGTATAGCTAATATGCCTTGTAATCCTAATATAGGTGGAACATCGAAAGGGCATCTGGTAAAAGAGATTGATAGCTTAGGTGGAGAAATGGGTAAAAACATCGATAAGACATTTATACAGTCGAGAATGTTAAACACATCTAAAGGACCGGCAGTACACTCTTTACGTGCTCAAGCTGATAGAAGAAAATATAGTGATGAGATGAAATATACATTAGAAAAACAGGAAAATCTGCACATTAAGCAAGCAGAAATTGTAGATATACAAATAGAAGATGGAAAAGTAAAAGCTGTAGAAACGAATATCGGGGCAGTATACAACACAAAAGTTGTTATTTTAGCCACAGGGACATATTTGAGAGGAAAGATATATATAGGTGCCTCTTCTTTCGAAAGTGGACCAGATGGCGTTTTCGCAGCAAATAAATTGTCCGATTGCTTAGAAGGCTTGGGAGTAAAGTTAAACAGGTTTAAAACAGGGACACCTGCAAGGGTTAATAAGAATACAGTGGATTTTTCAAAAATGCAAAGACAAGATGGTGACGATGAAATCGTTCCATTCTCATTTGAAAGCGGGAAACTTGAAATAGAACAAGTTCCATGTTATTTAACATATACTAATCACAAGACGCATGAAATCATCAGGCAAAATTTGCACAGATCGCCCCTTTATGGTGGAGAAATAGAGGGAACAGGTACAAGATACTGTCCTTCTATCGAAGACAAGGTAGTAAGATTTTCAGACAAAGAAAGACATCAAGTGTTTATAGAGCCAATGGGACTAAATACAGATGAGATGTATGTGCAAGGAATGAGTTCATCGCTTCCAGAAGATGTTCAAGTAGCAATGTATAGGACAATTGAAGGGTTAGAGAATGTAGAATTTACTAGACCTGCATATGCTATAGAATATGATTGTATTGATCCTATAAATCTAACCCTCTCATTAGAGCTAAAGGGGATTAGAGGGATGTTTTTTGCGGGGCAGATAAATGGAACGTCAGGATATGAAGAAGCGGCAGCACAAGGGCTTATGGCAGGGATAAATGCAAGCCTACAGATAGAAGGCAAAGAGCCAATTGTTTTACATAGGTCAGATGCATATATAGGTGTGTTAATAGATGATATAGTAACAAAGGGAACCATTGAACCATATAGGATGATGACATCAAGAGCGGAGCACAGATTGCTATTAAGACAAGACAATAGTGATATGAGATTGACGCCGATAGGATATGACGTTCGGACTAATATCAGAAGTAAGATATGAGAAATTTCTAAAGAAGAAAAAAAATATAGAGAAAGAAATTGAAAGACTGAAGAATCTGACAATAAAGCCTGCCGAGGATATAAATAGAATGCTAAAAGAAAAGGAAACTTCAGAAATTGTGAGTCCTGTTAAAGCTATTGAACTATTAAAGAGAACAGAGATATACTATGCAGACTTGTCTTTTGTAGATACAGACAGACCAATACTAAACAAACAAGAGATAGAGCAGATAGATATACAGATAAAGTATGAAGGATATATTAAGCTGCAATTAGCCCAGGTGGACAAATTTAAAAAACTTGAAAATAAAGTTTTGCCTAAAGATATGGATTATGCTAGTTTAAAGGGTATAAGCTTGGAAGGAAGACAGAAGCTAGAAAAATTTAATCCGACATCTATAGGACAAGCTTCAAGAATTTCAGGTGTGTCACCGGCAGACATAACAGTTCTTTTGATATATTTAGAACAATATAATAAGAAAGGATAAAAGAAGGATGAAAAATAGTGATGTAATGAGAGGAGAGCGTTATGGATTTAGAAATATTTAGGGAAGAGTTAGAGAAACAAGCAAAAGGGATACAAGTAGATTTAAGTTTTTCGCAAATAGAGAGTTTTTATAAATATATGAGATTATTGATAGAATGGAATGCGAAGATAAATCTAACAGCAATTACTGAACCTGGAGAAGTAATAACAAAGCACTTTATAGACTCCCTTGCAATACATAAACATATAAAAGATAAAGAGCTTATAATAGATGTTGGGACAGGTGCGGGGTTTCCGGGGGTACCATTAAAGATAGCAAGAGCAGACTTGAAGGTAGTATTGCTAGATTCGTTGAATAAAAGGATTTTGTTTCTTGAAGAAATAATAAAGAGCTTAAGACTGGGAGATGTTACAGCAATACATAGTAGGGCGGAAGATGCAGGCAGAAGTACAGAACACAGAGAGTTATATGATGTAGTTACGTCAAGAGCAGTGGCTCCACTGAATAGTTTGGTAGAATACATGTCTCCTCTTGTTAAAGTTGGAGGAAAGCTTATTTGTATGAAAGGACCTAAACTGAAAGAAGAAATAGAGCAAAGTAATAATGCGATGAAAGTACTAGGATTAGAGATAGTCAACATAGAAGAGATAAAATTACCGAACACTGACATAGAGAGAAACATATTGATAATAGAGAAAAGGGAAAGAACCTCTGAACTTTTCCCTAGGAAAATGGCGAACATCAGGAAGGTGGCTCTATGACTAGGTTCCACAGGTAACGAACGCGTGGAACATTGCCTGGCTCGGCGTATAGAAAGCTTATGTTCGACAAAATACGACAGAAAACGACACGAAAGAATTTTCGAAAGGAAGGTTAAATCATAAAGAGATAAGATTCTTTGTAGATTTATAAAGAATTCTGCGAAAATATCGGTAAACTCATTGACTTCTATATAATAATTTTATATTATTACAAAATAGATTGATGAATTTATTTTATGCAAAAAAAATTAAAGAATGGAGAATAGTTATGGGCAAAATAATCGCAGTTGTTAACCAAAAGGGAGGCGTAGGGAAGACCACAACAGCAGTGAACATAAGCGCTACACTAGCGAAAAAAGGCAAAAAAGTTTTGCTGATAGATAGTGATCCTCAAGGGAATGCAACAAGCGGAATTGGGGTTGACAAGAATGTAGGGAAATCAATATATGACGTAATAATAAATGATGTAGCGATAGAAGAAACAATAGTAGAGAGCAATGTGAAGAATCTTTTTGTTTGTCCTTCTAACATAAATTTAGCAGGTGCAGAAGTAGAGTTAGTATCGATGATGTCAAGAGAGCAGAGACTAAAGGAGAAGCTAGAAGACGTACAAGACAAGTATCATTATATTATAATAGATTGTCCTCCGTCACTAGGGTTATTAACGGTAAATGCCTTTACAGCATCAAATTCATTGTTGATACCAATACAATGTGAATATTACGCACTGGAAGGTGTGGGGCAGCTTATGAATACAGTTAACATAGTGAAAAAACAATTAAACAAATCTTTATATATTGAAGGTGTTGTTATGACAATGAATGACGTAAGAACAAACCTTTCTACACAAGTTATAAATGAAGTTAGAGCCTTTTTTAAGGACAATGTATATAAAACTATTATACCGCGAAATGTTAAACTTAGTGAGGCACCAAGCTATGGAATGCCAATTTCAGTATATGCGCCACACTCAAAAGGAGCAAGATACTACGAAAAGCTAACAAACGAGATATTAAGAGGGAGGACGTCAAAATGGCAAAAAACACAGGATTAGGAAAAGGATTAGGAGCACTGTTATCAAACAATGTGATAGAGGAAGAAAGTGAGGAAATTCAAGAGGGAGAGGTGGTTCGTGCTTTAAAATTAATAGAAGTAGAGCCAAATAAGAATCAGCCTAGGGTTACTTTTGACGAAGAAGCTTTAGAAGAACTCTCTAATTCAATAAAAGAATATGGAGTAATACAACCGATAATTGTTACAAAACGAGAAAATTATTATCAAATAGTTGCAGGAGAAAGAAGGTGGAGAGCCAGCAAGAAAGCAGGGTTGACAGAAATACCAGCTATTGTGAGAGAATATACCGAGCAAACAAATAGAGAAGTTGCGCTGATTGAAAATATACAAAGAGAAGATTTAAATCCTATTGAAAAAGCGATGGCTATAAAAGAATTATTAGAAAAATATGAACTGACACAAAATAAATTAGCAGAAAAATTAGGAATGGCTAGAAGCAGTCTTACAAACAGTTTAAGAGTTCTAAACTTAGAGCCAAGGGTTATAGAACTTGCAAAGGGAGGGAAGCTAACTGAAGGGCATTGTAAGGCTCTTTTAGCTATTGAAGATCCCGAGAAGCAATACAAGTCCGCAGTATATATGGTAGAAAGCGGGGACAGTGTGCGAGAAGCGGAAAAACAAATGCGTATTAAGAAAAAAAGTAGTAAGCCAAATGAAGATGGTAGATATCAAGCGATATATAGAGAAATGGAAGACACTTTTAGAAATTACTTTGGAACTAAAGTGAAGATAGATGCAGGGAAAAGATCAGGAAAAATTATTATAGAATACAACACAGGCGATGACCTAACAAGGATTCTTGGATTAATCAAGTAAAGAGAAAAGCTTATACTGCACATGATGTGGTGTAAGTTTTCATATCAGGAGGAGGAAATAAATGGAAACACTCTCTGTAATTGTAAATTCTTATGTCTTTAATTTAATCTTGGGAGGAGTTACTACGCTTTTGCTTATACTATTTATATCAACAAGAGTAAAACTAAGTAAGTTGAATAGAAACCATGTGAAATTCATGAAAAAACTAGGAAATGGGAATAATATAGAAGAGATTTTGAAGAAGTATGTGAAACAAGTTGAAGAGGTTACTGAAAGAACAGAGGACCTGAGAAAATATTGTGGCAGATTAGAGTCGGAAATGACAACTTGTATACAAAGGATAGGAATGGTTAGATATAGTGCTTTCAAAGATACAGGAAGCGACTTAAGTTTTGCCCTTGCGCTACTAGATGATAATAAAAATGGAGTGTTATTAAATGGAATCTACTCAAGGGAAATGTCTAATATATATGCTAAACAAGTTATAAAAGGTGAGGCAGTAAATAAAGTGTCTGATGAGGAGAAAAGAGCAATAGAGATAGCAATTACACAAAATAAGGGATACAAAAAAGAGGAGTAAACTTCCATGTAAAACCGATAGGGAGATATCGATTTTGACAGAGCAGATGCTTTAAAAGAAAACCCAAACAATTCTATTGACAAGAACTTTGAAAAATGCTACTATAGAGAATGTTACAGGAAATGTAATGTTCATATGGAGAGGTGGTCGAGTTGGTTTATGGCACCAGTCTTGAAAATTGGCGTGGGTTTGTAGCCCACCGTGGGTTCGAATCCCACCCTCTCCGCCATTTTTATGGAGTTGTACCCAAGTGGTTGAAGGGGACAGTTTGCTAAACTGTTAGGGTTCGTAAGGGCCGCGAGGGTTCAAATCCCTCCAACTCCGCCAAACTTGTCTTATGACAAGGACAAAGAGTGAGTAATGAAGAGTATATTAGCTGAGTTAGGAAAAACCTAAAAGCGACGTACTTTACACTATTCACTCTTCATTTTATATGTGGTGAGGTGTCCGAGTGGTTTAAGGTGCTTGCTTGGAAAGCAGGTGTGCCCCAAAAGGGTACCGTAGGTTCGAATCCTATCCTCACCGCCACAATTTGATTTTAAAGGACGCAAAGGAATTAATATGTAAGATTATTAATGAAGAATGAAAGTGGCTTAAAATTGAAGCTGAGAAGGCAAAAAGAATAAGCAAGTTAACAACAAAAGTCAAACAAGGAATGATTTAAATAATTAATAAAAAATATGAGAGAGACGATCTCATATTTTTTATTATACAAAAATAATTAAATATTTAATTTATTTTATTAATATTTAATTGTTGAAAAAATAAATTAATATTTAAATAGATTAAAAATAAATAATATTTAAATAAATTATTGTTTATCAAAAAACAATATCCAATCAATTTATTTTAATATTAAGAACAATTATTGCAACAAAAGAATGAATAATAATGTTATCTAATTGTTGCAACGAAATACGAGAGAAGAGTGAGAAAAAACGGGTTCTACATTATTTAAAGAGAAGGACAATCAATGTACATAAAATCGTTAAAACTTGAAGAATAAAGAGAATAAAAATGCGAAGAAAAGACAAAAAATATTCGGGATTACAGGTTAGAAGGGAAAACATAAAAATTTAAAAAAGGCTACATAAAAACTAGACGGTTAATGAATGAGAAGAAAAACAAGCTCTGTGACATCTCATCTGTTAATTGAAAACTTTCCATAGAAGATAATTTTTGATAAAGAATATCTAGTAAAAAAAGCGTGAAAGGAAGGTATTAAAGAAGCAGTTAAAAAAATAAAAATAATAAATAATAATATTTATTATTTACTCTGATTTATAATAATTATTTCAAAATAATAGATCACTTAATCTGAAAATAACTAAATAAATAAATATTTAAGATATTATTTACTCTAATTTATAATAATTATTTTCAAATAATAAATTAATTAATTAGAAATATTAAAAAAATAAAAAATAATTAAAAAATAATTGAAATTAATAGTTAATTATTTAGTTTAATATTTAATAATTAATAGATTAATTTATCTATTATGATCTTTCTAGTTTAATCAAACAATAATTTAGGAAAATAAAAACCATGAAAAAAAGGATGAAGAAAAGTGAAAAAAGGGCACAAGAAAAATGAAATTATTAAGCCTCATAAGTTAAAAAATAAATGCACATAAAATAGCAATAAAATGATAATAAAAAACACGAGAAAAAAATGTTTTAAATAAATCTATTCGGAATGAAGAGATTCAGGAAAATGATAGAATTAGAGAAGATGTAAACATAAAAGACAAAGAGATAGACACAAGTTGTAATAATTAAAATAAAATGTAAACCAAAGTAGGAGCATGATGAGATAGAACATAGGAAGAGAAAATAACATTAATTTATATTTTTTTATGATAATAAAATAAACACTAAAAAATAAAATAAATAATCAAAAAAACAAAAAATAATTAAAGAATTAATATAAATAAAATAAAAATAATTAATCAAAAATGAACACTAAAAAATATTTTAAGAGATTTTCTTTGGTTTTTTAGTTAAATAAAAAACAATTAAATAAAAAATCTTGATTAAATGTTTTAATTAATTAATAAATCTTGATTAAATACTTTAATTAAATAGTAAATAATAATATTTAAATTAAATTTAATATAAAATAAAAAAAGGCTCAATAGCAATTTAAAGTCACAATTTAATTATCAATTAATATCTTGCAATGATCAAGTGGAGAAGTAACATATGGAAAAGATGAGAGAACGATGTAATATTTTTGTCTCAAAGGAATTGAGAGAGAAAATAAAATAGCATACATAATGCAAGTCAAAGAACAATTAAAAAGGAAGACTAAATATAAAACAAGAAAGCAAATTAGTTCGGAAATAACAACCCGAGGAGAGTATAGAGAAAAAGAAAACTGTCTACATAAAAACAAAAAAATGAGAACTATGAATAGTGGAGGCAAAAAAATTTCTATGAACTATTAGCAGAAAAAGTATTATTAGGAATGAGGAGATTGGGAAGGTAGAGGAAAAGTAAATTGATAAAAAAGTTAATTAAAAAATAAAATAAAAATAATTAGTAATTAATAATCTAATTTTAAATTAATAATTTAAATAAATAATTAAAATAAATATTTAAATAAAAAAATAGTTTAGAAAATAAAAAAAATTACAAGAAATAGATAAAAAAAGAATAGAGCAGAGAATAAAAAATATTATAATTATTAAATTTGAAGAATAGTCCAAATTAATTTTAAAGCAATAATAAAGAAGCGAATCTATATAGTTGATAAAACAAATGCAACAAAGTTTGCGAAAGAGACAAAAAAGGGAAGGAAATATAAGGACACTTCTTTTTGAAAATAGAAGCCAGTTTAAGGTTATGCGGAACAGGTACTTTGAAAAACATAATAGAGAATAGGCAGAAAGGGAGAAGAATGGAAAAAACATGAAGATTACATAACAGAAGAAAAGTATAAAAGGAGTTGCTAGTCTATTGTAAAAAAGGGGAAAGGAGAGAAACGTGAAGAACGTTATTACAGCGATGGGAAATCCGAAAATTAATGAGGAGCTAAAAAAGGGAAAAATTTACAACGTTTTATTACCAGATATTCAATATCAAGAAGGTGTAATTGAAGTATTAGAAGGAGAAATGTCAATTGAAGTTTTGAGCTTGAATAGCATATTGCCAGGAGAAAAAACAGTAGAAGAACTGATTAATCTAATAAAAGGAATAAATAGAAGAGTAGAGATTATTATCATTTTAGAGAAAGAGAATGACGATATAAAAAACTTTTTAATATCTAAGGGAGTATTTAATGTTTTTTATGACAACCAAATTACAATAGAAGAAATCAAGCAGATATTAAAAGAAAACAAAATTAATGAAGAGATTAAATTGCTAAAGGAAATGATTTTGGATAGAAAACGAAAAACTTTTTTTGATGTTTTTCAAGGAGAAAAATTCAAAAAAGGGAAAGTAAAACATAATCAAAAAAACGAAACAGTAAAGACCATTAAAGAATGGATCAAAAAAAATAAAGCGACCAATTATTATTTATTAAATAATAAAATATTAAAATAAATATTAAAATAAAAAAGTGAATCATAATTTGATATTAAAAAAGGAAAAAATAATATTTAATTTTTTTAGTCTAATTAAAAATGATTCTAATAATTAAACAGATGAAAAAGTGTTTATTAATTTTAATTTTTTATATAGAAGAAAAACAAAAAGAGGAGGAGTCATAAAATTCGGAATAGAGATATTCATAGTAAATGAGAATATATAGAAAATTGGATAAAGAGAAGAAGTTGTTTTGGAGTAAATATAAAAATATCAGACGACATTAATATATAACGGAAAAATATAGATAAGTTAAAATGTGATGGAAGGGTAAAATGTTTTTTGAAATCTGGTTCTAAAACAAATTTATTTCTAATACTATTAAAGCAAGACGGTTGTGAAGGAGAAGAAATATGAAAAATAAGAAAATAACAATGTATGTTGGGATAGTTTTCCTGATCTTGCTAATCTGTGTAATAGGGTATTTAGTCTATGTGAATGTAGGTAGAGGAGAAAACCCAGAAGAGATACATGAATATACACCTCAAGCAGAATTGCCTGACGAAGAATTAAGAAGAACGATGATCAATCTATATTTTTTCGATGTAGCAACGGGTGAATTGAAGCCAGAAGCGAGAACAATAGAAAGCATAGAACTTTTACATAATCCATATCAGAGATTAGTAGAACTCTTATTAGAAGGCCCGCAAGACGAAACAAAAGCAAGCCTTATTCCCGAAGATACTGTATTAAACAGTGCAGAACTTAGAGGGAATGTCGTTTATTTAGATTTTTCTGAGTACTTTGTTAAAGAACAAGCATTAGGAGAAGAGCAAGAACGTAGAATTATTAGGTCAATAGTAAATACGTTAACAGAGTTAATAGAGGTTGATGCTGTAAAAATCAACATCGATGGAAATGAATCCGTAGCTTTTCCAGATGGATATGTTAGTTTTGAGGCACCTTTTAGAAGAGAAAGATAGTTACTTCAAAAACTTATATAAATGTATATATTTGAAAGCTTTATTCAAATCGTGCAAAAAGCATTCTACTTCATGAAGAGAATGCACGGCTCGATTTGTTTTTATTAGAAAACTTTTCTCCTCCTTTTTATGAAAAAAAGTATCCTTATGTTTATAGTATCTCATTTCCGAATTCTCCTTTATTGCAAATTATATGAAACTATTATATATAGTATATAGTATGAAAAAAAATTATAAAGGGAACTAGTGAAATAGTATGAAGATACAGTTAAAAGAAAACGAAGAGATAGAAGAGTTAGGATATAACAATTGGAAAATAATTCAAAATAAGAAGGAATTTTGTTTTGGTATGGACAGCATAGTTTTGTCAGACTTTGCAAAGGATATTGCTACCGGAAGCATAGTTCTAGATTTAGGAACGGGGACAGGAATCATAGGTATTTTGTTATGCGGGAAAAGTAAGTTAAAGAAAATTATCGGGATAGAGATTCAAGAACAGGTAGCAAATATGGCAATGAGAAGTATACAGATAAACAACTTACAGCATAAATTTACAGTAATGAATGAAGATATCAATAACCTAAATAAAGTTTTTGACAACCAAAGCATAGATGCAATTGTTACAAATCCTCCATATAAAAAAGAGAATAGCGGAAGGCTCAATGAAAATCCAGCTAAGCTGATTTCTAGACATGAATGCAAATGCAACTTGGAAGGCATTGTAAAGCAATCAAGTTATTTGTTGAAGGACCATGGAACATTATATATGGTGCACAGGCCTGAGAGATTAGCAGATATCCTTGTTTGTTTAAGAAATTACAAGATAGAACCGAAGAGTATTAGATTTGTCCACTCAAGAGAAGAAAGTGAGGCAAAACTGGTTTTAGTGAAAGCGGTTAAGAATGCAAAGCCATTTTTAAAAGTGGACAAGCCATTAAGAGTATATGACAAGGAAAACAATTATACGACTGAGTTGTTGGAAATATATGGGTCAAATAAAAGAGGAGAAGTAGAGGAAAGCAAGATAGACTGAAGGCAATCGATGGGAGTGATTAAAAATAAATTTGACAGAAAGGTGGGATAAAATGAAACGGAAAACTGTATTTGGTAGCAACTCCAATAGGAAATTTAGAGGACATAACTTTAAGAGCAATAAGAATATTAGGTGAGGTAGATCTAATTGCAGCAGAAGATACAAGACATACTTTGAAGTTGCTAAACCATCTAAAGGTAAAAAAGCCACTTATTAGCTATTATAAGCAAATTGAAAAAACAAAAGCTATATTTTTAGTAGAAAAATTGTTATGTGGTGAAAATATTGCTTTGGTTTCGGATGCGGGGACACCTGGAATTTCAGATCCAGGTGAAGCGATAGTTAAAAAGGCAATAGAAAATGATATTGAGGTGATCCCTGTGCCGGGAGCTTGTGCAGTAATTACAAGCTTAATGGCCTCTGGATTGAGTGCAGAAGAATTCTCATTTATAGGATTTCTTCCGGTAAATAAAAGAGAAAAGAGGAAAAAGTTAGAAGAGTATAAAAATTTAACTCAAACTTTAATTTGCTATGAAGCACCACACAAGCTAATAAACACATTAGAAAGTATGCAAGAAGTTTTGGGGAATAGAGAAATTGTAGTTGCACGAGAATTAACAAAGATACATGAGGAATTTATGCGAGGAAAGATATCCGAAATTCTTGATAAGTATAAAGAGGCTAAAGGTGAATTTGTAATTATTATAGAGGGCTCAAAACAAAATGAAGAAGAAATAGCTATAGAATCTATGAAGAGTAAAACATTAGAAGAACACTTAGAAGTATACTTGAAAAAGGGAATGGAGAAGAAAGACGCAATTAAGCAAGTTGCAAAAGATAGAAATGTGCAGAAAAATGAAATATATCAATATTTTTTATAAGACATATACAAAAGTAACTCTGCTATAGAGAGAGCCAAATGTTGGCTCTTATTTTTTTGACAATATAAATTTTTCTTAATTCTATTGAAGGAGAACGATGAATACAATTTATCAAGGAGGAGAACATGCTTAATATAATTTGGCCTTTATTTATTGTCGCTTCTTTTATATATGCCATAATTACAGGGAAAGTAGAAGAAATAAACAATTCGATTTTTGATTCTACAGCTGATGCAGTTACCTTGACCTTGACATTAATAGGAACAATGTGTCTATGGACGGGGCTAATGAAGATTGCTACAGAAACGAGTATAATGAAAAAACTGACAAAAATGTTAAGTCCTTTAATGAGAATATTATTTCCGGATATTAAAAAAGGGGACCCTGTACATGAAGAGATATCTATGAATATGGTCGCAAATGTAATGGGAATGGGGAATGCAGCGACACCAGCTGGCTTAAAAGCAATGAAGTCAATGCAAAGAACGAATAAAGACAAAAAAGTGTTATCAAATTCTATGGCAATGTTTATTGTGCTTAACACAGCATCAATTCAAATTATCCCAACAACAGTGATAGCGATAAGAAGTTCCTTGCGGTTCGGAAAATCCAACGGGAATGATAGTGCCTGTCTGGATAGCGACGACATTTGCAGCAGTGGCCGTGATTGTAAGTGCCAAGATTCTAATGAAGAAAATGTAAAAAAGGAAATGTGCGAAAACAGTGAGGAGCTTTAAATGGCAGTAGTAAACTATTTTTCTAGTCTAGCAATTCCTATTACTATCTTAATGATAATAGTATATGGAGTGAAAGAGAAAGTTAAGGTCTTTGATACGTTTTTGGAAGGGGCAAAAGAAGGCATCGAAGTGAGTATCAAATTATTTCCTACGTTGATAGGACTATTTGTTGCTATAGGTTTGCTTAGAGACTCTGGAATATTAGATTTTTTAGTAAATTTGATGATGCCGATTACTAATATGTTATATATTCCTAGTGAAGTAATGCCACTTAGTATATTGAGACCCATCTCCCGGAAGTAGCTCAGTAGCTATCGGAACAGATATAATGAAAGAGTATGGGACGGATAGCCAGATAGGGCTAATTGCTTCAACAATAATGGGTTCTACGGAGACCACTTTTTATACTATTGCAGTATATACGAGCATAGTAGGAATTAAGAGAATAAGATTTGTATTGATTGCAGCTCTAATAGGAGATGTGATCGGGATCCTTACATCTGTAGCAATTTGGCGAATTTTGTCGTAATCTTTTTCTTGACAAATTTTGGGAATAATAGTATTATGATGACAGATCTTGCAAGCGACTTTTTTAGGAGAAGACACTAATGTTTTTTAAAGTCTTAATATTTGTTTCTGTTTATTTTATAGTCAGAAAGATTATTATAAAAAAAGTATCAAAAGAAATTTTAAAAAGGATAGCAGATTAATTGTTTTTACTCTTGTAGGGGACAAAACAAAGAGGTTTTTTGCATGTTTTAGCCCTATGTAAAAAATTTTTATCGATTCTTACGTTCCCTACAGCCCCCATATATTTTTTCTATAAAAGTTTTGTTAAATATAAAAAGGTTGCTTCAAGCAAAAATTGGACCCCAAGACACTTGTGCTCTACATGAATATTGTAGAGACAAATGTCTTGGAGCCCAAGTTTACGAGGTACATTTTTCTTATATTACGTTTAAAAAAGCACCGGGTGTTTCTCGAGACGCTATATTGATATCAATAGTATCTAAAGAGTAATTATTTTCTAATAACTCTTCCTCAATAGTTTTATGGACCAATTCAGGAAAATTATTTTCTTTACTTAAATGAACTAACAAAGCATTTTTTAAACCGGAATTTATTAATTTACAAATAGTTTGTCCAGATACTTTGTTAGGTAAATGTCCGTGAAGACTGTCGATTCTCTTTTTTAGAGAGAAAGGATACGAAGAAACTTTAAGAATTTCCGGATCATAGTTTGCTTCTAACATTAACGAAGAACTTCCTTCAAAATGTTTAAAGATACTGTTACTTACGTGTCCTAAGTCAGTTGCAACACTTAATTTATGCTTATTATTACAGATATTAAAACCACAAGGGTCAGCAGCATCATGTGGAGTGCTGAATGGAAAAATTTTCAAATCGCCAATTTCAAAGTTCTCGGAAACTTTGAATATTTTTTTGTTTGAATCGGAAATGGAATCTTTTTTTTCCTTTAATGCATCCCATGTTTTAATATTTGCATATACCGGCAAATTATATTTGGAAGACAAAGTATTTAAACTTCGCACATGATCAATATGTTCATGCGTAATTAAAATTGCATCAATGTCGGTAATAGATAGATTAATAGAAGTAAGCCCATCGATTATCTTTTTAGCGCTTACACCGCTATCTATTAAAATGTTTGTGTGATCACTTTTTATTAAAAAGCTATTTCCACTGCTGCCACTATATAAACTACAAAATTGTAACATTTATTTTCATCCTTTGCTATTTTTGTGTTGTCTTAACAATAATAGATGACGCCGAATGGGCGCCGTCTATCTAATATTTATTCCTGAACTCTTTCTATATTAGCACCAATATTTCGAAATTTTTCTTCGAAATTTTCATATCCTCTATCAATATGATGGAGATTATATATTTCGGTTATGCCTTCTGCACAAATACCTGCTATGAGTAGAGCTGCTCCTGCTCTTAAATCTGAGGAATAAACCGGAGCTCCATAAAGGCCATCTACCCCTTCAAAAATTGCTGTTTTGCCTTGGATAGTAATTTTTGCTCCCATTTTATTTAATTCTTCCGTGTATTGGAATCTAGAATCCCAAATAGTTTCGTTAATTAAGCTAGTGCCTTCCGCTAATGCAAGAACAATACCCATTTGTGGTTGAAGATCTGTAGGGAATCCAGGGTAAGCTAAAGTTTTAACAGAAGCTTTAGTTGGTCTTTGAGAATACCAAACTCTAATTTCGTCACCATTAGCTTCAACATTTCCACCAATTTCTAAGATTTTTGCAATAATGGACTCTAGATGCTCGGGAACACAGTTCTTTATGGTTAAATCTCCTTTAGAAGCTATTGCAGCGAGCATAAAGGTTCCAGTTTCTATTTGATCTGGAACGACTGAATAAGAGAAGTCTCCGTTTAAACTATCAACTCCATTAATTTTTATAACATCTGTACCGGCTCCACGAATATCAGCACCCATAGTGTTTAAGAAGTTGGCAACATCAACAATATGCGGTTCCTTCGCAGCATTATCAATAACAGTAGTACCTTCTGCAAGGACACTAACAAGAATTGAATTAATAGTTGCTCCGACAGAAATCGTATCCAAGAAGATGTTAGTTCCAACTAGTTTTTCAGCAGAAGCTTTTATAGAACCATGAGAAACATCAACAGTTGCTCCTAATGCTTCAAATACTTTAACATGTTGGTCAATAGGTCGTGCTCCTAGATTACATCCACCGGGAAGACCAACTTCAATTTGCCCACATCTTCCAAGCATACTCCCGATTAAATAATAGGAAGCCCTAAATTTTCTAGTTAAGTCAATAGGAGCTGTGGCAAAAGAAATATTTCTATTATCTATGGTAATAGAATTTTTATTTATCCAATTAATTTTTGAACCAAGCTGCTCTAAAATTTTGCAAGAGATTTTTACATCTGCTATATTAGGTAAGTTGTGTATAGTACAAACCCCATTAACTAATAAAGTAGCAGGCAAGATTGCGACTGCTGCATTTTTGGCTCCACTTATATTAACTTCTCCTCTTAAAGGAGTTTTTCCATATATAACTAATTTCTCCATATCTTCGTCCTTTTCAAATAAAATTAGAGTGTATATATACACTCTAAGAGGCTATAAAAAATATAACATAAAAAATTGTTATTTACAATAGATTTTATCAAAATACTTGTGGGAGTAAGGAATTACAAGAAATTGGATTCCTATATTCTAGCCCAAATGTTTTGAAAGACTTCTACTACCATGAATTTAACTCTAATATCAGCAGAATCATGGGAGATTAATCTATATTCTTCTTCTGACAAATTATCTTTCATAAAATCTCTCGAAGAATCAGGGACTACCACTCCGCTACTTATATCAACAAAACATAAAGGAGGAAACATTACACACCACCAGTTACTGCCTACTGCGTCTCCAATTTCAACTTTTAAAGCATCATAGAAACCAGGAGGTAAAGTAATTTCACCATATTGTTTAGTAGGAAATCTAAAATTACCTACTTGAACGTTGGCGGAATGTGCTGAACCATTGCTATACAATGTATTGTTAGCGATTCTTTGAATTTCATCTATGTTATTATTTGCGAAGAGTAATATATCGTCCTTACAACTAAAGTCATCAGAATGTTCATTTATATATTGAAGGATATTATCTCTAACAAGATATTTTAAATGTTGATCTTCAGATGAAGGGCTGTTTGAAACAACATGTAATCTGAATAAGCTGTTTGAAATGCTATCACTAATTGCTGTGGCGTATGAAAATGCAGAGATAATAGTGAATAACGTGAACAATAGTAGTAATAGTAAAAAGCGCTTGAATGTTGGGTTTGATACGATTCTTGTAAAAATATTCATGGAAGCCTCCTTTTGTTAAAAAGTCTCTTTGGAAAGAGTATTAACCAAAAATAGTATTTTTATGCAAGAAAAAGAGAAAAGAAGTAGCAGTTTTTAAATTAGTATGAAGGCAAAGTCATTGTAACTGTAAAAATAAACAGAATCTCTAAAAAATAATTATAATTAGTGTTGACATCCAGCACAAAGGATGGTAAAATTTACCAGGAAAGTAATTGGGGGGTATTTTAATGGGTGGTTATGAGAGTATAAAAAGAGTATGTAGTTTTTATGTGAGCAGTGTTCACTTAATTACGATGATAGTTCCATACATAAAAAGGCAGTTGGCTTTGAATATTGGAATGACTACTTTTTATGAGTATAACCTAAAGAACAAGGCAGAAGAAATTCTAGATAAAATAATATTGCCGGATGAAGAAAGAACAGCGATGTTGTCAGTGGATTGGAATTCAAAAAACGCCTATAAGTTTTCCGAAATAGAAAAGGAATTAAAGAAAAACTTAAAAGAGAATAAAGAATTGAACATATTGATTACAGGAGATAATAAGTATATTGAGGCAGCAAATGAAAATTTAGAAAACTTTTTCATGAAAAATATGAAGAAGATAGAGGGGAAATATATTACTATTATAAATTGTTATGAGGTTACACAGTTTAATGATAATGTTAAAGATATTCTAGATGCGCATGATGTGATATTGAATACATCGGGGATCCACAAGATATCAGACGTCTTCGAAGGATATACAAGGAAAGTGGTCGTTTAAGAAATTAGTAAAACAATAAAAATCTTAGGTATTGAGAGAATAACTAAAAGTCTCTATCCTAAGATTTTTTATTGTTTATATATTATAAACCCTTTCAAGAACTGAGTAGAGGACTGTTCTCGATGGAGTAGCCGTAACAAAATTACCACAAGTAGATAAAGTTAATAGATGTTCTACATTTTCTCGATCAAATTCTGCAGAAAAAGTTCTGCCCTGGTCCATCAATGTAAAAAAGTCTTCTATAGTTAAAGGGTTTCCGCTAAAAAGAGCACTTACAACATTTGTCTGGCTAATACTTACGATTCTATATAGTTTTAACCTCCCATCTGGTAAATAAAGTTGTACATGTGAAGGAACTGGAATACGTCCCTCGGCGAGATGGTTAATGGCGCTAAACATACTATTGTTTCTCATATTATGTCCGTGTATTATCGTATTTAAATCTCTGAAGAGAGGATCGTTACCGGATTCTATAAAAAGGGAACCGGCAGGAGAAAATTCACGGTCAATGGTATGACGTAAATATGTGTCATTAGTTTCTCCCTGCAATACAACATGATTAATATTTGTGCCAGGAAGATATATCCATGCAACTACATCCCTATTCCTATTTAGCAATGCATCCCAATCAATGATTAAATGTTCCGGTATGGTTTCGACATGGTTGCTTTGAACAACAGAAGTATATCTTTCCTGCATTTCTGAAGTTAAATTATCAATTGCCCTGTAATCCAAGAAAATTCTTATCAAATTATATGCACCATATATAAATACGGCTATACTTGCTATCAATATGATGAATCTGATATATTTAAAAATTTTTTGCTTTTGTTTCATGAGTTCCAACTTTCCTATCTATATATAATTCCCCATTATTTCAAATAAAGGAGGACTTAATAAAATCCTAGATATATTATATAGCATTTTTTCATAAACTAGCAAGCAATAATAGATTAAAAATGGATGGCAATAAATGGCAAGTTTCGACTCTTTGTTTTTACTGAACGCTGGTTTGACTAAAATATATTTTTAGGATAATATTAGGGTACAATTTTCTTAGTTCTAGTATCTATGATGCTTAGAAATAAGTTGTGTATACGTATTTTAAAGGAGGAACTGTAGATGAACGATTATGAGAAAGCAAAAAAATTATTAGAAGAGAATGGACAAGTACAAGTACTACTTAACTATGAAAGAATGCCAGAAGAAAACCAAAAGAAGTTTCTTGACCAAATAGTAGAGATAGATTTTGAACAAGTAAATGAATTATATAGATCAAGAGAAGAAGTAAAAGAAAAAAGCAATATAGAGCCTATATCATATATAGAAAAAGCCAAACTGTCAGACCAAGAGGTGGAATTATATGGGAACATAGGTAGAGAGGAATTGAAAAGAGGAAAAACAGCAGTTGTTACTATGGCAGGAGGACAGCGGAACGAGATTGGGGCACCCAGGACCTAAAGGAACATTCATGTTAGGAATTTCTGGGCAAGATAAATCTTTATTTGAAATATTATGTGATAGATTTAAAGAAGTAAAAGAAAAGTATGGAACTTCTATTCCATGGTATATTATGACTAGCAAAGAGAACAATGAGGAAACGGAAGAGTTCTTTAAGGCAAATGATTATTTTGGATACCCGAAAGAAGATGTTAGGTTTTTTATGCAAGGGGAACTACCAATGGTAGATATAAAAGGTAAAATCTTATTAGACGAAGATGGTCTAATAAAATTGGCAGCAGATGGTCATGGCGGATTGCTTACGGCAATGGAAAAAAACAATATAAATAAAGACATGAAAGAGCGAGGAATGGAGTGGTTTGTGATAAATGGAATAGACAACCCGCTTATAGGAGTATTAGATCCTATCTTTATAGGAATTACATTAGAGAAACAGTTGCTTAGTGCATCCAAGTCCACAGGAAAGTTAAATCCGGAAGAAAAAGTAGGAGTGTTTTGTAAAAAAAATGGGAATCCAAGTATAGTTGAGTATATAGAAATTTCTGAAGAAATGGCGAATGCTAGAGATGAAAATGGAGAGTTACTTTATGGAGATTCAAATATAGTATGTCATTTGTTTAATATAAATGAGTTTGAAAAGATAATGAATAAAAAGTTACCATATAAAGCAGCATTTAAAAAAGCATCTTACTTAGATGAAAATGGCAATTATCAAGAACCGACAGAACCAAATTCATATAAATTTGAAGCGTTCATATTTGACGCGTTTGAGATGCTAGATGATATGGTGGTGTTTAGAGTAAAAAGAGAAGATGAGTTTGCCCCGATTAAAAATGCATGCGGCAATGACAGCCCAGAAACAGCAAGAAAACTGTATGAAGAATTCCACAAAAGAAAAGGTCTTAACCAATGATGTGCGGAGGGAGAAAAGTAATATGAACTATATGGAGAGGTACCAAGAATGGTGCAATAAGGAGTATTTTGATGAAGAAATAAAGAGAGAATTAAAAGAAATGGAAAGTAATGAGCAAGAAATAAAGGATAGCTTCTATCAAGATCTTGAATTTGGAACGGGAGGGCTAAGAGGAATCATTGGTGCTCGGAACAAATAGGATGAATAAATATACTGTGGGAAGGGCGACACAAGGATTAGCAAACTATATTATAAAGCAAAATAAGAAAGACAAAGGAGTAGCTATTGCCTATGATTGTAGGCATATGTCCGAAGAATTTAGCATGCAGTCTGCGTTAATACTAAACGCGAATGGTATAAAGACATACAGATTTGAGGAATTAAGACCAACACCAGAGTTGTCTTTTACTATAAGATACCTAGGTTGTGTGTCTGGAATAATTATAACAGCAAGTCATAATCCACCAAACTATAATGGATATAAGGTTTATTGGGAAGATGGTTCACAAGTCTCCACGCCTATGGATGACGAAGTAATAGCAGAAGTAAATGCTATTACGGATTATTCTACGATTAAGACAATGGAACTAGATGAAGCCATACAAAAAGGATTGTTTCATGCAATTGGAGAAGACATAGATAGAGCATATTTGGATGAGTTGCAGAAATTAATCATAAATCCTGGTGTTATTGAGAGAATGAGTGATGATTTGAGAATCGTATATACGCCGTTGCATGGAACAGGGGGGCCCGTAGTAAAAAGAAATTTAGAAGAAATAGGATTTAAGCATGTATATCCGGTAGAAAAACAAATGATACCAGATCCAAATTTTTCAACAGTTAAATCTCCAAATCCAGAAGACCCGGACTCTTTTGAGATGGCTTTGGAGTTGGCTAAAGAGGTAAATGCAGATATAGTTCTTTCGAATGATCCTGATGCAGATAGGCTAGGGCTGTTCGTTAAAGATACCGCCACTGGTGAATATATATGTTTTAGTGGGAATATGCTTGCTATGATAATAGTTGAATACATATTGACTCAGAGGAAAGAGAAAGACACATTACCAAAAAATGCAGCAATAATTAAAACTATAGTATCTACTAATATGACAGATACTATATGCAAAGCGAATGATGTAGCGCTATTTGAAGTTCTTACAGGATTCAAGTTTATAGCTGCACAAATGAGAGTTTTTGAAGAAAATAACAACTCTCATGAATTTATAATGGGATTTGAAGAGAGTTTTGGCTGCATGATAGGTGAGCATGCAAGAGATAAAGACGGAATTGTTTCTATTCAAGTTTTAGCAGAAGCGGCGGCTTTCTATAAAGAGCAAGGAATTACACTTTGGGATCAATTGGTTAAAATGTATGAAAAATATGGATACTATAAAGAAGAAGGATTTAGTGTTGTATTCGAAGGAGCAGAAGGCGCTCAGAAGATTAAAACAATGATGAATACTCTAAGGGGAAATCCACCACAAAGACTAGGAGGATACAAGGTACTTGCAGTAAGAGATTATGAAAGTGGTAGAGTGGTAGATTTTGTTCAGAACACAGATGACATTGTAGACTTACCAGAACATAACCTTCTATATTATGAATTAGAAAATGATTTTTGGGTAGCGACAAGGCCTTCTGGAACAGAGCCTAAAATTAAATTTTATATAGGAGTAAAAGGGTCTTCGTTAGAAGATGCAAGAACAAAAGTGAAGGATTTAACAGAAGCAGTAAGAAAGTTAATTAGTTAAAACAATTAAATAAAAGCTCTGCATTATAAATGCAGAGCTTTTAGCATGTTATTGTAAGAAAGGCTTTTGCCAGCCTTTTAGTTCGCTTTTCTTAATTGCGCCATATAGATTAGTTCTAATGTTAGGAAAATCTTTTTCAAATTTTAATAATAAATTTTTCATATCTTCTCTTTTAGAGTATCCATCCATAGGACAACATTTTGCCATGACAGGGATATCGTTTTTTTCTACAAATGTTTTTATTCCCTTCTCAGGAGTGTAAATAAGAGGCCTTATTAAAGTTATACCAGCTTTATCCATAAATCCTGTTGGAGCGAAGGTCCCAATACTTCCAGCGAAAAAAAGATTTAAAAAGAAAGTTTCTAAAACATCATCTTCATTATGTCCGAGAGCAAGCTTGTTACAACCTTCTCTTGTGGCAGAACTATTCAAGATTCCTCTTCTCAGATTTGCGCAAAGAGAGCAAGGATTTCTTTCTTTTCTAATATCAAAAACAATTTCTTTTATGTTAGTCTGCTCATTAATATATTCTACATCGATATCATCACAAAACTTTTGTAAAATTGATATGTCGAACTCTTCAAAACCAGGATTTACGCTAATAGCTACTAAATCAAATTTTTTATTAAAAAAACTTTGAAGCATTTTTAAACCCATCAGCAAAGTCATAGAGTCTTTGCCGCCAGACAGACCAAGAGCTATTTTATCTCCGTCTTCTATCATATTATAATCTTCGATTGCTCTTCTCATACGGCTTAATATTTTTTGCATTTGCACTATACTCACCCCTAGCGCCTCTTATTGTAATGTATGAATTTACCGATGTCAATTGACATGAGAGGAATACATATTGGGATATTGAAAAAGTAACCATAATGATGTATACTAGAAAAACTTAGGTCTCCTTAGTTAAATGGATATAACAAACCCCTCCTAAGGGTTAGTTGTAGGTTCGATTCCTGCAGGGGACACCAAATGTTACAGTAATATGACAAACACGTTAATTTTTGTCGAAAAAAGTCAATATGCTATAAGAATATGCTAATATGAAAGTATTCACATAACTATAGTTTAGAAAGGGAGTAGAGAAACATGGATAATAAAACACAAGCGATTTTGGCATATGTATTTGGATGGATAGGGGGACTCGTTGTTCTTCTTGGGATAAATGACAATTCAAGAAGTACAAGAATTCATGCAGCACAATCAATAATTCTATCTGCAGCATATTTCATACTTTTAATTTTTAGTGTGGTAACAGGACTTGTTTGCTTTTTCGGGCCATTACTTGGAACCGTATACATAGCAGCAATTATATTTGGAATAATTAAAGCAGTTAACGAAGACGCTCCTGAGCTTCCGCTTATAGGAGAACTTGCTAAGAGCATATTCGGGAAAATGCTTGGTGAAGAAGATGGAGAACCGGGACAACAATAACAAAATAGGAATAAAGGATTGTACGATAGAAGTGCAGTCCTTTTTACTTGTGACAAATATTACAATTATATTAAATTTTGTTTGAAAGGACTATTAATATATAAAAGTGTGATAAAATATAGACATATTAAAAAAATAGAACAATAAAAATTTAGGAGGAATAATTATGGGATTTATTAGAGCTTTTTCAGGAGCGCTTGGAGGAACATTTGCGGATCAGTGGAAAGACTTTTTATTACCAAGGCCAGATGTTACAGCAACAACAGCAGTATTTCCAGCAGTACAACAAGGAACAGATGCAGGTCGTGGAGCAAATACAAGAGGATCAGAAAATATTATAACTAACGGAAGCAAGATAGTAGTGCCAGAAGGAACAGCGCTTATCACTATGCAAGATGGGGCTATAACAGGACTTATTGCTGAACCAGGTGGATTTATATACTCATCTGATGATCAAAACTCTAAATCGATGTTTGCAGGTGATGGTCTTTTCTCATCTACATTAAAAACATCATGGGAAAGATTTAAATTTGGAGGAATACCAGCGTCACAACAGCAAGCATACTATGTGAATTTAAAAGAAATTCCTAATAACCGTTTTGGAACACAGTCGGAAATTTATTGGGATGATGCATTTTTAGGGACACAGGTTGGAGCAAAAACAAGAGGAACATACACATTAAAGATAGTGGACCCACTATTATTTATTAAAAACTTTGTGCCTGTTAACTTCTTACAACCAGGATCACCACTTTTTGATTTTGCAGACATAGACAATAATCCAGCAGGAAATCAACTTTTTGAAGAGGTTGTAGGTAGCTTAGCACCAGCATTCTCGATTTATACAAATGATCCAAGCAAAGGTAATCGTATGGCAAGAATACAAGGAGATTCTATGGGGTTTGCACAATCTTTATCGCAAGCTGTAGAAGAAGCATATCAATGGCAAACAAGTAGAGGTCTTGTAATAGAAAGAGTTACTATAGCGGCAATTGAATACGATGCAGATACACAAGAAATGCTAAAGGATGTAAAGAGAGCGGATGCTTTATCTGGAGCTCGTGGGAATTCATTTATGCAACAATCTATAGCTCGTGGAATGCAGGCAGCAGGCGAAAACCCAAATGGTGGTGGTCTAGGAATGGCATTTATGGGAATGGGAGCAAATGCAGCAGGAGGAATGATGGGGAACTTACAACAGCCGGTTCAGCAACAACCAGTTCAGCAACAACCAGTGGAACAACAGCCAATGCAACAGCAACCAGTAGAACCAGTGCAACCAGCGGCGCAACCAGAAGCGGCACCAGTAGATCCTATTGCAAAATTAAGAGAACTTAAACAATTATTAGATGAAGGAATCATTACACAAGAAGATTTTGACAAAGCGAAAGATAGGCTCCTAGGAGGATAATATATGGAAGAAAATAATCAAGCAGTTAGCTCGTCTGATGAGCCAAGAGTAATTCAAACAGATGCTGGAGCAGTAGATGGACAAAATAAATGTCCGAAGTGTGGAGCGACAGACATTGCATTAAATTCAAATACTGGAGCGTTAAGATGTAATTTCTGTAGACATGAGTTTGAACCAGAAAAAGCAATTGGATTAGATACAGACTTAAGTCAGCTCACTGGAAAAGTGGTAGGCTCTGGAACTCAAAACATTGCAGAAGACTCTAATGATATGATTACATTTAAGTGTGAAAGTTGTGGTGCGGAAGTAGTAATTGATACAAATGAGGGATTGGGAGCAAGGTGCCATTGGTGCAGAAACACATTATCGATTAATGGACAAATTCCGAATGGGGCTGTACCAGATATGGTATTACCATTCTCAACAAAAAAAGAAGAAGCAAAAGAGGAAATTGAAAAATTTGTTGCTAAAAGAAAGTTTTATGCGCATCCGAAATTCAAAGAAGAATTTTGTACACAAAATGTTATGGGAGTATATTTACCATATATGGTAGTCGGGATAAATTCTCGTGCGAATTTATCTGGAAGCGGAGAGCGTTTAATCAGGAGATATACACGTGGATCGGGGAAAAACCAGAGAGTAGTGTTTGACGCGGATCTATATAATTTAAAACGCGAGTTTGATTTAGTTATTAATGGATTAACAGTTACATCAAGCTCTGACAAGTTACAAAAAGCATCTGACAGAACAAATAATATAATTAATGCAATTAAACCATTCGATCATGAAAATTGTGTTAGATGGAATGCTAATTATTTAAAAGGATATGCTTCAGAAAAACGTGATACAGACATTGATGACTTGAAACCTCTAGTGGAGACGAAGGCAAAAGATATTGCAAGACATAATGCTAATAGTTCTATCAAAGAATATGATAGAGGTGTTAGATGGAACAATGAAGAATTAGAGATAAAAGGTCAGCAATGGAAAGCAGCATATTTGCCGATGTGGCTATATAGCTATCAACAAGTAAGCAGTGATGGAAAGCAGAAGAAGTTACACTACGTAGCAGTTAATGCAAGAACAAAAAAGACTATGGGTAGTATACCAGTAAATATGCCAAAATTATTTGGAATTTCAGCATTGGTGCAGTTAATAGGATTTATATTGATGTTTATACTTTTTGCTATAAATGTTGAATGGGGATGGATAGCATTGTTTGCAGGTCCTCTATACTTTATGGGAGTATATCTGAAATATCGTAATTCAAATGCTAGGTTTTCACATGAAAGGGAAACAAAAGCAGAAATGGGACCGGTTCTTAAAACGGATACATTGGTCAAACGATTGACAGGTATTCCAAATTCACGAATGAATGGAGCGAATAATTTAAGAGTAAATGCAAATAGAACTGCAAGTGATGGAATAAAAGAAGCACTAGGTGACAGCATTGGAGTTAGAAGAAGATAAGCAATAAACTTTATTAATTAAATTGGGTAGAGATTTCTCTGCCCATTTTAATTGTAGTGAAAATGTGGTAAAATGATAATTAGTTTCGAAGAAGAAAAGGAAAAAAAGATATGACAAAGCAAGAGAAATTTATGAAAGAAGCTTTAAAAGAAGCGGAGAAAGCATACGGCAAAGAGGAGATTCCAGTAGGGGCAGTTATTGTGAAAGATGAGAAAATAATTGCAAGGGGACACAATATAAAAGAAATTAAAAAAAGTTCAATTGCTCATGCAGAGTTAATTACTATTGCTAAAGCGAATAAGAAATTAGAAAACTGGAGACTTTCTGATTGTGAAATGTATGTGACGCTAGAGCCGTGTCCTATGTGCGCAGGTGCAATAATTCAATCTAGGTTTAAAAAAATATATATTGGAACAATGGATGAAAAAACAGGCGCTTGCGGATCCGTCTTAAATCTATTAGAATACAAGTTCAATCACGAAGTTGAAGTAGAATATGGAATACTGCAAGAAGAGTGCGAATATATATTAAAGGATTTTTTCAAAAATCTGAGAAAGAAAAAGAGGTCATAAAAATGCAAAGGGAAAAAGTTTTTAATAAAAAAACAATACATGCATACATAATAGCTATAGCTATAGCTACTATTTTAGCTATTGTTGGACTAATTATGCTAAGATATAGCGTGGAAGGAGAAAGGGATTTACCATTTGAGATCAAATCAATTCTTATTGTAAGTACAGTAGAAGGTGGCTCGGGAGAAAGAGATGAAGAAGAGCAATGGTTTATAGAATTGTTTCAAATAAATGATATATTCTTTGAAATAGCTAAAAATGAAAGCCATAGAAGAGAAGATACAATTAGAAGTATTGTTTTTGAGAACATTAGAATTGAAACGTATAATGACAAAGGC
>Ga0123355_10000155_pt1 | contig 82552 bp, 72 predicted proteins | sample TergutEmb28metaG_3_FD_89872 | JGI IMG/M metagenome (GOLD analysis project Ga0123355, IMG submission 89872) | Embiratermes neotenicus P1 segment gut microbial communities from Petit-Saut dam, French Guiana - Emb289 P1 | ecosystem: Host-associated > Arthropoda: Insects > Digestive system > Gut ... | reverse complement strand
GCACGTTTGCTATCTCGGTTTGCCGGTATAGAAGCGATTAGTGTTGTGATGCTTGTACCAACATTTGTCCCTAATATGATGAATGCTGATGTTTCAAATGTCATCGGAACTCCGCTAAGATGCATAGTTATTAAAAGTCCTATGGTTGCTGACGAACTTTGGATTATGGCTGTAAAGATGAATCCTGCGAGAAGAGCAAATAGGGGATTTTCAAACGTTGTTAAAATTTGATTGAACTCCGGATTATGAGCGAGTTCTCGGAGGGGGCCACTCATCACGGTTATACCGAAAAACAAGACACCGAATCCTAAAATAATGTATCCGATATTTTTGTATTTTCGCTTTTTTGCGAACAAATGTAAGAGAATGCCAATAAAAATAAAAAGCGGAGCTACCGTGTCAATTCTAAAAGCGATAAGTTGTGCACTAAATGTTGTTCCGACATTTGCTCCCAAAATCACACCCATTGCCTGTTTTAAAGTAAGTAATCCGGAATGCACAAAACTGACTGTCATTATCGAGGTGGCCGTCGAGCTGTTTATGGCAATAGTTGCCACAATTCCGGCAGTAACTGCCATAATTCTGTTTGATGTTGCACGCTGAAGTATAGCTTGCAATCGTTCGCCGGCAACCATTTCTATGCCGCTTGACATCATTTTCATGCCAAACAAAAATAATCCTAAGCCTCCGGCTATCAAAAATATTGTTTCAAGTGTAGGTCCAAACATAGTTCGTAAAAATTTTCAGGCAAAATTAGAATATTTTTTTGAATTTTGCGTTAAAAGGGTGTTAAGTTTTTGTTGTTTTAACCGACAGAATAATTTGGAAAATTAATCCGCTGCAATTCTCAATGTGTAGATTGTGCTATCACACCCCAAGATTAAGAAACCATCAGCATAAGCCATCGGTCCCCAAGCATCACGACCTCTCATGATGCGCTGTCTTCTCATTAAGGTTAGACTTCTCTGTTCGATGCGATACGTAAATAGCTCGCCATCATCTCTGAAAGCAAATAGATAATTGCCGATCACGATATACGGTCCTAATCCGAAACGCTCGTCTATCTCCGATTCCCACAGAACTCTGCGAAAATTATCTAATGAGTATGCAACGACTTTTCTTCGGATTCCACCGGCATCGTTTGGAGGAATGGTTATAATCATATTGTCTAGTAAAATCGGTGTTTGCTGTTCGCTTGCCAAACCTTCGTTTGGTCGCCAGCGATCAACCATTTCAGCCGACCATCTCCCGTTTGTATAATTAACCTGTATTATTCCTCCGCCTGCACCATAACCGGCTGTTATCAAAAGCCTATCCGATGATAATTGTACGGGAGACGGCGCAATTACCGATGGAGGCCAAGGCACATTCCACAGCAAAGTTCCTTTATCGGGACCCTCGCCGGAAACACCGACAATTCCACCTAAAGCCATGTACACAAACGTTCTCTTTCCTCTCAGCGTCATAGGCATAACCGAAGAGTGTGACATTCTATAGCCTAATGTATTTGGAGTTTGCCAAACGATTTCGCCTGTTTCGATGTCAACACCTATCATCAATGTTTCTGTTCCGGCAGGAACTAAAATCACTTGATTGTCTACTATTCGCGGACATTGTCCGGTGTACCAATGCGGGATTTCAGTTCCGAATTGTTTTTGCATATCAAGTGTCCAGATCAATTCGCCGGTGATTCTGTTGCAAACCATTACGTGTCCCATCGGGCCGATAGTTACAATAAATTGCTCGTCTACGGCAGGTACTGTTCTTGAAAATCCGTGATTTCGTCTTAACGGCATGCGATACCACCTCCGCCAAAGTTCTTGACCCGTTTCCAAATCGAACACACGCAACATATCCGAAGTTAATCTTTCGTCATAATCCAAAAGATAAACCATGCCATTGAAAATGACCGGAGCGGCGTAGCCTTCGCCGGTTTCAACCCGCCATACAACCTGAAAATCCTGCGAAAAATCAAATCTTGAATTTGTTTGAGCAATATTTCTGGAATCGCCTCCTCTGAATGCAGTCCATTGTCCTGTCAGCGTCGAAGTGCTTTCTGCAAAACGCATAAAAAATTCACCGATTACAACATCGTCAATGGTTCGTTCCATGCCTTCCGGACGATTATCCGCACCTGGATTTTGAATAACGATGTCTTTTCCCGGCGTATAAAAATGCCAAAATGCAACCATGCTCGTGTAAATCAACACAGCGAATATGGTAACGAGTTTGATTATCGTTTTCTTTTTCACTATTGTGAGCTGTATCGGATTCGAACCAATGACCCCTACCCTGTCAAGGTAATGCTCTAAACCAACTGAGCTAACAGCCCTTTTTTAAATTCTGATTGCAAAGATACGAAAAAAAATGACAATTGACAAATTACAACTGACAAATTTTACTTACAACCTATAATTTGTAAATTGTCAGTCATAAATTGTCATTTTTTTTGTATCTTTGCAAAATGATTGGAACTCTTGTTAATGTTGCGGCAATTATTGTCGGAAGTGCTGTGGGCGCTCTTATTCGCTCACGATTGCCACAAAAATATATTGATACCGCGTTTCAATGTGCGGGACTGATTACAATGATTATCGGAATTTCGATGGCATTGAAATCGGATCGAATCGTTTTGATTGTGATTAGTCTTATTGTTGGAGCAATTATCGGTGTGGCTCTCAACCTTGATGGAAATACGGAAAAAGCGGCAAATTATTTGCTGAAAAAGTTTGCAAAAAAAGATTCAAATTCTCAAAATTCAAGCAAATCTCGTCTTGCTATCGAAGGTTTTATTACGACTTCCGTGCTTTTCTGTACCGGGTCTATGGCTATTCTCGGGGCTTTTGAAGATGGTATGGGTCAGACGCCCAATCTGCTTTATACGAAATCCGTTATCGACGGGTTTGCCTCCATTGCATTTGCATCATCGTTTGGAATTTTTGTGGCCTTTTCGGCGATACCTGTGCTCATTTATCAAGGTGCTTTAACCTTGCTTACGGTTTATCTGATGCAATTTATGAATGATGCGATGATTGCCGATTTGACTGCTGTTGGCGGAATTTTGCTGTTTGCCTTAGGCATCAATATTATGAGAATTAAAGAAATCAAAGTTATCAACTTTCTACCGGCGTTGATTGTTATTGTTGTGCTTTCCGGTATATTTAGCTAACTAATTTTTCGACCAAAGATACGAAAAAGTTATTTCTGTGAATAACTCCTTACTGTAATTCTAACAAATACAAGCACACAAAAAACAAACATCACCAAAAAGAAAACTGCAAGCAACCAAGTCGAGGTAGTTACATTTCCAAAGCCAAAAAACACACCGAATAAAGAAAGCAAACTACCCATAAAAATAGCTGAAAGCGGAATAATGATGTTTTCTTTGTAAAGCAAACTCTGCAATCGTTTTTCGCCGAAACCCAGCGAGCGATAAAGCGTGATTTCTTTCGTTCGAGCCAGTAAATTTTTACGAACAACAATGATAAAACTGAAAATCCCGAGCAACAAACCCAAACCGCCCAAAGTCAGGAAAATTGTGAGATACGTATCGGTTACACTGTAAAATAATCGCATGCGTTCGTTGGTGGTCGTCACACGAATGCCGAACATGTGCAAGGCTTGCGAAAGCAACATTTTTGTGCTTTCGATTTCATTTTCAGGAACATTGACCAACATGATTTCACTGCCTGAAATCTCGCTCCAAATTTCGGAAAACAGGTTTTTATCAATCAAAATATAACCCTGAAAGATCGAATTATCAATTGTTCCGGCTAATTGTATCAATACGGTGTCGCCTCTTTCGCCCATGTACACGAGGGTGTCGCCTAATCTCCGACCTAAAGTCCACCTCAGAACGGTTTCGTCAACTAATGCAGGTATTAAACCGTTGTGGGTGGTTTGCATTTTTTCCGCCATTCCCGCGTAGGCGGGAATCCCATAGCGAGGGGATTGCGAGTCAAGCCTGCAATGACGGCGTTTATTACGAGGGACATCAAAAATGGTTTGGGTAATTCTGAAATCTGAATTTTTCAAATCAATCATATCTATTCCCAAAACATTCGGTGTTTCGACCCGATTCAAATTCAAACAACTTGCGTCATCAGCCCTGTATTTCAACAATTGCAAAACGTGTGCATTGTTGCTCAAATTCATTAATCCCAATCTTGAACGTCCGTCTTCTGTTTGAATATTGTGAAAAATCGGTACGCTTGTTTCTGCCCAAAGTGCAAAACCTCCGGTTGCAGTGCGAATTTGTGAGCTGTCGGCAAAGCCTTGCCGATTAAGCCCTACGGAAAAAACAATTAGCACGCCGCAAGCCAATGTGACGAATGAAAGTAAGGCTTGTTTCTTTTTGTAAAGAATTGACGATTTAATCAAACGGAAAAAGGTAAGAAGCGGTGCGGGCTGCGGACGTTTCGACAGGCTCAACGACCGTACTCCGGTTCCGGTGGCTGAGTTTGTCGAAGCCACCGTACCTTTCCGAATGACAAAGTACACTAAAGATAGCGATAAAACCACAGCAAAAACCAATCCGGTTAAAGTTGTCAAAAAATCCGGAAACATTCGGAAACCTTCGGTATGAGTAGCTCCTTGCCAAACCGTTCCGAGCAAAAATAAAACCAAAGATGTGTACAACAATCCTGCAATCACACCGCCAATAGCGGAAACCCAAACGACAGGATTTATTTCACGCCAAAGTACTCTTAGAATTCGCTTGTTTGAAAAACCGATTGCTTTCAGCAAACTCAATTCTTTTCGACGACGAAACAGCATTTCCGACAAGGGAACAACCATCAACATCATGGCAGAAATGATGATAAAAAATCCAAGCGACAAAAATAAACTTGAAAAATCAACGCCTGATTTTGCGGCAAAAATTGCCGTTTCGCGAGGATAAATCAAAGTAATGTCGAACATTTCATGCGTCAAGTCTTTCAAACGATTTGCATCGCTGATCTGCAAAGCCGTTGCATTTCCAAATACATTTTCCCAGCGTGGTGCTAAAGTGGCGTATGGAACAATCGCTTTCGGTGTGTTCTTGTATCTTTGCCAAAACTCTTCGCGTTCATCCGTTATCAAACCCATGTTGATTGGCAAATCACTGTTCCAGTCGGCACAACTCTCAACATTCGACAAGCCCGGAAAATCGGCTCGAAGTTCAGAGTCTGCCTGCAATTGAGAAATCGGTACAATTCGGCTTACTCTCAAAAAAACCGAATCAACACTTAGTGTTCTAAATCGTTGCGAAACAAAATAACTGATGGAAATTGTATCGCCAATCCGTGCATTCAGCCTGCGAGCGGCATAATCCGAAAGAATAACCTCGTTCGGATTTAGAGGTTGTCCATCGTAAAAATCAACAGCCGTAATGAACGAATAGGGGATACTGATTTCATTTTTGCGAATGGAATTTGCCAAATAGGCAAAAAGTCGATTTGCGGAAATATCGTCTTTCATTAGGGTTTCAACGACTTGGTCTTGGATGAAAATTCGGTCGGAAGTTATCGTCGTCATTGTGAGCGTAGCGAAGCAATTTACTGTTTCATGGATTGCTTCACTGCTTTGCAGTTCGCAATGACGTGTAGTAACATTCAGCCCGGAAATTTGATAATTCCACGCTTCGGCAAATTCATCTCTCGAAATAATTCGGTCGGATAAAATGACATTGATTTTTTCGCAAACCTCCATCGTTTCTGCCAATTCCGGACGATTGACAAAAATATTAAACGGAACGATTTGTTCGTTTTGCAAACTGATGTTTCCGCCCTGTTCGACAGAAAGAATGTCACTCAATTCTAATCGCAAGCTTGTCGTGTAAACATCTGTTACAAACATTGAGCCGGAAGGCACGATTCCTGCTGCCGGCAGACGTAAAACAATACTTTGGGCGGGCGAAGCACGGTTGTTGAGCGAAGCCGAAGCAATTTCGTTGTGCAGCGCACGATTTATTTTTGCCTGTCCTTTTTCAATGTCCAAATCATCAACACCCCAAACCATAACCGGTATGAGTCTTCCGGAAACGGAAACAAAACCGTCCATTAATAAAATGCCCCTTGTTGTCATTGCGGGCTTGACCCGCAATCCATCTGCTATGAGATTCCCGCCTTCGCGGGAATGACGGAGGGGGTCAATAATCGATTCATGCATGAACGACTGCCTCGAAAAAATAATTGTTTCAGTATTTCCAAGCCGCTCATCAACACGCTGAAGTAAAGTACCACGAACCGAATCACCCACCACAAGACTTCCAACAATTACAGCAACTGCGACAACCACAGCAACTGCAATCAAGCGGTAAAAAGGCTTGTAGAGAAAAATATTTTTTCTTATTAAACGACTAAGGTTCATCATTTTTTTTGCTTTACAACTGGATTTTTAGTTCTATAACTAATTTTTTAGTCACATAACTAAAAATTTAGTTGTAGATTTAAAACGGCGTATCATTATCATCTTCGGGCATATTGTTCAAACTGGATTGAACAGTGATAAACGAATTGCCCTCAAAGGCATTGTTTGGTGCGATTGTGTCGCTTTGTGAAAACGTACCTACGTGCGTATCCGTATAATCAGGATTAGCAAATTTGGCAAATTCTTTGATAAATTTCAAACGTGCTGTTCCTGTTGGTCCGCTACGATGTTTTTCGACTAAAATATCCGCCATTCCGAGCATCGAGTTTCCGCTCTCATCCTCGTTTACGCCGTAATATTCCGGACGATGAATAAACATGACGATATCGGCATCTTGTTCGATAGCTCCCGATTCGCGAAGGTCGGAAAGTTGAGGTTTCTTGCTGTTCCCGCGGGTTTCGACGGCACGGCTCAACTGCGACATCGCCAATACCGGAATTTTCAATTCCTTTGCCAATGCTTTTAGCTGTCGTGAGATTTTACTGATTTCCTGTTCGCGATTGCCGCGTGTATCTGCACTTCCCTGCATCAATTGTAAATAATCTACGAATACCATTTGAATGTCATGTTTTTGTTTCAAACGGCGGCATTTTGCGCGCAGTTCAAACATGTTCAAAGCTGCGGAGTCGTCAATAAATATAGGGGCTTTGGATAATCCGTCCGTTTTGGTCATGAGTTGTGTCCATTCGTAATCTTGCAGATTTCCGGTTTTGAGTTTTTGTGCGTTTAAGCCGGCTTCGCTTGAAATTAAACGGGTTACCAATTCCATGTCCGACATTTCTAACGAGAAAAATGCGATGGGTTTGTTTTGTCTAACCGCCATATCTCTCGCCATGGACAAGGCAAACGCTGTTTTTCCCATGGCAGGACGTGCAGCCAAAATAATCAAGGTTGAACGATGAAAGCCATTTGTGATTCGATCTAACGCTGTAAAGCCTGAAGGAACAGCGTTTGCACTAATTCCGTCTTCGTGCGAACGTGCGGACTTTACTTCGTCAATCGCTCGGTGCACAAGGTCGCCCATGTTTGAATAGTTGGTTTTAAAACTCTGTTCGCCAATTGCAAGCAAGTCTTTTTCGGCACTATCCAGTGTGTCAATTACATCAACGGTTTCATCGTAAGCATTTCTTGTAATATCTGCCGAAATTCGAATCAGTTCACGCTTAATATAATTTTGCTCGACAATTCGTGCGTAAGTTTCAGTGTTTGCTGTGGATGCAACACGATTGGTCAGCTGCGAAATATAGTAAGCACCACCGATTTCTTCAAGTTTTCCGAGTTCACGCAACTTATTCGTAACCGTTAAAATATCAATCGGCTGCGACTCATTAAAAAGCATAGAAATCGCTTCAAAGATCGTGCGATTTTCGGGTTTGTAGAAATAATCGGGCTTTACGATGTCTATCGCATTGGTAGCGGCGTCTTGTTCGAGCATCAAAGCACCCAAAACAGCGGCTTCCATATCGAGCGCCTGAGGCGGTAATTTTCCTTGTTCTATAAAGGTTTGCGGTTGTGTGGTGCGGAGGTATTTCCCTGCCGTTCGTCGTGTGTTTGCATTAATAATTTCCATAGTGCAAAGATACGAATTATTAACAGATTTTTTTGAATTGTTAATAACTTTTTTGCAAAAAAGGGCAAAAAGTCGTATTTTTGTGGCAAATTCAGAAAAATATAATTATGCTAATCAAAAACATCAAACAATTAGTACAGGTCGAACACGATCCGAAAACCTGTGTAAAGGGCAAAGACATGGCAAAAATCGAAACCATCGACAACGTTTTTTTGCTCATCAAAGACGAAAAAATTGCCGATTTCGGACCTATGGATAAATGTCCCGAATATGCAGGTGAAGTGGTTGATGCGACAGACCGCTTGGTTTTTCCAACATTTTGCGATTCGCACACGCACATTGTCTATGCAGGAAGCCGAGAATTGGAATACATCAACAAAATCAAAGGACTTACCTACGAAGAAATTGCTGCACAGGGTGGGGGAATTCTAAATTCCGCAAAACGCCTGCAAGAAGCATCGGAAGAAGAGTTGATAGAATCGGCAATGGCTCGCATCAACGAAATGATTGCTTACGGAACGGGTGCAATCGAAATCAAAAGCGGTTATGGTTTGTCTGTCGAAGCCGAATTGAAAATGCTGCGTGTGATTCGTCGTTTGAAAGAATTGACACCGGTTTCCATAAAGTCGAATTTTTTGGGCGCTCATGCTGTTGCAATGGAATACCGCGGTCGTCAAGGCGAATATGTGAACTTGGTCATCAACGAGATGCTGCCGCGTGTAGCGGAAGAAAATTTGGCGGATTTTGTAGATGTATTTTGCGATAAAGGTTTTTTTACGGTTGAAGAAACCGATAAAATCTTGAATGCAGCGGCTAAATACGGCTTGCGTCCGAAAATTCATGCGAATGAATTAGACTTTTCGGGCGGTGTTCAAGTAGGTGTGAAATACAATGCTCTATCTGTTGATCACTTGGAATACATCGGCGATGCGGAAATCGAATCTTTGTTAAACTCGGAAACGATGCCGACGGTTTTGCCTGGTGCTGCGTTCTTTTTGAATCTACCACTTTCGCCTGTTCGTAAAATGATGGAAGCAGGTTTGCCCATAGCGTTAGCAAGCGACTTCAATCCGGGATCTTCTCCGTCGGGAAATATGCAGTTTATTCAATCGCTGGGCTGTATTAAATATCGCATGCTGCCCGAAGAAGTGATAAATGCAACAACGATAAACACCGCATACGCCATGGATTTGAGCGATCAACTCGGCAGTATCGCCAAAGGAAAAATTGCGAATATCTTTATCACAAAACCCATTCCGAACTACGAATTTATGCCGTATTCTTACGGAAATAATAAAGTTGAAATGGTGATTTTGCGTGGAAAAATTGTAATATAATTCGTTTTTTTTCGTATCTTTGCAATTCAAAATCTACCCTAAGCAAAGTCGAAGGGTTTAAAAAACGAATAAATACTTATGGCAACAACAGCAGATTTTAAAAACGGCTTATGTTTAGATTACAACAACGGGCTTTGGCAAATTGTAGACTTTCAGCATGTTAAGCCCGGAAAAGGCCCGGCCTTCGTACGTACAAAACTTAAAAATCTTCGCGATGGACGTGTTTTGGAAAACACATTTACGGCAGGAGTACGTGTAGACACTGCACGTGTAGAGCGTCGCCCACATCAGTTTTTGTACAAAGACGACATGGGCTACACCTTCATGCACAGCGAAACGTTTGAGCAAATCATCATTCAAGAAAATCAAATCAATGCGCCACAGTTTCTCAAAGACGGCTCTAATGTTGAAATTACGGTTCATGCTGAAACAGAAACACCACTTATATGCGAACTTCCTGCTTATATTGAGGCCGTTGTGACTTACACAGAACCTGCTGTAAAAGGTAATACTTCAACCAATGCAACCAAAGAGGCTACGATTGATACCGGTGCAACGGTTAAAGTTCCGTTGTTTATCGAAATGAATGAGCGTATCAAAGTTGATACACGTACGAGCGAATACGGCGGACGCGTTTCCGATAAATAATTTAAAAAAAATGAAGTTTCCAAAACCTCACACACTCGCCGAATTGGCAGATTTTTTAGGCGCTGCGGCTGTTGGTGCTCCCGATTTCGTCGTTACAGGAATGAACGAAATTCATCGGGTTGAAACCGGCGATATCACGTTTGTCGACCATCCGAAATATTACGAAAAAGCGCTGAATTCAGCAGCTACAACAATTTTAATTAACAGTTCTGACGTGGCTTGTCCTGAAGGAAAAGCCTTGTTGATTTCGGAAGACCCGTTTGCAGATTTCAATAAATTGACGATGAAATTTCGTCCGTTCACGGCTTGCAGCAAAATGATTTCGGAAAGTGCAGAAATCGGCGAAGGCACGATTATTCAGCCGAATGTATTTATCGGAAATCATGTCAAAATCGGAAAAAACTGCGTAATTCATCCCAATGTGAGTATTTACGATCATACGGAAATCGGCGATGATGTGATTATTCATTCCGGTGCTGTGATTGGTTCGGATGCTTACTATTTTCAACGCAAACCCGAAGGTTATCGCAAATTTTTGTCGAGTGGAAAAGTGATTATTGAAAATCGAGTGGAAATCGGTGCAAATACTTGTATTGATAAAGGTGTTTCGGGTGATACGATTATTGGCGAAGGCACGAAAATGGACAACTTTGTGCAAATCGGACACGATACGATTATCGGGAAAAATGTCTTGGTTGGTTCACACTCTGCAATTGCGGGCGTTACAAAAATTGAAGACGATGTCGTGATTTGGGGACAAGTCGTTGTAAACAAAGATTTGGTAGTTGGAAAAGGTGCTGTTCTTTTAGCCACATCAGCCGTTGATAAAACTCTCGAAGGTGGAAAAACTTACTTTGGAATGCCCGCCATCGAGGCAAGAAGAAAATGGCGAGAACTCGCCGCACTCCGAAATTTGCCGGACTTATTGAATAAACTCAAATAAAAATTGTACACTAATCACAAATTCCGTCTAGGCGGAAGGGAAACTATCTCAATGTTATGAACGAAGAACTAAACACACAGCCTGAAAACACAGGGGAGACCCACGTTTCACACGAAACTGTTTTATCAAATTTAGCCGAAGTTGAAGCACAGGAAACAGCCTCAACAGAGGAGGAAATTATCCTTGACGAAAATCTAAATGATGAAAGTGAGGAGGAAAAAATCGAGGAAAAAGATAGCGAAAACGAAGAAAATACAAGTGAAGAAGATGTAAAATCGAATACCGAAAAACGCCGTTTGAGAGAAGAAGAGGAACGCATTAAACAAGAAAACTTGAAGCTTAAACAAGCGGCATTAGAAGAACTGCGACAATTGATTGATTCGGAAGAAAGTTTGAAAACAACTTATGACGAATTCAAAAAACTTCAAGAGAAATGGAAAGAAATCGGTGCTGTTCCAAAAAATGAAGTTAATAATCTTTGGCAAAACTACCATTTTTTAGTTGAGAAATTTTTTGACAAAGTCAAAATCAACAAAGATTTGCGTGATTTGGATTTGAAAAAAAATCTGGAAGCCAAAATCGAACTTTGCGAAAAAGCAGAGGAGTTGCTTTTGGAATCATCCATCAATAAATCGTTTAAACTGTTGCAGGAGTATCACGATGCGTGGAAAGAAATCGGACCCGTTCCCATGGATAAAAAAGAGGAGGTTTGGGAACGCTTCAAAACTGCTTCCGATGCGATAAATCAGAAACGACGCGAGCTTTATGCGACACAACAGGCACAAGCCGAACAAAATTATTTAGCCAAGCAAGCACTTTTAGCACGTGTGCAGGAATTGCTCGAACGTCCGTTGGAAAGCATTAGCCAGTGGAATAAAGCCAATGATGCAATCAACGAAACCCTCAACCTTTGGAAACAAATCGGACGTGCAACTACTGCAAAAAATGAAGAAATCTGGGCTGAATTCAAAAAACTTTTGAATGCATTTTTTGAGCGTAAGCGTGTGTTTTTTGTGCAAATCAAAGATGTGCAACTCGAAAACTTGAACCGAAAAATCAATCTTTGTATTCAAGCCGAATCCCTTGCTGTTCAAGAGGATTTCAGAAATGCCACCAAAGAAATTTTGGCTTTGCAGAAGGAATGGAAAACCATCGGTCCTACGGCAAAAAAACACGCCGAAAAAGTTTGGAAACGCTTCCGTACGGCTTGCGACAATTTTTTTGAAAAGAAAGACGCATTTTATAGCGAATCGCGAAGCAAAGAAAAAGAAAACCAAAAACTCAAGGAAGATTTAATCCAAGAAGTGAAGTCTACAACTTTTGAAAATACCGAAAAATCTCAGCAGTTGCAAATGATCAAGGATTTTCAAAAACGTTGGATGGATATCGGACACGTTCCGTTGCGTGAAAAAGATCGACTGCACAGCGAATTTCGTCAAACGATTAACACCTTGATGGATCGTTTGAATATTATGCCGGGCGAAATCCGTGCATCCGCATTTGCAGGTAAATACAGCAATATACAAACTCCGGAAGATGCCGGCGCATTGTCAAATAAAGATGTTTTTTCACTTCAAAATAAAATCGCAAAAATGCGGGACGAGATTTTGCTTTGGGAAAATAATTTAGGATTTTTCAGCAAATCGAAAAATGCGGATTTATTGAAAAAAGAAGTTGAGGAGAAAATTCTGCGTGCCAAACAAGAACTCGCTTTACTGGAAGCAAAAATGAAAATTATCCGTCAACGATGAGAGTCGACATCATCACACTATTCCCGGAAATGTTTGGAGGTCCGTTTGACCACTCCATTGTGAAACGTGCACAGATAAAGGGATTGGTTGAGATACGCTTGCACCAATTACGAGATTTTGCAACCGACAAACACTGCCGTGTAGATGATTATCCGTTTGGCGGAGAAGCCGGAATGGTGATGATGATTGAGCCAATCGTGAACTGTATTGAGTACCTGACTAAAGAAAGAGCGTACGACGAAATTATTTTTACAACTCCGGACGGACAGCTTTTTGATCAGAAAGAAGCCAATACACTTTCGTTGAAACAAAACATTATCATACTTTGTGGACATTACAAAGGTGTGGATGAACGTGTGAGAGAACATTTTATCACGAAAGAGTATTCGATTGGCGATTTTGTTTTGTCAGGCGGTGAAATGCCCGCAATGCTGATTACAGATGCGATTGCACGCTTAGTTCCCGGTGTGATCGGTGACGAAACTTCGGCACTGAATGATTCGTTTCAAAACGAATTGTTATCCTATCCGGTTTACACACGACCGGCGGAATTTCGAGGCTGGAAAGTTCCTGAAATTTTACTTTCCGGACACGATGCAAAAATCTCCGAATGGAAGCAGGAACAAGCCGTTCGACGAACAAACGAACGAAGACCGGGACTAATTGAAAATTAGAAATAACTTTTTCCATTATGCTAATTCGCTCAACTAGATTCAACTACTTGGCACAGCTGGCATTATCGATTTTGCTGGCACTTGCACTTTGGACTCCGAATTTTTGGATGAATACATCACCCAAAGTAGTTGACTCACCAACATTTTTGTATAGCTTATTGTTTGGTTGGACGAAAACTCACACGATGCTTGCAAAGATACTCGCCTTTGTTTGCGTATTTTTGCAAGCATTTATGTTGGGCGAACTTGTGAGAACGCATGCTCTTTCGAAAAATCCGATGCTTGTGGGGTTGATCTACATCGTGCTGATGAGTGCACAAAGCGATTGGCAGACTCTGCATCCATTTTTGATTTCCAACTTTTTTATCATTGGCGGTTTTTCGTATTTATTCAAAACTTACGATCGAAAAGAGCCTTATGAATATGTGTTTAATGCTTCGGCACTACTTGCACTCGCATCATTGTTTTCCGCATCATTACTGCCTTTTGGACTGATTATATTCTGGGTTTTTCTGTTTTATCCGATTAATAGATGGAGAGAATGGCTGATTGCAATTTTGGGATTTGCTTTTCCATTTTCTGCGCTGTTCTTATGGACATCTTTAACTGAAAATTTGGACGTGTTTTCCGAATTTTTAACTCCGATAACGGAATTTGAAAATTTTGGGAAAACTTTCGAAAATGCCGCATGGACAATTCAAATTTTCATATTGGCAGTATTGCTATTTTCCTTTGTAGGAGTACGCTTTTTGAATGCTCGAGGAAGGTACAATGAGATTTCGCAACGCAAAAAAGTCATGGCTGTTATGCTGGGTCTATTTTGGGTTGTTATCGTTGCGATATTTATGTCGAACCATGCATTACCGGCATATTTGGCGACACTGTTTGTGTTTTCCGCATTTTTTATTGCAGAGTGGTTTGGTCAAAGTCAGCGAAAATGGTTGCCGGAACTTGTGTTTTACGTATTTGTGATCGCAGCGTTCGGTGTGCAGTATTTGTGAAAATTAAAATGCTCTTTTCCGGCACTTAATCTTGAACGCCTTATTGATTTTGTCGATATTCTTCGATCTTTCGTTGCAAATTGTCACGAACTTTCGTGTAAATTCGTTCTAAATCCCTCGACCGATACGTGCGATAAAACATATTAGCTTCAAACGACTCTTGGTCCAACCCAAATCTTTCAAATAGTTCGGTATAGGCTGCAGTTGTGTGTAGGCGCGTAGAATCAAAACTCTCCCCTTGATTTTGCCTTTGTTGCAACGCGGCCTCTATCAGGTGTATTTCGGTAAGCAATTCAACCATTTGCCTTTCACTTAAAAACGGTCTAGGTCTTTGAGAGCAACTGCTTAGAATTAAGACGAAGATTATTGCGAGAATGCTGAAATTTTTCATAGTTGATATGCTTTGGAAAAATTGAATTGCGGGGTTGTGAAATTTTTGAAAACCAGGTTTCCGTTTACAAAGGTACAAATAATTTTTGAATTGAACGTATAACCTTCAAACGGCGACCAACCGCAATGATAAAAAATATTAGTAGAGTCAACAGTTTGCGGATTATTCATATCAATTACAGCTAAATCGGCAAAATACCCTTCGCGAATAAAACCACGCTTTTCGAAACTGAACATTTTTGCCGGATTATGAGCGGTTTTCTCAACAACGGTCTTCAGCGAAAAAACGTCTTGATGAACCAATTCCAATAGTGCTTGCAAATTATGCTGAACAAGCGGGATGCCGGACGGTACCTTGAAATAAGATTGCCCTTTTTCTTCTGCCGTATGCGGTGCGTGATCGGTCGCAATGATGTCGATTAGTCCCGAATTTACAGCATTTCGTAAGGCTTCTCTGTTTTCTGCCGTTTTTATGGAAGGATTGCATTTTATTTTTGTGCCGAGTCGTTCGTAATCGTCTGCAGTAAACCATAAATGATGCGCGCAAACTTCACTTGTGATGCGCTTTTCCGAAAGGGGAGCGGTTGAAAAAAACTCTAATTCTTTAGCCGTTGTGAGATGGGCGATGTGCAATCTTGTGTTGTATTTTTTTGCCAACTCAACGGCTTTTTTTGTGCTTTGATAACATGCTTGAACATCGCGAATAATCGGGTGTACAGAGATTGGAGGATTCTCGCCGTACTCGGATTTGATGCGCTCGGTGTTTTCTAAAATTCGTTGTTCATCTTCAGCGTGAACAACAATCGGCAAGCGGGCTTTTGCAAATAATTTTTCTAAAATCTGTTCGTCATCAATCAGCATATTTCCGGTTGATGAACCCAGAAACAACTTTATTCCACAAGCCTTTTCAGGATTTACATTCAAAACATCTTCTAAATTATTTTGCGAAACACCGATGTAAAAACCATAGTTTACAAATGAACTTTTTTCAGCAATGGCAAGCTTTTCGTCTAATTCTTTTTCCGTTAAAGTCGGCGGATTTGTATTTGGCATTTCCAACGCAGATGTGACACCTCCTGCCACAGCGGAACGACTTTCCGAAAAAATGTTGCCTTTTTGCGTTAGTCCGGGTTCACGAAAATGCACGTGAATATCAATTACTCCGGGCAGGATATGATAGCCCGAAAGGTCAGTAATTTCAGTGCCTTCAGAAATCAACGCCGAATAATCATCTGTTTCTAACAAAATTTTTTCGATAATCTCGTTTTGGATAAAAATATGTCCTTTGAACGAAGTTCCTTCGTTTATGACTTGGGCATTTAACAACAGTTTTGTATTCATTTTGCAAAGATACGATTTTTTTTGATACGTTCAAACAGTTTTCATTGAAATGCAATTGTGAATTTGTATTTTCATTAAAATGTAGTGTTAAAATTCATAAAATATGAAACTAGAGTTGTTGAAAAATATAGATTTTAATGCGTAACTTTGTACTCTAAAAAACACAAACGTTGTGCCTATGAATATCAGTAATCTTTCGAATAATATCCGGAGAATTCGTACTGCAAATAGACGAACTCAAGAAGATGTTGCAAATGATATAGGAATTTCGCTAACAGCATACAATAAAATAGAGCAAGGTAAAAGCGATATCGCCATTTCTCGACTGCAACAAATTGCCGATAGTTTGAAAGTTGAAGTTTCAGTTCTTCTTCAAAATGAAGAAGAGTCAACAACGGATGTTCTAAATGACTCGCAAATCTACCGATATAAAGACAAAGACCGCTGGGTAGAAGAAGAGTTGCAAGAATTAAAAGCGGATGTAAAAATGATTAAAACACATTTATTTGGATCTTAAGTACGATTGATAACTAAGGTTTATTTATGAAATTTTGTGTGCTTCCCGAATCGGAGATGCTTCAAAAAGCTAAGGAAGGTAATCGTTCTTATTTGGATTTGCTTTTAAGCAGCCACGAATTATTTTTATTGCATCATCTCTCTAAAATTACAAAAAATCCGAAAGAATTGTTGGATTTTAGGCATACCTGCATAGATTATGCGCATGTGCATTTTTGCACAACATTTGACGAACAGGCATATCCTGTTTTTTCAACATGGTTGTTGGAGTGTGTTATTAACGAGATTTGCCCGGAATCTTCTTGCTAATCTAATTTTAAAACCGCTAAAAATGCAGTCTGAGGTACTTCTACCGTTCCGATTTGACGCATGCGTTTTTTACCTTCTTTCTGCTTTTCCAAAAGTTTACGCTTTCGCGTAATATCGCCTCCGTAGCATTTTGCGGTAACATCTTTTCGCATGGCACTGATGGTTTCGCGGGCAATAATTTTCGAGCCGATAGCAGCTTGAATAGCAACTTGAAACTGTTGGCGAGGTATTAATTCTTTCAATTTTTCGCACATTCTCCGTCCGAAATTGTAAGCATTGTCCGTGTGAATTAGCGTGGACAAGGCATCTACCGTATCGCCGTTCAGCAAAATTTCGAGTTTTGCTAATTTCGAAGGTTGATAACCGCTTGGATAATAGTCGAACGAAGCATAGCCTCGCGAAATACTTTTTAATCGATCGTAAAAATCGAAGACAATTTCCGCCAAAGGCATTTCAAACGTGAGTTCCGAACGATCCGATGAGATATAGGATTGATTTTTCAGAACGCCGCGTTTTTGAATACAAAGTGTCATAATCGCACCAATATATTCGGCTTTTGTGATAACCTGTGCTTTGATGTACGGCTCTTCGATAAAATCAACCATACTTTGATTAGGAAGTCCCGACGGATTGTGGATTTCCAAAATTTCGCCTTTGGTCGTGTGAACTCTGTAAGAAACGTTCGGGACGGTCGTAATCACATTCATGTTGAATTCTCGCTCCAAGCGCTCTTGAATAATTTCCATGTGAAGTAGTCCCAAAAATCCGCATCGGAAGCCGAATCCGAGTGCTACGGACGATTCCGGCTCGAACGTGAGCGAAGCATCATTGAGTTGCAATTTTTCGATGGCATAACGCAATTCTTCGTAATCGTCTGTATCCACAGGGTAAATTCCTGCAAAAACCATCGGTTTTACATCGGAAAAACCGTCGATTGCTTTTTCGCAAGGGTTTGCAACATGTGTAATTGTATCGCCAACCTTGACTTCGGCGGCGGCTTTTATTCCTGAAATAATGTAGCCTACATCGCCGACTGTCATTACTTCTCGGCGTTCCTGCTTGAGCTTCAAAACTCCGATTTCATCGGCATGATAGGATTTTCCAGTGTTTACGAACTTTACGTGATCGCCGTGCTTGAGCGTTCCGTTAAAAATTCGGAAATACGAAATAATTCCACGAAAAGAATTGAAAACAGAGTCAAAAATTAATGCTTGCAACGGTGCATTTGGATCGCCTTTCGGTTGAGGAACTCGCTCAATGATTGCTTCCAAAAGTTCGGGAACTCCCATACCTGTTTTTCCGCTTGCAGAAAGAATCTCTTCGTGTTTACAGCCTACCAAATCCACAATTTGATCTTTCACTTCTTCCGGCATGGCATTTTCCAAGTCCATTTTATTAAGCACGGGAATAATTTCCAAATCGTTTTCCAATGCCAGGTAGAGATTGGAAATGGTTTGTGCCTGAATGCCTTGCGTGGCATCAACAATCAACAAAGCCCCTTCGCAAGCGGCGATGGAACGCGACACTTCGTAGGAAAAGTCCACGTGCCCGGGCGTGTCGATGAGGTTGAGCAAATATTCTTCGCCGTTGTGCGTATATTTCATTTGAATGGCATGACTTTTAATGGTAATGCCTTTTTCCTGCTCCAAATCCATGCTGTCGAGCACTTGCGACTTCATATCACGTTCCGAAAGCGTACCGGTATATTCGAGCAAACGGTCTGCCAGCGTGCTTTTCCCGTGATCAATGTGTGCGATGATGCAAAAATTTCGTATATTTTTCATAAAGGATTGCAAAGATACGAAAAAAAAATGAATTATTGTCATGAAATTAATTGAAAATGCGAGGCAGGCTTATTAACAATTTCGGAAAGTTATTAACATTTTAACACTTTTTAAGGAAATTTTTATACGAAAAATGACTTTTTTGCGTTTATATAGATGTGAATAAAAAACTAAAAATTTATTCGTATGAAAAAGAGAACAACAAACCGCCCCCAAATTGAGGATCAAAAGCATTACAAAAGAATCGGTCGCTTACGCAAGTCAATTGCTGACGCGATCGGCAAAATTCCGGCAGACATCTACATTGACGACAATCATCTCAAGCACATTCTAAACCGACACAAAACCGATTTAGCAAAATTCGGGTTTACTCCGTTAATGTTTGTTGATGCGGTAGTAAGCAATTTCAATCGAATTTATCAAGGAGACGGAGATGCTTTGCAGTTGGTCATTTGGAACGGAAATGCAAAGGTAACCATTGTCGAAATAAATTCGGCACTCAAAAAAGAATTTTACGAAGTGAAAACCGCTCTAACAAAAGAAAAGAGACATCTTGAAAGCAAAAAACTGCTGTGGAAAAAAAAGTGAAAGGAACTTAATCAGAGCAAAAGAGCCGACTCTCTTTTGTGCCAACTTCGACGCTTTGACAACTATTTCATTCATAGACCACAGTTCTAATCGTCGCCTGTGCTAATCTTCGTGTAGATAATCAAGTTCCTTTCAGTACTGCAAAGTTACAATTTTTTTTCCAATTTCACAAATTTATTTTTTGGAAAAACAAAATGTCAATATCAACAACAAAATGTTAGTATTTCGGCTATACATACGGGAATGCGAGATAGCAAAAAACAATAAGATTTATTCACAAAAAAGTCAAATTGTTAATAATTTTTTGTAAATTTGCAAAAAATACACACGATGCAAAACCAATTCCCCTACACCACAAACCTCGACATCAAGTTCAACCACTTGGAAAAAATAGACATCCCCCAACTCGTGGAAGCCTGCAAAGACAAATGGTTCAATCAAACGCTGACACAAGTGAACGAAAGTGTTGTTCGGCTCGGCATTGTTGAAGGTGAATACCATTGGCACAAACACGAGCAAGATGATGAATTTTTCTTTGTTTTGAGTGGAAAACTGTTGATTGATTTGGAAGATGAAACCATAGAACTGAATCCAAATCAAGGCGTAACCATTACAAAAGGTGTTATGCACCGCCCAAGAGCACCGCAAAAAACAGTGATGCTGATGGTTGAAACTGCCTCGATACAACCTACCGGAAATTAAAATTGTGGCAAATTTTTCGAAAATTTCAATTTATTTTCGTATCTTTGTGCAAAAAATTAAACAAAATCACTTATGAAAGATCTAAAAAACTACATCGAAACCAACAAAGACCGTTTTTTACAAGAATTATTCGGTCTAATTCGTATTCCTTCTATCAGTTCGGGAGGAAAATTTGAAGACATGACGGCTTGTGCCGAGTATTTGAAAAAATCGCTTTTGGAAGCGGGCGTTGATAAAGCGGAAGTCATGCCGACAAAAGGCAATCCGGTTGTTTATGCAGAAAAAATCATTGATCCGAAACTTAAAACCGTTTTGGTTTATGGACATTATGATGTGATGCCTGCCGATCCGATTGATTTGTGGAAATCTCCACCGTTTGAGCCGGAAGTTAGAGACGGAAAAATCTATGCTCGCGGTGCAAACGATGACAAAGGTCAGTTGTTTATGCATGCCAAAGCTTTTGAGTTTATGGTTAAAACTAATCAACTTCCGTGCAACGTAAAATTCATGCTTGAGGGTGAAGAAGAGATTGGTTCTCCGAATTTGGAAGCGTGGTGTGTCGAGCATAAAGACATGTTGAAAGCCGATGTGATTTTGGTTTCCGACACGGGTATGATTGCTAAAGATATTCCTGCAATCACTACGGGATTGCGTGGTATGAGCAAAGTTGAAGTTGAAGTAGTGGGGCCAAACAAAGATTTGCATTCAGGTCTATTTGGCGGTGCAGTGGCTAACCCGGCGAATATTTTAACCAAAATGCTTGCCGATTTATTCGATGAAAATAACCGTATTACGATTCCGGGATTCTATGATGATGTAATCGAAATTTCCGCCGAAGAGCGTGCGGCGATGGCAAAAGCGCCATTCTCGCAAGAGGCATACAACAAAGCATTAGACATTGCTGAAGAGTGTGGCGAAAAAGGATTTTCAACCAACGAACGCACCGGTATTCGTCCAACGTTGGACATAAACGGCATTTGGTCGGGCTACATCGGCGAAGGTTCAAAAACAATTGTGCCGTCTGTGGCAAATGCCAAAATTTCGATGCGTTTGGTACCTGCACAAGACAATGTGAAAATTGCCGAACTTTTCAAAAAACATTTTGAAGAGGTTGCTCCTAAATGTGTGAAAGTAAAGGTTACCGTATTGCCGGGGGGACAGGCTTATGTTTCGCCAATCGACATGCCGGCTTACAAAGCTGCAGAAAAAGCTTACGAAAAAACTTACGGACAGACACCAATTCCTGTACGAAGCGGCGGAAGTATTCCAATCATTGCAACCTTTGAAAAAGTGCTTGGGTTGAAATCCATTTTAATGGGCTTCGGCTTAGAAGAAGACGCTATTCACTCGCCAAACGAGAGTTTCGATTTGGAGCGCTTCTACAAAGGCATTGAAACGATTCCGTATTTTTACGAGGAATTCGCAGCGATGTAAAAAAGTCGTAGGGGCGGGTTTTAAACCCGCCCCTACTGTAATTAATAGAAAAAATCATGGGCATCATCATCCGCCAGAGTCTGAAAGCGACGATAGTAAACTACGTTGGAGCATTCATCGGGTTTATCACCATGATGTTTGTTTCAACGAAGTTTCTAACGCCGGAAGAACTTGGGTTAACGCGTGTGATGATTGAGGCAGCGACTATTCTGGGAGGTTTGATGGCTCTCGGAATAAATTCGTCGGGGTTGAGATTTTTTCCATTTTTCAAGACTGATAAAAATTCGCACAACAACGGATTTCTGTTTTATTTACTACTTTTTCCGGTTACCGGAGCAATCGCTTTCGGGCTCTTGTATGTGTTCTTTAAAACAGGAATCACGAATTACTTTGCAACGGAATCGCCGTTATTCAACCAATTTTTCTATTATATCATTCCGCTGGCGATATTCATGGCGTTTACAATTGCGTTTGAAACGTATGCTGTGAATTTAATGCGGATTGTGATACCGAGATTTATTCGCGAAGTGCTGTTGCGGTTGATGAGTGTTGCCGTTATCTTGCTTTATTTTTTCGGGTTTTTCACGCTTCCGCAATTTATTCTTGCTTTGATTTCCACGTACGGAGTCATGATGATTTTGAATGGAATTTACATTGCTGCGATGGGAAGATTTTCGTTGAAACACGACTTCAGCTACATCGAAAAACCATTAAAAAAAGAGGTCGCAAACTATACGGGTTTTGTTGTTTTAGCTTCACTTGGTGGTGCATTTTCATTAGTGGCAGGTACGTTTATGCTTGGTGGAATGAAGGGATTAGAGTATTCTGCAATCTATAGCATTGCGATGTATATGGCTGTTATTGTCGAAATCCCAAACCGCCAATTGCAAGCGATTTCTTCGCCGGTGGCAGCGCAAGCCATTAAAGAAAACGACCACAAAAAATCACAAGAACTATTCCGAAAGGTCAGTTTAAATCAACTGCTGGTAAGCTCTTTGATTTTTGTTTTTCTTTGGATAAACATTGACACGATTTTTCATTATATTCCGAATTCCGAAGTTTTCAGCAGAGGAAAATACGTTGTGTTATTTCTTGGAATTGCGAGAATTTTCTTCATGATTGCTAATTTTGCGAACACATTAGTAACCTATTCGAAATACTATTACTACATCTTGTTTTTTATGGTTTTTTTGGTGGTTTCAACTATCGGTTTAAACCTTACGCTTATTCCTATTTATACACTATCCGGAGCTGCTTTAGCCACAACAATTACATATATTGTTTACTGTTTTTTGATGCTTATATTTGTAAAATGGAAATTAAACATGCATCCGTTTTCGACAAATATGTTGAAAATCGCAGTTGTTATTGCAGGTTTATTGTTGCTGAACTATTTTATTTTGCCAACATTAGAAAATCCACTTGTTGATAGTTTGTATCGCAGTTCTATTTTAGCGTTAATAGCAGGTTGTTCCGTATACTTTTGGAATGTGTCGGACGACATGACATCTCTCATCAAATCATTTTTCCGCCGTGACAAAATCAGCTCGTTGTAAAGCCATCATTGCATGGTTTGAGAAAAACAAGCCACTGCCGAAATCGGAATTGAATTATAAAAATCCGTATCAACTATTGGTTGCCGTAATTCTTTCCGCACAATGTACAGACAAGCGTGTAAACTTGACTACACCTGCATTTTTCAAGCAGTTTCCGACTCCAAAATTACTCGCAAAAGCAGATTTTGAAACTGTTTTTTTATTGATAAAATCCATTTCGTATCCGAATAATAAGGCAAAAAACTTGATCGGCATGGCGAATGTTTTGGTCAACGAATTCAAGAGTGTTGTTCCCGATGATGTGGATTTATTGCAAAAAATGCCCGGCGTAGGACGAAAAACTGCGAATGTTGTGGCTTCCGTAATTTACAATAAGCCTGTGTTGGCGGTGGATACACACGTGTTTCGTGTATCTGCAAGACTTGGATTTACACCGAATGCAAAAACGCCGTTAGAAACCGAACGCGAATTAATGAAACTAGTTCCACTCGAAAAAGTCCCGGATTTTCATCATTGGATTATTTTGCACGGACGTTATGTTTGCACGGCCCGTTCGCCGAAATGCAACGAATGCGGGATTAGCAAATATTGTCAATCTTTTGGAAAATTTTCTTAATGGTCAACAGTTTTTCTTCATTAATCATTAATGATTAACCACTATCGTAACAGCGTTATCGTTCCCTGCTCTCGATGTCTTCGACCCCAGATATCATCGTATCTGACAGCCCAAAAATATACGCCTTCCGGGGCTTCCGATCCTGTTCCGCCAATTCTGCCGTTCCAGCCGGGCCATTCTTGTTCGCTTGGAAAATCGCCTGTGGCTTCAAATTCATAAACTATACGTCCCGAACGGTTGTAAACTCGCAGATGAAAATTATACACGCGATGAAAAAGCGTTGGTCTGAAATAATCATTAACTCCATCGCCGTTTGGCGTAAAAACATTGGGCATTTCGAGTGACGGGTCACAAAATTCTGTACGTATGTCTACAGAAACCTCTCGCTGACATCCGGCACTGTCTCTCAAAATAACCGTAAAATTTCCGGTACCTGTAAAATTTCCAACGTAAACGGTTTGGATAGGATTAAGCGTATCTGTAATGCCCGGTCCCGACCACTCATACGTGGTATTTTGAATTTCTGCTGTGGCATTTAGCGAAACACGTATCCCTCTATTGCAAACTAAAGTGTCGGAGATTAACCGATAAGGACTTATCCATCTTCGATCCCAAAAACGAACATCAACACTGTCTTTGGCAGAATATCCCTCTATTCCTCTACCGTAACAAAACCGATGTCGGACTTCCACAAATTGCATACCTTGATTTTCGTATGGAACTACGAATGTATTTTCGTTTCCTTTATTTTGATTGTTCCAAATCCAATCGTATTGTGGGGCATCAGAATGCGCCATATTAAATGTAGGTACTAATTCGAAGCCTCCAAGATCAAAATCGAAGCAGGCAATAGTATCAGAAAAGTCGAAATTAACTTCCGGAGATCTTGCAAAAAACACAAGCGCTGTGTCACGAACTGTGTATCGCACTGTGTCAGTAGGATCAATCCAATTCACAGCACAGTATCCCATAAAAACAGCCGCAAAATTAGGATGTCCGACGAGATTTCTTGATGAGTCATTGATGAGGATATTCGATGAGTCAAAAATAATATTCAGTGTGGAATCCGGAAAAATATCCCGCGAAGTTCCTATAGTAACTTCCCATCTCACAAACGTTGCATCTGAAGGTTCGACTGCATTTAGAGTGAGCGTATCGCCGAAACATAAAATTGTATCAATGTCAATAGGAGTGGTTATTTCCGGAATAGGGAAGAGATGAATAGAGATCGTCTTTTTACATGTGTTGATGCCCACTGAATCGGAAATTTCAACCCAAATAATTTCTGTATCGCGAACTATAAAATACGGATTTGTTGAACTGTCACTCCACAAATACATCAAGGATGCTTGAGGTTCGAAACGCAGGGTGTCTAATCTGCATTTCATCACAGAATCCGAAATTTGCAACTGTGGGAATACAATGCTGCAAGGCGTTGCCCAAATGGTAAAGGATGCAGATAAAAAGGCGAGTATAAAAAATTTTCTAAGCATTTTCAAAAGATACGAAACTACAAAGATACGAAAAAAATACAAATTAATCGCAAAAAAATTTTGTCAATTGAAAAAAAAGTTGTAACTTTGCACCGGAGAGTTGGCAGAGTGGTCGATTGCGGCGGTCTTGAAAACCGTTGACTGTAACAGGTCCGGGGGTTCGAATCCCTCACTCTCCGCAGATGCTTCGGATTTTCGAGGCATTTCTTTTTTTATTTCATTTTTTTTTGTATCTTTGCACAAAAAAACACCAAATATCATGAAAAGAATTTTAATCTACGGTTTCGCTGTTGCTTTGTTGATGAGCAGCTGCGGACAAAATGTATCCGAAAGAATCATCGGAAAACCCGAAGTTACAGTTATTGACGGCAGAATGACGCCGGAAATTTTGTGGTCGTTCGGACGTATCGGCGAATATGCCGTTTCGCCGGACGGACAAACAATTGCTTACACCGTAACGTATTTCTGCATCGAAGAAAACAGAGGAAATGCGGAAATTTTCTTGATGAATGCAGACGGAAGCAACGTTCGTCAACTCACACGTACTTCCGGAAGTGAGCGTAATTTAGTTTGGAGCAACGACGGACAAAGAATTTATCATTTGTACAGAGGACAAATTCACGAGATTATTGTTCGAAACGGAAGAACGAGAAAGCTTTCCAATTTTTCGAGAGGTATCGAAGGCTTTTCGCTTTCACCTGACCAAAGTCAAGTACTCTACGTGATGGCCGTTGATAGGCCACAACTTCAATCGCATTTGTTTGCAAATTTGCCAAAAAGTCAAGGTCATATTATCGAAGATTTGCACTATCGCCATTGGGACGAGTGGGTTAAGCGTGATCCGCAGTTGTTTCTCACAGATTTTGGCAGAAATATGCGTGATGGTATAAATTTGTTGGAGGGCACGCAGTATCAAGCACCAATGCGTCCTTTCGGAGGAATGGGCGAAACGGCTTGGTCGCCTTGCGGAACGAAAATTGCCTACAATTCAAAGAAGATGACGGGCCTTGAATGGGCATTTTCAACAAATGCTGACATTTTTATTTTTGACATCGCCACAGGCAACACCCGCAATATCACGGAAGGTATGATGGGCTATGACAGAAATCCACGTTTTTCGCCTTGCGGAAGAATGATTGCATGGGAAACACAAGAAAGAGAAGGATACCAATCTGATCAAAGAAATTTGGCGACGTACAATTTCAACACGGGCGAACGCATTATCCACACGACAAATTACGACTTTGATGTGCAGAATTTATTGTGGAGCAGAGATAGCGAAACGATTTACTTTTTAGTGCCTTGGCATGGTCGCACAAATATCCGAAAAATTGATTTGGCAACGAATGTAATCACGCCAATTACCAACGAAGACAAGGGCTTTACCTCTTTGCGTTGGTTGGGTGATAAACTGATTGCTACCGGAGAATCTTTCTTTGCGCCGATTGAGATTTTTTCGATTGAATTGAATGGCAATATACAGCAACTTTCGCAAGTCAACACTGACCTTTTGGCACAACTCAACATGGGCACAATGGAAGAGCGTTGGATTGAAGTTGAGCCAACAATTCCGGGAGGCCCGAGAGAGCAAATGTTGACGTGGGTATTTTTCCCACCCAATTTTGACCCGAATAATCAATATCCGGCAATTCTTTTCTGCGGAGGAGGCCCTCAAAGTATGGTTGGACACCACTTCAGTTATCGTTGGAATTTCCCGTTGATGACGGCTCATGATTATATCATTGTTGCTCCGAATCGTCGCGGTCTTCCGGGTTTCGGACAAGCGTGGAACGAGCAAATCAGTGGAGATTGGGGTGGAATGAATAAAAGAGATTTGCTCAGAGCAATCGATGTTGTAGCAGAAGAACGGTTTGTTGATGAAAACCGCTTAGGTGCCGCAGGTGCGAGTTACGGCGGGTTTTCGGCTTTTTGGTTAGCCGGACATAACTGCAACAACCGCTTCAAAGCATTATTGGCTCATAATGGAATATTCAATTTCGAACAATTCTATTTGGAAGTCGAGATAATGTGGTTTATCAACTGGGAGTTTGGCGGCCCGTTCTGGGAAACAGACAATCCGGTAGTACGCCGCTCTTACGCTGCTTCGCCACACCGATTTGTTCAAAATTGGAACACGCCAATCTTTGTAATTCATTGCGAGTTGGATTATAGAGTGCCGATTTCGCAAGGTATGGCTGCGTTCAATGCCGCACAAATAATGGGCGTTCCGAGTCGTTTCCTTTACTTCCCGGATGAAAATCACTGGATTCTCACAGCACAGAATGGAATTCTTTGGCAACGTAGCTTTTTCGATTGGTTTGACGAATGGTTGAAATAAAAATGTAGGGGCGAGGCATGCCTCGCCCCTACAACAACAAAAATACACAAAAATGAATAAATCAACTCCCGAACAACGCCGAAAATTTTTACATACCTTTGGACGGTTTCTCGCAATAGGTGCGATATTGACAATTATCGGTTTTGCGATTCCGAGAACTCAAGTCATGGAAGCAGATTTTTTTTGGCAGATTGATCCCAGTTTGTGTATTGCTTGTGGACTTTGCGAAACAGACTGCGTTCTGAACCCTTCCGCAGTAAGAGCAATTCATATCAAAACCGTTTGCGGTTTTTGTGATTTGTGCGGTGGTTATTTTCGTTCCAATGTGATGGATTTGACGACTGCTGCGGAAAATTTATTATGTCCTACAGGTGCAATTCAACGCAGATTTATAGAGGATCCGTATTTTGAATACACGATAATCCGAGAACTTTGCATTGCCTGTGCAAGATGTGTGAGAGGTTGTAATGATTTCGGAAATGGGGCGATGTATTTACAAATTCAACAAGATTTGTGTAGAAACTGCAACGAATGTGAATTGGCAAGAATATGTCCTGCCAATGCTATCCGGCGAGTTCCGATGTCGCAATCGTACTACATAAGGTAGTCGATTTTGGATATACAAGTAAAAAAAAGTGAAAATATCGCTTTTTTTTCGTATCTTTGCAAAAAAATATCACGATGTCAAAAAATACCCCAAAATCAACTCCAAAAGATGCCCCTCAAAAAGCGGGTAAATACGGTTATATCGGAGGAAAACTTGATTTCCCTTTCGGCAAACAAAATTATATTCTGCTGCTTGTCGCACTTGGTGTTTTGCTTATCGGATATTTGCTGTTGATCGGCGGAGGCTCTGATGATCCGAATGTATTTAGTTACGAATTGTTCAATACACAACGTATGGTTGTTGCACCGTTGGTGCTTTTGACAGGATTTGTAATCGCATTTGTAGCGATTATGAAACGTCCGAAAGATTAGTGGCATGACTTGGTTCGAAGCGTTGATTTTAGGCTTACTTCAGGGATTAACAGAGTTCTTGCCTGTAAGTAGTAGCGGACATTTAGAAATCGCAAAGGCTCTTTTTGGTTTTGAAGAAGGAAATTTGACCTTTACCGTTGTCGTTCACGGCGCGACGGTTATGAGTACGATTGTCGTGTTTTGGCATGAAATTGCAAAATTATTCAAAGGCGGTTTAGAATTCAAATGGAATTCCGAAACACGCTATATTTCGATGATTTTGGTGTCGATGATTCCGATTATGATTGTCGGATTTTTCTTCAAAGACCAAGTGGAAAGTCTGTTCGACGGAAGATTATGGATTGTTGGAGGAGCGCTTTTATTGACGGCAACTTTGCTAACGTTTGCACATTACAATAAAGACGGGCAAAGAGATATTAGTTTCAAAGATGCATTCATTATTGGATTAGCACAAGCTGTGGCTGTGATTCCCGGACTTTCACGCTCGGGAACAACGATTGCTACAGGACTTTTGCTCGGAAATAAACGTACGGTTATTGCTCAATTTTCATTTTTGATGGTGTTGATTCCCATTCTTGGCGAAAACTTATTGAAAGTCATTGAGATAATGAGAGGTGGTACTTCTGCTTTGGGGGGGATTCCTATAGCGGTGATGGGCGTTGGCTTTTTGGCGGCATTTGCTGCAGGGTTGTTTGCCTGTAAATTTATGATAAATTTGGTCAAAAAAGGCAAGTTGATTTATTTTGCGATTTACTGTGTGTTTGCGGCGATTGTTGCGTTTATGCTGTAGATATTTATGAAAAAAAATGTTTTGATTATTTTGCTGTGTGCACTAACTTTTGCGAGTTATGCGCAAGCCCGGTCGCTTTCCACAAGTTCGTCAAGGGCGGAAAGATTCTACAGTCAAGGATTAAGGGAGTTTGATCAAAACAACATGCAGGAGGCAATTGCGCTATTTAGAAGAGCATTGAACGAAGATTCAAATTTTATCGAAGCGTGGTTGATGTTAGGTGAAACATTCGAACTAAGCGATATGCCCGATAGCGCGATTTGGGCTTATCGACGATTTGCCGAATTAGACCCAAGCATTCATCCGTTCGCCCTGTCCCGCTTGGGAAGCTTGGAATTTTCGCAAGGATTTTATGAAGAAGCCGAACAGTCTTTTTTGAGATATTTAGCAACGCCCATTCGTAGCGATGACGTTCGAGCAAGAGCGGAGGCCAATTTACAAAGAGTGCGAACAGCAATTATGTTTAGAAATAATCCTGTTCCATTTGAGCCAATCAATTTGGGTGATAGTATCAATTCGGAAATGGACGAGTATTTTCCGGTTTTGACCGTAGATGGAAGAATGATGATATTTACAAGACGCACTACCATAGAGGTGGAGCGAACATACTCTGTTGATAGGCGAACCGGACGACCTTTAAGAGATGCCTCGCATCCAAATGCGGTGACCGTCACGAGGCAAGTCGAACATCGCCGTGAAGATTTTTATTTCAGCATATTTTGCGACAGCACACAAACATGGGCAAATGCTGTTCGCATGCCGCATCCCATAACCACTGACGATAATGAGGGCGCACCAAGCATTTCGCCCGATGGCAGATATTTGTTTTTTGCCGGATGCAATCGCAGATACGGCATGGGAAGTTGCGATATTTATGTGAGTCGAAGGATAGGGGATACTTGGGGGCGACCATTCAACCTCGGAGCACCGATCAACACAAGATTTTGGGAATCTCAACCGTCTATTGCTCCGGACGGAAGAACATTATTTTTTGCGAGTAACCGTCCCGGCGGAATGGGCGGAACAGATATTTGGATGACAGTGCTTCAAGATGATGGCATGTGGTCAGAACCTGAAAATCTCGGATATCCTATAAACACGAGCGGTAACGAAAGCGCTCCGTTTATTCACTACGATAATCAAACCCTTTATTTTGTGTCGGACGGACATCCCGGATTGGGCGGAAAAGATATTTTTGTGTCCAGAAGAAATCCTGACGGAACTTGGGGAACGCCTGTAAATTTGGGCTATCCTATCAACACACACCGAGACGAAAGTAGTTTCTTTGTGAATTCATCTGGAAACATGGCTTTTATCTCTTCGGATCGTCCGGGTGGAAAAGGTGGAACAGATATTTATGTTTTCGAACTGCATCGCGATGTAAGACCTTTGGCAGTAAGTTATTTGCGTGGAAATTTATTCGATGCAAGAACCCATCTACCTTTGGATGCGAGGCTTGAGATTATCAATCTTCGCACCGGACAAGTGGTCGCGAGAGCAGAAGCCGACGAAGTTTCCGGAGATTTTTTAGTACCTTTGCCGTCAGACGGAAGTTATGCCTTGAATATTTCGAGAGAGGGTTACTTATTCCATTCCGAGCACTTTGAGTTTGGCGATATCGCTAATCAAATTCAACCCATAACAATCGATGTTCCTCTTGCTCAAATTCAACAAGGCGAAAGTATTGTGTTGCGAAACATCTTTTTTGCTACTGCCGAATATGCTTTAAGACCTGAATCCATGCAAGAATTAGAGCGTTTGGTAAGATTTATGAATGAAAATCCGGGTGTTCGCATCGAAATCAGCGGTCATACCGACAATGTCGGAAGCATAAGTTTTAATCAGCGACTTTCCGAAAATCGTGCTAAATCCGTTTATGACTTTTTGATAAGTAGAGGTATTCGTTCTGATCGCTTGCAATTTGCAGGTTACGGTATGTCGCGACCTGTTGCACCTAATGACACTGAAGAAGGCCGTGCGCAAAATCGTCGCACGGAGATTCAGATTCTTTAATCGTTCGTTTTTTGGTCACAAAAAAAATGAACGATCAAGAATCACTAACGCCGTCATGGCTTCAACCACAGGCAAAACCCTCGGCACACAACAAACATCATGCCGTCCTTGATTAACAAGTTCTATGGGATTGCCTTTTTTATCAACGGTTTGCTGGGGTTTGGAAATACTCGCAATCGGCTTGAAAGCCACCCTAAAAATAATATCTTGTCCGGTGCTGATTCCGCCTAAAATTCCACCGTTGTGATTGGTTGCAGGTTTTACGTTTCCCGCTGGCGCGGACGTCTCGTCCGTGCCGTATTCGTCTAAAATATAAACATCATTGTGCTCGCTACCTTTCATCGTAGCAGATGCAAAACCTTCACCATATTCAAAACCTTTTGCCGCGGGAATGCTCATCATGGCTTCCGCAAGTTGGGCTTGCAATTTGCCGAAAACAGGCTCGCCAACACCAGCAGGACAACCTTTTATCACACATTCAATAATTCCGCCAAGACTGTCGCCCTCGGCTTTCGTTTGTTCGATTAAATGCTCGATTTCTTCGGGAGTTTTTGCCGTTCCGATTTGTTTGATACTTGCTGTGATTTCTACGCCTTTTTTTTGAAGAATGGTTTTTGCAAATGCTCCGGCAGCAACACGTGAAGCGGTTTCACGTGCAGAGGCACGACCTCCACTGCGATGATCATAATGTCCGTATTTCTTTTCGTAAGTGAAATCGGCATGTCCGGGACGAAAGATTTCACGCAGATATTCGTAATCGTCCGGTTGTTGATTTTCGTTGCGAATGATGAAAGCGATAGGCGTTCCGAGCGTTTTTCCTTCAAAAATTCCCGATAAAACCTCTACGCGATCACTTTCTTTGCGCGTTGTGCTTGCTTTGTGATGAGAGGGTTTTCGACGATCTAATTCAGACTGAATGAAATTCAAATCAATTTCAACACCTGCCGGAAATCCTTCGATAACGCCACCGAGGGCTACGCCGTGCGATTCACCAAAAGTTGTTAGTTTGATATGTTCGCCGAAACTGTTCATTAGGCTTGCGAACGCAATTTTCTAATAATGAACCAAGTCGTTTTTCATTTTCAAGAATCGCCGAACTGCAAGGTAAGACGAAATCCAAGTGAAAATAATAGCGACAAGAAAAATACCTCCAAACAACATCAAAAACCAGCTAATATCTTGGATACTGACAATTTCCGGTGCGTAATATTGCAAGTAATACACCAAAACTCCGAGCATAACCGATGACAAAAATGCGCCAATAATCCCTTGCCAAATTCCACGTCGAATAAACGGCTTTCGAATAAATCCCTGCGTAGCACCAACCAACTGCATACTCTTAATCAGTAGACGTTTCGAATAAACAGCCAAACGAATTGTATTGTTGATTAATGCAATCGCAATAAACAAAATAACCGCACTAATGCTGAGCAAAATGAAACTAATCCGACGGACATTATCACTGATCAATTGCACCAAATTCGTTTGATAAAACACTTCCTGAATCTCGTTGATTTCCAACAATTGATCTGCCAAATTTGCTATACTTTCAGGATTTGCATACTCTGCTCTCAGGCGTATTTCAATGGATGCCGACAGCGGATTATGTCCTATAAACGCAACAAAATCCTCGCCCAACTCTTCTGTAAGTAGTCTGGCCGCTTCATCTTTGGATATGAACACATTGTTTTTTACGGCAGGCGTGAACTCCAGCTGCCTCTGTAGTCGAGTTATATCGGCTTCTGTGGCATTGTCACTCAAAACAGCTGTAACTATGATATTTTCGAGAACATAACGCGATAACTTGTGTGCATGTATGAGGATTACACCTTGTATGCCCAACAAAAACAGAACAAGCGTGATACTAATCACCGATGTGATGTATGAATTGCGCAGTCGTCTTTTTTGATATTTTTCTTCGTACGAGCTCATTGTTTTTTAATTCACAGCAACTATTTCGATATCGAAAACTAGCGTTGAAAATCCGGGAATTCCGGCTTGTGGCATACCATGCGTTCCATAAGCCATATTTGATGGGATAATCAAGGTTGCCCTTGTCCCGACATTCATACCAATAACAGCATTATCCAAACCGGGAATCATTTGTCCCATACCTGCTTGAAACGGAAGCGGAACCCAGTCGCGCATCGGCGTAAAAAGACCGTACTCTCTCGCAACATCTTCACGACTTGTATCAAAAACGGTTCCATCAATCAAACGACCAACATAATGCATTTGAATATTTCGTCCTCTGCTTGCCACGGCACCTGACCCTCTTCTTGTAACAATCACATAAACACCGTCATCATTAGGTCGTGCGGTAATACCTTCTTCGGCGAGAAATTCAGCCAATATCTCGGCTTCGATGGCTTCTCCAATCATTTGCTCCATCTGCATTCTCATTTCAAATTCTTCTTCGGTGTAAACGCCGTGAACTTTGATTGTGTGGAATAGAAAATCTACCTCTTGTTCGTCCCAAATGTGAGGGAACATTTCAAGCCTATACGCAAACTTTACACTGTCACCTGCACCAATCATTAAAAGAGCCTCCTCCAAAAGAGCATCTTTCAAACCTGCATCATATACAGGGGCGCCAACCTGAAACAAGGGCATGGGGTTGCCTTCATTGCTAAACAATAGCTCATCGTCTTGATACATCCAAATCTCGCCCACAATAATTTCGCCAACTTGAGCCCTCGGACTATCGGTCTTTACGTAAAATTTGTAATGTAAACCGGTTTCTGTTCGGCTAAAACCTCTCAATTCACTTCTTCCGCAAGAAGTAAACATGCCGGCTACCAAAAGCAAGGCTGCTGCTGTAATTAGGATTCTTTTCATAATTTTTTTTGATTTTGTGAGTTAAATTGTGGTTATAAGTTGCTTTTTTGTTTAAGTTCAGGTAATAATTTCTCAAATTTTTGAATAGTCTCTTGCATCGTTTCGAACGAATCTCCTCCGGAAGCATTATGATGTCCTCCACCGTTGAAAAAGGTTTTGGCAAATTCATTGCAATCAACTTCGCCTTTCGAGCGAAATGAAATTCGGATGCGTTTTTCTCGTTCTGTGAAGAATACGGCAAATTTTATTCCTTTTATGGCAAGTGCGTAGTTAACAATACCTTCCGTGTCGCCCGGAATTTCACGAAATTCGCGTAAATCTTCCTTGGTGAGGTACATGTAGGCGGTTGAAAATTCAGGTAAAACCTTCAATCGATTCGTCAAACAATGCCCCAACATTCTCATTCTATTTTCTGAAAATGTGCTGTAAACGTCTTGAAAAATTTGACACGTGTCAACTCCCAAACCAATCAACTCTGCAACAATTTCAAACGTTCTTTTGTGACCACTCGAGTAACTGAACGATCCTGTATCCGTCATAATTCCCACGTAGATAGCCTCAGCAATAGTTTTGCTTACGGGCTCTTCGGGGTTTAGTAGCGTAATTATTTCGAAAACTAATTCTGACGTTGACGAACTTTCTACGTTTGAAAAAATTAAGTCAAACTGCTCTACTTCCGGATCAACATGATGATCAACCAGAATTTTTTTTGCTCTCGATTTCAGAGATATTTCTTGCAATACTCCTACTCTCGAAAACGACTGAAAATCGTTACAAATTATCAAATCCGCATAAGCAATTAATGCTTGGGCTTTTTTCAGTTCTTTGGTAGCAATTGTTGCTGTTTCCGAGCCTTTGATCCATTTGAGATTTTGCGGAAAATCATTGGGAAATACAATTTGCGAATTTTTCCCCAAATTCAGCAAATAATCATGCCATGCTGCACACGAGCCAATCGCATCTCCATCGGGATTGTAGTGTGCCAAAACCACAATGTTCTGCGATTTTTCAATCAGTTCTTTAAACTTTGGTATGTGCTCGGAAATATTCATGCAAAATGTCATGCAAAGGTACGGAAAAAATCAGACATGAACAAATAATTTCAACAATTTGTTTAACAAATCCGTTTTTTCCTCGTTATTTTTGCGAATATAGGCTTGTTGAATAAACCACAACCAACGGCGTGCGATATCCACATTTGAACAAGGTGTTATGTCAGCGATATTCAACTCTACGCCTGCATTTGCAAAAAAATCTTGTAAATTCGGACGTGAAAATTTCGCTGCATTCTTGTAAGGAACTTCGTGAACTTTGTACGGATTTAGATAAAACAAAACATCGTCGATAGTTTTGTTTTCCAAAGAATTAGTGTAAGCTAAAATGAAGTTCGACAACAATTTCACGCCCCAAAACGAGATGTTTTGAGATCGAACCAAATATAAATACAACAACCCGAGTGTCGTGTCATTTCCTTTTTTGTTTTTCAAAAGATTTGAAATGAAGTAATTTGGTAGTTCGTAAGGTTCTCGCTCGTCAGCTTCAAAGTTATGTTTGGTGTAAAAAATCCGGTCAACAATCTTGATTTGTTCTAAAATAGTTTGATTTTCATTCAACTCAAGCCAAATATCCATTTTGATTTGAGCAACAGGCTCAATGATACTCTGCCTTGAAAAATTGAAATCACGAATTTGTTCAACCAAAATCATCAACTCAAGCAAATCCTGCTCTTCGCTTTTTAGCCAATTCTCGAAATTTTGATATAGACTTTCGTTTTGAATTTCGCTTAAAATTTCATTAACGCGTTCGATAAAATTCCCGTCTGATGCTGAAATCAGAGCACTTTCCAGACTTGGAATAACAATTGAGCCCATCGACAAAATTTCGTTTTTGATTTGCCAAAAAACTTGCTCGTCAGGGTCGTCAATCAACTTGATTAATGCGGAAATTTTGCTCGTGGTTTCCATGTTGTTTTTTGGTCGCTGGCGCGGACGTCCCGTCCGTGCCAAAGCGTTACGCAATATTCAAAATTCTATCAATCAACGTTTCGATGCTGTCTTCCATCGTTTGTTTGTAGTTCTCTGAGAATTTTCCGGTAACTCGGTTTGCTACAACCAAACAGGCGGTCATCGTTTTATGTCCGAGAGATTGTCCCAGTCCGTACAGTGCCGAAGTTTCCATTTCGAGGTTGGTGATTTTCAGGTCATTGTATTCAAACGATTTCATTACATCGTGCATTTGTGGAAACGCCAACGGCAAACGTAAAACTCTGCCTTGCGGACCGTAAAATCCCTGTGCCGTTGCTGTAATTCCACGATACATATCGTTTTTTGCGATACGCTCGATCAGCTTGTCTGATGCTTTTACGAAGTACGGTCTTGGCAGTGTTTTCAGCCAGTTCGAGTGATCCATAAATGCGTTTTCCATCGCACGGTCGCACACATCGGGCTCAACGTTGTAGAAATTCATTAATCCGTCAATTCCGAATCCATACGCCGAAGCAATAAATTTGTTCACTTCGATGTCTTCTTGTAACGAGCCGCAAGTGCCTATTCTCACAAGGTTTAGCGAAGTTTTTTCGGATTTGATTTCACGAGTTTTCAGGTCGATGTTTACCAATGCGTCCAACTCATTTACAACGATGTCTAAATTGTCTGTCCCCATTCCTGTTGACATAATGGTCAGCGGCTTTCCTTTGTAAATGCCCGTGTGCGTAACAATCTCACGATTCATTTGTTTGTGATCGATGCGTTCCATATACTTTGAAAATATCGGAACACGTCCCGGATCGCCAAGTAAAATAACAGTGCCGGCAAGTTGCTCGGGATGCAGATGCAAGTGATATACACTACCATCTGCGTTTTGCGGGAATTCTGATGCTTGTATCATAGTTTTATTTTTTGTTCACAGGGCGTTGCCCTGTGTTATTGATATTATGCCCCTTCGGGGCGTTTATTTTGTTGCGCCATTGCGAGCATAACGAAGCAATCTGTTTGCTATTTGTTTGATTGTTTTTTGTTTTCAACTCAAGGCTGAAGGCCTTGTTATCATTAGCATAGGGCAACGCCCTATGGTTTATGTGTTCACCCCGATTTGTTGAGCCCTGTAAGGGCGATATCATTTTTATTATGCCCTTTCAGGGCGAATTTAATGCGTATTTTCATTCGATTTCATTTTCTGTTTGTTGCTGTTCCAATCTTTGTAGTCTCCACTCTTCAAAACGCAAAGAGTCCCGCCTTCGTCTAAAATCTATATGATTTTCATTGCTACGACCTTCGTGGTACTTTATTCTTACATCTAAAAGTTCAGGGTCGTTTCTGTGTTGGATTTTCCACAATGTTGTGTTGGGGGTGAAACAGAAAAAGATAGCCAATACTACCCAAATAGATGTTCTAATAAACATGTTTCTGTAGTACGTGGTCAATTCTTCTTTTGCCTTTCTTTTCAATAAAAAAATAACGATCAAAAGTATTGGGGCTGATATTACCCCAATAAATAGCATATTTTGCCCACCTGGCCAATGCATAAGCTTAAATAATATCCCAAGCGGAACTACTGAAAGCCCCCACCACCCTGATAGAACTGACAAAATCAAATTTTGTCGCTTTATGTTTTTATCGCATAAAAAATAAAACCCAAAAGGGAAGTACAAGAAAGCCAGGCCTGACAATGATTTTATAAGAAGTATATAGCCTCCCGGAAAATCCATAAGCAAAAAGAAAAGTCCGATTAGGGCTATAATTCCAAATGTTTTTTCTGTTCTCATAGTATTCTTTACTTTGATTTCCCAACAGTTTTTAGCAAAAAAGCATATTCCAACGCCGTTTCTTTCAACGCCTCAAACCGTCCCGAAGCACCGCCGTGTCCGAAGTTCAGTTCTGTTTTGAACAGCAGTAAATTGCTGTTCGTTTTTGTGGCACGCAATTTTGCAACCCATTTCGCAGGCTCCCAGTATTGCACTTGCGAATCGTGGTAGCCCGTTGTTATCAACATATTTGGGTAGTTTTGTGCTTTCACGTTATCGTAAGGCGAATAGGATAACATATAGTCGAAAAATTCTTTTTCGTTGGGATTTCCCCATTCTTCGTATTCGCCTACCGTTAGCGGAATCTCATCGTCGAGCATTGTTGTAACCACATCTACAAACGGTACTTGTGCAATGAGTGTGTGAAACAAATTGGGTTGCATATTTGCAACTGCACCAATCAGTAATCCGCCTGCACTTCCGCCCATTCCGGCAAGTTTTTCTGATGCCGTAAAGCCTTCTTTTATCAATGTTTCCGCACAAGCGATGAAGTCCAAAAATGTATTTTTTTTCTTTAAAAATTTCGCATTTTCATACCATTTTCTACCCATCTCTTCGCCTCCGCGAATGTGTGCAATCGCATACACAAAGCCTCTATCTAAAAGGCTCAATCGTGCCGAACTGAAATTCGGGTCGAGCGAAATTCCATACGAACCATAACCGTAGAGCAAGGTTGGGTTTTGTCCGTTTTTTTTCAAACCTTTTCTATAAACCATCGAAATCGGCACACGTTCGCCATCGTGCGAAACAGCCCACAAACGCTTGCTTTCGTAGTTTTCGGATCTGAAATTTTCATCTAAAACCGGTTGTTGTTTCAGCACAACGGTTTCACGAGTTTTCAGATTATATTCGTATGACGTTCGGGGCGTGGTCATTGACGTATAGCCGTATCTCAATTTCGTGGCATAAAAATCGGGATTGTAGCCAATTCCTGTGTTATAGACCTCTTCAGACATTTCGAGATAATAATCCTCGCCATTTTTCAAACTAATAATTCGAATATGATTGAGTGCATTTTTTCGTTCTTGCAAAACTAAATAATCCGAAAAAATTTCGAAATCTTCCAACTTCACATCGTCACGATGCGGAATAATGTCTTTCCAATTCTCTTTTTCAGTAGAATTTAAAGGCGTTTTCATCAATTTGAAATTGGTGGCCTTCCAATTCGTCATCACGAAAAAATGATTTTCAAAATGTTCGATTGAATATTCCAAATCTTTTTCTCTGCGTTGAAAAATTTGAAACTTCGCCTCGGGATTATTTGCCGGAATAACACGGTATTCCGCTGATGTAGAGCTTCCTGAAAACAAAAATACATAACTTTCCGATTTCGTTCGTCCAACGCCAACATTAAATTTCGCATCTTTTTCAAAAAAAACTTCTTGTTCTTTTTCGGGATTTCCAAGTTCGTATCTAATCACACGACACGAGCGAAGTTGGCGGTTTTGCTTGACATAAAACAGCGTTTTATTATCGGCTGTCCACGTAAAGTTTCCTGCTGTTTTTTCGATTTTTTCGTTCAAAATTTCACCGGTTTCCAAATTTTTGAACCAAATATCATAAATTCTTCTGCTCACAAAATCCACAGCAAACGCCAACATGTTGTTATCGTCACTAATCGCAATCTCGCCAATAGCACAAAAAGCGTGACCTTCTGCAAGTTTATTCACGTCTAAAATAATCTCTTCCGGATTGTCCTGCGTTTGGAATTTTCGACAATAAATCGGATATTCTTTGCCCGTTTCGTAACGTGTGTAATACCAGTATTCTTTGCGAAAAAACGGAACACTTTGATCGTCCTCTTTGATACGAGATTTTATTTCGTCAAACAGTTGTTTCTGTAAGCTTTCCGTATCTTTCATCATCGCATCGCAATACGCATTTTCGGACTTCAAATAATCCAAAACTTCTGACGTATCACGTTGATTCATCCAAAAATAATCGTCCTGCCGAACAACATCGTGTGTCGTCAGCAATTTTGTTTCTTTCTTTGCTATCGGTGCATTTATCATAATGCAAAAATACGAAAAAAAGCCATCATTTTTACAAATTTCGCTATAAGTTATTAACAATAGCAAGGGGATTTCTCGACTTCGCTTCGCTACGCTCGAAATGACGATCTTAATTTTCTATTTTCCATTCTCAATTTAATTTCGTATCTTTGCACTATGGACACAACTCTCATTCGAAACGATTTTCCGATTTTACATCAAAATGTAAACGGAAAACCCTTGGTATATTTAGATAATACCGCTACAACGCAAAAACCACAGGTGGTAATCGACCGTATTTCGGATTACTACGAAACGATTAACAGCAATGCACATCGTGGCACGCACACACTCGGTCGAATAGCAACAGAAAAGCTGGAAAGCGCAAGAACAACCGTTCAAAAGTTTATCAATGCCAAAGAACAGCACGAAATTATTTTCACAAAAGGCACTACAGAAGGCATAAACTTAGTGGCTCAAACGTTTGCACAACAGTTTCTCAACGAAGGTGATAGCGTGCTGATTTCAGCAATGGAACACCATGCCAATATTGTGCCATGGCAACAAATGTGTAAGCAGAAAAAAGCGAATCTGTTGGTGATTCCAGTCTTGGAAACCGGCGACTTAGATTTGTCAAATATTGATGAATTGTTCTCAAAAAACGTGAAAATGCTTGCTGTTACGCATATTTCAAACGTTCTAGGCACCATCAATCCAATTGAATTATTGATTGAAAAAGCACACGCAAAAAACATTCCTGTTTTGATTGACGCCGCACAAAGCGTGGCACACGAAACGATTGACGTGCAAAAAATGGATTGCGATTTTTTGGTATTTTCCGCACATAAAATGTACGCACCTATGGGAATCGGCGTGCTTTACGGAAAAAGCGAGTGGCTCAACAAACTTCCGCCCTACCAATTTGGCGGAGAAATGATTTCGGAAGTGCGTTTTGAAGAAAGCACGTTTAATGAATTGCCGTACAAGTTCGAAACCGGAACGCCCAATGTTGATGGGATTTTAGCGATTGAAACCGCAATACAATACATGCAAAAAATCGGGTTGAAACAAATTGCGGACTATGAACACAAATTGCTGACTTATGCCACGGAAAAATTAAACGAAATCGATGATATTATTTTTCACGGCACCGCAAAGAATAAAATCGCTGTTTTAAGTTTTAACCTAAAAGATGTTCACCATTCTGATGTGGGTGTAATCCTCGATCAATTAGGTATTGCCGTAAGAACAGGGGATCATTGTGCACAGCCTCTCATGAGAATTTTAGGCATTTCCGGAACGGTGCGTGCGAGTTTCGCATTTTACAACACGAAAGAGGAAATTGATGTGTTTATTGAAGGTGTGAAAACAGCGAAAAAAATGTTGCAATAATCGGGGGGGATTCCCGCCTGCGCGGGAATGACGACCCTAACGATTTCGCAACCGAATTTCCGTTAATTTCCGTTTGGTCGAAAGCGAAAAATCCGCGTCCATCATCCATGCGTAGTACGACGGCTCATATTGGAAGACTTCCGAAACCAAACGCCCTTTGTGTTTGCCGATATTGAACACTTCCTGACCTTTGTCGTTGTAGACCATCGTTCCTGCATAATCCACAAATTTCTTTGTTGTTGTGAATGTTGATAAGGCTTCGATATCGTTCACAACCGGAAACGAAATCTGTCCCTTTTTATCTTCGAAAGGCATGTCTTTGTAGCGGTCCAACTGTGCGAGCAAAATCTCGTATGTTGCCAAAGTGTCTGCTTCAGCACTGTGTGCACCATCTAATTTTTTATTGCAATAAAACTTGTATGCCGCTGAAAGCGTGCGTGGCTCCATTTGATGAAAAATGTTTTGCACATCAACCAACCGGCGGTTTTTCATATCAAAATCGACTTCGGCACGCAAAAATTCTTCAACCAAAATCGGCACATCGAACTTATTAGAGTTATATCCGGCTAAATCGCTGTTTCCAAAGAACGCATTGAGTTCGCCGGCAACATCTTTGAATGTTGAGCAATCAGCCACATCCTTATCGTAAATTCCGTGAACCATGCTAGCTTCCACAGGAATTGGGATAGTCGGATTGAGGCGGTACGTCTTGGTTTGTGAGGATTGGTCCGGATTGATTTTGTGCACGCAGATTTCAACGATACGGTCTCGGTTTATGTTTATTCCGGTTGTTTCTAGATCGAAGAAACAAATTGGTTTGGTTAAGCTTAGTGTCATAATAAATTTGTTTTTGAAACTAAAAACCCCGCCTTTTGCGGGGTTTTAGATGATTGTAAAGGCAAGATTAAGACCTGCCGCAACCTTCGTCTCCTCTTTTGCAGCCTTCTCCGGCGGCTCTACTACAGCCTTGTGCAGCTCTAGCTTTTCTTTCGGCACACTGTTCTTGAGTTAAGCCTTCAGAGCAACATTGAGGGCCAGCCAGTCTAGCTTTTCTTTCGGCACACTGTTCTTGAGTTAAGCCTTCAGAACAACATGTAGGACCATCAGAGCAACATCCTGCTGCGTGAATTCCGGTAGCTTGACCTTGAGCTGCACCTTGTTGCCCCGTGTTTCCACAAGCAACTGCAAAAGCAGCAACAGCAAGTACTAACAATACTTTTTTCATGATTTTATTGGTTTTAATTTAGTTAATAACGGTGCAAAGTTACGATTTTTTTTTGAAAAATGCAAATTTTCTTGCAAGTCCACTTTGTTTTTTCATTTTTTTTTTGTAATTTTGCAATTAGAATTCAAATCCGAATGAGTCGGATCAAAGAAAAATACCAAGTCTAACTCAGTTAAATCAAGAAAATGAAAAACAAATACGTTGACTTAATCGAACAGTCATTCGAATTTCCACAAGATGAATTTAAGGTTGTTGATTCCGAACTATACTTTCATGATGTGCCTTTAATGGACATTATTAAACAATACGGAACACCTTTAAAAATTAGCTATCTACCCAAAATAACCACACAAATCCAGCGTGCTAAACGTTTGTTTAATGTGGCTATGGCAAAGGTAGACTATCAAGGCGACTATAATTATTGTTACTGTACAAAGAGCTCGCATTTTTCGTTTGTATTAGAGGAAGTGTTGAAAAATGATGCTCATATCGAAACTTCGTCCGCATTCGATATCAATTTGATCAACGAACTTTACGAACAAGGAAAAATCACAAACAAGGATATCTATATCATTTGTAATGGTTTTAAACGCCCTCAGTACATTGAGAATATCGCAGAACTTATCAATAAGGGATTTCATAATACTATTCCTATCATTGACAACAAGGAAGAAATGGATTTGTTGGAAGCCAATGTTGAAGGTAAATGTCAAATCGGCATTCGCATTGCGACAGAAGAAGAGCCTGTATTTGAATTTTACACATCACGTTTGGGTCTGAGAATCAACGATATTGTTGATTTTTATATCAAACGCATCAAACGAAGCCGATTTGAGGTTAAGATGTTGCACTTCTTTATCAATACCGGGATTAAAGATACTGCACACTACTGGAACGAACTCTCCAAGGCTGTAAATGTCTATTGTGAGCTGAAGAAAGTGTGTCCGTCTTTAACTTCTTTAAACATCGGAGGAGGTTTCCCATTCAAGAATTCATTAGCATTTAACTATGATTATGAATACATCGCTGAAGAGATTATTGCACAGATTCAGCAAATTTGCAACTCACACGGTGTAGTTGAACCGGATATTTTTAGCGAATTCGGATCGTTTACAGTGAGTGAATCCGGTGCAGTTTTATACTCCATCGTGAATCAGAAACAACAAAACGATCGCGAATTATGGTACATGATTGATAGTTCGTTTATCACTACTTTACCGGATGTTTGGGGAATAAGCCAGCGTTTTATCATGTTAGCAATCAACAATTGGGATCAAGAATATCAACGTGTATTTCTCGGTGGTTTGACTTGCGACGGACAAGATTTTTACAACTCCGAACGACATTCAAACGCTGTGTTTTTGCCGAAATTACAATCGGAAAAACCTCAATACATCGGCTTTTTCCACACGGGAGCCTACCAAGAATCTGTAGGTGGCTATGGCGGCATTCAGCACTGTTTGACACCTGCACCGAAACATATTCTCATTGATGTGGACGAGGATGGTGAATATTTTACAAAACTTTTCGCTAAAGAACAGAGTCATAAATCTATGTTGAAGATTTTGGGATATTAAGACAAAAAAACTCGCATTATCAATGCGAGTTTTTTATTGTGTGTAGTTGAGCGTAAAACCATCGCACATTATTCATGAAATCCACGAATTGCCAAAAGATTGTCTAAACGCTCGAACAACTCTTCGCTTTCCCTCTCAAATCCTTGCAACATGCTGTGACGCAAGTTCATAAGTACTGAAAGCGCTTCTTGTATATGAGTCTCTAAAAATCGGCGATGTCTAGGTGGAAAACTCTCGAAATAAAGCAGGTTTCTTTCATAAATATCTACCATTTTACTTGCCAAGTCTAAGGCTTTTTCGATTTTTCCGGTTCTAGCATAGGCTTGAACATAAAGAATTACCGAAAGGTCAAAATCGATATTGCGATGCGGGAAAAGATATAGACCACGGTCCAAAACTTGAACAGCATCCTCCATTCTTCCGTCTGCAATCAAGGCTTGTGCAAGAAAAACAAATTGTTGTCGCCAATTTTGTGCGGTACGACGAGTATCATGACAAATTCTTGCTCTTGGATGGTTGACATTTCCCCATGATGTGAATTCGTTCATAAACAAATTGTAGGTTCTGTCTGTTGCAATACCATTGAAACCTGCGGACGTGAGGCCTCTATTTGGATTGTGAAACGGCACAAGACGATGTAAAATGCCTTCCATTTGGGCAAACTGTTGAATAGGCCAGATGTGGCGTTGCGCCCACGGACTAGTTACATAAATCGGGCGCTCCCAGTCGTTAGTAGCTAAAATATCCAAAAATACTAAATCTGCCGTGTGAATTTGCGCTCCTCGTGCCTGAATATCATGTTCCATCTGTGGGACTGTAAACATGTGTTGCTCCTCAGTGATGATGCCTCTTGCCAGAAGGTCGTCGCGGTCGATAGTCAGCACATATTGAGTTGTCGGCAAAAAATTTGCCACTCCGCCGCCACGCAACTGAACTTGCGTGTTTGGATTGTCGTTGCCAACGAACCTAATCAGTTCGATCAATTCTCGACGACCAACATTTCTATCCTGAATGAAAACGCTTTGGTTAAATCCTTGTCGATAGTCATTTCTTGTCAGTGTAAGAGGTATCGGATCGGACTCGTAAATTCGGTTGAACAACGGCAGAATAGCCCAATAAGAATTTGCTAAAGCAGAGTTGATAATCCGCACATCAGGCCGTAATCCCTCCACATTTTGAGCAAACCAAAGTGGAAATGTATCATTATCTCCGTTGCAGATTATAATCGCATTCGGTTCGGTGGATTTCAGCATATTTCGAGCCATATCTCGTGCGGCGAATAATTGAGAACGGTCGTGGTCATCCCAATTTTGTTGAGCCATTAGCGTTGGAACTGCCAAAAATGTTACTATTGTAGCAATTCCGGCGGCAAGCTTTCCACTTATTTTGGTTCTTCTTTGTAGAAAATCGGCTATCGCCATCACGCCAAGTCCGATCCATATTGCGAAAGCATAGAACGAGCCGACAACAGAGTAGTCTCGCTCACGAGGCTCTGTTGAAGGTTGGTTGAGATAGATAACAATCGCTATTCCGGTCATAAAAAACAGCAAAAACGTAACAAACGAATTATTTTTGTCTTTTCGATATTGATAGAATAATCCAATCAATCCTAAAATTAGAGGCAAGAAAAAGTAAGTGTTTCGTCCTTGATTGTATTTTAGAAAATCCGGTAGATTGGTTTGTGGTCCGAGGCGAGCCTCATCGATAAATCGGATTCCACTAATCCAGTTTCCATGGAACACATCTCTATTTCCCTGCCTATCGTAGCCCCTTCCCGGTATATCATTTTGTCGTCCGACAAAATTCCACATAAAGTATCGCATGTACTGCCAACCGAGGTGGTAGCGAATGAAAAAACGCATATTTTCTACAAATGTTGGCTTCATTTGTCTTTGTTCCCCGGTTATTCGACAAGTATAAAACCTCGGTGTTATTCTTCCAAAGAAATGGTAGTAGTCGGCGTGCTCTGGTGCACGATCACCAACCATACTGTGCATACGCGGGAAAAGTCCGGTATGATTCGGATCCCAAACAGGCTCTGGATGACGCTGGATTCTTAGGTATCTTCGAGTTTCGTCACAACGCATATATCTTGGCGAACGCTCTGTAAAATCAGTGGCTCTTCCGGTAAATTGACTTCCGTAGATCAATGGACGACTGCCATACTGTTCGCGATTCAAATAGTCCAACAAAGCAAATGTATTTTTTGGTGCCCCAAAATTGAGTGGAGTTTCTGCAGTCGCACGAATAATAACAATAAAATATGTTGAATATCCAACCAAAAGAAACGCCAAACAAAGTAAGGCGGTATTCAAAATTACTTTGCCTTTTCGGATAGAATAACGAATTCCCCAAGTGATCCCACCAATAAGCAGCGCAAACCAAAAAATAGCTCCGGAGTTGAACGGCAAGCCCAAGCCATTTACAAAAAGCAGTTCGAATCGTCCGGCAATGTGAACGATGTAGGGAATTACTCCCCACAAAATTGCGCCAAGTAAAACACCCGAAAATATAAGGGCTCCCCAAAAACGCTTGCGAGAGTGCTGAAATTTTCTGTAATAAACGATGAATACAATTGCCGGAACTACTAGTAAATTCAAGAGGTGGACACCAATAGATAAACCAACTAAATAGGCGATCAAAATAATCCATCTCAAGCTATAAGGACTGTCTGCCTCTTCGTCCCATTTCAAAATCGCCCAAAACGTTACGGCTGTGAAAAACACTGAGAGTGCGTAAACTTCGCCTTCTACTGCCGAGAACCAAAAAGCATCTGAAAAACAAAAAGCCATAGCCCCAACCAATCCGCTACCAAAAATCGCCCACATTTTTGCGTCTGTAATTTCACCATACTTTGAAGCTAATTTTTTGCCAAGTATCGTAATTGTCCAAAACAAAAACATGACTGCGAGTCCGCTTGCAACAGCCGACATCACGTTGACCATAAAGCCTGCGAGCATTGGGTCTCGTCCGACGAGCAAGGTAAAAAGATTTCCCAAAAGCTGGAATGTTGGTGCTCCGGGCGGATGTCCGACTTGAAGTTTGAATGCTGTGGCGAGGAATTGTCCGCAATCCCACCAACTGGCACTGCGTTCGGCGGTCATGATGTAAATGGTGCATGCAACGACTCCAATGATTAAGCCGATGATGAGGTTAAGACGTTTATAGTTCTTCATAATTTTGAAATGATTTAACCCACAAAGATACGAAAAAAAACACAAACAACAAAAAAATGTAAAAAAATTTTGTTATTTCAGAAAAAAATTGTATCTTTGCACCCCGATTGACCTATGGTGTAATGGCAGCACGACAGATTTTGGTTCTGTTCGTCTAGGTTCGAATCCTGGTAGGTCAACAATGATAGAGCAGCAAATACATCGCATATTTGTTGCTCTTTTACTTCGTCACATAAGCGACTTCAATAGCTCCATTATAGCCAATAGAACCAAGAACAGGCGATACTTGCGTAATATATTCTACTTTTTTTCCGCATATCATAAACATACGCTCAGCAAGCTCTTTGGCTTTGTGTAGTTCAGCTTGATCGGTGTAAAGTATACAGTATTTGTCAATTCCGAATGCTTCGTGGTCTTTGCGAAAAATCTCCAAACTATGCTCAAGCATTTTCTTTTGACCTTTGAAATTGCCGATTTTGTCGCCGGCACCTTCTTTATTCATCGTAATTAACGGACGAAGACCCAATAAATTTGCAATTATACTCTTGCTCTTTGAAATACGACCGCTACGAATAAAGCCTTTTATGGTCTTAGTATTCACAAAAAGTTTGGATTTAGAAATCCACACATTGATTTTTTCTAAAATTTCTTCGTGCGAAAATCCTTCTTGGACAGCTTCTGCGACAAGCAATGCAAGCAATCCTTGTGTGCCGGAACATAATTTTGTGTCAATCGCCGAAATACGCTTTCCGGTAGCAATAGCCACACGTCCGGCAGAATCGGCACTGTTTTGGTAAGTTCCACTCAACTTTGACGAAATGCTCATACTTATTACCGAATCGTAGAGTGATGCCATAAAGTTGTATTTATCGAGAAAATCTTTTTTCGAAGGTTGAGAAGTGGATATCTTTTCTTTCTCATCGCCTTTACGTAATAGGCGATAAAATTGATTCGGTGTAATAGAAATACGGTCTAAGTACTGACTTTTTCCGATATGTAAATTCAAAGAAATCAAATGCATCTGATATTGCTCACGCACGGACCTTGGAATATCTGCACAACTATCAATCAACAGACCAATTTTGCTTTTTGCTCCTTTAGTCAACAATTCGTGCTGAAATTCCATGTCGTCAACTTTCTGAAAATCGATGTTTCCGTAGCGAGACAAAATGGCAAATACTTTTGCCGGACTGTCGGTGTGAATATGTACACGCATACGCATACGACTTCCCGCAACAACAATAGAATCGCCTAATCGGGAAAGTTGCTGACGCAGATTTTTCAAGTCTACATCATTAACCAAAGTCATCATGCCTTCGGTGCAATATCTGAACTTGATTTCTTCGTGGTCGATGTGTGCTTCCTCAATTTCTGCAATGGTTTGCGAGCGTGTTCCTGCTAAATCTTTCAACGTGCCTGTTGTCAAAAACTCCAATGCACCTTGAACAAAAAACACGAATGCTTGTGCTCCGGAATCAACGACTTTGGCTTTCGTCAATTTTGGGAGAAGTTTTTTGGTGTCTTTTAAAGCCTCTTCCAAAGCGGGGTAGGCGAGAGTCAGTAATTCGACAAAATCTTTCGCTTTCGTTTTTGATTCGTCCATAACTTCTGCCCATCTCCGCAAAAGCGTGATAATTGTGCCTTCGACAGGATTTGAAATTGAATCGTAAGCCGATTTAACACCTGCTTTTACACTTTCGATAAATTCTTCAATAGAGATAGTTTCCGAATTTGGCGAATCGGAAGCCGTTCCGAATAAAAACTGTGCAAAAATAATTCCTGAATTTCCTCGTGCTCCTATCAAAGCTGCGTCAGCAACAGACATTGCTGTTTCTTTGTAGCCGGTGTGAATTTTTGTATTATCAATAATGGCTTGAACTGTCGAAGCCATATTCGTTCCTGTGTCTCCATCCGGAACGGGAAAAACATTAATTTTATTGAGGTATTGCTGCTCTTCCAAAATACGCTTGGCTCCGGCCAAAAATGCGTAATAAAGATGTTTTCCGCTGATGCGTGTAATCATGTCTTGTGTGAATTTTTCAAATAACATCGTACAAAGGTACGAAAAAAAGATGGATTATACAAATATAATTACTTCCAGTATGTGTCCACAAATTCTTGCTTAATCGAAACTTCCTCTTTCGAGAAGTATCTTGCAAAGAGTCTCCAAGCCGTATCTAGCATTTCGGTTGTGTCGATATTTACGTCGATTGCGAGCAAATCTTCGGCGTAATCTTTCGCAAAAGCGAGTGTGCGGTTGTCGTAATCGGAAAGGTCGAAACCATTTTCCAACTTAGTTTTTGCGTTTGCAGCATCGGCATAAAGACGCACACAAGCATTCATCACTTGCGGGTGATCTTCGCGGGTTTGTTTTCCAATTACCAACTGTTTCAAGCGTGACAATGAACGGAATGGGTCGATAATTACTTTTCCTGTATCAGAATCTGCACGTAGAAATAATTGTCCTTCTGTGATATAACCGGTGTTGTCAGGAATAGCGTGTGTGATATCTCCACCGCTCAACGTGGTTACCGACAAAATTGTAATCGAGCCGCCATCGGGCAATTGCACGGCTTTTTCGTAAATTTTTGCAAGGTCGGAATAAAGCGAGCCGGGCATACTGTCTTTCGACGGAATTTGATCCATACGGTTGGAAACAATACTCAATGCATCAGCGTAAAGGGTCATATCCGTGAGGAGAACGAGTACACTTTCGTTTTTATCAACCGCAAAATATTCTGCAGCTGCAAGAGCCATATCCGGAATGAGCAAACGCTCTACCGGAGGCTGTTCGGTGGTATTCATAAAACAGATGATTCTGTCTAATGCACCGGCACTCTCGAATGTTTTCTTGAAGTACAAATAGTCATCGTTACTCATTCCCATTCCGCCGAGAATAATTCGGTCAACTTTTGCACGAAGGGCAACCATTGCCATTACTTCATTATAAGGTTGATCCGGATCGGCAAAAAACGGAATTTTTTGTCCGGAAACTAAAGCGTTGTTTAGATCAATCCCTGCAACTCCTGTGGGAATAAACTGCGACGGTTGTTGTCTGCGAAACGGATTTACCGACGGTCCGCCGATTTCGCGCTTTTCGCCATCAACTTTCGGTCCGCCGTCGATAGGTTGTCCGTAGGCATTGAAAAATCGTCCGGAAAGGTCATCGCTCACGTTCAGCGTTGGCGATTCGCCCAAAAAAGTTACTTCCGTAGCGGTATTGATGCCTTCTGTTCCTGCAAATATCTGCAAAACGACTTGATCGCCGTTAATTTTCACGACTTGTGCCAAGCGGTCGCCAACCATAGCAAGTTCATCATTCATGATATTTTCCGCTTTAATTGTAACGGTGGCTTTGGTTACACCTTCTAACTTGGTGTAGATTTTTTGGAAGGGTTTTGTATTCATTAGTTTGTTCTCCTTTCTTCAATAATTTCCGCCAATTCCCGCACATAGCGATCATACATCGCACTTTGATACTCCGAATAATTCATCTGTTTACAAATATTGATAATGCGTTTGTAGAATGTGGCACATTCCTCGAAATTCTTGAAATCGAAAGTCATGTCGCAAATATCAAGAATTTTGTTGTACATAAATTTTTGTCGCTCAAGCGGGCAGTTTGCGTCAATTTTGTCAAACGCATCTTGCTGCAAAATTACAAAATCTATCAATTCCGACTTCCAAAATCTGTCGTGAAATTCCACAGGAACGCCGTCATCTCCTAAAATGTTGATTTGGTCGTTCACTTCTTTTCCACGTTGTACAATGGTTTTGCCTTTATACACTTTTCCAACCCAGCCTTTTTCAATTTTATTGTCTAAATATTCCACAATTTCGGGATATTCCAGATATTTCGAATAACTATCCACCGGATCAATCGCCGGATAGCGTTTGCTGTCTGCACGCGACTGTGCAAGGGCGTAAAAACAACGTGCGGTTTTTTTAGTCGCTTCCGTTACAGGTTCTTTCAAGTTTCCTCCTGCCGGCGAAACCGTTCCCAAAAATGTAATCGAACCGGTTTGCCCGTTGTTCAAATACACGAAGCCTGCACGTGCGTAGTAATTCGAGATAATCGCCGGCAAATCCATCGGGAAAGCATCTGCTCCCGGAAGCTCTTCCAAACGGTTCGACATTTCACGCAAAGCCTGCGCCCATCGTGATGTAGAATCTGCCAGCAACAAAACTTTCAGGCCCATCGAACGATAGTACTCCGCAATCGTCATTCCGGTGTAGACCGATGCTTCACGAGCCGCAACAGGCATATTCGACGTGTTACAAATGATTGTCGTACGTTCCATCAATTTACGACCGCTTCGAGGATCTTCCAAATGCGGAAATTCTGTAAAGATTTCCACAACTTCGTTAGCACGCTCTCCGCAAGCAGCGATAATGATTACATCGGCCTCAGCTTGTTTGGAAATTCCATGTTGCAATACCGTTTTTCCTGCGCCGAACGGACCCGGAATAAAACCTGTACCGCCTTCTGCAATTGGATTAAATGTGTCAATTGCACGAACACCTGTTTCCATAATTTTGAACGGACGCGGTTTGTTGTCGTAAGCTGTAACAGCAATTTTCACAGGCCATTTTTGGGTCATAGTCAGCTTCTCTTCGTTTCCATCCGAATCTGCAATGGTTGCGATATGCTCGTTAATGGTGTATTCTCCTTCTTTTGCAAGCCACTTAAGTGTATAATTGCCTTTGCATTTGAACGGAACCATGATACGGTGAGGCAGCCAACCTTCTTTTACTTCGCCGAGCCATGATGCAGCTTCCACAATGTCGCCTTCTTTTGCTGTCGGTCTGAAATACCACTTTTTTTCTGTATCTAATGGTTGCGTATATTCACCACGTTTGAGAAAAACACCGTCCATTTTTTCGAGATCGTTTTGTAACCCATCAAAATTTCGCGAAAGCAAACCCGGCCCTAAAGTTAATTCAAGCATGTGCCCTTGAAATTCAACATGACTGCCGATTTTCATGCCGCGTGTACTTTCAAAAACTTGTGTGTAGGCTTTGTTTCCAACGATTTTGATAACCTCTGCCATCAATTTGGTGCCTTCGCATTCGATCATACAAATCTCGTTTTGTGCTACAGAACCGTCCACTTGAACCGCCACAAGGTTGGAAATGATACTCGTTACTTTGCCTGTTGTATTCATACGTTTATATTTTTTTGTTCTACCAATGCTTTCACAAAGCCGTCGAATAGCACGGCTCCGCGTTCGTTATCCAACTTCAACCAGCGATCTAAAATGTCTGCTTTTGCTAAAAAAGCGAGTACTTTGTCAATGTCGAAATAATTAAACGTTGTCAATTCATCTGCCATTTGCCAACGGATTTGGTCGAAACGAAATTCACGTTCCAAAAGGTCAATATCCTCATCAAGCAAATTGAAAATCTGTTCTCCAAACGAGATCTCACGCCGTAATCCAAAATCCGGCAAATTATTTTTAACAAAATGATTGATAGTTTCGTCCCAGCCAATCAGTTGTTCTTCCATGGGTATATCTAATTTCCGACACATCCAAGCACTTTGAATGTTGCGTAAAATTTGGTCAAACCCAAACCACGAACGAATAAACCTGTTCTTTGATTTTTCTGTAACTTCTTGATAAAATCGCGACCAAATATAGTGTGACATATTGTAATAATCATCGCTTTGATCGCCCAATTCGTGTCCCAATCGGAATTTTCGAACGATATCAATCAGATATTGCGGCATCTCTTCGGGAATATCTAAATGTTCTTTTAGAAAATCCAAACTGAAAAAACCCTTATCGTTGAACAAATCTTTTCGATCCCGCAGTAAATAGTGAAGATTTTGATGATCGTAAGGATGAAAAAGTTCTCGGATAAGCTCTTGATCTTGTTCTTTCGTCTGCTCGTAAACTTCTTCAACAAGAGTTTTGAAGTCGAATTTCTTCACATTTTGTTCAAACACCAAATCGGGCAATCCGGCTACCAAACAATAGTACTCTCGCTTAAACATGGCTATTGTTTTCCAAACAAAAGTTCAACCAATTTCGAACGAATATGTGTTTTGAAAAGTTCCGCAAAATCGGTATCCGTGAAAGTCAATTGATAACCACCATTTCCTGTGCTGATGCGGAATCCTGATTTTATATTGCGTTCGAATTTTACATCTACACCTTGCCCGAATGCGTTTTGCATACTGTTTTGAACCATATTCAAAAGTTCTGTTTCTTTGTTTGCTGGCAAAATCACCGTTAAATCGTCTGTTTTTTGCATATTTTTAATCACGATTTGAATCAGATCTTTGACAAATGCTGCATCGTCGAATGCTTTTGCAACTGGCGCTTCAATGGTTTTAGCAACAATCAAATTTTCTACCGTCTGCTTCACACGCGCAATAGTTTGGCGCGATGCCAAATCAATTTCCGCTTCAGCGTTTCGTTTGGCTTCAATGGCTGATTTTTCCGCTTTTTCTATGATTTCTATAGCCTGCTTTTTGGCATCTTCGATAATTTTTTCAGCTTGATGATGTGCATGTTGAACCAAGTGCTCAGCTTCGAATTTACCTTTTGAAAGCCCCTCGTTGTAAAGCTTTTCCGTAAGTTGTTGAAGTTTATTTTCCATATGATAGTTGAGTATATAGATTTCCTGCCATGCAAAAATACGAAAAAAAAATTAAAATGTCAAATTTTTTTAGTATCTTTGCGGAAAAAAACATGAGACCGCTATTCTTAATTTTAATCCTTGCACTTTCGCTGACAGCATGCAGCATCGAAAGAAATGTTCAACCAAATTCGGGTGGTAGAACTCTTGAAGTTTTAGTGGTTTGCAGCAGAAGCGATTTCGAAGGTGAGCTGGGCGACACATTACGTGCAGCTCTTATGAGACCCAATCCGTCGTTAAATCAAGCCGAACCGATGTTTACGCTGTCGAATGTCACTATGAGTGCATTCGAAAGAGCAGAAATGTTTCAGCGCATGCGGAGTATCATCATCATTAATTTTACTCAGGAAAATATGCGGCAATTTGCAGCCAGACGAGATGTTTGGGCAAATAATCAAGTCGTGTTTCAGTTCAACGTTCCGGATAGAGAAACTTTTTTCGCGTTATTCAGAGAACACCAAGAATTGATGGAGCAAGCATTCTTCAACAGAGAGCATGCACGCATGATCAGCACATTTCGAGCTACGGAAAGTTTCGTGATTACAGACCGCTTGCGAGGCACATTCGGTTTTAGGCTCATTGCTCCGGACCAATTTAGAATTCGTACGAGTAATCCGAATTTTGTTTCGATCAATAGAGAAACAAGACATTTTGGGCAAAATATCATGGTTCACTCTTACCCTTTCACAGCCAGCAGTTTCACACAAGAAGACATCATTCGTGTTCGTAATGAGATTTCGCAACGTTATATTTTCGGACCGCTTGAAGGCTCATTTATGACTACCGAATACCGAGTACCTCCGATAAGCAGAGAGGTAAATTTGAATGGACGATTTGCCATTGAAACTCGCGGATTGTGGAGATTGATTGGGGATTTTATGGGAGGTCCTTTTGTCAATTATGTGTTTTTTGATGAAGAACGAAATCAAATGGTCATGATTGATGGCTTTGTGTATGCTCCGGGACGTGGAAAACGTGATTTGTTGTTGCAGTTAGAGGCGATTATATATTCGATAGATAGAATCGAAAATTAGATTTTGCCATTGAAAATTGTAGAAAATATATCATTAAAAAAATACAACACGTTTGACATTGATGTAAACGCTAGATATTTCGTGGAAATATCGACAGTACAAGAACTTCAAACGCTTGTTCTTTCCGATATTTTTCGAAATAATTCTCATTTGATTTTGGGCGGAGGTTCAAATATCTTGTTCACAAAAGATTTTGATGGATTGGTAATAAAGCCTGTTTTTAAGGGGGTTGAAACTGTTAGCGAAACAGAAAGCGAAATTTTTATCAAAGCCTATTCCGGCGAAATTTGGGATGATTTTGTGATGCATTGTTGCGAAAAAAATTGGAACGGACTTGAGAATTTGGCTTATATTCCGGGCAGTGTTGGTGCATCGCCCATCCAAAATATTGGCGCTTATGGCGTTGAAATTAAAAATGTGTTAGATTCGCTCGAAGCGTTTAATCTTGAAGCAAAACAGATAGAAATTTTTCAAAATTTAGACTGTAAATTCGCTTATCGAGAAAGCGTTTTTAAGCATGAATACAAAGGAAAATATGTGATTTGCTCAGTAACATTTCGTTTATCGAAATTACTCGGATTTAACACAAATTATACAGCAGTAAACGATGAGTTGAAACACATGAACGTACCTGAATTATCTGCAAAAGCGATTGCCGGAGCGATCACAAATATCCGCAAGTCTAAACTTCCGGAAACTTCTGAAATCGGTAGTGCAGGAAGTTTTTTCAAAAATCCCACGGTGTCGCAAGATTTTTTCAATCGCTGAAAACACAATTTTCGGATATTGTTGCATATCAAGCAGATTCCGGTATGAAGTTAGCAGCAGGTTGGCTTATCGAACAAGCCGGCTGGAAAGGATTTCGCGAAGGCGATGCAGGTGTACACACACAACAAGCCTTAGTACTTGTCAACTACGGAAATGCAACAGGCGTCGAGATTCTAAACCTTGCTCGTCGAATCATAGATTCCGTTAAACAAAAATTTGGCATAGAATTAACACCGGAGGTGAATATCCTTTAACTCACAAAATCCGCCAACGTTTTCCCGGTAAAACCTCAACAATTCCTGCAATTTCTAATTGTAATAAAATCGCAGAAAGCTTGGGTAATGGTAGTTTCAGCAAATCACAGAGCTCATCAACAATGGCTTCGGGATTATTTTGAAGAGCGTCAAAAACAACACGTTGATCATCGGGGAGTTCGATAAATAGTTTTTTCTGAATTTGCCTCGTCATTCCGAGCGAAGTCGAGGAATCTCCTTGCTTCTTCTCCAAATCCCAGTTGAGCAAATACCGAATGTCTTGTGCATTTTCAATCAATGCGGCTCGGTTAGTTTTGATGAGCAAATTACAACCTGCCGAACGCTCATCGTTCAGTCGTCCGGGAACGGCAAACACATCACGACTGTAACTGTTAGCAATTTCTGCCGTGATGAGTGCTCCGCCGTGTCGTGCGGCTTCAACAACAATGGTCGCATCGGAAAGCCCTGCAATAATGCGGTTTCTCGAAGGAAAATTTACCGCATCGGGATTGGTTTTGGATAAAAAATCAGTCAACAGACCGCCGTTTTCAAGCATTTTTTGGGCTAAATTTCGATTTTGATGCGGATAGATTCGATCCAAACCATGACCTAAAACACCCACAGTTGCCAACCGGTTTTCTAAAGCAATTTGATGTGCCAACGTATCAATCCCATACGCCAACCCGCTAATCACTAAAACGTTGTCGGTTTTCAAATCGGAGAGTAGTTCGGCTATCATTTGCCGTCCGTAATCCGTACATTTTCGGGTACCGACGATACTCACAATTTTTTCGGCATTCAAATCTACATGCCCTTTAAAGTAGAGCATTAACGGGCTATCCGGACAATGCAAAAGTCGTTGCGGATAATTTTTATCCTTGAAAAAAAACGTTTGAATGCGATGTTTTTCGATGAATAAAAGCTCTTCTTCTGCACGTTTCAATACGTTTTGCGACACAATTTTTTGTGCGGTAATCCGTCCGATGTCAGGGATTTTCTCCAAGTTGCGTTTTTTTTCTTTAAAAACGGCTTCAGCACTTCCGCAGAATTCTATAAGATTTTTCCCGAGCTTATCGCCAATTCCGGGTAAAAGTGTTAATCCGATGTTGTATAATGTTTCCATACCCTATATAACGCAAAAAAGTCGATTTTTGTATAAAAATTGTTGATAAATTCCGTTTTTGTTGATAACTTTTTTTTGAAAACGCTGTTTTAAGAGATCTTTCCCTATTTTCCATTTCCAAAATTTCTTGTATCTTTGTATTCAAATACACCAAACGATACAAAAAAAAATAACAATGAAAAAAAATGCCATACGTATCTCTATCGCCACTTTAGTGCTTGTGTTCACACCGCTTATCACTGTAACCGCTGAAGATGGAGGTCATGCTGATATAGCATGCACTCTCGCATCTCAACATTGCAATATGAACACACCCGGTTGGGGCGAAAGTTTGGGCTTTATAACTGTTTATACGAGTGAAAGATGGACGATAGAGGGCAATGGAATTTCTCAAGTTTGGTCTGATGCGGTATCGGCTACCAACTGCCAAAAGGTGACTTTTGAAGGTGGAAGTAGGGGGAACTTTAATGCCGATTGTCGTTCCAATCCCGATTTCCCGGGCGACTTGTTCACTTGGTGTGCTGTTGTAAGATTTGCTGACCAGTTGTGTCCGTATCCTTGGCGTGTTCCCACAATGCAAGATTTTATCAATTTAGATATCGCTTTGGGCGGTAGCGGAAATAATAGGCGTGTAGGAACCTCTGACCTTGCTACACCTGAATTTGTGACGAGTAACTACATCTACCGCTGGGGAGGTAATTTCGGTGGTAGTAGCCTTTCGGGAGGTAGCTTCGTACTTGATGATGATGTTTTTGGTAGTAATGATAGTGGCATTTTTGGCGGTAGATTGCTCAGTCAGGGTTCTTGGGGACACTACTGGTCTCAGTCAGAAGGAACCGATAGGAGCGGACGTATCTTGGAGTTCAGCATGAATGGTAACATTCGACCTCAGACCAGCATGAGTAAGTCAATCGGATCAGCCCTGCGTTGTGTACAATAGCTGACAGACCTCTACGTAGCTATGAGATTTTGCGGAGAAAAAACGGATAAATGTCATTTTTTTTTCGTATCTTTGCAAAAAAATGTACCCTGACATGACGGATAACACAAATACTACCCAAGATACAGATATCATCCAAGACACTGAACAGCCCGAAGATAACATTCTCAACGAACGCCCGATTATCAAAGAGGACAACAAATACAACACACGCGGTTGTTGCCGAAAACCTACATTGGAAGACGGTACTCGCGAACAACAAATGTGTTGTTGTGCAAAGTTGGCTACGTTTGACTGGACGAAAGGACTGACCAAAACTGATGACATCTCCAAATATAGTGTAATTGAAGTCCGCTTCAAAAACTCTCACAAAGATTTTTATCGAAATGTTGAAACAACAACGGTTTTGGCAGTCGGTGATATTGTTGTTGTGGAAGCACCGACCGGACACGATGTTGGAATTATCACGCTGACGGGTCCTGCAGCACATCTGCAATACCGCAAACGTCAGAATGCTCTGCCTGTTGAAGAATTGCGAAAAGTACTTCGAAAAGCTCGTCAGAATGATGTTGACAAGTGGAACAAAACTATTGATTTGGAAAAAGAAACTCAAATCAGAGCTCGAAAAATTGCCAACGACATGGGCTTGAAAATGAAGATCAACGATGTCGAATATCAAGGCGACGGTAGTAAAGCGACGTTTTTCTATACAGCTGACGATCGCGTGGATTTTCGGCAATTGATCAAAGTTTATGCTGAGGAATTTCGTGTTAGAATTGAAATGCGGCAAATCGGTGCACGTCAAGAAGCGATGCACCTTGGCGGGATTGGATCGTGTGGAAGAGAGCTGTGCTGTGTGACGTTTTTGAGTAATTTCCACACCGTTTCGACGCATACGGCACGTGTACAGCAATTGTCGCTAAATCCTCAAAAATTAGCAGGGCAGTGTGGTAAACTGAAATGCTGTTTGAACTACGAATACGAGATGTACAAAGAGGCGGCCAAAGATTTTCCTGATCCGGAGATTCCGCTGTTTTTCAGAAAGGGAAAGGCGGTTTGGCAAAAAACGGATGTGTTTGCACGAACGATGTTTTATGCTTATGCCAACAATCAAGGTGAATTGATGGGACTTCCGGTTGAATCTGTTCATGAAATTATCAAACTTAATCAAGAGAAGGATTTTCCGGAAAGTATGGAGCAGTTTACTAAAAAAGGTAAGGTAAAAACGATGCCGAGTGAAAGTGCTGAATTCTTTGACAATGTTGTCGGCCAAGATGATTTGACACGTTTCGACAAGAAAAAAAACCGTCCTCAGCATTCGCAAACGTCGCGTCCGCCACGTCCTTCGCGAGAACATCGTCGAAACACGAAAGGCGAATCCAACGAAGCAAAACAACGTTCCGAGAAGCCTATTCAGCGACCTGTTCGTGAAATTCAAAAACCAATTTTGAAACCCAAAACCAATCCTGATGCGTAACTTGATTTTTTTATTGTTTTGTGTGTATTTGATTTCCTGTTCGCCGTCGAGTAATGCCATTTTGCATGAATCTGTAGCAATTCCGGAAACGGGCTGGGCTATTGACAATCCGGTAAGGTTTGCTGTGGAAATTACAGACACAAACCGACTTTACGATATTTATATCACAGTGCGGCACAACACGGATTACGAATGGATGAATTTGTTTTTATTTATGAAGACATATTATCCCGATTTGGAATTTTCGCGTGACACATTGGAGTGTTTCTTAGCGGACGAGACCGGACGTTGGTTTGGCAGAGGAAGTTCTTCGGTGAGAGACCATGTTATGCTTCTTCAAAGAAATGTGAGATTTCCACAAAAAGGACGCTATCAGTTTGAATTTGTTCATGGTATGCGTGCAGAAAACCTACGAAATATCATGGATTTGGGTATGAAAATTGTGCCGTCAAGATAATTAATGTAAGGGCAGCCCGCAAGGGTCGCCCAAGAAAGAAAGAAAATATGAGTTTAACAAAAAAATTATGGCTGATTTTTGCAGGACTTTGGGCTTCTGTAATTATGCTTTTTGTTGGTATTTCGCTGGGTTGGTTCGGATTTATGCCTACGTTTGAAGAATTGGAAAATCCGCAAAATAATTTAGCAACGGAAATCATTTCCTCCGATGGACAATTGTTGGGGACGTTTTTTGTTGAAAATCGTATTAATGTTCAATATTCGCAACTTTCGCCATATTTGGTTCAAGCTTTGATTGCCACAGAGGACATCCGATTTTACAGTCATTCGGGCATAGATTTTCGTGCGTTGGTGCGTGTAGTCACAAGAACCATAATCGGACGACAACGTGGACAAGGAGGCGGTAGCACAATCACACAGCAGTTGGCGAAAAATTTATTCCCGAGACAACATAGAAATGTTCTCGGCTTGGTGATGCAAAAATTTAGAGAGTGGGTTATTGCCGTAAGACTCGAACGCAACTATACCAAAGAAGAAATTATTGCAATGTATTTCAATACAATGGATTTCGGCAACAATTCATTTGGTGTTCAAACGGCGGCTAACACGTACTTTGGCGTGAATCAAGAAGACTTAACAATAGAACAAGCCGCATTGTTGGTTGGAATGCTGCAAGCTCCTACATTTTTTAGTCCGATTAGGCATCCTCAACGTGCAACCCACCGCCGAGAGGTTGTGCTAAACCAAATGCGGGTAGCCGGATTTCTCACGAGAGATGACTACGACAGCATTCGTCAAATTCCGTTGGATATGTCGAGGTTCAGACAGCAAGATCATAGAGCTGGTTTAGCACCGTATTTCCGCGAATTTTTGCGTTTACAAATGAGAGAAATACTCGATAACAATCGGAGGCCGGATGGAACACGATACAATCTTTATAGAGACGGATTGAGAATTTTCGTTACGATAGATTCTCGAATGCAGCGTTATGCTGAGGAAGCCGTCGCAGAGCATATGGGAAATACTCTTCAACCGGCATTTCTCAGACACTCAAGAAGGTTGAGAAATCCACCGTTTAGTAACAATCTCACAAGAAATGATGTTGATCGAATTTTAACTCAAGCCATGCGGCGTTCGGATCGTTTTCGTCTGATGAGAAACAACGGAGCATCAGAGGCCGAAATCGAAGAAGCCTTTAGAACTCCTGTAAATATGCGGGTTTGGTCGTGGCAAGGTATGAGGGATACTACGATGTCTCCGTGGGATTCGCTGATATATTACAAACACTTCTTACATGCAGGACTGATGGCTGTTGAACCTCAAACCGGACATATAAAGGCTTATGTTGGCGGGATTAATTACGATTTTTTCCAGTTCGATAATGTAACCGGAGGCCGCAGACAAGTCGGCTCGATATTTAAACCGTTTATTTACACAATGGCTATGGCAGACGGCTATTTGCCTTGCGATATGGTTCCGAATGTTCAGGTATGTATCGAAATGCCCAGAGGTCAGGAAGATTGGTGCCCAAGAAATGCCACTACTGCAAGAGAAGGAGAAATGGTTACTCTGCAATGGGCTTTGGCACGTTCTGTAAATTTTGTTTCGGCTTATTTGATCCGACGATTCCCACCGCAATCGGTAATCAATTTAGTCAGAAAAATGGGAATTGAAGCACCGTTAGAAGCAGTGCCGTCACTTGCCTTGGGAGTTTCGGATATTTCCGTTTTTGAGATGACCGGAGCAATGGCGACCTATGCCAATAGAGGTATTTTTATACAACCAACATTCATCACAAGGATTGAAGACCGTAATGGTGTGGTTATCTATCAATCTATTCCGAGACAAAATGAGGCTATGAGCGAACGAACGGCTTATCTGACTTTAAGACTCATGCAAGGCGTTACAGAGTTTGGAACAGGAATGCGCTTGCGATCCGGATACGGTTTAAGGATGCCTATCGCCGGAAAAACAGGAACAACTCAAAACCATTCGGACGGCTGGTGGATGGGCTTAACACCAAACTTGGTTACAGGCGTGTGGGTTGGTGGAGAAGTACGCTCGATTCATTTTCCAAATCTAACGTATGGACAAGGTGCAAGAATGGCTATGCCGATTTGGGCACGATTTATGCAAAGGGTATACCGCAACCAATCAATCAATCTTTACCAAGGTCCTTTTGCAACTCCTCCGGGAATCAACTATAACTTCAACTGTGAGGAAGTCTATCAAGACGATGGGGAAGACGAATTTGATGATATTTTTTAACAAACACCAGGTAAATAAATATGTCATTTTGTCATAATTTTTCGTTTGGAACAACTTTTGTCTAATGTGAAGTGAGAATAAATTCATTTATCAAAACACAAAAAGAAAGGACAAAAATATTATGTCAAAAATTATTGGAATCGACCTCGGAACTTCGAACTCCTGCGTAGCAGTGATGGAAGGTAACGAACCTGTTGTAATCACAAACAACGAAGGTCGCAGAACAACACCCTCAGTGGTGGCGTTCGTTGATGGCGGCGAACGCAAAGTTGGTGATCCTGCCAAACGTCAGGCAATCACAAATCCTAACAAAACCGTTTTTTCAATCAAGCGTTTCATGGGTGACGCTATGGATCAAGTGAAAGAGGAAATTTCGCGTGTCCCTTATACCGTAGAAGGCGGAAAAAACAATATGGCAACTATAGTCATTGACGGGAAAAATTACACTCCGCAAGAAATTTCGGCAATGATTCTTCAAAAAATGAAGAAAACTGCCGAGGATTATCTCGGACAAACCGTGTCTAGAGCGGTAATCACTGTGCCTGCGTATTTCAACGATGCAGAGCGTCAAGCAACCAAAGAAGCCGGAGAAATTGCCGGTTTGAAAGTAGAGCGTATCATCAACGAGCCAACTGCCGCAGCTTTGGCTTATGGTATCGACAAAAAACATAAGGACAGTAAAATAGCTGTGTTCGATTTTGGCGGCGGAACTTTTGACATCTCGATTCTCGAGCTTGGAGACGGTGTATTTGAAGTAAAATCAACCAATGGCGACACACATTTGGGCGGTGACGATTTCGACCAAAATATCATCAATTGGCTGGCAGACGATTTCCTAAAAGACAAAGGTATCGACCTGCGTAAAGACCCAATGGCTTTGCAGCGCTTGAAAGAAGCGGCAGAAAAAGCGAAAGTAGAATTGTCAAGTTCAACATCTACGGAAATAAACCTGCCGTACATCATGCCGGTAGATGGAATTCCGCAGCACTTGGTCAAAACATTAACGCGTGCCGAGTTTGAAAAAATTAACGACAGCTTGATTCAGCGTTGTGCTGCACCCTGTGAAAAAGCCTTGTCGGATGCAGGGCTGAAAGCATCGGATATTGACGAAGTGATTTTGGTTGGAGGTACGACACGTATTCCTGCAATCCAAGCACTGGTTGAAAAAATCTTTGGAAAAACACCGTCAAAAGGTGTGAATCCGGACGAGGTTGTGGCTTTGGGTGCAGCAATTCAAGGTGCGGTTTTGACCGGAGAGGTAAAAGATGTATTGTTATTGGATGTAACTCCACTTTCGTTGGGAATCGAGACTATGGGCGGTGTGATGACAAAGCTCATAGATTCAAATACGACCATTCCAACCAAAAAATCGGAGACATTTTCGACCGCAGCAGACAATCAACCTTCTGTTGAAATTCACGTACTGCAAGGCGAGCGTCCGATGGCAGCGAACAATAAAACGATTGGACGTTTCCACTTGGATGGAATTCCTTCCGCACCGCGTGGAATGCCACAAATCGAAGTTACGTTCGATATTGATGCAAATGGAATTTTGAGTGTTTCTGCATTGGATAAGGGAACCGGAAAATCACAGCAAATTCGTATCGAAGCGTCGTCCGGACTTTCGGATGAAGAAATCAAACGTATGAAAGAGGAAGCCGAAGCTAATGCTGAAGCTGACCAAAAAGCGAAAGAAGAAGCCGACAAATTGAACGCCGCAAGCACGATGATTTTCCAAACGGAAAAGCAACTCAAAGAATATGGCGAGAAGATTTCGGAAGAAAAACGCACGCCAATCGAAGAGGCTTTGAACGAGCTGAAAGAAGCCGAGGGTACAAAAGATTTGACAAAAATCGAACCAGCCCTCGAGAAGTTGAATGCCGCATGGACAGCCGCTTCTGAAGAACTTTACAAAGCGATGCAAGACGCACAACAAGGCGCTGACACACAAAATCCGTTCGAAGGAAACACAACCCACACAGCGGATGCTCCTACACAAGATGGTGGCGGAGAAGTGACTGACGCAGAGTTTGAGGAGGTAAAATAATCCCCAAACCATCTAAAACAAAAAACGGCAACTTGTTTGAGTTGCCGTTTTTTTGTTAAACTGTATAATCCGTCAAAATTATTTTATTGGCTCAGATTTCATATACTTGTAAACAATCCCTGCGCAAATTGCAGCAGTAATAGGAACTAGAATAAACAACCACAACTGTCCAGCATGAGCCCAACCGTCTGCAAACAACGCCTGACTGATACTTCTTGCCGGATTCACGGAAGTGTTAGTTACAGGAATACTCACCAAGTGAATAAGCGTGAGTGCAAAACCAATCGCTAAACCTGCGAAACCCGGAGATGCCGCTCTGTCAGTTGCACCTAAGATGACAATCAAAAACATAAATGTCATCACAAATTCGGTAACCATAGCGGCAACCACACCGTAGCCGCCCGGGGAAAGCTCGCCAAAGCCGTTGGCAGCAAAGCTGCCGACTTCAGAACCGTTACCTTTCACAATAACGAAAAGAACGGCGGCGGCGGCAATAGCGCCCAAAAGTTGAGAACAAATGTAAGGCAAAATATCTTTGCCGTTAACACGTCCGTTTGCCCATAAACCAATGGTTACAGCGGGGTTAAAATGAGCACCGGAAATGTGTCCTACGGCATAAGCCATAGTTAAAACCGCCAAACCAAAGGCGAGAGAGACGCCCAAGAATCCAATGCCAAAGCCCGGAAATCCTGCGGCTAACAATGCACTTCCACAACCTGCGAATACAAGCCAAAATGTGCCTAAAAATTCTGCTAAATTTCGTTTCATAATGATTATTTTTTAAGATTTATAATGCAAAGATACGTAAAAGAGTTGAACTGTGCAAAAAAATCACAACAGTTTTAGTTTTGCAAATTTTGTGAGCAAAGTTTTTTCGCCTACGGTATCGAAAAGTACGACGATTTTTTCGCCGTTTTGTTCTACGGATTTAACTGTTCCTGTGCCGAATTTTTCGTGATAAACTTTTTGACTTTCTCGTAAGTCGCCTGATGGAACACCTGCTGATGGGGGAGTTGGTGTATATTTGGCCTCACTCATCGACATCAGATTTTTGGGTTTCGCTGAGCCGGTCATTTCGACTCCGCTCAATGACCGAGTTGCACGGTGGCTGAGCGAAGTCGAAGCCACAGCCGAAGTACCTGTGTCAATTTTTCGGAAATTTGAACCCAAAAATTGTTTAGGTTTGTTGTATGTTTGATAAGCCTCAACACGTTCAAACATACTTGTTTTTTCCAAAACTTCGGGATTTTCCAAATACATTGGATCAATTTCTTCTAAAAATCGACTTGGCTCGCAAAACGTGTATTGTCCCCAAATGAAACGGTTCTCGGCAAACGATAAAAATAATTTTTTCTCGGCTCTCGTTATGGCGACATAAAATAAGCGGCGCTCTTCTTCAAGTTCGGTTCGTGTGTTTACCGATCTTGGTGAAGGAAATAAATTTTCTTCCATGCCAACCACGAAAACGCAAGGAAATTCGAGTCCTTTGGCAGCGTGGATCGTCATCAGAGCAACTTTATTTTTATCGTCATCTTTGTCCATGTCGGCATCAGTAATGAGTGCAATATCCGACATAAATTCGTCCAGCGTTCGAAATTCGTTGTTCACAAAAGAAATTTCGCCCGTTTCTTCGTTCACGATTTGTTGTTCGGTAAGTGTAAAGTCTTTTACGGCATTCAGCAGTTCTTCCACATTTCGCAAACGCATTTCTGCTTCAAGCGTGTCTTCCTCGTCGAATACGGATTTGATGCCCGATGCTAACCAAATTTGAGTTGCCATCTCGAAGGCTTCGGTGGTTTTAATTCCCACGTTCAGGCTTTTTATTTTTACGGCGAATGCGTCTAATTTTGCACGTGTTCCGGCGCTGATTAATGGTTGTTGTTGTAGAGACGCATAATTATGCGTCTCTACGTTCGAAACCACATCCCACAACGATACCTTGTGTTGATCCGCCAAAACACGCAAACGTTCAATCGTGGTTTGTCCGATTCCACGGGCAGGATAGTTGATCACACGCAGCAATGCCTCCTGATCGTGCGGATTTACCGCCAATCTGAAATACGCCAAGACATCTTTGATTTCCTTACGTTGATAAAAACTTTGTCCGCCGTAAATGCGATACGGAATGTTGAGTTGTCGCAACGCATCTTCAATCGAACGTGATTGATTATTGGTTCTGTAAAGCACTGCAAAATCGCTGTTTTGCAGATGTTCGTTCATTTTGGTATCAAAAATTTGTCGAGCCACCAATAGACCTTCGGCTTTATCTGTATCGCATTTCGAAAGGTGAATCTTTTCACCGGCACTATTTTCTGTCCAAATTTCTTTGTGGATTTGCTCACGATTTTTTGAAATCACAGAATTTGCACCGGCTACAATGTTTTTTGTCGATCGATAATTTTGTTCCAATTTGAACGTTTCAAACGTTGGATAATCGGATTTAAAATTGAGAATATTTTGAATATTTGCACCACGAAATGCGTAAATACTTTGCGCGTCATCGCCGACTACGCAGATATTTTGATATGCTGCTGCCAATTTTTTCACAATCAGATATTGTGCATAATTCGTATCTTGATACTCATCGACCAAAATGTATTTGAACCGCCATTGATACTTTGCTAAGATATCCGGAAAATCTCGCAAAAGCAAATTCATGTTGAATAATAAATCATCGAAGTCCATTGCCGATGAACGTTTCAGTCGTTTGTTGTAAATCGCGTAAATCTCTCCAATCATGGGCTTTTTAGCGGCAGCGTCCTGTGCACGAATTTCTATATTTTGCAAATATTCTTCAGGTGACATCAAACTACTTTTTGCGCTTGAAATTCGGCTTAAAATTTGACTTGCAGGATAAGTTTTCGGGTCTAAGTTTTGTTCTTTGACGATGCTTCTCAACAAACTTTTGCAGTCGTCCGTATCATAAATCGTAAAATCTTTCGGGTATCCCAAAACTTCGCCATCCACACGCAAAACCCGTGCAAAAATCGAGTGAAACGTACCCATCCACACGCTTTTGGCTTCCGTTCCGATAAGGTTTGAAATTCGCTCTTTCATTTCACGAGCGGCTTTGTTTGTAAATGTCAATGCCAAAATATTAAACGGGTCAACTTGATGTTGCAGTAAATTTGCAATGCGATAGGTGAGTGTACGTGTTTTTCCTGATCCCGCACCGGCAATAATCATCAGCGGGCCGTCGATATGTGCGGCGGCTTGGGCTTGTTCTGGGTTTAATCCGGAGAGAATATTATTCGACATATGAAAAAAGAATAGACTGCAAAGATACGATTTTTTTTGTATCTTTGCAAAAAATATCAATCCATGACTTTAGTAATCTTAGCAGCCGGAATGGCAAGCCGTTTCGGAAGTTTGAAGCAAATCGAAGGACTCGGACCTTCGGGAGAAACCATCATCGATTATTCTATTTATGACGCGATTCATGCGGGTTTTAGCAAAATCGTTCTTGTCATTCGTGAAGCCACACACGATCATTTTGCAAAAACATTTACAGAAAAATACGGTAATAAGATCAAGCTGGAATTTGTTGATCAAGAATTACATAAAATTCCAAATGGCTTTGAATATCTTCCCGAACGCGAAAAACCTTGGGGCACTGGACACGCCGTTCTAATGGCGAAAGATGCTGTGGAAGGCCCTTTTGTGGTGATCAATGGTGATGATTTTTATGGTCGTGAGGCATTTGAGGATATTGTGAAATATTTCCGTATGGACGATCGTAGAGACGCAATGCATTGCGTCTCTACAGGCAATTTTTGCATGGTTGGTTATGCGCTAAACAAAACGTTGTCCGATTTCGGAACAGTGTCGCGAGGCGTTTGTGAATTGGACGAAAATCAGCGTTTGAAATCAATCACAGAGCGCATTTCCATTCAACGTGTAAATGATAAAATAGAATATTCCGACGAAACAGGAGCACACGAATTGCCTGAAGATTCGAAGGTTTCAATGAATTTTTGGGGATTTCAAAAACAACATTTCGACGTTTTGGAGCAAGGTTTTAAGGATTTTTTGAATGAGCGCTCCAAAGAATTGAAATCCGAATATTACATTCCAACATTGGCGTCTTTGTTGATGCAGAAAGGCGCACCTTGCGATGTATTGTCTTCGAATGCCCAATGGTTTGGAATCACTTACAAAGAAGATGTTGCGGAAGCCAAACAACGTTTAGCGGAGTTAACTGAAAAAGGAATTTATCCTACACCGATTTGGAAATAATTACAGTCAAAAATTTGTATAATTCAATTATTTTCCGTATCTTTGCACTCCCTAAATTAGGGATAAAATAAATAATTCATTAAAAACAAGTAGATTATGAATCACTATGAAACCGTTTTCATTATGACTCCCGTTTTGTCTGATGATCAGATGAAGGAAGCGGTAAAAAAGTACCAAGACTTGCTGAAAAGTCAAGGTGCAGAGATCATTCATGAAGAAAATTGGGGTTTGAAGAAATTGGCTTACCCCATTCAGAAAAAAGTCAGCGGATTTTACTATCTTATGGAATTCAAAGCCGAAGGAAATGTAGTTGACGCACTCGAAACCGCTTACCGTCGCGATGAACGTATGCTCCGCTTTTTGACTGTCAAATTAGACAAATTTGCTAAAGCGTACAGCGAAAAACGTAGAAGTAAAAACCAAAATTAACCGAAAACACCATGGCACAAGATAAAGACTTAAAGTATTTGACACCGATCGCGGTGGATACAAAGAAGAAAAAATATTGCCGTTTCAAGAAAAGCGGTATCAAGTACATCGACTATAAAGATGCGGATTTTTTGTTGAAATTTATTAACGAGCAAGGTAAACTTTTGCCGAGACGCCTCACCGGTACTTCGCAAAAATATCAAAAGAAAGTGGCTCAAGCCGTGAAACGTGCCCGCCACATCGGTTTGTTGCCTTACGTTGCGGATTTATTAAAATAGGAGGACAGAAAAATGGAAGTGATTTTAACCCAAGACGTAGCAAAATTAGGCTACAAAGACGATATCGTTAAGGTAAAAAACGGCTATGCGAACAATTTTTTGTTCCCGAAAGGAATGGCTGTTATGGCAACTGCCTCCATGCGTAAAATTCACGCTGAAAACTTGAAACAACGCGCATTCAAAGAGGAAAAACTTAAACTCGAAGCTGAAAAATTAGGAGCAACTATTTCTGCACTCACGGTTACGGTTGGTGCAAAAGCTGGTACATCCGGAAAGATTTTCGGTTCTGTAAATGCTATTCAAGTTGCTGAGGCATTGAAAGCACAACACGATGTTGATGTGGATCGTAAAAAACTCACGGTTGACGACATCAAAGAAATCGGCACTTACAAAGCGATTGCGAACTTGCACCGCGATGTGAAAGCTGAATTTACAGTTGAAGTTGTTGCAGAATAAATTTTGCCCTATCTGTATAGCGAAAGATAAGTAGCAAGTGGATTCCTCGCCGGAGCTTGTCCTGAGCGTAGTCGAAGGAGTTCGGAATGACAAGCGTTTTAAGAAAGTGAGAGAAAAAAATGGAGCGGTGAAGCCGCTCCATTTTTTTCTCTTTTCCACTATCCGCACCGCCGTCATGTCGAGCGGAGCGAGACATCTCCTTACTATTTGGTTGTTCCGTTTTTTTTTAGTATCTTTGCACAAAATTAAAACCAAAAAACATGGCAATTCTAAAACCTTTCAAGGGCATCCGCCCGCCACAAAACATTGTGAAAGACCTCGCTTCGCGTCCTTATGATGTTCTCAACTCTGAAGAAGCACGTGAAGAAGCAAAAGGCAATCCGCATTCGCTTCTTCGTATTACTAAAGCTGAAATCGACTGTCCTGTGGGCATTGACGAGCATAGTCAAGAGGTTTATGACAAAGTTGTGGAAAATTTCAAGTTATTCCGTGACAACGGTTGGTTAGTGAAAGATGATGAAGACAAACTTTACATCTATGCGCAAACCATGAACGGACGCACACAGTACGGCATTGTAGGTTGCACGCACGTTGACGATTATTTCAACAATGTGATTAAAAAACACGAACTCACTCGTCCGGATAAAGAAGAAGATCGTATGATTCACGTACGTATTACCAATGCGAATGTTGAGCCTGTGTTTTTCTCGTATCCTGCTCACAAGGAAATCGACGAAATCGTTGAGAAGATTGTGAAAAATGAGAAGCCTATTTATGACTTTGTTGCTGATTTAGACGGTTTCGGACATCATTTCTGGGTGATTGAAGACAAAGCAACGATCTCACGTATCGTAGAAATTTTTGAAAAAGAAATTCCTGCGCTGTATGTTGCCGACGGACACCATCGCACGGCTGCCGCTGCTTTGGTTGGAAAAGAAAAGAAAGCGAATAATCCAAATCACACCGGACACGAAGAATATAATTACTTTATGTCGGTAATTTTTCCGGATAACCAACTTCAAATTATCGACTACAACCGTGTTGTAAAAGATTTGAACGGCTTGACAGAAGCGGAGTTACTTGAAAAATTGAACAAATCGTTTGATGTAAAAGAAGAAGGTACAGAAATTTACAAACCTTCCAGATTACACGAATTTAGCATGTATTTAGGCGGAAAATGGTATTCGATGGTTGCAAAACCGGGCACTTACAACGACAACGACCCAATCGGTGTTTTAGATGTAACGATTTTGTCGAATTTGGTGTTGGACGAAATTCTAGGCATCAAAGATTTGCGTACCGACAAACGTATTGACTTTGTTGGTGGACTTCGTGGTTTGGGTGAACTCATGCGTCGTGTAGATAATGGCGAAATGAAAGTTGCTTTCGCTCTTTATCCTGTCACAATGAAACAGCTCATCGACATTTCCGATACGAACAATATCATGCCTCCGAAAACCACATGGTTTGAGCCGAAGCTTCGCTCGGGACTTGTGATTCACGAGTTGGTGTAATAAAAAATGGCGTTGAAAACAACGCCATTTTTTATTATTGCTGTGATTGTGTCGGTGGATGGGTACTGCTGTATGGTCTGTAAAATGTCAAGGCTTCCGGAATATGCTTGTTGATTTCGGCAATACGCCTCGCATTCGAAGGATGAGTCGAAAGAAAATCAGATGCAGACGGATTTCCGGAGAGTGCCATCATTCTTTCCCAAAATCTGGGTGCTTCATGTACATCAAATCCGGCCATTGCCATAAAAATCAAGCCTAATCTGTCGGCTTCCAATTCGTTTCTGCGACTGTGAGGTAAAGCACTAAACATTGTCGTACTTACTCCAAAAACTGACAAAGCCAATGCTTGAGTCATTTCCGGTTGTTCGTTCACGGCAACAGCAAGTGCTACACCACCCAGCTGTGTGAGCAGAGCTCGGCTCATTCGTTCGGCGGCATGATTTGCAACTGCGTGTGCAATTTCGTGTCCCATGACTACAGCCACACCATCTTCATTTTGTAGTACAGGCAGAATCCCCGTATAGAAGGCAACTCTGGCACCGGGCATAACCCACGCATTTATGGCCGGGTCGTCGATCAAAATAAATTCCCAAACAAAATCTTGAGTTAGGTGCGACATATTTTCTTGTGCCAAAAAATCTTCTACTGCCACACGGATGCGATTACCGACACGTTCAATCATTTCGTTTTGCTCAATATTTGTTGAAAGCCGATGCGTTTGAGTCATTTGTGTGAACGATGAGGCAGCTAGCGAATTCATGTAAAATGCAGGTATTGCTATAAACTGCCTACGTCCGGTTATAGGCACAGTTCTACAACCGGTCGCTACCGCAGCAATGGTTGATATTACCGCAAAGAGAGTGACGAGAAGGATAATTTTTTTCATTTGTTTTTGTTATTTTCCGAGAAGTTCTTCCAATTTTTTGTCCAAATCATCACCACGTAAACCTCTGGCAATAATGATGCCATTCGGATCGATCAACACAGAATGAGGAATACTGCTGATTGCATAAAGTCTTGCACCTTCGCTTTCCCAGAATCTCAGATCCGACATTTGGGGCCAATCCGGCATGTTTAACGCGTTCATACCATTGATCCATGTGTCATGATCTCTGTCAAACCAAACACCAACAATATTAAAACCTCTATCTTTAAATCTGTTGAAAGTGGCGATCATTGCCGGTTTTCCAACACGGCATGGACCACACCAAGTTGCTGTGAAATCAATCATCACATAACCCTTTCCGACAAAATCCGAAAGAGCAATGTAATTTCCGTCAGGATCAGGCATACGAAGATCGGTAAACGGCTGACCAACCTGAGTTCTTTCTAAAATATGCATACGGTCAACAGCATTTGCCACCTTGGGCGATTGCAATGTCTGGCGGGTTGCATTTGCGAAAACTTCTTGTAATTCTTCGAGTGACAGCCTCCTATACGTCATGCTCAGTTGACCATGTCCTACAAAATTGTTAATGTTGTTTTTAATAAACTCCAATCTGTTTTTATGCATTTGCTCAGAATACTCACGGTGTTTTTCGGTGAGAGAGGCAACAAGTTCTGTATCACCGGCTTGTTGCGCTTCACGAAAAGCCTGAACAATTTCAGTTACTTTTTCTTGGATAACACGCTCTGAATCCGAAAACGTTTGAAGAAGGTCGTTGTTTCTCGTTCCTGTTACGGTGCTTCTCCAATCGGCATCTGTCGTTACTTTGATTTTTGCATTTTCAAGAACTATGCTCCTCAAACTTCGGGTGCCTACGGATAATGTTGCCATAAACGGTGTTTCTACAGAACCTGTAAAGGAATATGTTCCGTCAATAATTTGGGCAGAGTCCACTACGACAAATGTTCGGTCTTCAATTTTTTCAAGCCTAACAAATTTTCCTTCCATTTCGGTGTCTGCCACCGTACCGGTGATTGTGAATGTAGTTTCTCGCCCGCAAGCAAAGAATATCAGTGCAGCAAGGGCTGCGATTAGTGTTTTTTTCATGATGCTTTGAGTTTTGGTTATTTTTTTTTGCAAAGATATAAAAAACATCTCATTTTTCCAAATTTTCGCTTATTTTTGCTTGTTCGATGATATTTTAACACTTTTTAGGTTTTTTCTTTGGAAAATTTGTTGTATTTTTGCAAACTCAAAGCAAAAAATGTGCAAACAACACCCGAACTGCAATTAGCCAACGATTTTGTGGCGTTTTCGTCCAAAAATATTTTTCTCACCGGTCGTGCCGGAACGGGAAAAACGACGTTTTTGCACCAACTTAAAGCACATTCGCCCAAACGTATGATTGTTGTCGCACCTACGGGTGTGGCGGCAATCAACGCAGGTGGTGTAACGATTCACTCATTTTTTCAGCTGCCGTTGGCACCGTTTTTGCCGACACATCCGCCCGAAAATTTCAACAAAATGTTTCGGAAGGAAAAAATCAATATCATCAAAAGTCTGGACCTAATCGTGATTGACGAAGTCAGCATGGTTCGGGCAGATGTGCTTGATGCTGTGGACGCGGTTTTACGACGATTTAGACGAAATTCAAAGCCCTTTGGGGGCGTACAGCTGCTGATGATTGGCGACTTGCAACAGCTTCCGCCGGTCGTAAAAGATGAGGAGTGGAATATCTTGAAAACCGCCTATCAAACACCTTATTTTTTCAGTAGTCAAGCCTTGAATAAAACGGATTATGTAACGATTGAACTTAAACAAATTTTCCGCCAGCGTGACGAAAATTTCATTGATATTTTGAACCGCATTCGAAACAATCAACTTGATTTGAAAACTTTGGAGATGCTTAATTTACGCCATGTTCCGGATTTTCAGAAAAAGTCTGACGAACGAATTATTCAGCTAACAACTCACCGTTATCAAGCCCAAGATATCAATCAACAAAAATTAAACGCAATCCCCGATAAGGAATACGTTTTTGAAGCCCAAATTGACGGCGATTTTCCCGAGTGGACCTACCCTGTTGAAAAAGATTTGAAACTGAAGCTTGGCGCACAAGTCATGTTTGCCAAGACAGACACAGAAGCATCGAAACAATTTTACAACGGAAAAATCGGTGAAATTATTGATATTTCAGAATATAAGATTGTAGTAAAATGCCCGGGCGATGACTTTGAAATCACAGTTCCACGCGCGGAATGGAAAACCATTCGCTATGAAATCGACGACGAAACCAAAGCCATTCGTGAACATGTTGTCGGTACATTTACCCAGCACCCACTGCGTTTGGCGTGGGCGATGACTATTCACAAAAGCCAAGGTCTGACATTTGATAAAGTGGCAATTGATGCACGTGCCGCGTTCGCACACGGGCAGGTATATGTGGCGTTGAGCCGTTGCAAAACTTTGGAAGGTGTAGTGCTGACCTCAAAAATTGATGTAAATTGTTTGCACAACGATCAACAAATTCGACAATACACGGATGAAATTGAGCAAAATCAGCCCAACGAAAACTGCTTGCAACGAGCAAAGTTAGACTATCAGCGGGAATTACTGTTTGAACTTTACGACTTGTCACAGCTGCTTCGTCTTTGCAGACGCACGTTGAAACTTTACTACGAACATCCCAATAGCGTTGTAGGAAATTTAAAAACGATGCTTTCGGAAATCACCAATTGCGTGGCAAACGAATTGATTCCGGTAACGCAGAAATTTCAGAATCATCTGAATTTTTATCTTTCACAACCGCAGATTTTAGAGGGAAATCAAGAGTTTCAGACGAAAATAAAATCATCGCAAACCTATTTTTCAGACATCTTGAACTATCTCAAAGAGGAGTATTTCGGAAAAATAAATTTCACATCCGACAATAAAGAAGTTAAATCGCAAATCAAAAATTTGTTAGAGCAAATCAATAATGAATTTTTCTACAAATTAGCATGTTTCAACGCTTGTAAAGACGGATTTTTTCTATCAACTTTTGTTGATAATCGTGCCAAAGCCACGCTGGTTGAGCCCAAACTCCCCAAAGCACCAAAAACGGAAAAAATAACATCAACAGACGATGTTGAAAACCCCGAACTGTTTGAAGAATTGCGTTTATGGCGAAAAGTCAGAGCCGAAGAACTAGACCTCCCGGCTTACTGCATTTTGCACACAAAAACCCTGGTTTCAATTGTCAACCTAAAGCCTCAAACTCTTGAGGAATTAGCCAAAATCAAAGGTTTTGGAAAGACTAAAATCAAATCTTTTGGGGCGGAGATTCTGGAAATACTGGAGCAATCCTCTACTCCTGATAGTAAACACGTTTCACACGCCTCGAAATCCCTGTGAGAACTTCGTAAGGAATTGTATCGCATTTTTGGGCGACTTCTTGAATCGGGGTTTTGTTTCCGAATACTTCTACTTCGTCGCCTTCTTGTGCCGGAACGCCTGTTAAATCTATCATACACATGTCCATACATACGTTTCCGATAATCGGAACTTGATGTTTGCCAACCCAAACCGAACCATTTCCGTTTCCTAATTTTCGGCTTAATCCGTCGGCATAACCAATGGCGACCACGCCGACTTTTGTCATAGTTTCCGCTTTGAATTTTCGATTGTAACCAACAGTTTCGTTCGGCGAAATTGTTTTGATTTGAGAAATTGTGGATTTCAGCGTACTCACATTTTGCAACAATTTTTGTTCGTTTTGGTCAAAGCCCACGCCATACAATCCGACTCCAACTCGCACCATATCAAACTGTGCTTCGGGAAACCTTGAAACGCCTGCCGAATTGAGAATATGTCGCAAAATCGGATAGTCCAATTTTTGCATCAAAAACTCACTCATTTTTGTGAATTTTTCAATCTGCAAACGTGTAAAATCATCTAAATTCGGGTCTTCCGAGCCTGCCAAATGCGAAAAAACGGAACGCACTTTGATGCGTTTTTCTGTTTTCAAAACCTGAATTAATTCGGGCAAATCACTTTCTAAAAAACCTAATCGGTGCATGCCGGTGTCTATTTCCAAATGAATGTAAACCTGTGAAACATCCGGATTTTCGGCAAGTTCTTCAATCAAAAAATCCAATGTTCGAAAGTTGTAAATTTCAGGCTCCAAATTATATCGCAACATTTTTTCCATGGCGATTTTTTCGGGATTCATGACCATTATCGGCAAAGTTATTCCGAAGTTCCGAAGTTCGACACCCTCATCTGCGTAAGCAACCGTGAGATAGTCTACATTATTGAACTGTAAAAAATTTGAGATTTCAAAACTTCCGCTTCCATACGAAAATGCCTTCACCATCGACATAATTTTCGTTGTCGGTTTGATTTTCGAACGAAAATAATTCAGATTGTGCTGCATTGCATTCAGGTCGATTTCTAACCTTGTCTCGTGTGATTTTTGCTTCAAGAAATTGTTGATTTTTTCAAATTCAAATATGCGTGCACCTTTCAGCAAAATCGTTTCATGATTCAACGATGAAAAGTCAAAATTTTGCAAAAATGTTGCAGTATCCGGAAAAAAATCTTTTTCGATTGCAAAATGCTTGGCTTGTGCGGATAGGGCAGGGCCAATTCCGATGAGTCTATCGACTTTTTTTTGCTCAAGAAGTTTCGCAATGTCTTGATACAACTCGGATTCATTGCGTCCGCTTTGCAACATATCCGACAAAATAACAGTGTGTTTTTTATGTTGTTTTTGCTGTGATAAAAAATCTAAAGCAATCATTAGCGAATTGAAATCTGAGTTGTAACTATCATTGATAATCGAACAATGATTGATGCCTTCCTGCAATTCCAAACGCATTTCGAGTGGCGACAGATTTTTCATGTGCATCGCAATTTTCTCGTTTGGAATTTCTAATAGCAACGCACAAGCCCAGCAATGAATGAGGTTTTCAACCGATGCTGAATCTTGAAACGGAATTAAAATTCGAATAGTTTCGTCTTTATAAATCGCCGTGAGCAAGGTTTCGGAGCCAATTTTTTCTTCGGACTGAATATATAAATCTACTTCTTGATTTTTTCTCCCCCACGTGAGAAACTTAATGCGGTCGTCATTGCGAGCCCCTCGATTTCGCTCGGGATAAACTCCGCGAAGCAATCCAGCGGAGGCTGAGCCTGTCGAAGCCCGGATTGCTTCGGCACGTTGTGCCTCGCAGTGACGTTTTGAAATTTGCTCCTCAATTTCAGCATGGTCAGCACAATAAACGAGCTGTTCGACTTCAGTAAACAATTTTAATTTTTCCGAAATTTTTTCTGCTCGGTTAGAAAAACCTTCATCGTGAGCGCTTCCAATCATCGTGAAAATTCCGATGGTTGGCTGAATAATTTTTTGTAAGTTCTCCATTTCGCCCGGTTGGGAGATTCCGGCTTCAAAAATTCCAATTTCGTGCGTTTCATTTATCTTCCAAACAGAAAGCGGGACACCGATTTGACTGTTGTAACTCTTCGGATTTCGAACCACGCTAAAAAACGGATCAAGCAAAATCGACAACCACTCTTTAACCATCGTTTTACCATTGCTTCCTGTGATTCCGATAACGGGAATTTGGAATTTTTGACGGTGGTGCATGGCTAATTTTTGCAATGCATCCAAAGAATTTTTTACAACTAAAAACACCGCATCGCTTGGTATTTCGAAATCCGGCAAACGCTCAACCACAAAATATTTTACACCCTTTTCAAGAAGATTCGGAATGTATTTATGACCATCGTTTTTTGCCGTTTTCAATGCAAAAAATAATGTGTTTTGAACGGTCGAAATTTTTCGGCTATCAATACAAATATCCGTTATTTCCGAATCTTGAAAAATTTTCGGAAACGGCTCGGCCTTCAAAATTTGAATAATTTCGGCGATATTAAAATGCTTGAAATTCACTATTCTTACGTTCTAACTCAAATTTCAACGGATTTTTACTCATTTCGGCATATTCTTTTTGGTGTCGCAACACATCATTCACTTTGTAAAGCGTTTCTCTGAAAATTTCCTCCACGTCTGTTGCATCTGTGATCGGCGTTGCCAAAACTATCGGCGCTTCGGCTTCAAATAAAATGTTGATTCCGGCGTATTTGGCGAGCATGTCATTGGCTTGCTCACGATTCACAAAGCAAAACCCGTCGAACCGCAAAAAACTTTCCGAAGCAAAAAAAACTTCACCGGAGAAGGTGCCGAAAACAGGAATTAATTTTTCAAATGCTTTTTGAACTGCCGGCATCAGAATTTCCTTGTCTTCTTTTGTGGCTTTCCCGTCGGTGTTTTTCGATGTTGACATCACAGCTAATCTCGGCAAAGGCAGACGAAACATGGATTTCAATGCTTCCGAAAATTTTTCTATACGCATCACATTCTTTTCCGTATCGGGCAAAAAGCCGATGTCGTTTGTGTTTTCGGTAATCAGCGTGATGTAATGAAAATCTTCACAAACAAAAAGCTGTAAAGTGTCTTTGAGAGCCGTCCATTTCTCTCTCCAAAATTTAGCAATATCAACGCCTTCCAAAGGCATGGCAATCATTGCATCAAATCCCGAAGATGCTTTGTCTAAAGCCTCTTCAAGTCCTTCCATTCCACCCGGAAAAAAAGTAATTTGAACCTGATCCAACACTTGATGGTCTTGTAAATTTTTATAAACCGCTTCGAGTGCCGATTTATCCGCATTTCCAACTGCAACCGCTATTTTTCGTTTTTGTGTATCCATGATTTTGCGTAAAATAATCTACAAAGATACGATTTTTTTTGAAATCTCGGCAAGCTTATTAACAATTCCTAAAAGTTATCAACATTTTAACATTTTTTAAGTTTTTTTTTATACGAAAATCGAGTTTTCTGCGTTATATACATGAACTGGGTTTCGTTCGTAACAAAATTATTCATAAAAAACACAAAAGTCATGAAAAAAACACCAACAAATCGTCCTCGGATTGAAGACCAAAAGCACTACAAAAAAATCGGTAAACTGAAAAAAACAATTGCCGACCAAATTGGCAGAGAAACAGCCGATATCTATGTTTGCGAAAGTCACCTCAAACACATTTTTAATCGACACGAGGCAGAGTTAGCGTCAGTTGGACTGACTCCACAGATGTTTGTTGATTTGGTCGTAATTAATTTCAACAGAATTTACAAAGGAGTCGGAAATTCCCTTTTGTTGGTGCTTTGGAACGGCAAACCCAAAACTACTGCAATAGAAATGAATTATGCACTGCAAAAAGGATTTTACGAAATAAAAACGGCAACCGTTATGCGGAAAGATTTTTTTGACAAGAAAACATTGCTGTGGAAAAAAAAGTGAAAGAAACTTGTTTAGCAAAGGTATCGCACTCCTTTGTGCCAATTTCTACGTCTTGGCAGTTGTGGCGGTCATAGTCCCCAGTGAAGTCCGTAGTCTGTGCTAATCAGCGATCGAACCTAAGCAAGTTTCTTTCACATTGCAAAGTTACAAATAATTTTCGAAATAACCAAATTTCCAAATTTCCAAAATAATTTGCTTATTTCCCCAAAAAATCGTATCTTTGCAATCCATTTTAAAAAAATCAAAACAATGAAAACAGTATCTATGAGCGGTTCGCCACGTGCGAACGTAGGGAAAAAAGATGCAAAAGCCTTGCGCAACGCAGGTCTTGTGCCATGCGTAATCTATGGCGGAGAAGAACAAATTCACTTTTCTACGCCGGAAACTTCATTCAAAAACATCGTGTTTACGCCTGATGTATGTTTTATCGAAGTAGACTTGAACGGTAAGAAGTATTTGACCATTCTGCAAGACATTCAGTATCACAAAGTAAATGATCGCATATTGCATGCCGATTTATTTGAGTTGCATGAAGATAAGCAAATTACGTTACCTATTCCGGTTGTGTATGTAGGCAGTTCTCCCGGAGTTTTGCAAGGTGGTAAACTTGTGAAATCTACTCGAAAAATCAGAATAAAAGCACTTCCGAAAGATATGCCGCAAACGATAACTATCGACCTTAGCCCTCTCCAAATCGGTGATATGGTAAAGGTTGCAGCACTCGAAGTTGACAATTTTACGATTGTTGAGCATCCGAGTACAACGGTTTGTATCGTGAAAACCACACGTAATGTTGCGGCAGTTGAAACAGCGGCAGCAGAAGGAGCAACCGAAGAGGCAGAATAAAAAATAAATTGCCGTGAAATTCTTGATTGTCGGTCTTGGTAACATCGGTGCAGAATACGCCAATACCCGCCATAACATTGGGTTTATGGTGTTGGATCAACTCGCCGCTGATGCCAAGACGGACTTTAAGACGGAACGTTACGCTTATCGTGCGGAAGTTCGTGTGAAAGGTCGTACGCTGGTATTGATTAAACCTACAACCTATATGAACCTTAGCGGGAAAGCCGTTCGATACTGGATGCAGCAGGAGAATATTCCGGTCGAGAATATGTTGGTTGTTGTAGATGATTTGGCGCTTGATGTGGGACAACTTCGCTTGAAAAAATCGGGTGGCGACGGCGGACACAACGGACTTATTGACATCACTTTGAAATTAGACACACAAAACTTCAATCGTCTGAGATTTGGAATTGGTGCGGATTTTGCAAAGGGATTTCAATCGGAGTACGTGTTGAGTCGGTTTACTTCGTTGGAAAACGAGATTGTTGAACCGAAACTCAAACAAGCCACAGAACTAATAAAAAGCTTTGTAACGATGGGTGCGGATAGAACGATGACTTTGTTCAATAATAAATAACATGATTTTACTGTCGATTTTCATAGGATTTTCGCTAACACACTTGTTTGCTCTGTTTGGTATTGCATTTTTGATACTGCTCGGAGCATTGGTTTCGGCTTCCGAAACGGCAATCTTTTCGCTGTCGCCAAAGGACATCAACACCATAAAAACCGATAAAAGTCTGAAGTATGCCGGACTTTTGAAACTCATTGAAAAGCCAAAAAGATTACTTGCCACAATTATTATTGCAAATAATTTTTTGAGCGTTGCGGTTATTATTTCTTCGACAGTATTGATCAGTCAAATGTTCGATTTCTCGACCATGCCGACGCTGGGATTTATCTTGCAAGTGGTTGTGATTACTGCAGTACTACTGCTTTTCGGCGAAATTATTCCAAAGGTTTATGCCAATGCGAATTCGTTGAAAATGGCAATGTTCATGACGCGTCCGTTGCGGATTTTGCTGAAGATTTTATCTCCGTTATCGGGAATTTTAGTGCGCTCTACAGCGATTTTAGATAAGCGTTTGGAAAAACAACATCGAAATATGTCGATTGAGGAATTGGAAGATGTGATCGATATTGCGGTTAAAGGAAGTGCCGAAACCAACGAGAAAAATTTTCTCAAAAGCATTGTGAAATTCGGTGATATAGAAGTTTGCGAAATCATGAAGTCGCGTGTGGATGTAACGGCTGTTGAACGACAATCGAAGTTTTCTGAAGTAATGAAAGTCATCAGAGAAACGGAGTATTCACGTGTTCCGGTGTACAGCGAAACCATGGACACTGTGGTAGGAATTTTGCACATCAAAGATCTTTTACCGTACTTGTCCGAGAATGACTCTTTCGATTGGAACTCGTTGGTACGACAGGCTTTTTTCGTTCCGGAAAATAAAAAAATCGACACGTTGCTAACCGAATTTAAGAGTAGAAAACAACATTTTGCAATTGTAGTTGATGAATACGGCGGAACATCCGGAATTATCACACTAGAGGATATTTTAGAAGAAGTCGTTGGCGATATTAGTGATGAATTCGACATCGAATCCGACGAAAAAATGTATCATCAAATCAATGAACATAGTTGGATGTTTGAAGGCAAAATTTCGTTGAATGATTTTTGTAAAGTTGTTCAAATCGACGGCGATTTTTTCGATAATTTGAAGAGCGAATCCGAAAGTTTGGCAGGCTTGATTTTGGAGCAAACCGGCGAAATCCCTCAGCGTTTGCGAGAAATCAAGATTCCTCCGTTTACGTTCCATGTCGAAGCCGTTGATCAACGACGGATTAAGAAAATTCGAGTAACGAAAAAATAAATTGTTTACGCCTTATTATACACTCGCAACAGCGATTTACTCTCAACCTTTTTCACCACCAATCTGCTCAATTCAAAAAGAAGTTGCAAGGGAAGCGCAACCATAAACATCGTAAACACATCCGGACTTGGCGTGATAAAAGCAGACAAAATGAGAATAACAACAACAGAATATTTTCTGTATTTTTTGAAAAACTCACTCCTCAGAAGTCCAATTTTTGCGAGAAAATAAGCAACAACAGGCATTTCAAATACCAAGCCCATCAAAAAAATAAGTGTTAAAAACGTGCTGATATACGAGTTGAGCGATATTTGATTGGGCACGCTTTCGCTGATTTGGTAGGTTCCCAAAAAATTAAGGGCTAACGGAAAAATCAAAAAGTAAGCCGTCAAAACGCCGGTAAAAAACAGAACCACAAACGAAACCGCACCTTTAAGCGCAGGCTTTCGTTCGTGAGGATATAATGCCGGCAAAACAAAATACCAAAACTCTATCAT
>Ga0123355_10000154_pt1 | contig 83018 bp, 118 predicted proteins | sample TergutEmb28metaG_3_FD_89872 | JGI IMG/M metagenome (GOLD analysis project Ga0123355, IMG submission 89872) | Embiratermes neotenicus P1 segment gut microbial communities from Petit-Saut dam, French Guiana - Emb289 P1 | ecosystem: Host-associated > Arthropoda: Insects > Digestive system > Gut ... | reverse complement strand
GGTTCGGCCTCATACGGCACCATAGGAGTTTTCCTGGCACCCATATAGGCTTTGTACGCTGTCTGCCCACCCTTAACAGGGGTGCCTTGCCTTCTTACCGATCCACCGACACCCCATCCGGCCTGGTAATTACGCCAAGTCCGGGGGTCTTCATACCCTGACCACTTCCTCCCCTTTATACCCCTACGGACGTCACGGGGATCAGGACGAAAATGTGTCCGCATATAATCGTCAGCGAAGGCCTCCTCACGCCCAACATTTTGGCGTTCCTCGGTCGGAGTTTTGCCTCCTTCACCCCATTCACGAGTAGTCCGCAGATTACGAGCAGAGGAAACAGCATGTCCCATTTCATGGATGAGCGTCTCACCCTGTGCCGCCTGCTGCTCTCGGGCGGAACCCTTGCCCCCAGAGATCCCGCTGGGAGCCAATTGGACTCGACCCAGACTGGTTAATCCTGCAAGACCATTCAGCCTCTGTCCGGTTTTAATCGTGACGAGACTACCTAGTGGTAGTTTTTCACCATACCCTGGATTCTTCGGCCCATGAGTCTCAAGATCCTCCAGTGGCATGGTGGATCGAGCGAGAGTCTGCCTGACCTGAGCAGTCCCACCAGGGCCGGAGAATGCCCCCGACTCACTCCAACCGGGCAGTGGGGGCTTACCCTTGCCTCCATACCGTGGTGGGTTGACCTCGATGCCCGACTCAACGATCTCATGCATACGCTCGGGCGTATATCCCCGTGGGTATCGTGCCGATGCCTCAGGCTTGGGATCCTTGAAGAATTTGCCCTGCACCCCGGTAGAAGGACCTTTATCCCCTCCCCTCTGGGGAAAGTAGGGGTGGACGGGACCGGCTGGGTTGGCGTGTATCCCGCCTTCTGGAAACTGCTGGAGACTCAGTGCTCGATGACTCAAAACAGCTTCCCCTGTTCATAGCGGGGCACCACTTCCACCCTCGGGTGGGGGCCTGTGCGGGTGACCATGTATTTTCTGCCTCGACCGAGGAGGAGTTCCTGATCGGCATTTCCTCGACCAGCCCCGTGCATCTGCCGGTTGATGTTCATCGTGGGCGCACCGACCTCGGTACCCTGAGGAATACGTACTTCGGCAACCTCACCACTGGACCCCGTATAACTTTCGGCTGTACGGTTCAGGAGCGATGTCGAGCTAAAACCAGGGTCGGTAATTATGTCACCACGCTTTTTCCCGGCAAGGATGGATTTCGGCTGACCTCGATAGGCCGTCGTATTGACGTCCACATGACTCCCGGCAATCGATTTATCGACAGCCTTGATGATAGGCTGCATCTCCTTCCTAAACTCCGGCGGCACGTCACTCGCCCCACGAGCCACGGCATTTATGCCAGAGGAACTCATGACATACGACCCCTCTTCTTCAGAGGGCTTCACGGTGGAGTGAACGTGTTTTCCTATCCAATCCCCGGCTGACTTCCGTTGGGCAGAGGCAGGACCGATAGGGAAGGGGGGCGGATCCGCCGTCTGCCAGGAATGAACCGGGAACTGCTGGCGGGAGAGGGCGGCGTGACTCATCGGCTCGGATGGGAGGTAGTGGTGGAGTGCTGCCCGCAGACAGAGCACCACTGGGAGCCTTTCGACTCAGGGACGAAGTAGTGACCCTTGCCTTTTCCAGGTGGGCCTCCAGGGGGACCTGGGGAATACTGGTTGGTGGTGAGGGCGTGTTCATGGAAGCCCTGAAGGAAATTGGCGTGGCGACTCATCGCACTGCCGCCATCCTGGCCCGCTGTACCCGCCGTCGAGCTTCACGTATAGGGGCCATCTCCTGATTGGTCATCAGAACGTGATATTTCGTACCACTCGGATAATGAGGCCCGTACTTGCGAGGGTAGGTGACATTCCAAGTATCAGGATCATGAGCAGTCTCAGGTTCATTTATTGACGGCCCAGCCGTCTCTTCAAAGGGAATATCAGTACGGCTCTGCCAATCAGGACGAACCTTCATGCCACCCTTGATTTTCTCAATCGATATACGACCCACCCCATAGTCAGTCGAGGACACCTGATGCGACTCACCCTTCACATCGATGTACTCGAACTGCCGGGGATTGAGGGCCGTAGCACTCACCGGCTGTACTGCTCCGCTCTGGAGCCACGGCTCTGGATGTTGTCAGCAGCCATAGGGTACGGCTGTGTGCCACCCTGGCGGGCTTCCCAGGCCCTTCGCATAATGCTCGGCCACTGGCCCGGATCACGGGCACCATTCGTCCCGGCGTAGAACATCGACCAATTTGTGGCCCTGGGCGTACGAGCATTTACCCTCGACTGCGTCTTCTTTTTCTGGTCGCCCTTCATCGGACTCTTTTCACGGTGATGTATTTGTCACCCCGCTCTATGGCGGCTCCCACCCGATGGTGGCCGTCGAGGACGTGGTAGTAGCCCTTGTGCCTACTGCTCACCACGGGAGTTGCGGAAATCTCATCGGGGGATTTTTGGGCGATGGCATGGACCTTTTTCTCGTTGACCTTGCCCTGGGTGGCGACGAGCTTGTCCACACGCACACGAGTCTTGGGCATAAACCGGTTCGGTTTTTCTTGGAACTGGTGCGTATTCAGGGCCACGCTCATGCCCCAAGCCTAGGTTAGGCTGAGAGCCGTATGAGTGACGTCGAACCTGTTCCTGAACCACCGCTACCGGGCTGGTGCGCCATTTGCGGCACAACGGTCGAGGGCGACCTGACCGAGCACATGGAGAATGCTCATCCTGTCGCTGCTCGGAAAATACGTGCTGCAAAAATGTCCTGGCAGGATCGACTGCACCACATCATTTCTCTGCTGGAAAAGGTCGAGGTCGAATCCGACCGGCAGACACAGATCGACGGGCTGGACGCTGCGTTTCAGGAGATGTACCTCGTACGTCAGAGACTCGCTCACTTAAAGGGCGGGATCCCGGTCATGCGAGTCAGGGAAGGCAATATCATCAAAATGGAGGAAGACTGAATATGGCCGTTACTGACTGGAGAGCCTGGGTCGCACAGGAAGGTGGACGGCTGGCTGGTGTCGCACCGGTCATGTTCCCGGGCGTACTGCCGATTCCCCTTCTGCCACCTGACTTTGTCGACGGCGAGCTTTCCATCCCGACCTACCCCAACGTGCCGACACAAGTCAATGCCATCGATCCCTTCTGGGCCGGAACCTGGCCCGATGGCGGCGGCTGGGTCGCTCCCATGGAACACCCGGAGGACTGGACGGGTCTGCCTGGCAAGACATTCCCCTCAGGGGCGATCATGCGGCCAGCCATCCCGGGCCTGACCTCTCCCTAATTGCCGCCCCCTGTACACCCTCGATCCGAATCCCTGCGGGCTGAAGCGGCCCGCAGGGGCGTCAGCGTCTATCGGGTTCGAGCGGATCGAGCGGCCCAGCGTGGTTCAAGTGGGGACCGACCAGAAGATCAGCCCTGGAGCTACCGGCAGGAAGCCAGCTTTCAAAAGGCACGCCAGGAGGCCACCCAGGACTTCCCGACCATCCCAGAAGAGCGGAACCGGCCCAATTACCAGAGCCACGATGACTGGGACTATTACTGGCCGACGCATACCCGGTCACCGATGCGTAAATACACCCAGATGGCCAGGTATTCGAGGAACCGACAAACAGTCGAGGTGATTTTCACCTCGGACGGAACGCCCTGGCAGTGGAACGGAATTCCGCCCTCCACCTGGCACCAATTCAAGATGTCGGGATCGACGCACGCTTTCATTCGGGGGGCGCATGGATTCATGCTGGGGGAGAACGAGCATCCAGAGCATCCAGACGGTGGCGGCGAAAGAGGAGGCTGGGGGGCAGCCGAGTAGGGAGATGGTGTGCGCCAAAAGAAGTCGGAGCAGAAACCAGACCCAAAAGTAAGTGAGCAGACCGCCAGTCTGCTCGCTCAAATCGACAAGGTATTAGAAGAGAACACCCCCCATGGAGATACACCCCGACGCCTACGTCGACCCCGAGGAGAACGACGAGTGGATTCTGCCGAAGCTCCCCGACCCCCGCTCGGTTCCTGATAACACTTCCTCTTTCCTGATCTTCTACTCCTGGCAGGGCCAGCCCAATCCCCGCCAGCGACGAATCTCCATCGCTTTGACCCGGGAAATTTTGCCCCCGTGGCGGCGTGGCGTGGGTATTATGTGCCGGTGGTCGCAGCGAGCCTACGCCGTAGGTATATGGACGCCTGGAAAGGCACCCAGGATCCTGAGCGGCCAGCCTGTGGAAAAGGACTGGCGCAGCACCGTCGCCAGGGCGAACGAACTGGAGAGCAAGTGAGCAAAATCGAGATACCGGGTACCACCGCTGAAGCAGCCGAGCACCTGCGGAACCTGATGGATGCCGTAAACGGCGAAGCCGACTGGCAGGCCGATATCGAGTGGGCCATGCAGGTGATAGAACTGCTCACTGAGGCCCCTGAAGGCTCACAGAGGCGTCCTGAGCGTCAGAAGACACCAGCATCAGCCCATCCGGCGAACGGGGCTGTACGGCCCCGTGGGAGGCCCAGGAAGGACGGATTGGTACCTGGCTCCCCCGAGGCGAAAGCAGCCGACGCCGCCAAGCGCAGGAAGCCGAAGAGCGAGGGAGCCACGATCACCCCGCTGCCGACACCAGAACCTGAGCCTGCGCCTCGACGGCGGCTGGTGCGTGTCGGCTCTTAAAGCCTGGCGTCGGGGGCGGCGGGAGGAGAGCTACTGGGCGGCTGCCCGCCGCCGGTCGGAGACCCTGCCCCGGGGCGAGGTCGTCAGCCAGATCGACCTGGCCATCATGTCGGCGGGGCGGGCGGTCACCTATTACCGGCACGCTGCAACCGGTGAGGAGCAGGACACACAGCTACATGAATTGCGCCTACACCTTGAGGCAGCACTAGGCATGCTCGACAACGTGCTACCCTCATAAGGCAGGTCCACAACGAAAAAGCCCCTGGGAGCATCCAATATCCCCCTTCCCATGGCAGGATATTGCCCAGGGGCTTTTCTCATTACCTCTTCCGCACCAACTTTCTGGGAGGCGGGGCATCAGGAGCCGGATTAGCTGCCCAGTAGCTTTTCCTCAGGGCGGTTACGGCCCGGAGATATGCCCGGACGTAGGACATTGATTCCCGAACCGGAAAGCGATGCTTCGCCTCGGCCTCCATGTGACCCCACAGGGCCATAAAGGCACCGGCATCCAATTCCACGGTGTAGACCGGCTTGGTGGCATCGTGGAGTTTTGCGCCCGTGTAATTGGCGACCGGCGGCGGGCCTAGGTGGCGGGGGAATTCATCTTCAAAGGCCTCAGCCATTTTCTTCCTTCGGGGACGGGTTGTCGAGCTTGAAGATAGTAGGCCGGATGTCGAGGGGCTTGTCTTCCGGCCCCTTAAGGAACCAGTCGATCCAGATCCGCCGGTATTTCGGATCCTTCCGAGGACCGTAAGGCTGGTTGCGCCAGTGCCCCCGCACACCCCAGCGCTTTGTCCATTCCACCTTCCTAGTCCCAGCCTTGTCCTTGGCTCGCTCCGGGGTACGCAGGTCAAGCACCCGATAAGGGGCCTCTGTGCGTTGGATGGCCCGACGCTCATGCCGGGGGAGATTCTGCGGCTCGGCCACCACAGACATACGGTGACCGACAGCCTCGGCAAAGGATCGTTCCCACCGGGCGCAGTAGCCCATGCGATCTTCGGCGGGATTCCGGGTGACACCCAGGCCCCAGTTGAAATAACCCGAGGTTGTTGAGGTGTCAGGGTGAATGAAGACAGAAGCCTGCATCCTGTAAGGACCTTGATTCTGTGGCACCACCAAACGCCTTTTAGCCGTACCGTCAATCTCGACACTGATATTCATCAACCTGTTGTCGAGCAAAAACATGGCCACAACTTCCCGCTCATCCCTGAAGGGCATGATCGGTACCCTTGCCTCCTCATTGTCCTCAGAGGTTATGAGGAACTCCATGAAGATCGGCTCCTCGAAGACGAAGAGCGTCGAATGGTTAGGAAACGGCCAACCAACATCCTCCATCGAGGGCCAATCGAGTACGTCATTCGGAGGCCATTGATCAGCCATGGCGGCAACATAACGGGAGAAATCCCTTGACACCACCACAGTCTGCATCTCTTTGAATCCGAATTCCTGCCCTCCATAGGAGAGTCGGAGGAGATTCTCAGACCACTGGCGAACCTTGAGGGCGTCGGGGATCCTCATTCCTCCACCCAGCCGAAATAGAGGCGAGGGTGCTCACCGGGCACAAATTCGAGGGTGCCCTTTTTGCCATCAGCCTTGCGGCGCACCACCACGAAGGGGGCGGCGAAGCCGATCACCTCGAAGTCGGCCCGTAGCTGGTCGGTATCCCAGGTCTGCTCAGTGTTGGCGGCGAGATCAGCCTGGGGCTGCCCCGTCTCGATCAGGAGTTTACGGTAGTCATCGTTAGCCATGGCAGGCATGGTATCGGACAGCGAGCAGAAGGCTACGGCTCGAGGATGTGACATGCGTCACATAGCTCCCTGCTCGCTGTCCGGTACACTGGTTGACCTATGAGCGCTACCAAAATCCCCGTCGAGTACGGACAATACAAAACAGGCTACGGCTGGGGCAGAGCCAGCACGTCCCCCAAGAACCGCATGATCCACCTCGTCATCCTCGACCTGGGGAACACCACAGCAGTCTGTGGGAAGGGAACCCTTGGGACCCCTGGCGAATTCACAACCGGCAACCTCTGTCCTGAGTGCGCCGAGATCCTGGGTATCAAGAATGCCGAGGACTTCGATACCGACGAAGAAGAGCTTGCCTGGTGGAAGGCCCAACAATGAATAAAGCCGAGGCCATCGACAGAATCATGCAGATGACCAAGCTGGCAGCCAGCACCACCAGTGCGGGCGAGAGAGAAGCTGCCACAAGGCAGATCGAGCGGCTCAAGGCCCAATTCAACCTGGAAGACAGGGAGATCGAGCGAGCAGAGGCCATCGAGGATGCGGGAGGACCAGAGGCTCATGGCAAGCTCTGGTATTTCGAGCGCCGCATCAAGCCACATGTGGACGTGATCAAGGACGAGATCGATGAAGTCCTTGGAAAAATCGCTCCACAGGATATCCAGTTCCAGGTCAGATTCCTCTCGGAGTTCTTTGATGCTGTAAGAGCCTTGGTGGATGCGAACGCCAAGGACGCCTGGTTGGGGAAGCCAAATATACAGCGTGCCCGTAACGAGGCCATCGATAAGGCCTACTGGGAAGAAAAAGGGAAAATCCAACCCGAGGCCTATTGGGACAAAGAGCAGGCTGCACTGGTAACACACCAGAAGGCTGTGAGCGCTGTTCAGGACATGGCTCATTATGGGGACCTCAGTGTCGCCACCATCGAGAGCATCGTGCGGATCAAGGCCAAAGATCTGGAAAAGGCGTACTGGTCGAAAATCAACGAAGAGGAGGAGTAAAATGGACTCAAAGATCGTGAGCCGAGTGCCCCTTGGAGACAACCGGGAGGTGAGGGTCACCAAGATCCATACCGGCGTACATGAGGATCTCATCAGGGTCGGGATCAATCTTCTACCCGGGGGCGAAAACATGTCGGGGGCGGTTTTCCCCATCAGCTACATCGATGACGTGATCTCGGCACTGAGGAAGGTGAGCTAATGGCCAGACTCTATGACCAGGATGAAAACTACGTGCGGGATAGCTGGTTCGGACTCCCCTGCTGGAACGGACTGAGCGTCCACCAGCAACAGACCCTCGTCATCAAGGGCACCCTGCCCTTCGGTTACCGGCCCGAGGGTGAATGCCAGAATGGGGCTGAGGTCGCCGTCGAATGCTCGGACGACGACGCTCCTGGGCCACGGTTCTATTGCTATGTCTGCGCCATCGACTACGTGGTGAAGAAAAATGCCCTGGCTAAATCAAGAGAGAGGCACCCGTCCCATGGATCCTGACCTCATCGAAATACGTTGCCGGTCCTGCGGGATATTTCTGGGCCTCCGCAAGGCCTATGACCGACCGGCCCGATCCTGGTGCAGCATCGAGTGCGCCGACACCCCCATGGCGAAGTGGCCAGAGTCGGACGTGCAGATCCGAGACGAGGTGTCGGTGGAACTTTTCCTGCAGGGACTCAGCACGCCTGAGATCGCCCGTTCCATGAACTGGCACCCCTACCAGGCCATACGGGGCAGCCTGACCCGGCGGGGCATCACCCCGGGACTTGCTCAAGGCGTCCTGACCGGTATACTGACGGGTGACCCTTGAGGTCGTCTCTCCTTTGGTGTTTGGTAGCGCCATTGGTAGCCATAGATGAGGCCCCCCAGCCCGTTGGGGGGCCTTGTCGTTTCTCAGGTGGCGTGGCTGATTGAACCGATGTTGACCTGCTCGTAGTTCGGGCCGGTCCCGATGGCTCCGGCAATGCCGTGGGCTGCACTCTGGACCAACTGCCCACCCGAGGACCCCGCCTGACTCCACATCTTGCTACCCAGGCCACTCGCAGCACCACCCTCGGCTGCACCGCCAGCAGCACCGGCTGCAGCTTCCCCTCCCGCCGCCTCCCCTGCCCCGGCGAGGAGCGGCCCGCACAATTTGGTCATGGCAAAAATGCACAGATAAAAGAGCATGCCACGAAGCCTAGTGAGGTCATAGACAAGACTTGAGTCATGTCTGAAACCTCTCAGCCGGAACACCAGCCACATCAACGCCAGCACCGGGAACACCGAGAGGAGCATCAGGCCGAAAGCCATGCTCCTGCAAGGGCTGCCAAAAAAGAGGAGAAAAAAGAAGAGGAAAAATACCAGGACCCGTACAAGCAGGTCATCAATCCTCTCGAACTCCCGGCGAATCCGGCTGCCGCACTCCACTACCTCGGCCATGTCGAATTGAGCGAGGAAGCTCCCATGTCCGACAAGCGCAAGGAGCAGGCCGGTAAGGCAATCGAGGCCGAGGCGAAGAAGCTCGAAGAGGCCCACAAGGTGGCCGAGGAGCAGATGGAGGCTGTGAAGCGATGAGCCTGCCCGAGGAATTCCTGCTACCCCCGAATGAGTGGGTCGCTCCGTACCAGATCAACGAAATGGAACTCCCGGCGAATCCTCTGGCGCATACCATGTTCACCAAGCCCCGTCCCGGGGGCGAATACAACATCGTGAGCGATACCCTCTGGGCCTCTTCTCCCCACGATGGGACCGACGCTCCTCTCCCAGCCACCTGGCCAGACACCGACCTTGATGTCAGAGAGGAAACAGCCACCACAGCTATTGCCGCCGAGGGCGAGAAAATCAACGCTCTCATCACCATTTTGCAAGAGGCCGTCAGTGGTGGCGGGGATAGCGGTGGCGAAGGTGGCCAGGGGACGCAGGGCACCCAGGGCACGCAGGGTTGAGATTTTCGGTATATACCCCGAGCCATGACCCACGATGGCTGAATGAGTGCTGGGAGTCTCTCCGAAAACAGACAGTGCAGGACTTTGAATGGGTTGTGGTGCTCAACGGTGGCGCAAAATGGAATCCACCCGACGATCCCCGTGTCTGGGTCACCACGGCGGCGCTCAACGGTGTAGGCGCAGCCAAGGAGCGGGCCTGCGCCTGTTGCCACGGGGAGATCCTGGTCGAACTCGACCACGATGACATCCTGGCCTCCACCTGCCTGGAGGAAATCGGGCGAGCCTTCGACATCCACCCCGGGGCCTCAATGGTGTACTCGGAGACGGCCCAGATCACCGCTGGCGGGAAGAAGGACACCTCGAAGTTCGACACCTCGCACGGCTGGGAGTATTACGAGGACACGGTCGACGGGCGGGCGGTCATGCCCTTCAGGTCGATGGAACCGACGCCGCACAACGTCAGCTATATCTGGTACGCTCCGAACCACGTCAAGGGTATTTCCCACTTGGCGTATGACACAGCAGGGGGGTACGACCCGGCCCGGTACATCTGCGATGACCAAGACCTCATGTGCAGGCTGTACCAGGTCGGGCCGTTTGTCCCCATCCACAAGTGCCTTTATCTGCAACGTGTCCACGGGCAGAATACCCAGACCCAGCGCAATGCAGATATTCAGGCCGAAACGGTGAAGCTCTACGACTACTACATCCAGCCCAACGTACTCTCGTGGTGTAAAAGAGAGGGCTTGATTGCCCTGGATTTCGGGGCGGCTCACAACCAGGTCGAGGGATATATCGGCGTGGATCAGCGAGAGGGACCGGGCGTCGACATCGTAGCCGAGCTACCGAAGCCGATAGATCTACCAGATAGTTCAGTTGGGGTTATCAGAGCGTGCGATTTTCTAGAGCATATTGCCGACAAGGTCGGGCTGATCAACGAGATCTACCGACTCCTGGCACCGGGCGGAATGCTGCTCAGCCTGACCCCATCAACAGATGGTCGGGGCGCTTTTCAGGACCCGACGCACGTCGCCTTCTACAACGAGAATTCCTTCTGGTATTACACCCAGGCCAGCATGCAGAAATACGTCCCTGATCTGAAGTGCCATTTCCAGGTGTCACGCCTCTTCTCCGGCTATCCCTCGGCATGGCATGAACAGCACCAGATCAGCTACGTGACTGCCAACCTGATTGCATTGAAGGAACCGATGCCTCGACAGGGAGGTCGGGTAGAAATCTAATTAACAGTCCAGCGCCCGTAAACATCCCCCACTTGGACGGCAGGTTTACCCATACTGCCCATACTACCGCAAGGATTGAGATATGACCACACAGAAAGGCGTCCTCACCCCCTGGCAACTCTGGGAGTCAGGGCGCAAATTCGTTGTGGCCGAGGAATCCCCCGAGCCACCCTGCTACCAGGATCACTGGGGCACCTGGGTCTGTGGGCATGATCACAGCCAGGAGGTCGAGCTACAAGATGCGTATGAATTTGCACCAGGCTGGACAGCCCAAGGCTAGTACGATATTCTCACCGAAAATCGACAAGCCGACCCGTCCCTACCCCCAACGCCCTCTGCCGCCCCAACCCTGCCCGACTAGCCATCACGCTCAGTAACAGGCTGCTGTTGAGCAGCCTGTTGCTGCATCGCCAATTGGAAGGACATCAGGGCCTCAGCGGTCTTCATCCCCTGGAAGTCAGCCAGGCAATTAGATAAGGCCGGAAAAACATCCTTCGGGGTCGCCAATCTCTGAGCGATGAACCGCTCCTCCTGGTTGAGCACCACCCGGCTGGATCCATCCGGCTGCACCACAACAAGGAATAGGCAAACGACTTCTCCGGGCGGATTCTCTTCGTGATCTCCGTTAGTCGTCATTTGACCTGCCTTGAATGCTCAGCCCGTGCCTCCACGTAGGCCCGCCCAGCCTGGGCCGAGCGGAAGTGAAGCTCGTCACGCTTCTTACTACCTCGACGGATATTTGACCCCATGGTATTTACCCTATCCCATTCAGCCTTGGCGGATTTTTGGGCATCGTTCAAGGGCTTGCACACTGGACAGGAGAAGGGTGAGCCGGAATGCTTAGTCGTCATAGGCATGGGCCTTGAGATTTTTGGCCGTCTCCACGGCGGAATTTACAGGACAGAATTCGCACAGCCAGACCTCTCGACCCTTCCAGGTGCTCGGTGTCACCCGCTTGGAGTCATCGTGGTAGTCGATGCAATCGGCACCTTTGGGCCGGTTGTGGCGGCTATAGCAACGCAGGGCGTCCTCTTTGTACGTGTCATGGGTGGCGTAGAACTCTGGGTGGAAACCTGTCCAGCGCTCCTGCAAGCCCTTTAAGACGTCGTCCCGGTGCCCCTCCCAAAAGGTATGGAAGCCAAGCAATTTCTCCTTGGGGCAGGAGCAGGCGTCCTCTGACGCCACCAGCAGAGCCGCTGAATCCATCTTGACGTCACCGTGTTTCTGGACGTGGCGGGCCACAACCTGACCCAATACAGGATCCTGGGCCTCTAGCTCTTTGGGACCGTCGAAGAGCGGGAGTGTCTCGATGGTCTTGCATTCACGGCAGACGAGAAGACGAGGCATTAAATGGCGAACCTGCCGTCGCTGGTCCTTTTCTCCCCACCGTCAGGGCCAGCCTCAAATATCCCAAATCCGTTAGCTCCCCGATTGAGATTCTTCCGGTCGGCCCAGTTCATTCGCCGGTCGGCGTCGGGGTAGTTGGACACGTTCATGTGGTGACGCTTATAGGTGCCGTCACACATGCCCTCGATCAATTCGGCGTTCATGGAACGATCACGTACGACGGCCATCAGAAAAGCTCATCCGGGTCGTAGCGATATTTACCATGCAAGGCTCTTTCCCTCTCCGCTGGATCAGTGACACGAAAATCAGACATCGATACCTCCTTGTGTGCTGACAATCCTGGGCGGCGCTCCAAGCCCCCCATCCCCGGTGTTGCCTGTGCAGGCTCCTCAGGTGGCGGTTTCTGCCCAGGGTGCAATTGCCGCCCCAGTATTTCGTTCTTCCCACCCGCACCATAGCTCGCCGCTGAACCAGGACCGGCATTTCTCTGGTCGATCTTTGCCTGCACGTATCGGTGCTCGGCCTCCATCTGCTTGGTAGCCTGGCGCAGTTCGGCAGTCTTCGCCCTCGACTCCCGTGTCCGTAGTCTCTGCGACTCCAACGCCTCACGTCGAGACCTATTCATTTCAGCAGTGGGCGGGGCGGGCGGCGGGGTGACGGTGGGGTGGTACGCCTGGGCAGGAGCAGGCCAGCCACCACCTTGGGGCGTCTTCGCCCGGACACTCTGACCACCCGCACTCCCCTTCACGGGGGCAGTCGGCTGGTCATTGTGGTCTCTCTCCTCCTTGTGGTGCATATACCCACCGAGAACCCCTGTGTTAATCGCCAGGCCTACACCGCCCATGATGGCCCGACCGAGCAGACGACCAGTAGTGCCACCGAAGACACCTCCGACAGGTCGCTCCCCGCTCGGGCCGATTCTCCCCATTGAGCCGATGTCAACCATTTATCCTGTCCTCTTCGGGAATTTCGTCCTGGTCGAAGTCCACACCCCAGACTAGGCCACAGAGGGTACTACCTTCCGCCGTTTCACACTCCTCACGATTGCAAATAAGGCGATCCGCCTCACCGTCGAAGGCAATACAATTTTCATGGGCGTCACCCAGCCACCACCATCGGGGCAAATTCACCAGACGTCCTCCACTCCTACGTTCCGGGCGCTCGTCTGGATACCGGCCACTCCACCGGAGAGATCCCAGCGGCGGTTGGGATAGCTGCGGTTCACGTCGAGCACCTCCTCGATAGAGGACTGACGCTGTTCGTAGGGCGGATATCCGTACCGGGGCGGGAAAGGGTCGATGTCAAGCGGCGGGCGGGTTTCTGCCACCACCTCTTCACCAGGGATCATGGCGGTACGCAGGGCGGCGGTGACCAGTAGCTCCTGGCTCGAATAATTCGGGCCAAGCTCCTGGTAAATATCACCTGAATTTTGCAGCCTCTCGGGGCGCTGCGGCTCAGCGATCATGGCTCTAGCCTATGCGACATCGAAGTGCATTCCATCAAGAGATGTCCATGCACCGGCCCCCAGAGCAGCACCGATAACAATTGCACCGGTAGACGTGACATCCACCCTGACCTGTCCCGATGTGGCGACATTAGAGAGTGCGGCGTAGAGTCGCCGTGCTGTTGGGCGGAATCCGACAGGGAGCGTAGCTATTACACCGTTGGCGGCTACCGCCGCAGTGGGATTGAGCAGCCCGCCCAGATAAACCACCTTGCCGATGCGTCGATAAAAAGGAATCCGAAACTCGCCACCATAAGCAGCCCACGGGGCGTTTAGGGTCAAGTTGACCGACCCCGTGTCAGCGAGCATCTGCTCCCATTTACCGTTCGCACCAGACCCAGTGAAGCCTCCACTCCACATCCAAAAAGACAGAGCGTTAACGGTGCCACGCATGACAGCAACAACGGTGCCCTCGATATTGAAGGGTTGGTCAGGCACCCATTCCAGAATCCATGGCCGGGTGGCATCACCGGATTGGACGAGCCGATAAAGCCCTGGCACCGTGCCGCCTGCCGTGCCAGAAGGCTCGACGTCCTTGACCAGGACAAGATTTACCGGACCCCAACCATCGACATTCGGGCCATTCCCGTTTGCGGCTGCCGTCAGTCGACCATTAGGCGGGCCACCCTTGAAGCCCTGAGCAGCCATCCCAAGAGATCCCGTATGGGCAGGAAGGGGGACGTCAGTGGCGAAATAGGATCTCTGAACAAGCTCGGTGGAAAAGGCCAGCCGCCGCCATTCACCCCAACCACTGGAGGTCCTCTCACGGGTCCAGATCCCATCCGTCTGGGACAACAGGAGTTGCTGCTGCCTTGCTGTGTCTACCGCCTCACTGCTGGAGATGTGGAACAGAAAATCCACTCTGTTCCCGGCAACAGGGATGGAATTGGCCTCGAACCGATAGACACGATGAACACCGGCAGGAGCAGTATTGAGGTCACCCTCTCGTTCACCAGCAGTGAATCCACCGAGCATCTGCCAACGATCAGGGCTAACCACTGGTATGTGGGTGCTAGTCGTCCCGACAGGGTTTATGTTCAGGAAAACCGAGCCATTCCACTCAACCAGATCGCCCCGACCATATTGGGTGGAGTAATTGTAGGTACCACGCCAGGTATACCCGGTTACCCCTTGGAAACCCTGTGCTCCTTGGACACCATTGGTGCCGGGAGTACCGGCCTGTCCTGAATTTCCCTGCCAGCCCTGAAAACCTTGATAGCCCTGAGCACCTTGAACACTCGCCCCCTGTGCTCCCTGAGCACCCACGCCCCCCTGCCAGCCCTGTCGGCCCTGCTCACCTTGAGGGCCGGTATTCCCTGTATTCCCGGTAGGCCCTTGGATGCTGCCAACATTCGACCAGTTCGGTGGAGGACCTGTCGCTCCTGGTGTCCAAATCCAGAGGTTTCCCCCGATCAGATAAGCGTCACCTGAATTTCCTGCGAGGGGCAGAAGTCCTGTGTTGGCAAGAGTGCCAATGATATTGACGCCCGACCCAGCCAGACCCTGATAACCCTGCTGGCCGACTGGCCCCTGGACACCTTGCCAGCCAATGTCACCTTGCCAGCCCTGGACGCCGTCAAATCCTTGCTGACCCTGACTTCCTTGCGGACCAGGACCACCAAGACCACCCTGAACCCCGAGGCCACCCTGAACTCCGATGGAACCCTGCAATCCCTGGAGTCCCTGCTGCCCGATTGGCCCCTGTATATTGCCAACATTCGACCAGTTCGCTGGAGGACCGGGCGCACCTGGCGACCAAACCCAGAGGTTACCGCCGATTAAATAGGAGTCATTGGTAGTGGCAGTAGAGGGCAATAAGCCTGTATTGGCAAGACTGCCCTTGATGATGATGCCGGATCCTGCTACCCCCTGAGCACCTTGGGCACCTTGGGCACCAGGAGTGCCACCCAGTCCCCACCAGGTAATGTCCCTCTCGGGACCTTCACGGCCTTGGAATCCCTGCCATCCTTGCCATCCCTGTGGGCCGGGTTGATTCGATGCGGACCCCTGTACTCCCTGCCAACCCTGCCAACCTTGAAATCCTTGCTGCCCTTGATACCCCTGCCCACCTTGAAATCCCTGACGGCCCTGCTCACCTTGGCGACCTTGGAATCCTTGATCACCCGCTGAGCCTTGGACACCGGTATTTCCTACAGGCCCCTGGATATTCCCCACGTTCGACCAATTAGGGGGCGGTCCCAGTGCTCCCGGCGTCCAGACCCAGAGATTACCAGCAATCAAATAGGCATCACCTGGTGCTCCAGTTGCTGGGAGTTGGCTGGTGTTGTTCAGAGTTGAGATGATATTTACGCCGGTACCAGCAATGCCTTGGTACCCCTGCCAACCTTGTGGTCCTCCAGATCCTGTGAATCCTTGCGGGCCTGCACCACCCTGCGACCCCTGGACAGACTCGCCCTGGAATCCCTGCTGTCCCTGCTCGCCTTGAGGACCAGGGCCACCAAGCCCACCCTGAGCACCAGGCCCACCCTGGACTCCGACATTACCCTGAGAACCCTGGGGACCTACGCCACCTTGTGGTCCCTCGATCCGACCCGCATTCACCCAATTGGGAGGTGGACCTGGTGCTCCAGGGGTCCAAACCCAAACATTGCCATCGATTAAATACGCTTCGTTGGTATCAGCAGTCGAAGGCAATTGGTTGGGGTTAGTAAAGCTACCCCGGATAATGATGCCGGAACCGGCTGTACCTTGAGCGCCCTGAGCGCCCTGGGCACCTGGGGTTCCACCTAATCCCCACCAGGTGATGCTGACCTCAGGACCCTGCGTACCCTGGTGGCCTTGATCACCTTGGGGACCGGCTTGGGTCGAGGGGGCACCTTGCCACCCTTGGTACCCCTGCCCACCTTGGTACCCCTGAGTTCCTTGAAAACCCTGCTGGCCTTGCCATCCTTGTAGCCCTTGGTATCCCTGGAAGCCCTGCTCACCCTGCTCCCCATCCCAACCCTGGTGGCCTCGAATATTGCCACCGAAGATCCACTCTCCTCGGGACTGGGACCAGACCCATATAGTCCCCTCATATAGCCAGGCCTCACCAGGCTCACCAATGACAGGCAATTCCGAGAGGTCTTCCACCTCACCCTGTACAGAGATCGAGACCCCGGGGTCACCCTGTGGTCCCTGAGCGCCCTCTCCTCCCCCGCCACCACCACTCCCGAGCGGCACTGTGGGCAGATAGGTGGGGTACGAGGGATCACCACCCTGGAATATGCACCAGACCACGCTGCCCACCACGGGAGGAGCATCCACCTTGATGAGCGGCGGTGCCCAGATCCGTACCGGCGTGGTGCCATAGACCTGGGGTATGAACATCTGGATGCGGTCTTGACGATTGGGATCATCAATAGAAACGACCTTGGCCGCATAGACACCGGGGTAGCTAGGCTGAGTTGACATAGGCAGTGAAGGTGTTCTGTGCTCTCCACCTATTGTTGACCAGAATCGTGGGCGGCACGTTGGCAGCCGTGTAACTGTAGGGATTCTGGGGCGAGTAGGCCACCATCAATCCCTGGATGGGCTGCTTCCCTGTACTCCCTATGGCGTCACGGCCCAGCAGGACATCCATGGCGTAATTGCTGCTGTCGATACGATGGCAGACCTCCCGTACCCACCAGGTCCCATCATTGGCGGCATCGACACCGTCTATGCCGATGGGCATACCCTGCTTCACTCCGGTGTAGCCGCTCAGTGTCGCCGTTGCCTGGTAGGTCCAACGGTTGGCCTCAGACATACCGGCGAGGGTGGCGAGGGCGGCACCACTGCTCGGCACCACCGTGTCGGACACCTGCTGGTAGAAGAGCGGGTACACGGTGGTCGATCCGAGAGGCTCACTATCTGTGCCGTCGTTGACAGCACCGATAATCTGACCGGTATTCAGATCAAGCCCATTGACCTGGCGTATAGCCTTCACCTGTGTCGGCATAGCGTCACCCTGAAGAGCCTGAAAATTACTGATCGTCTGAGCGACAATTCCGGCTGCGCTGTTACGGGTGCGGAATACCGGCATCGAGGGCCAGTGCTGCTCTGTACTGGTGTCACTGGAGACGAATCGCAGCAGGCTCTGGTTGCAGGACAGGGTGTAACCCACCTTGTCGGCCAACTGACAGAGGAATTGCCAGATGGTACAGCCAGTGGCACCGAGGCTCGGCCACAGGTAATCATTGGCCTCAATGACAGACGATAGGAAGTACTGCTTGGCGATCTGGGCCACGATAGAGGAGGCAGCGACGTTGCTCCACGAGCCAAGGTAAGGATCCTTCAGGGCATAGCTCACACCGAGACATACGACATCGTTGAAATGATTCGGATCTGGTTGTGCCCACTGATACTGCGTCTCAATGTGGTCCACGTAGCCGTAGAACCAGTCGAGATCGAGGGCACTCCAACCGTACTGGATCTGGACCGGCGTACCCGGCTGAAGCTCGGGCACGTTCATCGACTCACCCCGCAGCGTCACAATGGCGGTGTCATGCATGCCCTCGGACATCAGGATCTTGACCGAGTTCGTGGTCTTGACGGCCTGTCGCCCGCCGGGGTCGAAGACGGCATAGCCGTAAGCCAGTTGACCCATCTGGCCAAACTGGCGTATGGTCACGCCGGAATCCTGATCACTGCGCCTGGGGTCAGCATTTCCGGGTACCAGACTTCGGGGTTGGCGTTGGCAATTTTGTACCAATATTCGGAGACACCGTAGACGTTGGCTGCAATGAGATCAAAACGATCTCCGTGCTTTACGGTGTAATAGGTGAAGTTCCTTGGGAACGTTCGAGGGGGACTGAAAACACACTGCTGCATGCCCAGGTCAGCCGTAGGCACCGAGAGGACGGGCTGGCCGAAGTACCGGGATCCGGTCAAGATCATATGCTGATCCCTCCCTTCCTGTTTATCTGGATGATGCCGGTCTTGGCATTGAAGGACGAACCGGTAGCGTAGGGGAATTCCATAGCCGCTGTGTTCGGGTTGAGAGGTTCAGCAGTCGAGCCGTACATCCGGGTGACCATTGGATTCACGAGGTCATAACTGCTCTGAGTAGGCAGATACTGCCTGAGAATTGATATGTCACAGGTGCATTCAACAGGAACCATGTTGGCATCGAACATCGTGTACGTATAGTCGAAGCTGGCGATGTAACCCTGGAACTGGATCGAGAAGGGACCACCGAACACCACCTGTACCGGCATCGAGGCCGGAGGGGCAGACCCAGCCCCCGAAGCCCCCAGTCCAGGCTGGACGCCCTGGCTATATCCGGCCCCGACAGAGGTATCCTGCTGCACAGCGTCATACATTCCCATGAGTCGCTCGAAGGCTCGAATATCCCACCGAACACCGATAGCACCAGGGCCAGGGGAATTGTTCGGCCCAGGGTGGGCATCAGGCCCCTGCCAGACCTCGTACATGCGATTGAAAATGAAGGAGAAGCTGATCGTCTGCTGCGCCAACCATGAGGGAGCTATCTGTGCTGCAGTAGCTGACATCGTGGCCGGAGCAGGAGTCTGGTCACTCATGGTGCAGTCGGTTGAAATACTCGACGGATTCATCATGAAAAAGGCAGCAAACTGACCACCTTTTTGACCGTGGGGGTTGGGGTTCTTGTCCGAGGTCGACAGCAACTGAACAATGCCACCACGTACCAACTGCCATGCGGCTGAAACCTGACGCAGAGGACTGTTCGGGGATGGCTGGTAGGTGAATTTGAACCCACCAGCACTGCCCATGAAGAGCGGGGAAAAGGGAAGATTATTACGGGGGTCAGACAGGGCTGTATCTATATAGGCAGTATCAGCAGACCCCGTGTCCTGGGATCCAGAAATGGGGGAGTCAGATTTCTTGTTGTCACCCTGGTCAGTACCACTCCCGCCGGAGGACCCGCCACCACCCACCCGCTTGGCCCCGACAAATGGCTCAGTGCCGCTCCCGTTGAGGTCTAAGGGATTCATGCAAACATTGGCCCCTGTGTGTGGAGCCTCGATGGTCTGCCCACCACCCGCATACATTTTTACGTGCTGGTTCTGACCATTATTGCCAGGCTGTAGGTAACACAGCATGTCTCCGACCTCAAGGTCGGATTCCTTAACATCCTTGGCGTTCTTGCTGCCCTTAGGCATAACCGTGCTCAGCACCGCTTGATTGGACCAGATATCAGACACCACCCGAGGGATTGTGATCCCAGGACCATGAAGGTAGGAGTAGACCATCAGCCCAGAGCAGTCGAATGTGTCTGGTCCCTGGGCACCGTAGACATAGGCTGCACCTTTGTGTTTCTGGGCCTCTTGGTATGCCTGATCGCCAGGCTTGTCACCAGGCATCAGCTACTCCTCACGGCGGCGATGACACCAGGCTTGGACACTGCCTGCACAAATTGCTTGGCGATATTTTCCATTTGTGTCTGTGTACTGTTGGCTGGAACTTGGAGAGTAATCGAACCGGTCTTGAAGTTCAGATGGGTTACATTCCCACCACCGTTCATGGCACCATTACGGTTATAAGGTGCGGTACCGTAGTTGTCGGCGGCGGGTACCACCGACTCACCTCGGTGAAGAAGTGCTAGTTGGGTCTCGGCTATACGTTGTGTGCCACGGGCATACCCCACATATGCTCCACCTGCGGCCACGGCCTTGACCCCAGGGACATTACTTATATCATGGTACCGAGACTCAATATACTTGATTCCTGCTGCGATATTACTGACGGGATCGTTGATATTCTTGTCATATCCAGGGACCGCATTGGCCTTAAAGGTACTGGGAATTAGCTGCATCAAGCCAGTCGAAGCATGACCGGCAGCCGCATTGCTGTCCCAGTTATTCGTGACCCCTGGGTTCCCTCCAGACTCTTTCTGGATGATCAGGTTGAGGCCATTCGTCCAGGCGTCACCACTCACATTGGTGATCTTCATCGCCTGAGAGATCCAGCCCTTCAAATTACCTGAGGGCGCAGATCCGACCACACTGGATGAGGAGTCATCCGACGACGAGTCATCAGAACTGGCTGACTGCTTGTCGAAAAGACTCGACATATCAACAGGCGTGCTCGTCAGCATTTTGTAATTCCAGGGCAAGGTGCCGACTGATGGCGCAGGCGCACCAGCAAATCCGGTCCCCAACAAACCTCCCCCAGGCCCACCCCCCAGGCCCCCGGCACCGCCACCAGCCCCACCGAGACCCGCACCTCCACCGAGGAGACTGCCGACTACTCCACCGACACCCTTCACCACCCCGCCGAGGACATCACCGATGGTGCCAAGAATCCCACCGCTCTTTTTCTTCTGGCTCTCCTCTGGCTGATTGGCGTTGGTCTTCCCGCCGGTCTGCTGGCCGGTCCTGGTGCCACTGGCCTTCCCTGTCTGCCCCGTCTTGCCGGAGGCGTCTATCTGCCCCTCCACCCAGGCATCGGGTGGTTTCCCACCTTGGGCACCACCACCCTTCTGACCACCCTGAGAGAGCATCATTGAGATAAGCGATCCGTCAGGGGGCTTATTGAACAGAGAGTAGGCGACGGTGGTCTGGTCCAGATCGTTGATTTTTGTGCTCAGCAATCCGGCAACCGTGCTCGAATCAGCCTGACTCCCAGCTACCTTCGGCCCCCAGTACCCACGAGAAGTTCCAGACTGCCCTGCCAGAGATTTTTCAACCGACTTCTTTTCCGACTTCGACAGCACACGCTCCCCTGGGCTAAGGAGAGTGGGCACCTTATCAGTGTCAGCCTCACCGTTCAGCCCACCGAAAAGCCTGCCGATATTCTTGAAGAAATTGCTACTAACACCCGGCAGTTTACCCATGGGTGTCTTGTTGAGATCACCCTGCCATACATCAGGGACCTCACCACCACCCTGGAGATGCAGGCTGAACCCACTCAGTAATCCGCCACCACCTCCCCCGGTCAATCCCAGGTGCTGGCCGATCTGGCTGAAAAATCCGCCGCCGCCCCCGGGAGTGGCACCGATTTTCTGGACAGCACCGAGCAAGGCGTTCGCTGCCTTATTCAAGGTATCCGCAGCCTTGGCGAGCGTCGGCTCAGCCTGGGACTTCAACTGGGATTCCTTCGACTGCACCCGTAGTTGATCGTTATATGGTGTGTTCAGCCCAGCCTCCTGGGCACCCTTCTTGGTGCCCACATCTGGCATGCCTTTGCCTTGCTCCTGCATACCGATTTTCGTACGGGAGTAGTTCATGAACTGGTTGTACTCATCACTACCGGGTGTGATGCCAATCGAGGCCAGGTTCGATTGGCCATAGCCAGAGGACATGACCTGGTCGAACTCATCCTTGGTCGGCTTTTTCCCCTGGAACATACGGTTGAAGATCTGTTCGTTCTGCTGCTCGGGGGTCAACATCTTGCCACCAGGGCGAAGATTTATGCCGACTCTCAGGGCCGCATTCAGGGTTTGTGGCTGGTTCATCTGGTTCTGCGCCGCCATGGCACTCTGGTAGCTCATGCCAGGTGACAGGGTCATCAATTGCTGGGTGCCTTTTTGAACAGTGGCAAAATTCTGACTGGTCAGCCCACCCACACCAGGCTGCAATCCCATACTCTGAGCGGCATAGTAATTGCCTTGGGCATAATCGGCGGGACTCTGCGCCATCATGTCCTTGGGCATCACGTAGTACTGCTTTGCCGCCGCCGAGGTGTAGTTCTGCCCGGAGAGAAGCTGGCCGATGGTGGCACCCTGGACTGACGTTGCTATCGCACCGCCACCCCCGCCCTCACCCACGGCTCCCGCCGCATAACCGGCAGCAGCGGGCAGGATCGAGGTCGCCGCCCTCTGCATCATCGAACCCCCACCACCTGTCGACCCACTACCGCCATTCGGTGAGGTCGTCTGTGTCTCAGGAGCACTGGGTGTGGTGGGCCAGTTATTGCCACCACTCGGGGCTGTAGGGGCAGGAGTAGCGCCAGGAGCAGGACCCCACCCACCGTTGCCTGCAGTCGTCTGTGTGGGGGCAGCAGGGGCTGCCTGACTGGGCTGAGGGGCGAAGGCCTTGGCAGCGGCTTCGGCTGAACCCAGCGGGGCACCACCACCATTAGGGGCCGTAGTCTGCACACCAGGAGTAGAAACAGCCTGAGGAGCCTGAGTGGGATAACTCGTCCCGGCAATGGAATTAGTGGGCTGCTTGGGAAGACTAGGGGTGCCAGAAGCAACTGACGTACCTGCAGGGGTCAGGGCTGACCCCCACTGGCTGCCTAATCCACTGGGAGAACCAGTGCCCCCACTGCCCCCGCCCATCCCGGTCGAGGGACCACCCGCCCCCATCTGCCCCATCCTGGTCACCAAGGACTGGAATTTCTTATCCAGAGTGTCAAGCTGGGTGTTCGCCTGCTGGATCGTTTTGGAGACAGCCGTACCAAAATTGGTGACCCCGCTCACCAACTTGGTGAATTGACTACTGATCCCACCCAGACCAGTAGCGAATTCTTTCAGCGTACTCGGATTAAGCACCCCAAGGCCGTACCCACCACCATCAGGCATTTATCAAACCTCATTCAGGATGACATCGACCCAGTGTTTCCGCTCCGGGTAGGACATGAGCTTGATCTCAGAGAGACTCCAACCAGGAAACCGTTCAGCGATACGTTGATACTGGAGATAGAGCAGGCCGGTATTGGTGACTGACTCAACGAAATAAGTCGAGGAGGCTGATGGAATACGACGCCTCTTGCCCACACTCGGTACATGTGACCATCACCTCCTCCATTTTCGGCCCAGGCTGGGCCTCGGACATGGCGGTCGAGATCGCACGGCGGTCAGCCATGCTCAAGGTCTGGGCTATACCGTTAAGTGGCACCGGCTTCCCGTCATAGCGCTTGAGGCAACGATCAATGGCGATGCTGATCTCCTCAGGGCCGGTCCTGTTCCCGTCACCGATCATAGCCATCTGTGAGGCACCATCGAGCAGAGCCACAGTGGCAGTGTGATTATTGCGGAGCCTGACGTCGATTTCCTGCACCCTCGGGTTGTCCATCCGCTTTTCCCCGATGGAGTCAAGCTCGACCACCGTGCCGAAGTTCTTGCCACACAACCGGCAAGGGAATTCCTCCACCTCCCAGTCACTGCCGAAGGTCAGCACCCTGATGGCCAGCATCATGGACGCTCGATCACCTGCCAGCATTTCTCCCAATATCTGGGGCGTGGCACGGTGTGGACCTACCTCCAGCACGCACCGTTTGAGAAGCAGGTCGACCACCTTGGCCACACTCACGTTGGGGTTGCGTAGCTCCCGGGCCATGGCCTCTTCGTCGGCCCCATTGATCTCTCGAATGTGGGCCTCTTGGTGAAGCTCACCGTCCTGATCGACATACCCACCAGGCAGGAACATTTTGTCCGAGGGCAGGGACGGCATGAGAGGGACATCAGGACTGGTTAGCTCCCTGACAATCTGGTTCGCCTGCTCAGGATTCTCAGTGGGATCCATGAGGCTGCCCTCAAAAACATTGGGGTCAAAAACCCCAGCCTGCGGGTGAACCTTGGGATTGAATGGTTGGCTCAGGCTCATCAGTACGTGGCCGAGGAACTCACGTAGACACCAGGATCCGGCGAGGCGGCGGTGATCATGCCCCAGCCCTCGTGCGCCAGGGTCAGGTTCTCGATGAAGACGGCATTACCCCCAGCTTCGAGGTCGGAGAACGAATAACCCATGGGCCAGCAGTTCTGTACCACGAACCGCACCTTGATCGGGGGCACGCTATACGGCTCATTACCGGCGGCTCCGGCACCCGAGGTGATGGGGTGCTGCAGCACATCGATGGTGCAACTGATACGAAAGTCAGTGGAGGCACTGCCAAATCCAGCCCCGATATTCACCGAGAAAATTTGGGAGAACCATTGGTACACCTCCATGCCGGAGACGTTCCCGACACCTGCCTTGACCGGAGCGGCCATCAGGCCACGGGTCATCGTCAACGGGCCGAAGTCAGACTGCCCGGGCATCTTCCGGGTGGTGGTGTTGTTGCCGCCCTCACGGTAGGGAATGACCTCGTTGTTCACGGCCAATCCTGACACCGCCATGAATCCCATACGAACCAGATTGGGCAGGTTCGGATGGTTGAGGGAGACAATGAACCGGAAATTCCGCAGGGGATCTGAGTTGAGTGGTCGAGAGGTCATGGCTTCTCCTAGGTGGTGGTCACTGAAACATTCTGCCCGCCAGCCCACTGGCCAATCTTGATGACCACGAACTCGGCGGGGAATTCCAGGGCAACACCAATCTCAATATTGAGGACGCCCTGCTGGATAGTCAAGGGTGTGTTGTTGGTCTGGTCACAGATAATATAGAACGCCTCCGAAGCGCTTTTACCTGACAGGCCACCGCTCTGCCAGAACTGGGTCAGGAATTGAGCCAGGATCTGTGTTACCTGATTCCAGAGCACCCAGTCATTCGGCTCGAACACGGCGAATCTCGACATGGCCACCAACTCAGTGGCCAGGTAAATGATGGTGCGCTCGACTGATACATACCTGGTAATCAGGTAGGGCGAGAGCGTCCGGGCACCCCAGATCACCACGCCATATCCCGACATGGCCACGAGGCAGTTGACATTGGCGAGGTTCAAATCACCCTGGTCCTGGTTGGTCAGGGTGTATTCCAGACCGAGGACACCGTTCAGTGAGGCACCCAGACCGGCGGGGGCCTTTTGCACACCTCTCGTGATGTCGGTGTTAATGTACTGGCCCACCACGAATCCACCAGGTGGCATGAGTCTGGTGATACCGGGGTTCATGCTGTACGGATCAGCGATGAGCACCTGAGGGTAATAGATCGCAGCCTGGGCACTGGCCGGGATCCCGGGTGACTGGGCGTAAGCGACCATTCCATCAGGGGCCATCCCGGCGGGCGGATCGATGACCACAAAGCCATCGGTACGCTGCTCAGCGTAGGACACCACCTGGCCAACGTCGGTGACGTTGGTGACGCCTGGCATATTGATCACGAAGGGCTGGTTCGGGTACTGATCCAGTTGTGTCAGTGCCTGGTACTGGTCATTGAAGGTAATAGGCTGGCCCTCATCGCCACCTGATAGCTGTGTCGAAACATTCGACGGCGTCGGGGCAGGATTATTAGCAGGGGCTGGCGTGGGTTCAAGGACACCAGGGTCGTTCGCCAAGTCCACCAACCGAATGAAATTCGACCCGTTATAGGTGGAGTTGACCAGATCGAGGGCGTAATTGTGCTGACCCAGATGGGTGGACCCCGGGACCATCGAGAGGTCTGTCCACCGCTCCACAACATTTATGGGTGCCGTGCCCTGGTATTTCACCACAATACTGAAGGTGATCGGCACCGATGTCAGGGGGTCGAGCACCCGCCCAGGCAGGATGTCGACGTACACATCGTTGCCCCAGGTTCCCGGGTTCGCCGCCTGGACCTCTATGGAAGGCTGTGCCCCCTCAGAATTCTGGTCATCGAGGCTGGCAGAGGCAGTGGAAGGCCCCTGAGTATCCAGCCGAATAGCTCGAATAATCACGGCACTGGTTCCACCGGCAGAGAAATACCCGAACACCGCCAGGTGCAGACTGCTCGGTGGATACTGCGTCTCGAAGCCACCGTACAGCGTGGTGAACTGCTTCCACGAATTTACGATCTTCGGGCCTATCGGACCACGAGGAGCAACACCCACGAAGCAGGCCACCGCATTGCCGGGAGTGGCACTGATGTACGTGGGGAAGGCCGACTCATCGACGTATACCCCCGGGTGAGTTAGCGCTGGCATTTTCTACTCTCCTTCGTTGGTCCAGAGGACACGCTGCTCGGGGTCATCCTTCTCGACCAGACTGAGGATGACATGCTTGACACGGTAGTGAGAGGTGGCCACAGGCCATTCCACTTCGGTCGGAATGCGGACACGATAAATCTGGCGGAAAATCCGCTTGTCTGATTCCAGGGTGTTGGTGCGTGTGGTGCCGAGCACCTCAAGGCGTCGGGCCGTACCTCCCGGGCAATGCACCACGGCGAACCGAGGATCCAGCCTGCCGAGCGCCAGGGCGGAACTGATCTGGCTGATGTGCTGATTTATCCGAGCCGATACCGTGACCTCATAGTCAAAATCCATGGGGATGGGGTACTGGATTATCGGCGGGGCATAGGGAAGATCGTCGTCTTCATGGCCCTGGCTGAAGGGGATGTTCTGCAGGTACCGCCAAGCAATAGGGATCAGCCCACTGTGCTCACGCTCATGGGCGACACGCTCGCTCATGAAATTGATCGTGATATTCGGGTAGGTGATCCGCCGCTCTTCACGCTCAGGGTTGTGGAACCAGACCGGCACGGGACGAGGTGCCATCGGCTCGGAGTTCAGGTCTGTGACCGTCATGCCCTGAAGAAGGGTCTTCAGCCCCATGTCCTCCTCGGTATAGAGGCCGAGGAAGGGCGGATTGGGGTCAATATCAAAATCAGGGAACGTGACATGGCCGGTATCGGTCACGAGACGGCGTTCCTAAGGGCAGCATAGAAAGCACGCTCGGCATTTCCCGACTGCTGCTCCAGATCCTGGGTCACGTCGGTCAACTGATAGATGCCATGCATCTCCTGGGCCTTGTCCCGCAGGGGATGATCAGCCGGGATGCCGACACTGAGACCGTCCTCGTCCTCATAGACCTGCAAGGCCTGACCCACATCCTGGTGGTCGGGCAGGCTGTGCTCGCCCTCGACCCTCTTCTGCATCTCGTCCCGTAACTGAGCACCCGCCTGGGCTGCAGCCGCCTTGAGCGTCTCGGGATCGGACATCCCCTCATACATCTGGGCCAACTTCTTGAGTTGTGACAAGGCATACGTGTTGACACAGTTGTATCGGGAGGCCATTTTCCCTCCACTTCTAGGCGTTCTCAGGCGATTTACTGCTCATCCGGCGTTAGCGGGCCGGATCGTTCAATCGTAGGGCGGCATGGCGCAGGCACCCTGACCACCTCGGCGTAGCCTTGGAAGGTGGCAATGATCGGCAGACCATCAGGACTTCCGAACCCGTATGACATGACGGCGGGTAACCCGGGCCAATATCCCAACACCGATCAGGCTCTGCTCTACCCACCGGTCAACCCGATGTCGATCCAGCGCATCGCCCAGATGGCTCGACTCCACCTGCGGGATTTTCCTCGGCCATTTATCTGTCGGCAGACCTGCACCGGAAACGCTTGGCGATTCGAGCTACCCGTACAAAATGTGCTGCGGGATGACCTACAGGTCGTAATAACCGACACCACAGAACAAAATTCTCGAGAATTACGGCTCGACGTCGACTATTTTCTCGATGACCACGGCGGGTTATTGATCTTCAATGAGGCACCCAAGACGAGCCTCCTTCTGGTGGCGGGCGGAACGTACTACAGGGATTTTCTCCCATCCGAACTGGACATGTACGTTCGCACGGCTTATACCCTGCAGATGTTCGGCACCGAGCCGACAGCCAGCCTGGACATGGGCTACCCGGCACCCACAGGACCGCAGAGAAACTGCGACGGCATGCCCATCGATCCCTGTGGCCCGGACGGCTCAGGTGGCATGACACCTCCTGCCATGATCCCCGAGGTGCAGATCTATCCGCTCTCACTGAAGGTCACCATTTTGGCCCTGTGGGATATTGCCATCGGGGTATCCCAGCAGCACGATGTCCACACTCCTGACGGCGTCACGATCCCGATCAGCCAGACCTTCAGCCAGATCATGCAGATGGTGCAGGGTCTGGAGGCACAGTACGACTCGATCTGTGCGGCACTCGGCGTCGGCCTCTACCGAATAACGCAGTCCCGACTCCGGCGAGTCTCTCGCACCACAAAGAGGTTGGTGCCCCTCTACCGCAGCAAGGAATACGACGACCTCACCTGGCCGCAGCGGATCATGCCACCCATTGACGAGGTGGACGTGCAATATACCTACCAGGGACAGTGGAATCCACAGCGGAGTTACCAGGCCAATGACCTGGTCGACTCAAGAAACCGGCGCTATGTCGCCAACCAGGCCGTACCGGCTGGCATCAATCCCGACACCGAGGTCTGCGCCGAGGGACCGAGCGCAGGCCAGGGCTGGTACTGGAGTTGGACTAGCATCAATATGGGTTGGGTGGGTTGGTGGTAGAGATGGTGTATGAGGATCGAGTGGTAGTGTCTCCTGTATGGAGACGATCACCCTCAACAAGAAGATCGGACGATGGACTGTCATCGCTGGCCCCTTCTTCACCGACCCGAACCATCCCAAGTGGACATGCCAATGTGAGTGCGGAACGGTCAAACTCGTACGAGACGACCTCCTCCAGAATGGAGGATCAACATCCTGTGGCTGCTCTCGCTGGGGCCGACAGGCTGAATCTCACGGGCAGTCCAAGACACCTCTATACCGTGTCTGGGACACCATGTGGGCTAGATGCAATAATCCCAAGAACCAGCGCTATAAAAACTACGGCGCTAGAGGGATCAAGGTCTGTGACGAGTGGGTATTGTTCAGCACCTTCGCCACCTGGGCGAAATCCTCTGGTTACGAGGATGGCCTCACCATCGAGCGACGTGACAACGATGGCAACTATACCCCAGAAAACTGCACTTGGATACCTAAGCGACAACAACGTCGCAACACTCAGAAGACCATACGCATCACAGCCTGGGGCGAAACCAAATCCTTGCCTGAGTGGATCGAGGACCCTCGCTGCGGGGCGAAATACCACACGGTCTACGCTCGCCTCCAGAAAGGGATGGCTCCAGAGGATGCCCTCAAGTGAGGTGGGGTGGTGGTGAAAATTCAATTCATGCGTCCCACTTTCGACCGCATCATGCGTGTCTCCACGCACATCATCGCTTCAGTAGGGTTGGCCATTCTGGCGTGGGACCACTTTCTCTATGACCAGTGGGCGATTTTCGGAGCGGGCATTGCTACCATCATCGCATTACTGATCCTGCTCTTCACCGGCAAAATCATGATGTGGCTGATCGTGGCCGCAGCCTGGATCTATGCCATCGTGATCGAACTCGTTAGGGTCACCGACACCTATGCAAAATGGGGTGTCGCTCTGATCTTCCTGGCGATGGCCTTCAGTGCGCTTGCCACCTACACCAACTGGCGGCTGGGGAGGTACCGGGAAACATGAGCGCAGCCTGGCAGCAAGCTCTCGCCGCAATCGTTGCCGCCCTTGTTCCCATAGTGGTCAAAATGCTGAACGACTGGCATGCAAAAATGATGGAGGACAAAGACCAGGACAAAGAGGTGTCAGGTGGGCAGTAATCTTTACGTTCCTGAGTGGTGGTCCAAGTACGAGATGACCATGATGAATGACATCATGAGGAATTACCAGCGTACCTGGGGCGAAAACGTCCTATGGATGGAATATGACCAGCTATCAGCCAGGAAGCACGATGTCTACGATGAGGGGCCGAGCCGAGCCTGGTATCCACCCATCGAGCTACCGGTCATGTTTCTACTCTTCCGCCAGGACGATCCGATGGAGGGGGCCGATGGCCTCTACACCTTGTCCACGGCCAGCATCACCTTCCAGGTATCGGTGGCGCATGACCGGTTCAGATTCAATCCCCTTGAGACGGCGGCTCATTTTCGTGACCGGTTCAGCTACGACAGTCGGCATTACCGGGTGGCTCACTACGAAAAGCAGGGCTTTGTCCACGGGCAATATCTGACCATCACCGCCATGGGAGAGGAAATGAAGACCGAGGAGATGGTCAACGACATGCAGCAGCATGACTTCTTCCACCAGACCATGGTGTGGTGAGATGGCACTGGTCAAAAGCTACAATTTCCATTGCAACGGAGGGAGTGACTGGCACCGGGAGATCCGAGTACGTGACGTCGACACCTGGAGCTTCGTCAAGATCCATCAGGCCATGATGGACGTTCGGAATACGAATTTCGTACTGGCTCTCCGGCTCGACGCCGAGAACGGGCGATGCGTCGTCCTCGAAGACGGGACGACGATCCAGTTGCACCTAACCGCCGAAGAGATCGAGCACTATTTCCGGTCAGGTAATTACCCAGGGGCAGTACAGGCCGTAGGTTTTTGGGGCATCGGCAGGTCCTATCTCTACGATCTTCTCGTCTGGTACACCAATGAAGAGGAAGAGGAAGAGGAGTCCGTACGGGGCCGTCTCATGCGGGGCTTTTTCTACGTCGACCCCAATATCACCAGGCCAGACGAACCAGACAACCTACCCCTTCCGATAGGGCGACGAGGTAGCCATGTCCAACACTGACGTCGATCTTTATCCCGAGCTTCCCATCACCGTCTCTCCGACCTCGGAGATCGTGGAGATACTGGTACCTGGCTTAGCTGGGCCGGTCGGACGGCAAGGGCCTCAAGGCCCACCGGGCATCCAGCCGGGACCACAGGGGCTACAAGGGCCTCAGGGATTACAGGGACACACCGGGCCTCCTGGTGGATTCAATATCCAGGCAGTAATACCTGACCTCCGTTTCCTGCCATGTACCCCTGACGTGACGCAGATGGGCAAGGTCTGGCTCGTCGGGCCGGTCAACGGCAGCTATGAAGTCTGGTGGTATGACTCAAGACTGATCAAGGGCGATCCTGTCGGCTGGACAAAGCTTGAACAGATATCCGGGCCGGAGGGACCACAAGGGCCTTTTGGTATGCAGGGATATCAGGGAGAGCCGGGACCGAGAACGACGATCAAGGGCACCGTGCCATTCGTGATGGATCTGTCCTCCATCGAGGATCCACAGCCGGGGGATGGCTGGATTATTGGTGAAACCGGCGAACTGTGGGTCTATAGCTAAGGAAGGCAGGGCAGGCAATGTCCGGTGATTGGTCGAATGTCGGTGTAATCCGAGGGCCTCAGGGCCTACAAGGGGATCCCGGTAATACAGGAGCCGATGGGGCCACAGGGAATCAAGGATCTCAAGGCCATCAGGGCGGGCCAGGAACCGCTGGGGTTGATGGAGGCATCGGCCAGCAGGGACACCAGGGCCACCAGGGAAATGTCGGAACACAGGGTAACCAGGGCGGTCCTGGGACCGCCGGAACTGCGGGCGGAACCGGAGCGCAAGGAAATCAAGGGCATCAGGGAAATCAGGGGAACCAGGGTGGGGCTGGCAACGCTGGGGAACTGGGTCAGCAAGGACACCAAGGGCACCAGGGTGGTCCCGGCGCACAGGGCGATTCTGGGGCCGGTATTCGCATTGTCGGCACTCTCCCGGGCCAGGGACCGCCGCCTTCAGGCGGGCAACCAGGAGATGCGTGGCTCGACATCGACGGCAATTTGTGGGTCTGGGCGTAAATGAGTAACTGGAACAACGCCGGGAACCTGCGGGGGCCACAGGGCGACTCTGGGGCCGTAGAGGTCTATGAAGGGACGCAGCAGCCAGATACCTTGAATCTCGGTTCTCTGTGGATAACCGAGGAGCAAATACCTCAGGGCACTACCGGACCTCAGGGCCACCAGGGAGCGCAGGGGGCCTCCGGTGAGGGAACCTCTGGAATAATCGGTGACATAGGGAATGCCCTGATAGTCGGCCCAAACCTGCTGGATGCAGAAAGTTCTTCTTTTGAAGGCGGCACTTCAGGAGCTTGGGGCGTCACAGGATCAGCGAACACCACGATTGAAGTGGTGACAGGTAATGCGACAGTCGGTGACCGAGCTTTAGCCATAACAGACGCCCTACCCTATGACGTACATAACTTCGCAATTGAGCTAGGGTACACATCATCTCCCATTGCAGTAGAGCCTGGGGAAATTTATGTTTTCTTGGCTGATATCTTCATCCCAACCATACCGACGACAATCGATGCAGGTGTTCGGGTGGAGTGGCAATGGAGTGCAGCCAATGAGGATCACTTCTCCTCCGCAGGCATCAAATTCACACTCCTCAGGAAAAGAGCGGGGTGGCATTCGGTTGCCTTGAGATCCGCCAGCAGATGGAGTAACGACCTCGATGACTGGGAACCAAGGGCACCAGAAAATGCTGCTTTCGTACGGGTTCTCTTCGATGGCTGGACAAACGACAAAACAGTCCTGCTGGACAACGTCAGGATTCACCGACTGCTCGTCGGTGAGGGGGCAGGATCAGGAGAGGGTGGAGCACAGGGGAGCCAGGGTGCTCAGGGGCATCAGGGGGGGCCAGGATCCCAGGGGGGACCAGGTACCTCGACTACCGGAGAGCAGGGCGCACAGGGCCACCAGGGGTCACCTGGGGGCACTGGAGAGGCTGGAGGACCAGGGGCGCAAGGCCACCAGGGGTACCAAGGCTCCGCTGGAGAACTGACCCTGGTCACCCAGAGCGGGGCTTCTTACACAGAATCGACCGCTCCCACGATCCAGGCTGGAGAATTCCACGATTTCACCTCGACGGCCCTGACGGCACTGGCATTCCAAATGCCAGCGACAGTCGACCCCAGCTATAGGTCGGCACTCACCTTTCGCACCCAGGTTGACACCGACAGGATCAAGTTCTGGCAGGCACCAGGTCTATGGCTTGAGGGACGGGATTGCACCGATGAGGGCGTTTTCCTACCCAAGGCCAAGGCCCACTATCGGATCGACTTCGGCTACATCCGGCCTCGGAACGCCACCTCGTCAGGTGACTGGAAAGTCAGAGGAGTTGTATCAGGCCCTCGATTTGCGGGCGATTTCTCGCTCCCGCAGAATGGCTCATCGCAGATCAGTTCGGTTATTTCCCTCGCTGATGCCTGGTTCAACACCACCCAGTCATACAGACCCAGCGTGTACGGCTACGACGGGGCACTCAACGAGGATTGGTCAGGAGCGTCACAGATTGACTGCTCCACCTTCGTGAGCCTGGTCATGCGGGGAATCACCATCGAGAACTCCAAGTATGCCAGTACGGGCAACTCCAACAACGGCCCGAACACCTGGGCGAACTCCATGCCACGCAATGCCTCCGAGCAGGCCAGGTGGTGCGTCACCAACGGGTGGAATTTTGAGGCAGGTCAGAACTGGGAGAATGTGCGGGGAGGCGACATCATCTTCCAGGCACAGGGCGCTGCAAGTGCCCACGGGACATGGGGCACACGCTACGGCTGGATCAGCCATGTCCAGATTGCCGACAGTGATCTGGAATTCACCTCAGCAGTACCGTGGGAGGCAGGCAGCATCTCGATCTCAACGGGCCGGAACCTCTCGGCAAGTCACCAGAACGTGACGAACCGAGCACGTATGACACAGGGATTGCCACTCCCTGTTCACCCCATTTTCGACGGCCTGCTCTTGGCATTGCCTGAGCCGTACTGCTTCATCAGCACGCACTTCTACTCTTGGCCCGATGTGAACACCTGGATCTGTTCCAACGGTGCCAAGGGGTTGGGCTTCGGCTACATGGGTCGGCGGGGGCGAGCCTGGTGCCCAGTGCCTCGGGGTGCTGCTTATTTCCGGTGTGCGGTGGGGAAGCGGGACGATGTCGGGAACTACCTCGACATCGAGCCGTCCGAATTCTCCAGCATCCGCTTATCCTATGGTCGGCCTGCCATCTATGAGGTGACAACAGGGACGACAACCTACCCTGGGGCGAAGCCACCTTTCTTCCATCGTGGGATGAGTCGTCGTAATCTCCAGGGCGTGCGCCTCCTTGCCCGTCCACCACTCGGAGGTGCCTGATGAGCATAAGCGGTGATCCCGGCGACCCCATTTCCGGTGATGGTGATGATGGTGTTGATGCTCCGGTCCAGCCATGGCAGGCGACAATTCGTGGACAGACAGGCCCACCAGGAGCACAGCCAGTATTCGCTGAGCTAGCACCACCAAACCCACGCAGCGGAGAGCTATGGGTAGAGCCACGCCGATCAGCCTCCTCTGCCTACCACTCTCGCATTGCTAGCAGGAGTGGACTATTCCGCTACTGGCGGATGGACGATCCACCGAATTTCACCGACTCCAGCCCAGCCAATTCCACCCTCCTCGGTACCGGTAATATCTCCTCCTCTATCGGATTGTTGCCATGGGATGAAGACACCGCCGCCGCCTGGGGAAACACCTCCAGAGCCGAGGGAGACATCACCGGCCTCGGCAATCAGTGGTCGGTGAGCGTACTCTTCCGCACGGGTACGGAGAACAGGATCATGTGGTGCTTCGGTACCCCTGAAGATCTAGTTCCTCTTCCCTGGCAATGCCTAACCAATACCAGCGGCGACTTGCAATTTCGTCCAGGCCCATCTGGAACCGGCGGCACAACCCGTCAATCCCCTGGCACCCGTCCACCCGGCTTTGCAGACAACGTGACCCATCATGGTGTCGTCACCTGTGATGGCACTTCAGCAATCGCCTACTGCGACGGGGTTGCCGCCACGCCGGTCACCACCTCCACTCAACCACAATTGGCAACAGCAATATCCTCGCTCACCACCAAATTCACCTTGGGGCGTGGAGGTACCTCCTTTGCTGGGGTTCTGGATGAAGTGGCGATATTCAATCGGGCGCTGACACCACAGGAAATACTGGGCGACTACGAAGCAATCAACGATCAGAGCAGTAGTGGTGGGGATGTCGGCTACGCCCTATCGATGTGGAACGGAGAGGGCTGGAAGGATCTCGCTGGAGGAGGCGCAGGGAGTCAGGGGCCACAGGGATCCCCAGGGCTTGTCGAAGTTCATGAGCAGGCCCAACAACCGGACACACAAAATGCCGGTGCCCTCTGGATTACCGAGGAGCAATTACAACCCAGCCCAGGTGGCGCTAGCGTTGCTGGTTTGCCGGGGGCAACACCGTTGGTCGACGGTCGGTGGTATGTCCCTGAGAACATCGGTGCCGGTCCTCACGTTGCAGTCACTCTCCCCTCTGGATGGTTTCGGTTCGCCTTTCTCACCGCCGGTAGAACCTGCACGATCACAGGTATGACAATCGGGTTGGAGGAGGCGGTCGACTCAGGGGTCACTGGCCACCTCGCTATCTACGTCCTCGACCGTCAGACGGGAATCATCAGCCACCGGGCGACCGCCGCTTCCACCGTTCCATCGGGCACTCCCGCCGGTCTTTACCAGATGGGGATCAACTGCCCAGTCGAGGTTGGCGAAGTGCTGGTCCCCGTCATCGGAGCGGTGGGCGGGACGATGCGGGTCGTTGCCGATAACTTTAACTGGGACGGCATCAGGGACTACAACCTACTCGGTGCTGTACCGACCCGTCAGTTCTTATTCGGGCTGAACGGCATGTTCGGTATGAATCCGAATGGTACCCGTGATCATGGTCGATGGGTCACTCCCGCTATTCAATTCAACGGCACCTGGGGCGCATCCTACAACCTGCTTACAACCCAAGAGGACTGGCTGGAGGGCGACCGTCCCCGCATCGCCATTGCCACTGGGGTCACTGTCCCATGACCGCCGTCCACGTCCTACTGGTCCTGCTCGGATTTCTGCTAGGGCTTAACGTGGATCTCTGGTTGTCATTCCGACGCCTAGGCCGAGAGTTGAAACGGTTGCAGCGACTCCAATACGAATCGGATATTCTGCGGAAAATGGAGAGAGACTTTGAGTGACCAACGAGCGGTACGCATCCGCACCTCCACGGGCTGGCGGGATCTCGCTTACCAGGGGCCTCAGGGTGCTCAGGGCGCTCCAGGTGGAGGCAGCGCAGAACAGATCTGGGTTGGTACAAATCCGCCAAACCCCCGTGATAATTTCCTACTATGGCTAGAGCCACCACCCCCGCCGTCGCCAGTCATCCCCACCATCACCGTCGCCGGATCATCTTCCAATGCCGGTGCTGCTCTATCTCCGACAACGCTCCCCTCCGCTCAGGCAGGCGACTTGGTGATCCTCGTCGCCCGTCGAGCAGGTAATAACACACCACCAACCAAGCCGAATACAACTGGGGGCGGTTCTCCCAACCTCACCTGGGAGCAGGGACCCAACGGAGGTGCCGACAGCCTGAGTATCCAGAGTGGCCATGTCGTCGCCAACGGTTCCAATCTCACCTCGGGAACCTGGACGAACGCCAACCACACGGCAGCCATCACGCTCAGAGCAGCAGATGCAACCTTGGCTCTCGGGGCGACTTCACAGGGTAACGGAAATGCTGCCGATGTCACCTATCCGGCACTCAGCCTGCAAAAGACAGACGGCAGTTCAATGGGTGTACGGGTAGCCATCAGGACAACAGCGGCCACTGCAATGGCAGACCCGCCGCCGGGATGGAACAATCGCCTAGTACAACCGGCTGGTGCCGGTGCTCTGCTGACAGTGCATTACAGGGCAGGATTGACCACTGATCTGACAGCAGACACCGTGGCCATCAGCGGCTCTTCTGCCTGGCGAGCATTGTCCTTCGAGGTCATTGCCACATCGACAGCACCTCCACCACCTCCTTTGACTGAGGGGGGGATTTTCCACTTCTGGAATGGTGCTGCATGGGAGCAGGTGATAGCCGGTGGAGGGGGCGGTGCGAATATGAGTGTAGGCCCTGCCCAGCCCAACAATCCAGGTATTGGAGATCTCTGGTTTGAGACAACAGCATGACCATCACGATTGCCAGTAGTGCTTCGGCAGCAGCCACCAATGTCGCTATGCCAGCCCATCAGGCTGGCGATCTGATCCTGGTCACGGCTCGGCGGGCGAACAATACGGCAAACAGCCTCCCCACTATTTCCGGGCTGACCTTTACGAGCCTCCAGACCGGCGCAGCAAACACCCTCGCCTTGGTCACTGCGTGGACAAAAGCGACGGCCTCGAATCATGGGACCGTCACCTCAGCAAACGCCAGCCACATCTGCGTTCTTGTCCTGCGCTCCAGTCACGGCGGAACCCTAGCTGTTCCTACCGGTGGATCCTCAAGCGGAAATGCCAACAACCAGACCAACACCATTTATCCAGCGCTGACTCTCTCCACCACAGGTGGGACATCAATGGGCGTCAGGGTGGTGACCAGAGGGGCGGCACACGCCAACACCGCTGGCTCTCCTCCCTCAGGGTGGACGAACAGCATTGCCCAGCCTGCTGGGGCCTCGGCACTCATGGCGGTCCACACCAGGGCAGGACTGGCAGCAAACCCCGCAGCAGACACGGTGACCGGATTCTCCTCTTCGCCCTATCGGGCGCACACCATCGAGATCACCGAGGAGCAGCCGCCCCCAGTAGACCCACCGGAATACGATGAGCTAATCGATGACTTCAATCGGGCCAACGGGCCAGTACAAGACGGTGCAGGAGCGGACATCTGGACCGGTCACAGTGCTTGGGGTAGTTGGGCGTCTGATTTCCAGGTCATTGGCAATACCCTCGGCAGCCCCACCGGCCAGAACTGGGAGAGCACAACTTCCAAGAAGAAAATCCAAGGAGAGAACTGCGACCTGATCGTCAAATGCGTTGTACCGCCGGATCAGGCAGCAGACGATGTAGTCACCTGGTACATGCTGGCGAACAACGTCGAAACCAGCAACATGAAAACCTGGGGCTGGCAGATTTATGAAGGCGAACTCCTCCTGTACCTCATCGAGGGGACCGACTACACGCAGTGGACCTATATCGGTGGCATCGCACACCGCATTACTGCCAATGAGGAGTTGTGGTTCTCCAAGCGTGGGAACGTGTTCACTGCTTATGCCAAGCCAGCCAGTGGGCAGTGGACACAACTCTTCACCGCCACATCGAATCTGTACCTCCCGGCTGACGGGTATTTCGGTCTTCAGGTAACCGACGCCACCCAGCGGTGGGACGATCTTCGGGGCGGGCCTCTTGCTATTACCGGACCTGAACCGGATCATGAAGACCTGATCGATAATTTCAACCGGACTGACGGTAACCTCGACGCCGGGGACGGTGCGCCCATTTGGGTCAGCGGCTGGATCAACTCTGGCTATCCCGGCAGTCTGCGGGTTATCAGCAACACGCTTGGACAAACTGCCAGCGGTTGGAACCAGGGCTTCGTGCGCCCCACCTTCAAGGAATTGCAAGGGCCTGACTGCGATGTATTGATCGACTGCGTGACCAGTCCTGGCGGTGCCCAGTTCTCCTTCTGGATAATGTTGCAGAACCCTGGTTCGGAACAGACCGGCCTCCGTCTCGCTCAGTATGGGACAGAATGGTATCTGAGCCGTGAGGTTGCCGGTGTGGGAACCAACCTGGCCGGTGAAATCGCACCGGGAATTGCTAGCGGTGATTCGCTCTGGTTTGCCAAGCGGGGCAATGTCCTCGCCGTGGGCCGTCGTCCGAGCGGTGGCCATTGGACGGAGGTCATCAGCACTGCCAATATCGGTTCACCAGCTACCTCTTGGACAACGGGTGCTATTGGCATTGAACTGTCCGAGAACACGTCACGCTGGGACAACCTCCGTGGTGGGCCATTCGTAGAAGCTTTGCCTCCTGGTCCGGTCAAGGCGTGGGATGGCACGAAGTGGGCATCAGGAAATCTGCGGCGATGGGGTGGAGACATCAGCGGTATACGTGAATATGGCACACCAGCAGCAGATCGCAATTACGCCCTCTTCGGTAATGGTGGGTCATCCAACCTCATGTGGAAGGGCATTGAGTGGAACGTCAAGCGCAATGCTGGCGGGGAAAGGGTCGGACCCGGCAACAACTTCTGGTCTAACAACATGGTGTTTATTGACGGCCAGGACCGGCTCCATCTGAAAATCGCCTACAACGCCTCCCGTAATGGCTGGGAGTGCGCCGAGATTATCAGCAAAAACAACTTCGGCTACGGCAGGTACGAGTGGACACTGGACACGCCGGTTGATCCAGTGCCCCTCAATGTGGTGGTGGGACTGTTCACCTGGGATTCTCGCTCCAGTGACTCCTGGGATTATTGCAACCGAGAGATCGACATTGAGTTCGCCAGGTGGAGCTACCCACAGCCCACCAACGGCCACTGGTCTTCCTGGCCGAGCATCGTGCCCGATCCCGCCTATACAGAGTGGCGGGACTACTTCTGGTCAGGACCCAGCATCAATGGGGCCGATCTCCGGTACACCGAGGCCGACACGCCACTGCCCACCAAGCACTGGTTCGATTGGCGCTCAGGACCACCACGCTCGGTTACCTGGACCTCTCCGACCGGCAGCCCGTCCACCTGGAAGGCAAACCCGCAGTTGCCCCGCAGCTATTCTGGGGCCACCTGGAACGGATTCCCTGACGGGCAGGCGATTGCCAATGTCGGTGATGACGGTCCCAGCGTTGACATGAACCTGTGGATCTCAGGGACGGGCGGGCAAGGACCAGGGGGGACCGGCCCGATAGGCGGCGAGGTCGATTTCATCATCAGAGACTTCAGGTTCATCTCTGAGGCCACCATGGAACAGGCTGGTGGATGGGTACCAGCCAAGGTATGGGACGGTAGCAAGTGGATCTAGAAGAGGTACAGCACAATTCCCAACCACCAAGCCTCCTGGTGGTGGACGAATTCTACAAGGATCCAGACGCCATACGAGAATTCGCCCTCGCCCAGGAGTACGGTTCAGACCTCGACTACTTCAAGGGCTTGCGCTCAAAGGAGCGATTCCTCTTCCCCTGGCAACGTGAGGAATTCTCTCGGCTGCTCGGCACACCCATCACGGCCTGGCTGGAACACGGGATGAACGGTGTCTTCCAGCAGACCTCACAAGAGGACAACCTCGTCTGGCACCACGATGGTCAGGATTATGCCGGGGCGGTGTACCTGAACCCTGACGGCGGGCCAGAAGATGGGACGAGTTTCTGGCAACACATTGCTGACGGCGTTCGTCGTAAGCCCACACATCCATATGAGGTCAGGCGGCTGGAGAAATACGGGCCTGAGGCAATCAAGGACGCTGAGGCGTCAGTATATGACCCGTACAACCTGGAGCACCCTGACAGTTGGCAGCTAGTCGACCAGGTCGCCGGGATCTATAACCGGCTCGTCCTCTGGGACGCCAGCCTCATTCACTCAGCGACAAGCTATGTGAATGGGCCTCGGCTGGTTCACCTATTCTTCTTCGACGTCTAGGAGTCCTCGCCCCATAGCCGCAATGGCCAGACGTTGTCGGCGTACCCGACACCACCAACCATGGCAGGGTCAGCACCGGACTCCATCAGGGCCTGCATTGAATCCCTGAGTCTGGGCCAATCGAAGCGTATATTTCCATGGGTGGTAGCGGCGATACACATCTCGCTACCACCATCCATCTCCACCATTCGGGGGCCTTTTTCAACCTTGCCCCTGACCCAGAAAAATGACTCTGAATCCATTTGGCTCACAGGCTGACTCCCGGCGGGAAGGGCATGGCGAACCAGCCCAGTGTGTCACTCATCCATGGCCTAGCAGCAGAGGCTCCAGGTCCAGCACCCGGGTACCAGTCACTGGTCTTGGGATCCCACCATCCATCAGGAGTCGGGGGTTCGGGCGACCAGGAGGGTATCCTGCCAAACCACACCGTGCCACCAGGCGCAGTCACGTTGAACTGCAGAGCGGCATTTCCGTTGACGGTCAGGGAACTCGGGGCATCATCGACAGTCTGGCGGCGGTAGACCATTTGCCCTGTCTGCGGGCCAGCCTTCGTAATAGGGTCAGCAACAGCACAGAGGCCATCGAATCCGATCCGTAGCCTGCCATCATCAGGGTTAAGACGGTCGAAACTCGTGAGGGTATTACCGAGAAGATTGGAAGCCACCGGCTCAAGATTCACCTTGAGGTCACGGGCATAGTCAAACTCAGGCGTGTTGAGACCCACCAGGTTTGGGGTTGTGGGCCAGAGGGCAGCCAGCGTGACGTAATGTACCTCATGAGCGGCGGCATTTATTATCCGAATACGGGGATAGAGCCAGTAGTACTGGGCAGGGCCGTCCAGGTCAGGATATACATCGATGGGCGTGGTCAGAGTGAACAGCGACCAGTGACCGGCCACCGAGGTGAAGTTCTGCTCCGCAATGAGGATCGGCTCGTCAGACCCTTCGTCGGCCCAGATTGAGAGGTTGACCTGACGGGCTGTGGGCGACCAGACACCTACACGAAAGGTGGCATTTCCAGGGCCGTATGTCTCCGACACGAAGTCGGTGATAGGGATGCCTGCAGTGCAGGTGTCCAGCGTACCCGGGCCATCGGCAGACAGGCTCATACCGCTATTGAGATATTCCGGTGACCACACAGGGAATCCATCAGGGTACATGTCACCCAGAGGGCTGGAGGTCCCAGCCATAGGCAGATCAGGGATCCAGGTCAACTTGAATCCAGTGACCTCGACATTCACACCACCAGAGCCGAAGTAATACCCGAAGGTCTGATTACAGAACCAGTCCGGGTCGAACCAGGTGCGCTCCTTTTCCTCCTCGAAGCTCGCCCCCCTCGGGGGCCAGGACTGCCAGGTACCTATCCCGTCTGTAAAGGCCGAATCATCGAGGCATAGCAGACAGTTATAGCCATGGTGAACCAACCTGGAGAAGGGGTAGCTCGTCATGATCGAACACCAATCAGTAATACCCCGAGGAGTGCCCTTCAGCTTGAAAAGATGCACGGCGTTCTGTACCAAGGTGCGCTCCTGCTGCATCCCGATCTCCGGCTCATGCACCAGGGCATACTGCTGAGCCATCAGAGGCAGGAGCGCACCCGAGCAGTGCATGGCGTCATTGACGCTCATGAGCGATTCAAGCTCGGTGCGGATGAAGTCGAACTGGAATCCGATCAGACCCAGGAATCGCCTGAGGGGCGGATCCGGGTTAGGAGAATTCGGCCAGGGCACCAGGATCGATTGACCCAATGTCAGAGGAGTCGAGATCACCTCACCGTTGATGTACGCCAGGCTCTCTGGCGTGGTGCCGTAGTGGGAGGCGAGTGTCTGCCACGAATCACCACTCTCCACCTCGTAGGGCCTGAAGTCATTCTGCCGGGGCAGGGCCAGAGGGTTGTAGTGATCCACCAGGACCCAGTCACGGTCCCGGTAGGCCTCGGGGAGGAGCATGTACAGCCGCCAGCCATAGTTCCAGTTGAGGGGCACCAGGCCGATCACATCGGAGCAGCGGATCCAGATCTGGTCCTGGTTGGACCAACCCCACATCGTGTAATAGAAAAACCCACCACCAAGACCCACATCAATAAAGTTCGGTAGCCGATCCACGGTGTCGGTGAAGAGCACATAACCATCCGAGCCTGCGTCGGCATTCGTGGTAGTGCCGGGATCAGCGCCGGGATTCTGGGAGAGGTTCAGGCCGGTACGCACCAGGCGCAGAGTCACGCAGTCAGGGGATACGGGCTTCACCCAGGACAGGTACAGGCTGGAATAGCTGAGAGGCATGGTGGCGAAGGGCTGAACAGAGAAGTCAGGCCGCTCAAGGGCGGGATCCCGCCCGAAGCGACCTACTCCGTAAAATCCAGGCCATATACGCCCATCGTGTCCTCCTCCCTATATCCCCAGTGCCAGCCAACAGAGGCTGACCAGAGCCTGCTTGTCCACCCTGACATCCTCAATGAAGGTGACGACTGCACTGCTATTGGTCAGGGAGGTGAGCAGAAGCTGATCCTCCATGTATTGATAAGCGTAGCGAACGTCAGGCACGTAGCTGATCTCGACACGGCGGTTCAGCGCTCGACCGGCGGGATTATCTGCGCCGTTGGGCAGAGTGTTGGGGGCCACAGGATCGCTATAACTGCGCCCTTCACTCGAATACCGAAGCTGGGAATTGCCAACATGGGCAGAAAAGTACGACATCACACTGGCAGCCCGTCGCTGCGAGAGGCCGAGGTTGTAGGCATACGTGCCTATCGAGTCGGTGTGACCGACAACATGCACACTCCCAGAGGGCGAACTCCTCAGCGTGAGGGCAATGCTGTTCAGTTCGGCCACAGCACCGGACGAGAGGGCCGAACTGTCGAAGGCAAAGAGCACATCACCGGAAAGCGTGAAGCTCAGGTTGACAGCCGTGGTACCCGCATGGGGCATCTTCATAAAGAGAAAACTGAGGATCCCGTTGAATTTAGCCGCCGCAATACTGAAGGCCAGGTTACCGTTGGCATCCGTATAGCCCTGTGCTACCCCACCAGCCATCTTCCATCGGCGGGAATCCGGCCCACGGCAGGGGTTGTTCGAGGAGGCATTGATCAGACCCTGAATGATGGCCTGCACCTGACTTGAGGTCAGCCCAGCAAGCGGCCCACCCGGCTGGACCTGCCCGAGTGTCAACAGATGATTACCGGCGGTGCCGTTCTTGCCCAGCACAGCAGCCGAGAAATGCCTCGTGCCATCGACCCGCATGTAGATCGGGTGATCATCGGCATTGAGTCCTGTCGACTGGGCGTGGACATGGTTGTGCGAGGGCGGGGGAGCCGGAGGTATTTCGTTCCGAGTATCGACTCGACCAGCAGCCTTATTGTTGTACAGCCACCTGATTGAACCACCGATATCGACCGTCCCGGGCACAGTCCAAGGCCGTATACCGATAACCGTCTCCAGGCTGACTATCTCAGTCTGCACATCACGAGTGACGGCGGCGGCGTCAAGGGTGACGTCGGTGGTGGTGGTCCCGCCGCCTTGGGTATTGGCGGTGACCAGGAACCGATCCGGTCCACCGGGCTGATCAAGGTAGGTGACAAAATTACGTATGGCCTGCGGATAACGCCGACTAGCAACTACCGGTGGGATCTCACCTCGGTCAGTTACCGGCATATCCGGTACGTCGGACATCTAATTCCCCATAGCCATGTACATGATTGTCACCCACATACCGGGTTGCCAACTGTAGTCATGGGAGAATTGGACAACGGCTCCCGTACCTGATGCGCCAAGAAGGGTGACCTGGGACTCGATCCAGTCATATGGTGGGCATGGATAATGGCCACCTGCCTGGGGCGTTGCAGGCATTTTCGTGACAGAGACGGACTGCACACAATGCGAATAATGGGGGTTGAAGGGGATCGTTATCCGGCCACTGGCGTCTGTACAGGCTGAGTAGACCCCGCCCTGGATCGTCCAACTGGGGTTGGGGGCGACCCCTATCAAGGGCTGAGTGCCCCAGGCCCCAACCATCAGGCCACCCTCGGCACTGTTGATCATGCTGGTGGCAATGGAGCGCACCGTGGCCTCGTTGACATAGCCGAAGCCCTGCACCTGGGCCAGGGTCACCAGGTTGGCTGCATTACCACCCGCCACGCCCACCACGGGCGCACTGAAGCCTGGGTACCCGCTCGCCATGATGTACTGAGGATGGTCATTCCCTATGTTGTCGTCCAACAGGTTGGAGTGAATGTGGGTGTGGTTGGCGGGAGCCTTGTTGGCGTATAGATCCTGAATGGCACCACTGAAGGTCGTATAGGGTGTGCCGATGAAAGGATTGACGCCCAGGATTGACTCAAGGGCGACGATCTCATCATGACATTCGTTGATACTGATCGCCCAGATGATATCAGTGTAATTCTGGAACGTCTGGAAAACCTTGATCGAGGATGGAAAAGCGGGGATTTACAACACCCCCCCGTTGGCGTTGACGTTGATCTGGTAGGCCCTGGGGATCTCGTACGCCTCACACTCGATGTCAGCAGGAGCCGCTGACTGATCCGCCTCATTGCGGGCCATGAGGTTGACATTGACGTAGTCAACACCCTCGACATTCATGAGGGCATGATAGACGCTCGATAGTGTGATTCGAGATCCAAAATCCACCACCGAGAAGAGAAAGAGATTACGAAGGGCCGCTTCTGCCAGTGACCGGACAGACGACTGATGATACTGGGGCAAGACCTGGACAGTAGCCGTGACATTACAGGGAACATAGCCGGTCAGGCGCACGCCTTTATTATCGTACTGCGGAGGCAGAATGACAACGGACGTACTCACCATTTTCTTGTCGTCAAGGTAGCCCGTGTAGCCGGAATTCGTCAGCGAGGGCAGGAGAGCATTGACACGCCTCGTCAGGGTAGCTATTCCAGTGGTGTCCTCAGGGCCAGTGGCAAGAAAATCACCCGCTGGATGAATGAAAATGTTCACCTGGTTGTAGGCAGTCGACATGGCTGCGGCCTTGGCGATCTGCGGGACGTTGAGCGTGAGAGCGGCGTAGTCGTCCAGGGTCACGGCCCTGTTGATGGCAGACATCGACAGGGGAGCGTGGATGCGGATGTGGTCGATGGTCTCCTGGTCGGCTCCACCTGTGGCAGCATCCGGGTTGTCGACAGCAACCACACCGGTAATGCCGGACATCATCTGGGTGATGGAATGGGCGGCGACATTGCCAATAGACCCACCACCGACCATATAGTTGGCAGAAATCAGCACACCCTGGGGTGGAATGCGTCCTGAGATCCCATCCCCGAATCGAATGGTGACGACACCGTTGGCGTCCACGTCATAGGTATATGCGCCCTCTGAGGAGAAGGCATCGATCATCCGCTGGTGATAGATCCACTCGGTGGGAGTCGCACCCTCGTTGATAAAGACCTGGATCGAGCCGTCTACCACCGGGGTATTGAAGAGGGTATATTGCTGGTTGGGCGTACCATCAGAGATCCCGATACCCTCACCGATCTGGCTCTCCCCCTGGAGAGCATTGACCTGACCCACGTAGGTGCCCGGGACTGCAGGTATAAAGGTGACGATTATCGACTGACCAGCAGGGGGGATGGCGGCGTTGATCCCATTTCCGAACTGGATTGTATTACCGTTGATCACAGTGTAGAGCTTGTCCGTCCCGATCCCATGGAATTCATTACCAGCCGAGATCGGCCAGTTCTCACCGCCAACCGAAACCGATTGATGCTCGGAACCACCGGTAAAATTGTAAGAGGGGTAAGGCAGTGAAGGATCGTCCATCAGAATGGTCTGATTCGGCAGACCATTACTGGTAATGACTTTTGTGGTGGAGATACCGTCCCCATAAACCCAGAGATCTTCCACCGTCTCGAAGATCGTGGCCTTGATACCCGTGAGCATGGTGGAGACCTGGGACCCTTGTGGAATAAGGACAGGACCCGAGGGCGAGGAGATCGTGAAACTGAGCACAACGCTCGCCGCCACATTGCCATGAGGCGTGTAGTCCAGCATGTTGGCGATATTCAGCACCGACTGCCGCTGCTGGGCTGTACCGATATACGCCTCATTGGCGATACGGTCTGAGTAGAAATTCAGGATGTCGCCCACGTAGGCAAACAATTCCAGCATCACGATGCCAAAATCCCCTGGAGACCGGTCGGTCCACTCCGGCAAATAGCTCGGGATCAGGTTGAGCATGTCGTTCACCAGCGAGGCATAATCACGGCTGGTGTAATCGACAGGGGGGACGATGATCGAGGACGGGATAATATCCGAGACCGTCCCGAGGGAAACTGGCGAGGTACTCATACCCTGACCTCAATAGCCGTGCCATCGATGGTGATGGCCACCGTCCGCAGGGACGGGTTCGACCCCACCCAGAAGGCGATCTGCAATTCCATGACTCCAGAGTAATCAGCAGTGAAGACAAATTTGCACTCGCTGATCTGGACGTTCGGCTCATAGGTGGCCAGTTGCTGACGAATAGCCGTGTTCAACTGCGTCTCGATGACCGAGTCATCGTTCTCGAACAACTGCCGCTGGAGGCCTGCCCCGTAGGTGGGCCGCATCACCCGCTCACCAGGATTCGTCAGCAGGATTGCCAGGATATGACTACGTGCCCACCGGGCCGGATCAAATTCATGTGCGACAGACCCGGCAGCGTCGATGTGAAAAGGCTGCCCCATCTCCCGCTGGAGGGGTAGCTGGCGAAAATTGGCGGGCTGGACGAAGGTCATTACCGCACCTTGATCATCCAGGTAATGACCATGTAGGGCGGCATGTTTTCGTGGGAATTACTGCTTCCGGCATTGGCCGTAGCGTGAACGTGGTTGGCACTCTCTATCTGAGAGGTCTGGGTTCCTGATGAGTCAATCGTGACCGGCTCACCACTTGGCGAGTAAGCGATATGGATTGTGGATGCAGACCAACTGATGATGGTCGCCCCGTTTGTCCCACTCGTCGGTACTGTATTCCGGTGTACGTGGTTCGCACTAATATTACCGGTATTGCCATGGTTATGGGTGGGCATCTGAGCCGTAGTAAGCGTTACGGTCGCAGACCCACCCCATGTCCCCATGGCATAATTGGCGCTCGCACCAAAGGGAACCCGTGCGGTGAGTTCAGGGATTCGGAAATTAGTAGCTGAGGTCGAGCCGTATACCACGCCGATTTTAGCGAAAAGTTCCGGGTACTGGGCACGGTCAAGGTAACGCCCATCAGAGACGATCCAACCAGGGAGAGGAGTCGAGTAAGCGAACCCCCGTATTTCTCCGATCATCCCTTCTGAATGACTGCCACCCACTCCACCCCCACCGGTTGCCCACTCTCGAAAATCGACCAGGGCGCTGTTCACCACCATAGCGATAGGGACCTCGAAGATACCCGTGAGATTCTGCGTATAGGTGGTGGCATTAGCAAGCCAGGCAAAGGAGATCGACCTCGCCGTGGGATCCATGCGTGCAACAGCAATCCCAGCAGCAGAAACAGCAAAGGTCTTCGGGCCAGCATTTTCCCCGTACATCCCATCACACATGACCCCACCTGAAGCGATGGTGAGGTTGGTACCGGCCAATGTAGGAGTCATCTGGTTGAGATAGCCGGGGATCACCCCTGAACCACAGAAGTTCCGGGCCATCTGCCGCCAGCGAGGGGCAGTCGCCGTAGCACCGGGACCCTGATCGAAGGGGATATAGGTATCGAGCATGGTCATGTGTCAGCTACCCCTGTGCTCCTGCGCTGATCAGCGTTGCTGTTACGGTCATTTGAGAAATCGACACGGCGGCTCCCGACCCTGCTACTACTCGCCAGCCTAAGATTTTCCGCCCAGACGTAACGGGCATCCTGCCACTGATGGAAACAGGTACTGCTCCGGCAGCTACCGCTGGGGCAATCGTAGAGGTGGCATGGTTCTCACCACCAGCAGGAGTCTCATAGTAGATCGAGCAAGTAGCCGTCTGCTGGGAGGTGAAAGTGAGCAGAGCCGATCCCTGCACCAAGGCCCAGCCAGCATGAGGAATACGTGCGCTCAGCACCGGGACATCCACTGTGGCCCCACCATTCACCGTCTGCGCCCCTACCACCTGATCCGACCAGCAGACCGGCCCACTGGGCGTGAGGAGCGTTCGCAGATCAATCAGGTTGCCACCATCCACCAACCACAGCGGCATTTCCCAGACATTGCTGTCCTGCTGGTAACCACCGGCACCGTAATCAACGATACCGGGTCGGTAAGTCACCTGGATATACTCGTTGTCAGTCGGCAGATTGGCCTGGGCTACGAGTGTGCCACTGGCCCCTATGGGCGAAAAGCTCTTGGCCGCAGCAAGTTCACCGTAGTAGCCCTTGATCAAAAGCGCTCCCGGCTGAACCGTGAGAGTACCACCCGAGATCCCGGCGGTCAGCCCACTGATGACCCCATCCGCCTGCCACAGTGCAGCCATTTTCCGCCAGCGGGTGGCATTCGCTGAAGCCCCGAAGCCAGGATCGAACGGGAAATACTCATCGAGGACAAAGGCCATCTAGAACGTCTCTGGGCTGTGGAAAGGCGTCGGATTCAGCCCCGGCTGCACTCCATTCAGTGGATCCATCCGCTGCTTGATCAGGGCATCGTACTTCGGGGCTTCCCCATGGAGGTTCAGGGTGTAGCGCAAAGCGTGGCCCATGCCAGCGTGACGAAAGAAGTTCGCCTTCGAGGCCGACTCCATGGCATGACCGATACCCGGGTGATTTTTACCGAACTGACTGTTACTGAGCTTGCCCAGAAATCCCGGCTTCGCTTGAGGCTTGCCGCTCAGGGGCTGATTCTGCTGATCCGGTGCCGTTTCTGTACCGGGCGCTCCTGCCCAGGTTGTTCCATTTTCGTCGTCTGGCATTTTTCACTTCCAAGGTGGGGCCAGCTTCTTTAGCTGGGTGGTTCGACCGATACCGGGATCCGCCCCCCACATCACCTGTTGCTTAGTCGTCAGGGACGGCACAAGGTCGAGCTTCGGGGCATGGCGCTCGACAAGCCACTGGCTGCCGAAGTCAATCGGCACCGCCGCCTCTCCCCGCTCAATTCCCTCGGTGGGCTGCACCTCGGCGGGGAAGAAGTAATCGGCGGGATCTATGCGCTCCCCTTTATGCACACCCCTGACGTAGCTCCTTTGATTCTGGCGATTCTTCAGGGCGTCGAGGAGTCGATCCTGGCGTCGGGTATTTATGGTCCCGAGATAACCCGGTGGGTACTGAGCGTCAGGCGTCTGGTTGTGTGCGGCTCTTTTTGCATCCAGAGCGTCTCGGAAAAACGGCCCCATGCCCCCGCCACCGCTGACGGTGTTGGCATTCCCCGGTGCTCCGAAATTCCACGGGGGCAGATACTGAAATGGGGTGAAGGTTCCTTGGGGCATTTATCCCATCACGTTCGTGGCATCGAAGAAGCTACGGACCTCCTCGGAGCGTGGACGAGCCGGTGGCAGCAGGCCCCCGAGGTAGTGGGGATCCTGAGGGTCCTTTATGTCGCCGGAAATATCCGACATGACCATATCGTACGTAGGACCGTGCGGCTCCTTGTTGACGTGCTCGGCGTACTCATAGCCCTGGGACCCCAGGGCGAACGGAGCGACCCCAGAAGCAGCCCCAGCGGGCGGCTGCTTGGGGGCAGCAGGGGGCCTGGGCTGGGTCTGCTGGCCAGCACCGGCCACTCCCGTGGACCCACTACCTCCCCCGGGGTTCGGGTTGGCACCTGCGCTCAGATCGCTCATCCGCCGTGCTGCTCCGACATGCCGAAGGAGAAGGAGCCTTGCCTCGATGGATTATTCGGGGAGGACACCACCCGCCCAGCCCCCTGTGTGGGCACAGGAGACTGCTCAGGGAATTTCATGGAGGGTGATACGGTCAGCCGTGCTCCAGCGGATTCTGCGGGCGATAAACGACCTCTGGGACCAGTCTGCTCGGCGTCGACCCCATCCTTCACCCCACTCGCCATGGCAGCATTGTCACCCGCCAGCGGCGGGCCGGATCCCATCCCGTAGGAACCGGAGCCGGTCTCATAGACATCAGGAACACCCCGCAGATGATTACCTGCCATAGCCCTTCCTCCTGCAATAGGGACATCCTCATCGCCACTGGGCGGCTGCGACCAGGCACCACCTGCTGCCATTTCCAAATGGCTTGAGGGTGCGCCCATCCGGCGTCGGATCGCATGACCGACCATTCTGGGATCTGCCATGCCTGCAAGCCTATGCCCCGATGCGGACCAGCCTACGTCTTCCCTTCCGCATCCCCTCATAGCCCCCTGGAGGGGCCTCGGTGCGACCCTCCAGGGCCTTCACCACGTCCCGCTGGAACCCGGTCATCTCTGGTTCGGCATCCACGGCATGGGCGATCCGGGCGAGTACGTACGCCTCTGCGATATTCGTGTCGTTGAAATCCATCCCCCACCGCTTCAAAACCTCTTTGGGGATCATCTCCTTTTTCGTGTTGCCATTGCCGGAGACGAATTTCTTGAGTTGCTGCGGAGCGACCAGAACAGGGAATGCCCGCAGGTCGTAGCTGAAATGGCCGAGGATGGTGAGCTTGATAGCCGCTCCCACCTCACCGGAGGCGTGCTGGCCGTATTTCTCGGCCATAGAGTAAGCCTCTAGGGCGATTTTCTGGATCCCGTCGAGCTTCCCCAACTCCTGGGAAATATCCACCATCAGCCGCTTGAGGCGCAGCACCCCGGTGGGCATCGTGCCGGTGGGCTTCCAGGTGGTTATAAGACCTCTGGTGGGCGACCATGCGACCAGGGCACAATTTCGTGATCCAGGGTCAATACCGACATAGACGTCAGTCACCGAGGTAGGTGACCGTAGTGCTGTAGGTACCCCGCCGTTGCTTCTTTAACACCGTCCTCAAGTACATCACGCCCACTGTGATTGTCCACGAAGCCGTCGAGGTTACCAATTAAGTGACGTGAGAATGCTGTGTCAACACCATCATTGATAGAGTTCATTACCTGCCCCAACGAGAGATATTTCAGCTTCTCGCTAAAGGCATCGTGAACCCCCTGTCTGATCGCCCCAAGAATGTCCTCCATGAAGAGGCCATCAAAAGGGCTGGGCTTTTTCGTTGTCATCGTGGCTCCTCTGTTTCTTTAAAGTGTCAAGCTCGTCTTGTGGCAGAACTTGAACTTCTGACCCGAACCACAGGGGCATCGGTCATAAGGACCAACTGCCCAGTGGGCACGGGCAGCAAGGACGAATAGGTCATTACTTACAGGGCAGTCAGCATCATGCATCATCTCGCCGCCCGTAACGCCAGTGGAGTCCTGGCCCATCAGACCAGTGACAGCATCGCAAAGAGGACAGCGACCCTTAATATTCGCCGTCGCCCGTGCGCTATAGAGAAGGAGTAGCTCGTCCGATGCACCGACGGGAGGGACGAGTGGATAAACGAGGGCCTTCTTGCCGTTTTCTAAATCGACCACTACCGAGGTGACTTCATCACCTCTACCTTTTCCACTTCCAAAAATAATCGAGGGTCCTACCTCCGCCAAGCGTGAAGCCAATGCCTTGACCTGAGCGGGACTGCGGTGCCCTGGTTCAGTACTCATCATCCCTCCTCCTTTCGATCACGGGGAGGACCAGCAGCCAGAAAAAGATCCTTAATCTCTTGAGGGAATCTCTCCCGATCCCACCATGGCGTCTGAGGGCGCATTCCCCGCTTGCGGGCGACCCACAATTCCGGGGCGTAACAGGTGAAATTGTCGTCCACCTTCTGCAAGTCCTGATAAGCCTCTTGCAGATCCTTGATATCCGCACGCCCCACGTCCTCGGCGTCGGCGGTCCCCCACCAGAACATGTCGTTGCACTGAACCCAGAAAAGAATTGCACCCGGCACCGTGTTCCAATACAGCGACTCAATACACTCTGTCTCGGAGAACCAGCGCAGGATAGCGTGGACCTGCTCAAACTTGGTAGCCGGTTCACTCATAGGAGCGATTCAGGGCTTGGCATTTCCCAATACATTTGCTCCAGCCGAGCCTCAATAGCCAGTAAGGCATGAACGATAGCAGCATTGTCTAGATTTTCCCAACCTCCTCGACCACAACGAAGCGCTTCCTCACGATGCTGGATTGCTCTCTTAATGCAATCTTCCTTGGAAGATGCTGATGGAGTAGTCATGGCGCACCTCGATCTGCCCGCCGGTAACCGGGCGATTTGTTATCAGTACGGCGGGTTAATTCCCGTGATACTACTGCGGCATCCCGCTCTGCTCCCTCAAAGAGCATCTGCTTGAGCTTGCGCCTGGCGTAGAAGATCTTCAGGTCATCACGTGCCTGCTGGATCTCGGGGTCCATCTCCATCTGCGCCCGCACCCAGGTAACGGCCTCTGACGCCCGCTCAGGGCGGTTCCTGGTCAGGAAGATACCCTCCAATTTTCGCACCTCCATCTCGGCATGGTGCTCGAAAATCTCCTCGATGGCAAGCTGATTCTGGAAGAAGTCCGTCCAGCGGGTGAACTGCACGAACAGGTTCATCAGTTGCTTATCGGTCAGGTCATCGATGTCCTCTTCCAGCTTGGGTAAACCGAACCGGGGGCTGGTAGGTTCCTGTATCCCGAGGTCTCGATAAACGTCTTGACGGTGGCCGTTCACCATTTTGACCAGCCTCTCGTGCAGGTCCATTGGTGTCCTTTTCAGGAACCGACGACCGTCTGACAAGAACTCTGCCTCCTCGGCTTCCATGCTTCTCCTCATAACGTCGACAATCTGCACACCCGCCGAAGGGACAGACAGGGATTTTCCCGCCCTTTAACGCCACGGTGATCTGGCGGCATAAGTTCAATCGATCTGCGATCCGCTCCTCACGGTAGTGAATCACAAACTCCTTCACCCGTTGATTCCATTTACACTCGTAGAGGTAAATCACCTCCTTGTATTTTTTGCTCATGTAGCAGTACAGGTCACCCTGGCGCATATGAGACGGGAAAGGCCTGCGGATGGAATCCCACAGCCCGTCGTAGTCGAGAAATTCTCGAGATTTTCCATTGAGATTGAACCGGTAGGTGTGGGCAGCGATCAGGTCAGGAGCCTCGAAGCGCAGCGTACCCAGGCCCACCGACTTGATCTCGATCAGGCTCTCGCCATCGAGGCCATCGGCGTGGCCTATCAGAGACAACTGGGAATCCTGCAGGGGCACCTCCTGATACCGGAGAAAGGCTCGACCGGCACCGCATCTCCCACAGGACTCAGGAGCTACAGCAGGCCCAGCCCAGTGGCAGTCAACACAGTAGAAAGTCCCAGCCAACCGCCCGATATCCCAGATCCTTTTCTGCCATTTCCCGTGGATCTCCCGCCCCTCATCGAACACCATCTGGAGTTGCCAGGATGTGGATGGGGGCGAAACAGCAGGCTCGACACCGGCCAGCCGGTAATAGGAAGCCCTGGGGCACCAGTCAGAGTGCGAAATTGCTGACGGGTGAAGAGCGTCGTTTCGTTGCTCGCTCTCTCCTCCAGGCCGCAACAAGTGGCGCTGAATATCGCCAAGGAGCCGACTGTCCTGCTTCGTCGTATCTAGAAGGCTCCTCAGATTTTTGTTGGTCACCGGGCGAGAGCGGGATAATGTCCCCGGCTTCAAGGGCCTCTTCACGGTGTCTCTGGCGCTTTATCCGCCGCCGTTCCCTTTCGCTGCACCCGCCCCAGACTCCGAACCTCTCGCTGTTCTCGATTGCGTAGTCGAGACACTCCTCCAGTACCGGGCACCGACCCGGATGCTCCGGGTGCGTCCCGTTGCACACGGCCTTTGCCGCCTGTACCTGGGCGTTGTTCTGCTGCCCCTCGGCGTAAAACAGATTCGTCGGGCTGCTGGCGTTGACGCCAAGACATTTTGCGTGGTCGAACCAGTCGGGCCGCTCCCGAACGTAGAGGTTCTGCATGAGTTGATTCTGGTCGATGAAAAACCAATTCGTGATAGTCGGGTTCTGGGAGTACGACCCAATCCCTTCCGTGAAGCTCAAAGCAGAGAACTGGGATGCGAGACTCGACCACTGCGTGTCGGTAGAGGGCGTCGAGGTCGGCGTGCTTGAGCGTAATGGAGCTAGTGTTGTCGGTTCGCTTGAATTCAACGAGTTCCCGGGGCGTTCGACCGTCGTTTTTTCGGTTCCAATTCGCACCAGAACGTGGGTTCTGGACACCGCCAAATCGCTCCATCCCTTGCTGTTCTTGCCGCCTCCACAGGCGGGTTCCCGCCTTCACTCCTTCGTCCTGACAAGCCGCCGAGGGGTCGGGCTGGACTCCTCCCGGTTCCTCCCCTTTGCTAGTTGATCATGAATATCACCCCGGAGCTTCTCTTGCAAGGTCAGATCCCACCTGATCTGCTCCTCAAGGGCGGCACGCCCGTGCCAGGACTGCTCACCGAGGTGGTAGTAGGCCCCCTTCACCTTGAAGAGGTCACACGCCAGGGCCATCGTGACAAGCTCCTTGGCCGTATCGTACGATCCCGGCGGGATCTGTAGCTCATTCCGGTCGAAGTAAAAGTCCACCACGGCCACCCGCTGTGGTGGGTAGCTCTTGTTCTTTGTGGTGTTGGCCTTGATCGTGATTCCGACCTTGCGCTGATTCTGCCGGGTGCCCTCAGTCAGCCAGTCGTCACGGGCCAATTCAAGCCTTGTAGTGAACCAATAGTTCTTGGCTCGACCCCCTGGAGTGGTGCGGGGATCCCCAAAGAGGACACCTATTTTCTCCCGCCACTGATTGACGATGAAACAGGTCACGGGCCTATCGTCCTCAACCAGACTGCGCTTCATGGCCGTATATGCTTTTCTGAAAAACTTGCCCAAAAGGCGAGCGGCCAGCCCTATTTGCTGATCGTCCATGGTGCCCTCTGCCTCGGTGACCGGCGAGAGGGCGGGCATTGAGTCAATGACCAGGGCATCTACAGTACGTTCCTCAAGAACCTTGATGGCAGCATTAGTAGCTTCCTCCAAGATGTTGGTCTGCATCACCAGAATCCTGTCAGTGTCACAGCCGAGATCCTGTGCCCAGGAGGGCACGAACTCCTCAGCCGCCACCCAGAACACGGTGAACTCAGGGTTAGCAGCCTGCTGGGTAGCGATGGTCTTCAGGATGATGGTGGTCTTCCCGGCACTCTCGTTGCCATAGATCTCGTGCCAGGCGTTGGTCTGCCAGCCCCCACCGAGGGCCATATCGAGAGAGAAGGAGCCGGTCGAGATCCGGGGCAGGCTCGAATAGCGGATCTGGGATCCCCAGACGACTGTCTCGGGGCCAAGCTCTTTATTTATCTGGGCTATGACCTCTTCGACGGTGCGCCGCTTGTCGGCCTTTTCAGCCACTCTTCTGGCCCTTCGGCGTATAATGCCGCTCTGCTTTTCCCATCGCCTTATCAGTAGGGGTTACCTCGCCCTTGCGGGGCTTACGACCAGGGGTCTTTGCCTCCTTTTTCCCAAAAGGTGGAGCCTGTTTACCACCAAAAGGTTCCTTTTTCTCAGCCACGATTCTCCTTTTTGTTCCTGGGATTATTGGTCGGCTGAGCTTCGCCCGTCTTACTCATAGCCCCCCGACCTGACTTCCTCGTCTCGGCTGCCTTCTCCCCCATCTCATGGCGGCGACCCTTACCCTGAGCCTGGGCGTTGGATATAGCCGCAGCCTTGGACTTGGAAAAACCCTTCTCCTTGAGCTTTTCGTACGAGTCCTTTTTGAGGACACTAGGTCCTGGCGATTTTCCTCTAGGCATGATGCCTCCTATCCGACGTTCCCCCAACTGAAGTCACTGCCTGCGAGTCCGGGGTCGGCCCACAGGCGACTCTGGGCCTCGGGATTATCTGTCCTGGCGAACTGCACGGGTCCAGTGCTCTTGGCCCCGATGGCGTTCAGGAGCGTACCTGACTGCACAAAAAAGTCCCCATTATATCCGCAATCGGTACAGAGCGGAGCAGCCTCAACACCCAATGGCCCCTTGCGACTGAAGTAATTCGACCCACCACACTCAGGGCAGGCACCGGTTTTCCCTGCGCTCGACGGGCTTTTCGCCACAAACCCTTGACGGTGGACACGGTGCCAATTATCGTCGTCTTCGCCCTCCGGCTGGTCGGGCGGGCGTTGGGGACCAGTCGGGGGGTACTGGGGCTGCTGCCACCGCACGGCCTTCTGGGGGTAACCGGCGGGCTGGGAGACCGGCGTAGGGGCGGATCTCACGCCACCTAGCTGCCTGGCCCACCACGAAGCTGCGTCACTCATTTTGCTGCGGCCCAATCATTTCCAATGCCTATATTGACTTCCAATGGTACATCTAATACAGGACGACCCCTCAGGCGGATATCCTCCATGGCCTCTCTGACCAGGGGGAGAACCTCGTCCACCTTGTCCTCCTCGCACTCGATCACAAACTCATCATGGATCTGGAGCACCAGACTGGCGTTAAAAAGGCGAAGGACTTCGTGTACCTGGATCAGAGCGATTTTTGCAATGTCGGCGGCGGTGCCCTGGATCGGATGGTTGACAGCCTGGCGCTCAGCATAACTGCGTAGCTTGTTGTCAGAGGACTTGATATCGGGCAGCCTCCGCTTGCGTCCATAGAGGGTTTCGACATAGCCATCCGTAAAGCATTGACGCTTTACAGAGCTACCCCACTTCTTCACCCCAGGATAGGCGGCATGCCAGGCGTTGTAAACCTTTTGGGCCTCGTCCTTGGATATACCGGACATTTCCACGATGCGCCCGGGGCCACCCTCAAAGCTCAGGTTGAAGTTGCTGTTTTTGGCGATGGCTCGCTGCTCTGTGGTGACCTTGTCCTCAGGCACCTTGTAGATCAGGGACGCCGTCTGGGTGTGGAGATCCAGCCCCTCCCTGTAGGCGTAGAGGAGCATGCGGTCCTTGGTCTGGTGGGCGAGCACACGTAGCTCGATCTGGCTGTAGTCGGCCACGATCAGCTTCTTCCCCGGTGGGGCCACGAAGAGACGGCGCACCATGTCACCCTCGGCCTCAGTATTTTCCCTGTATCGGGCGGGGATATTCTGGGCATTCGGTGAGCTACAACTGAGCCTGCCGGTCTTCGCCACGGCCTGGTTGAAGCTGGGACGGATTCGTGAGTCGGCATCGATGTGCGGAAAGAAGCCAGCCACATAGGTGGAGAGCATCTTCGAGACGTCTTTGTAGGACAAAATCTTCTGGGGCGCTTTGTGTTTTTTGATCAACCGCTTGAGAGCATCGGCACTGGTCGAACGTTGCCCCGTCTCGGTGTACCAGAGACACGGCAATCCCAACCCCTCGGGCGGCTTGTCATACAGCCATCGTCCCAACTGCTGTGTGGAATTGAGGTTGATCTCACGCCCAGCCATCTCGTGGATCTCCTCCTCCAGCATGTGCAATTGGTCGAGAAGCTGGGGGTGCAATTGCTGAAACCCGTCGTAGTCGACGTAGGCCCCGTGCTGGCGCATGTGCAGAAGCACCCGGAGCACATCCATCTCCAGGTCAAAGAGCCAGGACAACTTCGGGCGGTCCTCCAGCACGGGAGCCATTTTCCACCAGAGGAGCCAAGCCATTTTTGCGTCGGTGAGTGAGTAGTTCATTGCCCGCTCGAACTCCACCCGATAGGCCTCTTCACCCAACTTCTCGGCGTAGGTATAGCCCAGATAGTGTTCGGCAAGACTGGCGAGGTTGTAGCGACCGAGGTTTTCGTTGATGATAAATATCAACGTCATCACGTCGCCATAGGGTGGTGGCGGGATTTTTCCGTCGTAGTATTTAGCAATCGTGAGCAGGTCGAAGCCAACGTTCTGGTTGATCTTGCGGCGGTCGGAGAAGAAGAGTGGTTGCAGGGCCTGCATGACCTCACTACGGTGAAGCTGGGGCTGGGCAGTATCCGGGTGCCCACAAGGGATCACGTCAGATCGTCCCGGGCCAGCAAGGCTGATGGACCAGACCCTGTTCGTGGTGGGATCGAGGGCGGGCTTGTCCTTCCCGGCGGCACGCTGGCAGACATCGGAGCAGAATTTCATCCGCCTAGGCGGCAGCCTCTGCCCACAGGACTCACAGAAGGCGACACGGCCCCCGTAACGGGACCGTGCCAGTACCCTCTGCTTCTGTAGTGCCCGGACGTGACGGGTCGCATGCGTCTCGACGTCGAAGGAGAACTCAGAGAATTCCGAGTAGTCCTGTACCAACTGTTTCAGATCTTCAGGCGTATGTACCGTCCGGGGAATAAGCATTTAGTCACTCGTTGAAAGCGTCAGCCACCTGACGTAGCTCCTGTCGGGAGGATACATCAAGTGTCTTCTCATCGAAGAGATCGAACCCCTCGATGGCGTCCTCACTGAGGGCCACAAAATCCCAGTCCTCTTCGAGGTCCCTGATCTTCACCGGACGGATCTGGGTCCTACGACTCCTCTTCGGACCCTTCATCTGAATACCGAAATACCGCCCGGAAAGCGGCTCATTTTCGCCCCAGTCGAGCAGCATGTCACTAACGGCGATGCCACACTCGAAGGGCATGTGGATGGGCTGATCCCCGCTGCAGTCGAGGATATTCCACCGCACCCGCATGGCGGGCTTGGGGTCGACCTCATCGAGCGGGCAATCCTCCTGCAGGCAGATGTAGCTCTGGCGCTGACCACGGCCTACCCAGTCACACCAGTGCTGGAGGAAAGAGGCATACGGCTCGTTCTCAAGGAGCATTATCAGACCCTCATCATCCCCGACCTTGTACAATTTCGTGAAGGGGCTGGGCGCATTGGCCTTGACACGCTTGTAACCGGCCCGACCCTTTGCCACTGCCAGGCCCCGGTCATCGTCGGCATTCCTGTGTGAACTGCGGCGTGCAGGTGGCTCAGGGGTGCGGAGGCGGCGAGGAGCCTCATCCTCCTCGTAGTCGTCGTCCTGTTGTGGGCGAGTCAGTCTTCTTATCTGTGGCATTGTCTTTCCTTTTCAGTGGTAGGGGTGCAGATGCAGATGCAGAGTGATGGGAGAGAAAATCCTCGGCCACGTTGGGAGAAAATTCAGACCATTGGCCCACTATTTCCAGTTCCTCCCGGGCCATTTCCTCAACGGCGACAGACAGTATGGAGTGGAGGTGTTCGATTTCCGAATCACGCTGCTTGGGTGGCAAGGTGGCCCATCCGAGATCGTCATAGCCCAGGTCGAAGTGCGTCACTTCGCTGCCGACCTCGATGTGGACAACCTCGTAATCCCGAACACGAACCAGAAACCGGGTGTTTTTTGAAAGCTTCATCGCCAGCGTAGATCCTTCCATTCGTCGGTGATCCGCTGGGTGAAGTTAGTCTGTTGAATGCGGGGCAGGCTTTGTTCTAGCAGTCCCTCCTCTCTGGCTATGGCGACGATGCGCTCGATCTGGGCACGGGTCCAGAGTCTCCGTCCTGCATCCCCTCTGGAGCCGATCACGGGCGGATCTTGAAACTGATTCCGGGGCAGCCAGCCCTTACGAATCCACGCCCTGAGAGTAACGGGGCTTTTCCCCATGGCCTTTCCGAAGGCACCGATGTTGAACATCTCGTATTCCACGCCCCGGTAGGATTTCTTCTTGGGATGGGCGTCCCAGGATTCGTCGGCAAGTTCCTGTCGACGCTCATCCTTTTTACGCTCCCTGACCGTCTCCAGAGATTCCCGCCGAAGCATTTTCGACCCTGGATAGAACTCGTCCTTGAGGGTGTCGAAGGGGGTCATGAGATCCGGCTCAGACATCATGCACCCATTTCTCCATCACCGCTCGGGCCTTTTCCGGCGGAATAGGAACCAATTTCCATGTCCCGCCGAATGCCTGATCCTCTGCTGGGACTTCCTCATGGGTGTGCTCCCAGTAGGGCTGGCCGCACCGGTCACAGGAGGCGAGTGTCTGGCCGATCCACTGGAATCCCTCGCAGACCGTCATGTCAGGAATACCCCGCCACCCTCAGGAAATGGATGTTCCCCACCCTCCTGATGGCATATACAGGCACAGGGTGTCTCACAGAATTTACAGACCAACCGGCACCGCTCATGGAGTTCGTGATAGCAGGCCGTCGAGAGGTAGTCATGGTTCTTCGGCCCCTCGGTATGTGGATCGATTGGTGGACTGCTCATCGGATCTGTTTCCCAGCCTCATCCACCGGCCAGAAGCTGTAGCTCACCCGCTGAGGGAACATTTGAGTCAACTCGTCCTCATTGATCTTGTTGTCATAGAAGGCGGCATTGACCCGGGCCTCATCGATGACCCTGACGACCTCGGTCATCTCCACCCACAGACCCTTGGCCTCAAGGATCTCTTTGGCGGCTTCCTCGTTCAGACCGGTGCTGATCGTGATCTGATTCTTCAGTTGGCTGATGCCATCGTTGGTGACCGCCACACCAAGGTCGAGGAAAAGGTTGCCCTTGTCGTCCTTCTCACCGTATTTTTGGACGAGCGATGATAGCTGCTTCCGGCGCTGCTGGATCTCCGTCTCCAGCATTTTCGCCTGGCGCTTGAGGCCCCACCAGGCAGCCACCTCCTGGCGTACCTCTTCGAGATCCACAGTCACGATCTTCGGCATACAACCGAGGGTACCTGCGTCCTCCAGGCCCCGTGTGCTACTGGGGAATGTTTTCGTAAACGCTGAAGATGAATGCGGCTCGGTGAGCTTCAGTGGCCCTCGCCAGGGTGGCCTCGGTGGCACGGTTGTGGCTCATACGGTCAATAAAGGCAAAAACCACGTTGGGGTCCGACCACTCCTCGACACGCTCATACCGTAAATACTTGAACGTCTCTACCTCGTACTCTAAATCATTTAGAGTACCGTCATCTTGAATCGTGATCATCTCCTGCCACTGACGAGCCTGGGTATTCAATCCCTCCAGCAGGATCCGCATGAGATTACGGTCATCCGTCAGTCGACTGCCACAGAAAAGGTACGTGGGACCACTCATACCACGCTCTCTTCTAGGAACCTGGTCAAGCTCTTCAGGTCCATGGTCAACCGACCCTTGGGCGAAATACCCTTCCCATCCACCACGGCGTCGGCTATTTTCTTCTTCTGGCCGAGAAGGGCGTCCTGGTACTCCTCGATGGATCCGGCCACCTCGGTGGCAATCAGCGTGACCTCGGGCCATTCCGAGGAGAGACGGATAATCCGACTCTGTCGCTGGGAGTAAGCACCGGCACTCCAGGGCAGATCATAGGAAATCAGGTAGTTCGCTGCAGGCAGGTCGAGGCCAATCCCCCCGGCATCAGAGGAGAGGAAGAGGCGGGTATCAGGGTCATTGGCGAATTGCTGCTTGGCCGCATCCCGGCCCCGAACGGAAACCGCCCCCGTGAAGAGCACCGATTTTGTGAACTTCGCCGTCGAGGTGGCGACGATATCAAGCATGTCTCGGAAAAAGGAGAACAACACCACCTTATTGCGGGGGTTGGCGTCGAGGATCTCCTCGATCAGATCCACCGTGGCATCGAGCTTGGGGCTTTTATTGACGTCCCTCAGGTGGCCACTTTGGTGCAACTCCTCGGCGTACTGGCTGCCCATTCGGGTACCGGGGATATCTCCCCGGAAATGAGCCGAGGAGAGGCGCAGTAGCTCGGGGTGATCACAGAGCATCCGCATACAGATCAGCTTGCTCATGATCCGGCCCCGGGCCTCTCCCTGATCATCGCCGTGATAATACCCAGCCAGCGAGAAATTGCCCCAGGTGTTGATAGCGTCCTCAACATCCCGCTGCAGGTCATGGACCATCCGCCGGTACAGCCTGGCCCCAGGGGCGTCGATATCGACCAGGAGAAGCTGCTCCTGTACCGCCGGTAGCTGGTCAGCCACCTCGGCTCTTGTGCGCCGCACCATGTTCTCGGAGACGATGCGATGCAGGGTAGGCAGGTTCCGGTAGCTTTTCACCCGGCCCCAGTGATCCCGGCGGATAAAGGCTGCCTCGAAGGTGCGGAAATCCCCCAGCACGGTGGAATCGATCCACTGGAAAATACTGAACAGTTCTTCAGCCCGGTTCTCGACGGGCTGGCCGGTCAGACCCCAGCAGTAGGTGGCCCTTAACCGCTTGAGCTTTTTCGACCGGTTGGGCTTGAAGTTTTTCGCCCACTGCACCTCGTCGGCCACGATGAAATCCCGGTCCAGCTTGGATACTATTTCCCAGTCGTTGACCAACTGCTCGGGGTTGATAATGAGGTACTCAGCTTTCCCGGCGTGATAATCGTGGTACTGGCGTCCCCGTTGCTTGGCAGTTCCGTTCACCACGATGGAGGAGGCATTCGGGGCGAATTGCTGGATCATGCGCTGCCATTGGAGCTTTATCGAGGCGGGAGCGATGATCAAACCCCCGCCCACCTTGTCGTCCTCAATCAATTTCTCGATGGCGGCAATGGTGATGACCGTTTTCCCCAGGCCCATCTCGTACGCAACCAGAAGGCGACGGGCCTCGATCATTTTCTCGACGGCTTCAAGCTGAAAGGGATATAGCTCCCCGACGAAGGTCACAGTTCAAGTTTCGACAGACAGTCGATTACCCTCTGAATTTCCTCACAGCGTTCATCTACCATCACCTGCACTGACTCGAACAGATGGTCCTTTATCTCCTCCAGGGCCAGAAGAGCATCCTCCACAGACGTAATCGGAGGGCTGGGTGCAACAGGATCAGGGAGATCATCCCAAACCCGGTGACCAGTAATGGAACGGTGACGCCCCTCATGGCCTGCCTCCAGTTGGCAGTTCCAAGTCCGGTGCTTCCCGTTCTCCTCAACCTTGATTACGAGACACTGTTTCATTTTCACCTACCAGAACGCAGCCAAAATGGCGTTAGCCATACCGTGCTCAACCTGCTTACGAGTCAACTCGCCGGGATCCTTGCCCTTGACCTTCCCGTAATCAAAAACCCTCATGGGGATCCGGTGGTGCCATTTCTCCCCCAGGATCCGCATGACCTCCCGACGACCGGCCTTGTCGTTGTCGAGCGCCAGCACAATCTCATCCACCCGCTCGATCAACAGGCGCATCTGCCGGTCGGAGACGGCTGCACCAAAGGAGGCAACCGCCGGGATGCCCAGGGTGTCGAGGTAGCAGGCATCGAGGGGAGATTCCACCAGGGCAACGGAATTACTGTTCCTCAGCACATCGATACCGAAAAGCGTACGGCTCTTTTTGATGCCCAGCGGGTAATTACGAACCTGGTCGGGTGACTTCGCCTGCCAGCCCCACGTCTCCCCACTCGGCCCCACTATGGGCAGGATCCAAGCCTCCTGCTTCGGATCCCAGCGGATACGGAATCGCCTAATGGCCTCTTTGTTCAGGTGTCGGACGGTCATAGGGCCATTCGGAGGGTCGATGAACTCGTGGCGCAATTGCTTCGTCACTGACTTCGTGAGGGAAGGCTCCCAATCAGGGACCTCGATCTCTCCCAATTCGACATTGAATTTATGGATCAGCACCTGGGCATCGAACGGCTTCAGCTTGGTCATATCGGTTATCAGCCGAACCAGACTCCCGCTGTAGTCACAACTGAAGCAATGGTGAGCACCAGATATCCGATTTATCGACCAGTGGATCGGACGGAATTCCCGGCTCCCGGTGCGCTCCTTGTGCTTCGGGCACCGAGCCTGGATCTCATTACCCCGGGGCCGAATGTCCTCGACACCTATATGTTCGAGCAGATCCTCGATCATATGCCCTCGTCATCGGAGTCGTAGGTAATATCCTCCGTCTCCAAAACAGACCCGTGGTCGAGGTCGACCACCAGGGTCACTTCCCGGCGGGGGCTGTTTCTCGATGCCACAATTCGCAGGTTCAACAGATCAGGACGCTCCTTTACTTCTTCTACGCCGAAAATCACATCGCTGTCCTGGGCGAAGCTGGACGAATACCCGATGGAGTCGAGGCTCAATTTACCACCACGGGCTTTCCAACTCAAGGCCTGTGTCGTCTGCACGATAGGAATATCGAACCTCTGGGCCAGCCGTTTTAGGGAGCGGGTCATTTCAGTGAGGGCTTGGGGGGTGCCGGGAGTGATAGCCGGGTTTTCCGTATCCATCAGATAGGACCCGTCGATAAACACAATGTCCGGGCGCACCTCTGAAATCTTCGAGGCGATGGCCGACACGGTGGTCACCCCGGCGGGGTCATGCACCAGAGTCATGTCAGCCATGTCCTCGCTGGCGTGGAACATCCGCCTGAGCTTCGCCCACTCAGTGTCCACCAGTTGCCCCCTGGAGAGCCTGGAGAGGCTCACACCGGCCCTGAGGGCATCGTGACGAAGGAACTGCTCATCGTTGGTCATCTCGAAGCTGGCGTACATGGTCCTCTTGCCCGCCTGGTTGGCGGCGATGTTCATGCACATCAGGATCATGCTCTTGCCCACCTTCGGCAGCCCGATGAGCGTGATCAGTTGCTGGTCCTGCAATCCACCCGTGGCGATGTCCATCGTCTGGAATCCGGTCGGTGGCCCGAGTAGCCCACCCTGGTGCTCGGTCAATAATTCGTAGCGGCTCATTCTTTTCTTCCACTCACTGGCATGGTCATCAAGTAAATGCACCACCTCGGTATGGATGTTTTCGATCCCGGTCGCCATGATCTTCAGGGCAATAGACGAATCCCCGTTCTTCAGTGGCTCCTTTATCTGGTCGAGCATGGCAGTCACCAAGGCATATTCCCGTTGCGCCCGTAACTCATCGATGTAATAAGCCAGAGGTTCAGGCGTCTCGATCAGGTTGTCCTCGGGGTACTCGTGACGGAATGCCTCCTCACCCGGCGGCACCTCGTAGGTATTCCAGTGATCCCGCATCCACCCGAAGGCGGCGGCATTGTCGGGATCCTGAAAATAGGCCTCGGTGATGTGCGCCATTGCCAACTGCTGATAACCACCAACCTCAACAGCCTTGCAGATAAGCGCCCACTCAATGTCCATTACACCACCTGTCCAGCCGTAGGAACGTGAATACCTCTCGGACCAAAGGCCCATCGTTGGGAGTCGAGAGCGTAGATAACACGCTCGACATCGGGCATCTGGGGGAGTCGACGCCCCAATACTTCAGCGGATTCAGCGAAGACATACCGTATAGGCCAGTTCTCCCGCTCGCTTTTCCGGGCCACTGCGGCGGCGAATTGAGGTTGACGGCTGGTGACACAGAGATCGATACGGAATTCTGTCCGGGCCAAAATCGTCCACATCCATGAAAGAGCGTTCGGATGAACCTGCCAATAGCTGACGGCTGCATCGAATAAACCCATGCGCCGCTTGAAATCCTCGAGGATTTTGACCGCATGACCACCTGGGAGAGAGGCAACCGCCCCCTCCCAGACGAAAATCATACGCCGCTCAACAGCGGTACCTAGCTGCCCTTTTTGCGTCGGTAGTCCTCCCCCTCCATGACAATTGGTATCGTGATTTCACTGAGAAAACTCGTAAAACCCTCAGTGTAACGATCTGTCAGGGACTGATAGGGAAGATTCGTAGTGATGATGGTAGGCTTTCCTCGGTTCCACCGGTAGCGCAGAAGATCAAACATCTGCTCGTTTGACCACCCAGAGACGGATTCATGTTCCCGACCCAGGTCATCAAGGAGCAGAAACCGAGCACGATTTCGGATGAAGTCAAGGTGCTCTTTGACCTCGGCCCATTCCTCCCACTGCTCAGCCCGCTGACGACTCCATGCATCCTGGTGCAAGCCAACATAGGAACTGACCTCTATACACTCAATCTGGGCACCTTTGGCAGCCATGGCCTCTAGCACATAGCATGCAAGACGAGTCTTCCCAACACCACTCGGACCTACAAAAATGATACCGAACCCTTCTGGTAGCCCATCCGCCGCTCCCCAATCCACAACATAGGTTTTCACCTTATCCACAGCATCCTGCAGAATAGGGTTAAGGATGTCGAAGTTATCCAGGCCCTTACCCCTGTACGGTAGAAAAACCCTTTTCATTACCTCTCCTCAATTCAGCCGCATGGTAACGGCGCTTGATGAGCTTTTTTGCGTAACGCTGACGCCAGTCGGTGCGCCAGTCGTACCACTCCTCTGCCCCATAGAAGATTCTCGCCCGGACGTGCTCGGTCAGACCGGCGAAAATACCGAAGGGCTGGAGCTTGTAATTCTGCAAGGTCCAGCGGGTGCAGGGCTGGAACAAGGGACAGGAGGCGCACAGGGCCTGACAGGCGGCGAGGGCCTCGATGGAGTCATCGAAGTAGAGGTGCTGCTTGCCGATGCACCGGCACCTGGGGTCGGACTTGAAGTCCTCGGTGGCGGGGGCGGTTATCCACAGAGGGGGGACATGCTGTGGATAACCTGCTCGGGGCCGAGGGCGGCTCATACCGCCCACCAGACAATGCCAGCGTTCTCACGGCTACCGGGATCCTTCTGCTGACGAGCTACCACTAGCTCCGCTAGTCGGGGACGCTTGGAGACGAAAACCTTCCAGGGCGTGGTCTTGCCCCGATACCACTCAGGATGCCTGGAGAACTCCCTCATCATCCGCTCTATGAACTCCCATTCATAGCCGTCCTGGTCATGCCAGAGCCGAAGGTTCCCGACTAATGCCCCAACTTCGTGGGTGTGCCTGTCCATATGGACAAGGCCACAAAAAACCTCTTTGGCTAACCGAACCTCTGGGCGGATTTTTTTCTGATTTTGGGCAAAGGGGTGCCAAAAAACCTTAGAAGCAGTCGCTGAGGTTCCGGCCCCTTCGGGGCCTCCACCTCCGCTCGTTACGCTCCGTAATCCAGTCGCTGAGGCGACTAGACTACTCCGCTCCGGGCTTCGCCCATGTGCCACTGGGGAATCTTTCTGGGAAAGTCCTGGTGAGACGGGTGAAATTTCTAGCCCAGGGCAGGGTGAGAGCACCTTCCACCGGTAACTGGAACCATCCTCTCCGGTTATCCGCTGGATATACCCAGCATCCTGCAAATGCCTCACCTCATGCATCCGCCTCATGTCATCGAAGTCCCCCCTCACCAGACCCCTGGTGGTGCAGTGGGTGCTCATCCAGTACAGGAGCCGGTGCTCAGGTGTCTCACCCAATTCAGAGCAAGCAGGTAGTAGGGCTTTGTCCACGCAGCCATACCTCCGGTCTAAAAGGCCCCTCCGGGGGCCGAAGTCGTCTGTCCAGCCGCTCCCCGATGAAGCGGTAACCGGGGACAATGCCCCCGTACCAACTCAGTGTCAAGAGGCAATGTTGTCCACAGAAGGTGGTCGTAAAGGGTGCAATGAATACGAGGTTGTCCACAGGTAAACATCACCTGACCTCACTGAGGCTCACCTAACCTCACTGACCATCGGTCCTCTACCCACAGCCTGTGGACAACCAGGGGACGGAGGACCCAGGGATCTAGGCTGGAGGGCCATGACGTTCGTGGACGAACCCGGCCTCGACATGGCAGAAGACCTTGTGGGAGAAGGCGATGAGGAGGTCTCCGACGAGCTAGAGCAGTACGCCCCCCCTGAACTGGACCCCGCCAGCCAGCAGTTCGTGGACCGGATCACCGACCAGATCTGGCAGTTCACCTTAAGTTTCTCTGGCGTTCAGATGTTCCCTTACCAGGAGGCACTCGGGCGGCGCATCATTGAGAGCGTCGTCTCCGGCGACGGGGCCACCATTACCGGCGAACTCTCCCGGCAGTCAGGCAAGACCGAGGTGGTCGCCAACGTCGCCGCCAGCCTGATGGTGCTCCTGCCCCGCCTGGCCGAGATGTTCCCGGAGTTCGAGCCGCTCCAGAAGTTCAGAGAGGGCGTGATGATCGGCTGCTTCGCCCCGGTGGAGCAGCAGGTAGAGACGCTCTTCGGGCGGGTGGTCGACCGGCTGACCTCTGACCGTGCCCTGGAGATCCTCGAAGATCCCGAGATCGATGATCAGGTGAAGCCCGGGTCCCGGCGTGTACGGCTGAAAAAATGCGGCAGTTTTTGCGCCATGCAGACGGCCAACCCTCGGGCAAAAATCGAGTCGAAGTCCTACCATGTGATTTTTGTCGATGAGTCCCAGTCGGTGGACGAGTACGTGCTCAACAAGTCCATCACCCCCATGGGGGCCTTCTACCTGGCGACCACCGTGATGACGGGTACGCCCGACATCGTCAAGGGCGTGTTCTACAAGACGATCATGCACAACCGCCGTGAGGAGCTACGACGTGGGGGGAGGAAAAACCATTTCCGCTTCGACTGGAGATATTGCGCCCGGTACAACCGCAATTACGCCGCTTACATCCGTGGTGAGGCGATGCGAATTGGAGAGGACTCCGATGAATTCCGGCTCAATTACCGGCTGGAGTGGCTCCTTGAGCGAGGCATGCTCATCACTGAGAGTCGAATGGACGAACTCGGTGACTCTACGATGCCCATCGTGCCTGCGTATTTTCGCAGTGCCCTGGTCGCTGGCATAGATTTTGCCCGCAAGATGGACTCGACGGTGGCAACGGTTCTCTGGGTCGACTGGGACCGGCCCGATGAATTGGGCCTGTACGACTGCCGGATCCTCAACTGGTTGGAGATGCACGGCGAGGAGTGGGAAGACCAATATTTTCGTATCGTGGATTTTTTCTCCAACTATTCCATCGTGTCCTGTGGCGTGGATGCCCAGGGAGTGGGCGATGTGGCAGCCGATAGGCTAAAAAGGCTGCTTCCTCGCATCCAGGTTGAACCCCTGTCCTCGAACCTGCCCGATCAGTCGGCCCGGTGGAAGCACCTCCAACAGCTACTACAACGGGGCCTGATCTCCTGGCCCGCCGCCCCCAGAACGAAGAAAACCCGTGTGTGGCGGCGTTTTCACCAGCAGATGATCGACGTCGAGAAGGTCTACAAAGGGGCGCACATGCTCGTCTCGGCCCCCGACGAGGCCGGTGTCCACGATGACTACGTCGACTCCCTGGCGTGCGCCACGATCATGAGCCAGCAGATGATGATCCCTGAGGTCGAGGTCCAGGCGACCCCGTGGGTGGCGTCTGCGAAGAGGGCACGGGCGGCGACCCGCCGCCGAACGGCCTAATGGCGATAACGCTGGCTGAACACCCAAGCTCTATCGTTCCTGCTCCCCAACCCCTTCTGCCACCCAGGATTTTCCCTGATAGGTGCCCCAGCATTGGGGTATCCATGACCCCCACCCATGATCGAACTCTCGGAAAATCCGCCTGAGGGCGTAGGCTTTTTGGCCGGTTGCCCGGTCATCGAGGACCCAGAAAATCCGCCCGGTGCCTTCAAGCTCGGGTCCCCTGAAGCTCGCCACATTGAGGTCTGATGCGCCCAGGTGGCCGCTGCGCTCCCGGTTGGGGAATTCGACGGGGCCTGTTGGCCATCATCCTGGTCATCACCGTCTGCCATGCACGCAAGGGTACTAGGACATTGACCTAGCCTCTATTCAATACGAGGAGGTACCTATGTCCATTGGACCCGAGCCACAGTTCCCCGAGAGGGGCACCTATTCCTATGACCGCACCATGGGTCCGAACCAGCCCGGAGGGCGGGGGCCACTGCGTTTCGAGGAAGGTGTCTCGACCGATACCGATGTCCCGAACGATTTTCAGCGGGGCATGATCGAATTCATGGTGTCCGCTCCTGGGCGGATCAACCATGTCGATCCGAATACCCAGTTCAAAATGCCTGAGGAGACGATGGCCGAGAGGTCGCATGTCGGCTCAGCGGCGTGGATCGACGCACCCACGATGCTGGGCGAATTTGCCCATGGGTCATTTACAGACCAAGCTGAAATAAGATTTGAGGAAGTAGTGAGAAACGGCATGATACAGAAGCGCCGTGCCCCTGAGGTTGTCACCGACTAGGTAGTTCCTTCTTCAGACTGTGCTAACCTCCATGCATGCTACAGCACTACGGCTACTGGACCGTGATCGGTGTCGGGTCACGGTCGACCCACGTCCTGTGTCGATGCCGGTGCGGGATGGAGCGGGAGGTCTTCGTCTACAACCTCTACAACGGCCACAGTCAGTCCTGCGGCTGCCTACAAAAGAAACGGGCTGGTCAGACAGCCACTACGCACGGCGAAGCTCGGACTTCCCTGTGGTATGTGTGGTGCGCCATCAAGCAACGCTGCACGAATCCCAAGAACAAATCGTGGAAGAACTACGGCGGGCGAGGCATCACGCTCGATCCCGAGTGGCAGCAGTACGAACCGTTCGCGATGTGGGCGAGGGCGAATGGTTACGAGGATGGGCTGGAGATAGACCGAGTCGACAACGACGGTCCATACTCACCAAAAAATTGCCAGTGGATTCTCCGCTGGGAAAACCGGCGCAACAGCCGGTCTGTCAGAAAAATAACCGCTTGGGGCGAAACCAAGCTCATGATCGAGTGGATTGCCGATCCTCGATGCAAGGTGAAATACCAAACGATCTGGGATCGGATTCATGTCGGCTGGACACCAGAGGATGCCATCTCACTGCCAGTAGGAAGTCGGGGGCATCGTCCTCCGAAGTAAGGAGGACATGATGGTTAAATCCCCGGCAGGCTTTCCCGGCCCCAAGGGAAGAAGCCCACGGCTGTCCCCTAAAGGTGAGACTGCACGGGCCAACCTCCATCTACAGGACCCGGATATCGCATCTGGCGCTGGCATGTTTTACGGGGGTGGGCACCAGCCCAAGACCGTGCCCGCCGGTCAACCTGGATCAGCGCTCGGTGGCTCCTACGCCAATCCCCGCCCTGATCTCCACCATGACCGGCGCAGTGAGGGCAAACGGAAAACCCCTACGGATAATTACAACGTATGGGACAGGATGGCCGACAAGAGGAATGAGCAGAATCGTCAGGCCAATGCCCGTGGCTCCTATTCGAGGATGACCGAGCTACCGGGAGGGTGATGAATCCCCCTCCCAACCCCCGCACTGACCTGCACCATGATCGACGGTGGGAGGGCAGGCGGCCCACGAACATAAATGTGCTCCATGCTCAGGGCGTGAATCCCAATGGGGGCGATATCCATGGGAGTGGAAATATGACCCCCGGCATCCCTCCCCCCATGATGTCGAAGGGCGGCGGAATGGCAGACAACGGCACCACAGGGAGTATGTAAAAGTGGCAAGAAAAAACACAGCCGCTGCCACCAATGATATTCCTGGGCCTCAAAACGTAGTGCAGAGAGCGAGTGGCACAGGCAGAGCACGAGTGCTGCCTATGCCAGAACGCATACCGGGGGCCTTTGACAAGGAGCCTGGTGAGTACAACAAAAAGGACTACGAAGCCCACGGTTGGTTAGACCCCAAATGGGCAGATTTTCCCACACAGAAGCAACAATTAGAGAAACAACAGACACAAGGTCGACTGGATCTAGGCCCTGAGAACAATCCAACGGATTTCAAGCGACAGGCAAAATTCACCGATCTACCATTCGAGACTCAGAACAGAGTACGAAGTTACGTAGAAAAAAGGCTTGGGGTGTCCGAGGCAGACATGATCAAAAACTACGGTCGTGACCTCGACAATGCCTACATCCGTGCATCTAACCGAGGCTCTAATTCTGCCGAAGGTCAAGATTATTACACTGGTGGACCTGGGACCGACCAACGTAGGAGTGGAGAGCTTGCCGCCCACCTAGGCATGAATGTCTCCTCGGTCCATTACGGGCGGGCAGCACTGAGTCACAATACTGCTCCCGAAGAGGATATTCAACGAACAGAAGCGGTGGCGAAGGCCCTACAGACAGACCCCGACACTGAGCAATTCTCCAAGGGTGGGACATATAGTCGAGGTACGCACACCACGGCACGCAACGCTGCAAGAGTCATGACCCAGGCCACCCAGGGAGTCCACCCCTTAGATGTGAAAGGTGAAACAAATAAAGGTACGCCCGCTAGAAGTGCAATAGCAGCTTCAGATTGGGCAGTCAAGGCTCCCACCTATGGTGATGCACAGGAATTCCCCAGGATAGCTGATGCCAATCCCGTTATCGATCGACATGAATATCGTGGGGCGGCAGGCATCAAGGATTTCGGAGAAGACACTAGAGCCGATCTCGTGGCAGGAAGCCACTCAAACAAAACCCTTAGAGTTCCTCATCCTTTTGAACCTGGGCAAGAAATAGATGCACTAAACCTCTACGCTTCCCACACCCTGAGACAGGCTGGTGAACAACGTGGACTACCAGCCCATGTAGCGCAACCAGTTCACTGGTTTGAACAGAAAATCACGTCCTACAGCAGTAAACCTCGGGGCCGATACAAAGGTGTACAAAAACCTCCCAGTGAATCAGTATTAAACCCCGTCCAGCAAGCTCGGGTAAGGCAGCCCAGCCCTGGCCGTCAAGGAAAGTTGTTCTGATGTCCAATATCCCGAATGAACCGATCCCCTACATGGACGTCCAGACCCTCTGGAACGACCGTCGCAACCCACACGACAATCCCCTGGCCTCTATCCCCCGTCGGGGGGACCCTCGGGGGGCGGCTAATGGAAGCAAGCTGCAGGATGCGGTCGACGGAGTCTATGAGGGATCGACCCGCCCCAAGGATCCTGACGATCCGACCCAGCGTGGCTGAGAAAAAGCCACCCCCCCAGAAGCCCGTTCACCAGAAGTTCGTCGCAAAGGTCTTAAAGGAGGCCAAGGATATGCCGCCAGCAAAGAAACAACCAGCCAAGAAGTCAGATGAAGTTCCAGGCTATACCTCTAAAGGAGCAAAACTCCTCCAGAACGCCACGAAAAAGGCACGGGAGAGAGGAGCACCGACCATAACAGCAAAGGAAGCCCCTAAGAAAAAGCCGGGAACATCCAATGACCAGGCTGCCGCCCATGCCATGAAGGTCACCGACCGTAACAATAAGACGGCCCGGGCCTACGCCAAATACCGGTGACCACGGGGATCAGGGGCGATAATTCCAATGACGCCTACGGCATGCGGAGGGACTCCTCGAATCTGACCAAGTTCGTGCCCCGTCACGCCGCCGTGGCCGCTGTTTCGCCCCAGCAGCAGTACCGCTACCAGGTCAAGTCGATCCTGAAGCAGCAGCAGAGAAGGAAGCTCCCCGTCACCCAGCAGAGCTATTACGAACAAACAGGACGATGAGCCACCGAGCACTGAGCACCCAGCAATTCCCAGAAGCTCAGGGAATCCATGCCAATCCTGCTGGACCAGTGCGCCCATACTTCCCTGGACAGGGACAGAAACCCTCTCAGGGCAAATTTTTCACTGACCCTAAGCCTGAAGACAGAGTGCGATACCCCCGTGGGTACACCCCGGAGCGAATGCGAAAGGTGAGGGCTACCGTCGATGTCCAGGCCAATAAACCTGATAGTCCACAGGCATTTGACACACCGGCTGGGCCTCGACAGGTTCATGAAGCCATTGCACGCTCAACCATGAACCTGGCTGACATTGATCCAAGCGGCAATGAGGGCAGGAAAGTCAACGTCCAGCTAGGCAACAATCGAGGGGAGGGTGTGTATTCACCCAAGAAATTTGGAGACGAGGGTGGCAGGATATCTCTGAATCAACCTCGCTATAGCAAGGGTGAGTCACATTGGGCCAACGAATCTGCTGCCCAGGGCCTGATGCATGAATTGGGTCATGCCACTGCCGACTACCAGAACGCCCTGCCTCCTGATCGTCCAAATATCTCACCATCTCAGGCCCTTGCCGAGCATCGTGGCAGGGATGAAGCCTTTGCCGATGATTACGCTCAGGCTCACTGGCGTGACGATCCCCGGAATGTCAGTAAAGGGCGTGAGGTAGGACCGCCGATTGGGTACGAGAGTGATCCCAAATCCTTTGCTAAGTATTTCGGACCCTACAACTGGGATAAGGTGCCCCCGGCAGAAACTGCCTACAAGACCTATATGGCTTCTCGCAAGGTCTTCCCTGCCAAGGAGAGGTCCACCCTTGAAGATCGATGGCGAGACGAGGGTGACCAAGAGGAGATGTATTTCGGGTGAGCATCCAGTTTCAGTCCCCAAGCTATAGAGCCGCCTCCTCCGACCTCACCATCCAGATCTCCCCCCTGGGTCTGGTCGAGTTAGCTGATGAGGAATTCGAGGTACACGGCCCCAGGCTGAACCGCTACGCCATGAACTGGGCGTTTTACCTCGGGTATCACTGGGCACAGAGGCCGGATCTGGGTGAGCCTCAACTCACGGTCAATTACGTGAGGGCACTTAGTGACTTCACCACCAACTTCGTCTTCGGCAAAGGGGCAGGATTCCAGTCACCTGATGCCACCTCTGCCATCATCCCCACCCGCCTGCAGCGCATATGGGAGAAGGACAACAAGAAGGAATCCCTCCTTTGGGAGATAGGGTCCATGGGGTCCGTCACGGGCGACTCTTTCATCAAAGTCGCCTATGAGGAACCCTGGGCGGATCCCTCTGGCATGCCACATCCCGGGCGGGTGCGGATTCTCCCGCTCAATTCGGCGTTCTGCTTCCCTGAATGGCATCCCCATGACCGCAAGCGGCTGATCCGGTTCAAGCTCAAGTACCGTTTCTGGGGCACTACCCAGGAGGGCACCAGGCAGGTCTTCACCTACACCGAGCTATTGACCGAGCAGCAGATAGAGGAATACGTCAACGACGAACTGATAGATTCTCGAGAAAATCCCCTCGGGGAAATCCCCATTGTGCATATCGCCAACATGCCCATCGCCTCTTCCCCCTGGGGCATGCCGGATATTCAGGACATCACCGTACTGAACCGGCAGTACAACGAGACGGCTACCGACATCTGCGACATCGTGAATTACCACGCCGCCCCCGTGACAGTGGTGATCGGTGCCCGGGCGACCAACCTGGAAAAAGGTAGTCACCAGACCTGGAGCATCCCCAATAAGGACGCTAGGGTGGAGAGCCTGCTCATGGACCCCCGGGGCATCGAGTCGGCAATTCAGCTACTGGACACGCTCAAGCGGTCTATGCACGAGATGACCGGCGTACCCGTTACCGCCCTGGGCGAGGAGCAGGCGATCTCGAATACCTCAGGGGTCGCTCTGGCCATCCAGTACCAGCCCCTGATGAACCGCTTCCACCTGAAGGAAACCCAGTATGGCGAGGGTCTGTCCGAGGTAAATCGCCTGGCGCTCAAGACCCTTTTCATGAAGGAACCGGACACGGTCGTCTACAACCCCGAGTGGGACCCTCCCTTGAGGGACGACCAGTTGCCCATGCTCGACCCAATGGATCCCCAGACCTACGAGAACATGGTCAAATTCCAGCCACCCCTCCCCGTGGACCGGCTGGTGGTGCTCAACGAGTTACAGGTGAAAATGGGACTGGGCCTGGAGTCAAAGCGTGGTGCGCTAGTCGAGTTGGGCGAGGAATTCCCCGATGAGAAGCTGCAGGAATTGTTCAAGGAGTTGGTGGACGACGCCGAACAGCAGGCAGCCCTGGAGCTTCTGCGGGCGCAGATAGCTGCATTCACGGCGGCACAGACGGGCATGATGAACCCGGCTGGCCCCCAGCCTGTCGAAGAGGGCGGCGAGGGTGGAGGTGGGGGCGGCGTAACCTCTGCCGGTGGCGGGGACGTAAACTCTGCTGGTCAGCAAATAGGTACGCTCCCGGGCGTCGACCTCGTCAACAATAAGGGTGTCGCCAGGATGTTCCAGCGGATAGTGACCCTGTCTCAAGGCACCACCATGCCACAGAGGAGAACCCCAGAAGAAGACCAGGGGTCAGGAGGATAAATGACCACCACCGAACCAGAGATTCCCCCCGAAGGTGAGCAGGAGGAACAGCCACCTGACACGATCACCATTCCCGCCCAGGAAGAAGAGGCCCCCCAGGGGAGGGGACGCCAGCAACGTACCGGCGCAGAGCCTCAGGTGTTCAGCCAGGAGGACATCGACCGGATCCGCAATGAGGAGCGCAACCGCTACACCAAGGAGATGGAGCGTGCCGACGCCCTCGATGCAGAACTGGCCCGATATCGCCAGGTAGAGGATGATCGGGTCAAGGCCGAGGCCAAGGCCCAGCGAGACGCCGAAAAGGCGGCGAAGAAAAAAGAAGAAGAAGAAATGGAACTCCGTGACCTTATTGCCAGAAAGGATGCGGAGTGGGAGGCCCGCTTACAAGAGGAGCGTCAAGCTCGTGAGCAGGCCTTGGCAGTACTGGACCAGGAGCGCCGCCATGCCTCCCTCCAGACCTACCTTGCCCAGCGAATGGCAGAGGTGGGTGACCAGATCACTCCTGAGCTACGGGATCTCGTCGCAGGGAATTCCCAGGAGGAGATCGACGCATCCATAAATCTTCTGATGGAAAAATCACAGTTGCTGATGACCAACGTGGTGAATGGTTATCGGCAGGTGAACAGCACCAGGCCGACTGCAGGTGTGACTGCACCCCCCATAGGGCCTATGGAGGCGAGTGAGTCGTCACGCACATATACATCAGATGAACTCAAGGCGATGTCGCCCGAAGAGTACGCTCAAGTGCGTGAACCCCTTCTCCGTGCAGCATCACAGAGCAGGCGACCGCAGAGGTAGCACCGTTAAATAATCAGGAGGTTACGGCAGTATGCCATCCGCAATTACTGGCACCCCGCTACTGAGCGCTTCGCCCACTGGGTATGCCGGAACGAACTCACAGTTGTCGCCCGCAATTCAGGTCATCTGGTCGAAGGAAATCCTCTTCCAGTCCATGCCTGTGCTGCGCTTCGAGCAGTTCGCCGTGAAGAAGACAGAGTTGGGGATTCAGCCCGGACTCCAGATCAACTTCATGCGCTATAACAACCTGGGCGATGCGACCCAATTGGTTGAAGGTGTCCGCATGCAGACCGCTGCCCTCACGGCCAGCCAGTACGCCATCACCGTGGCCGAGCAGGGGTACGCCGTTTCAGTATCCGAGCTACTGCTCAATTCCTCCTTCGATGACGTGATGGCCTCGTCCTCCCGTCTCCTCGGGCGCAATATGGCCAAATACCTCGACGGATCCGCCCGAGATACCCTCATGCAGGCATCCTCGGTGATTTTCGGCTACAACTGGCCCCGCAATACCACGCCCACGAACTCCCTGCTCTACTACGATCCAGGCGACGTGGCCACGAGCTACGACGATCTGGCGGGCGAGTATTACTTCTCGGTCAATGTCACCAAAGATGCCGTCGAGACCCTGGCGACCAAGAACGTCCCCCGCATCGGTGAGACCTACGTCTGCTTCATTGACCCTCACCAGTCACGGCGTCTGCGTGACAACCCGGAATTCATAGAGGTCACGAAGTACGCCGCACCCGGCAACTTCATGATCGGGGAAATCGGGCGGCTGAACGACGTCGTCTACATCGAGACGACCCAGGTACGCCAATTCGCCCCCGGCGACGGCCCGGTCACGATCCCGGCCACCAGCTACGGAAATGCCGGTGTGACCCACTGTGCCATTTACCTGGGCGACAACGCCTACGGCCATGCCATTGCGCTACCGGTCGAATTGCGTGATGGTGGGGTTTTGGACTTCGGACGTGAGCACGCCCTGTGCTGGTATGCAATATGGGGATTTGGGCTGATCACTGATCAGAGCATCGTTTTGGCATTTACCAATTAACGTACCATGCCACGAAGGATTCAGAGAAAAGGCTACGCCGAAATAGACGCACCCGAGACAGGTCGTCGTCCCTATCCGTCTGTGGCCCAGGAGGGCTTGAACGACGTCCTCAGTATGGAACCTGGTGAAGGTATGGGACTCACACCCGCTCAGTACAAACAGGCAGTCATCAATAGCCTGACAGCCCGTGGGAGGCACAACCGATAATGCCCAGAGGACCACAGCAGGGGGACTTCACCGGGCGGCAGCGACAGCACCTGGCTGAGGAAAATGCCGAAGAGTTGGCACAGCGACAGAAGGAAGTTGGCCTCGTCAACCAGGTCGATGTCGTAACCGAAGAAGAGGGCATTTTCGATCCAGCTACCGGCCAGGTCATTGAGATGCCCTCAGAGGCGGCTGCGAAAATCGAGGCATTGAACGAACCCGTGTCAGTCGAGGAAGACCCTATCCTCGATCCGACTGAGGTTGTGCCCGGGTATGACCCGATGAAAAACCTCCAGACACCTGAAACACAGCAGCGGCCCCCTGCGCCATACCGGAATCCTCATGAGGTGCAGGAAGTCGAGGGACCCGTCTCGGTCGAGGGCGAGCTTCGTATCATCCGGGTGAACACCGACATCGAGCAGATGACCTACGGGGCAAGCAACCCGCCCATGACCTTTTTGCGGGGCCATCGGTACAAAGTCAATCAGCATCTGTACCGGTGGCTGGAGAGCCGAGGAGTGATTTACCACTAATCTGATGTCATGTGCGAGTACTGCGGGAGAGGGAGAGCAGTAGCCCTGGGGATACGGGGGGCACTGCTCCGTCCCTGTGATAAATGTGGACGCCTCGATGACCTGCCCCGCCATATCCAGGTCATCGAGGATGACGTCACGCTAACAAAGCACTTCGCCTGTTGTGCAGATGACGGGTGTCCTCTGTGCATCGAAAGGGTGAACGCATGCCAAATTTAACGATGGTCGAGTCGAATTCGATCCTGGCGGCTCAGGTCGGCCTCATCGAGTACCCGGCCCCTGTCCTTCCGATCAAGGTGGGTCTGGTGACCGTCATGGGCACGAAGACAACCGAGGGGGAGGAGGTGGAGGGCGGCGATTACACCCGGCAGGACGTGACCTTCGCCTACCCCGCCGATGAGGTCATCGTCACCAACGAGACCCTGGCCTGGGTGAACATGCCCGATTGCATCGTGGTGGGGGTTGAGGAGTGGGACTCGGCCCCCACCCCCGTACGAAGATGGTTCGGGGAACTGGCCACACCCAAGCCCGTGAACCTGGGCGATACCTTCACCATCGCAGCCGGTGCTTATGCAAAAAAGCTGAGGTAGGCCCGTGCCGGGTGACTATTTCAGCGTCAGCCAGGAGATCGTTGGCGGGATCTGGTTCCCTCCGGGCGCACAGCCGCCCTTCAACTGCAACGTCGCCCCGTACAACGTCTCCCAGGGGCAGCCGTTCAATTTCAGCGTCTACGCCAAATACCTGTCGATCCTCGACCCCTCTCTTGCCGTGATGACGCTCGGGTTCCGCTGGTATTACTCAGATGGCACCTGGGTTGAGACGTCGACCAACTACAACCTGACCACCGACTACGAGCGATATGCCATATCCCCTGCGGACGGCAGCAACGATTACCTGAGCGAACCGCCCCAGCGGCCCTTAACGGGCGAATTCCCCAACCAGATGTTCCCGTTCGTGCGCTTTCCCCTTGCCCCACAGGGCAATTTCCTGCTGAACTCGGCTATGTTGAGTCCCACGGTATCGATGCCACCGTTCATGGACGGAACCACGATCAACATGAGCACGGGTGACTACCTGCAGGACCCGGTCACGGGTGCTGCCTATTACTTCCCGGGTCGGTCCAAGCGACTCGCCAGGATCAACAGCGAGATCTACCGTTGGATCCCCCTCTCGACCACGTATTCGGTCACCTACATGGCAGGATCGGTGATGCCACCCCTCGATCCCACCCTGTGGTAGCGCTCTACGCTCTGCTGCTCGGCCTCGGGGCGACCAGACTCACCGAGCTATGGAAGGAGGTCGCAGCCAGGATGGGGGTTTATCAGGCACCATGGTTTAAAGCAGCACTCAATATTGTGATCTGCGCCGTGGGCGGGATCCTGGTCCTGCACGAGCACATCAGAACAGAAGTGCTGGTCATTGCTGGTGCCGCCGGGATTTCCATGCTCGCCCACGCCGTCGATACGTGCCTACGGCACTACCGTGACCGTCTCGCCACTGAGGTACTGGAGAAGAGCCGAGCGAGAAGGCGCTAGACAAGAGGTAGTACCCGTGTTATGGTGACGACGCCTCCAACGAGAAGTGTCCAGCCGTTCGGGAGCATTTAGAAGGCCCTCCTCCTGGTCTAAGGGGAGGGCCTTCGCCATTCCTACGTTCGCTAGGAAAACTTTCCCCACGGGCACACGCTCAGTGATGGAGTGTGCTCCTATGTGACCACCGAAAGTCTCCAAGGGAGGTCACATGCCGAGAAGGTCCGAGGGTGTCACGATTGGATTCCTGGGCACGGGCGAGATGAAGGTCGACCCCGCCACCACGGTCATTGAGGAGTACCTGAACAGCGCCGCCAGCCCCGATGACCCGGTGCGGTTCGTTTTCCCCCTGACCTCTGAGGAATTCTCAGACTCGATGCACGAGTTGGTCACAATGGCCCAGGCCTCGAAGATCGCCTATGAGGTCGTCTCCACGGGCAGTATCACCAAACGGGCGATGATCGAGGTATCGCAATCCGCCACCAAGACCTATACCGTCCCCGATATCTGGACGCAGATGGAGGCGATTCTGGTCGACGCCTTGCCCAAATCGACCCTCATGGTGCTCTGGGACGATGAGCGGGAGGAATTGAACGACATCGCCGGTCGGTTTATCGACGCCGGGATCGAGGTGCGGGACCTGAAGGCGGGCGGGCATGTGCTCGCCTTCGAGGAGACCGGCACCCAGGAAGAGCCTGAGCCAGAGGACGAGGACGAAGACGACGAGGAAGCCGAGCAGCCAGAGGACGAGGCTGAAGAGGAAGAGGTCCCGGCGGCAACGGCAGAATTGACCCACGCCCACACCCGTGCCCAGCTTGAGAAGCTCTCCCACGCCGACGTCAAGGACATCGCCACCGGCATGGGCCTGGCACCGAGGAAGGCCCGGGAGAACATGATCCAGGCGATCCTTGAGGCCGAGGACAGCCCAGAAGCCACCACACAGGGTCCTGCAACACCAGGGAGGGGCACAGAAGCTCTCGGAGCTACACCCACCACCCTGGTGGACCTGGAGGCCCTACAGGGCGTTCTGGGCGGCTTTACGGCCAACCTCATCGATGGACTGGACCTGTGGGCAACGCACTTCCTGCAGGGCCTGGAGGGCGTGGCGTTCAACCTGACCCCGCCCGAGCCAGCCAAGCCCGACGAGGAGGATAGGCCTGCACCGGCACGCCGCCTGGCTCGCTGATGCCCGAGAGGTCCCCCTATGACGATGAGGAGGACCCCGAACCACTGCTCTACAGTGCCGAAGCAGCCGCCAAGGTTTTGGGCGGGATCAGCGTCGGCCTGCTGCAGCGGCTGGTGACCCAGGGGAAACTCCATCCAATCAAATTGGGCCGACGCACGATGTTTTCCATCGAGGATCTCCAGCGGTTCGTGCGGGAGGAGACTAGTTCAGAGGGCGAATAAAGTCGGTGGCGAGATTGATCATGATCTCCTGGTTCGGCCCTATTTCCACCAGCACACAATCCTCGTCACCGGCTCGCAGTAATTGCACGATCCGCCCGGATCCCATATAGCTCTGATTGCGGGGGCCGGAGGGAGCCGTACGGTACTCTATGGATGCGCCAACCTGGAGGTGGAGACTGCCCCCCGTCTTCTCCTCCAGGTCGGCCTCCTCTTCGTCCTGCTGCAAGGCCTCCCACACCGCCGGGGCCGGTACGTTCCTCGTCTCGACCAAGGAAAGGCCGTGGGCAGACAGCCAGGTTTTCAGCCCCAGCGGTGGGTCCAGGTGGTCTAGCAGGTCATCGCCCAGGAGCGCAAGCCCCTCGATCAACTGGGCGGCTAGCTCCTCGATGCGAAGCTCTCCTGCAGCCTCTTCGAGGATCGTGCAGAGGGTGTCGAGGGTGACCTCAACGGTCATGCTCCAAGCTTATGTACGTCCGCTCCCCATGCAGCACCGAACGGCGGTGACGGCGTCCATGATTCGCAAGGGTTCCTCTCCCCACCGCTCCGACAATTCACCCATAGTCACGTCAGGAAAAGGGCCAAGGGCTTCGACCTGCTCCATGAGCTTCTGGAAGGGCATCCTCATGCCAGCCCGCTCAGCATCATTGCGTCAACGATCTTCTTCGCATCGTCGTAGCTGTAACAATGTGCCAGTCTGATGAAGTAGGTACGCTCGTCACCATCAAGGTTGTGGTCGGTGATTTCTTTGAGCACCAGCCAGTCCGATCCATGGCGGAAAATAACGAGGTTCATCGGGGCAGGGGAAAATTCTCTCGGGGGCCGGATCCCCCATAATGCCAGGAGAGATTCTGGCGGCGGTCACCGTCCCGATAGAGATTCCACGCCTTGCAGACGAGCGCCGCTTCACGGTAGTCGGGCATCCGCATACCGATCCGGCGGCGGCGGCTCTCGGTCTTCGACAACTGCTCCCGTAACTGGAGGATGGGGTCATTCTTGCCCAGGTTCTCGCCCGACACCAGATGTTCGTAGAAATAGGCGGCGTCCTCGGGGTCAATGACCCAGAACCGGCGGAAAAGGGCGACCGAAACCCCGGCCCGGAATCCGAGCTTATTGAGGGGCGTGGCGCAGATCTTCACCATGTGTCGCCATCCGTCTTCGTCCTCCTCAAAGATAGAGAGAAGGTGAGGCGTGGTCGGACGATCCTCTGCGCCGCCGTAATGGATGGGCGCTCCCTCATCCTGATTTTCGATATAACGGAGCTTGTGCTCCCACCGCAGCGCCGCCGCCAGAACGAATACATTCGATTCCCCCCTCAGCTTGAGGGCGTCACTGGTCTTTCTGACCAGGCCGGAATCCATCACGTCCTGCACTTCAGGCTCAAGGCCCCGCAGGACAATCAGAGGGACAGTCGCATCGGCTACGACAATTGCCGTCAGCCGGTGCTGACCATTGAGCAGATGCCCGCCGATGTCAAACGAAATAGCGTCGTTCGTGAGCTTCCACTCACCCCGGTCGATGATGGCGACGAGCCATTCGACCCTGCTATCTCTGAGTGAGCGATTCCTCTCCTGGGTGCCGAGCCATTTATCGGCCAGCCTCGGGCCTACCTGCTCGATACGGACACTGGGGCCTTTCGGCTCGGTCATGATGTCTTCTTTCGGG
>Ga0123355_10000153_pt1 | contig 83159 bp, 76 predicted proteins | sample TergutEmb28metaG_3_FD_89872 | JGI IMG/M metagenome (GOLD analysis project Ga0123355, IMG submission 89872) | Embiratermes neotenicus P1 segment gut microbial communities from Petit-Saut dam, French Guiana - Emb289 P1 | ecosystem: Host-associated > Arthropoda: Insects > Digestive system > Gut ... | reverse complement strand
TTGCAGATAATTCTAGTACAGAATCGTTGTGCATGAAGTCGAGATTCAACTTTATTTTCGCGATTTTTTCAAGCTCGGATACGAAAATTTGCAGGATTTTTCTGATTGTTGACAATGCTACAATATTCTTGTCCAGTTCATGTATACTTTTCTCAAAAATATCTATGGCCACTGCGGCGTCCGGGCTGGTTAGGATAAGTTTTATCTGTTTAATAGGGATTTGCAGTTTGCGCAAAATAATTATCTGCTGCAAACGACGGATTGCGGTTTCATCGTAAACTCGGTATGAATATCCCTCCTTTTTGCGGCTGGTGAGCAGGCCGTTTTGTTCGTAGTATGATAACATTCGGGTGGAAATGCCGTATTGTTTGGAAACATTGCTGACGGTTAGTAGCTCCATAGTGGTCACGCCCTTCGTTTGTGTGTATGTAGCATAAACTACGACATCGTGTTTAAGTCAACACTATAATCGCAGTTCCAGCAATGACCCTTTTTGAAACATCTTGTAATATGCCGGATATTGTCTCTGTCATTGCTTACCCCCAAAAATACATCTCAATATCCATCAATTGCATTACATACGGCAATTGCCAATCCTCACAAGCGTCAACCTTCACAAACAACATACAAAGCATAACTCTTTCGCCATCGACATCGTAAAATTTGCCACACGGCTCATTCTTTAACCCATTGCAAGAACTGCATCGTAAAATATGTAGGAACAAAAATTTTGTCAACTCACCGTTCGAGTCACGTTTCATTACTTCATCACGTAATGTGTCAAAACCACAGCCGAAATACAGCGTTACATTCACCACATTATTTTCTGTGTTAATGTACATAATCCGTTCGCTTTTGTAATTGTACTGCACATTGTTGAAGTTTACCCGTTTCACAGGCTTGAGATTGTTCGCTAGTGCAAAATCGTTAAGTTTAGTTGCTACCGTAACTTGGCTTTCGTCCAGCGTTTCGATAAGTGTATCAAAACTTCTCCGGAATGATTTATCCAGCGCACGAAATTCGCAATAGCGAAAATATTTTATTTGCTCGCGCTTATTATTTTTGTAACGCTCTAATGCGGCAACCAGTTCTTTTGCTGCGCGCCACATTTTCCACTTGCTTGTAATTTCTAAGGCATCCCCTTGAAATACCGTGCTTGCGACCACACCCAGGCGGTTGAGGATGTTCAGCATTTTCATATAACCATCCCGCCAGCCTCTGTTGCGGATGATTTGTTGGAAATGCCGCATATCGACCAGTAGCACATCTTCGGCCACCACACTACCGGCTTGTAGCAAATATAGCAAAAGCTCGTTGTAGCTGGTTATGCTGTACAATGTGCGCAAAAAGTAAGTATCTGGGTTTTTGTTCATGTCGTTGTACAGCGCGTTTTTGAAATTGAAAAAATCGGTACAGCTTTGCTTGAGGGCGGGGTCTGGAATGTAGGCTGTGGATTTTTCCAGCGGAACAATTTGTGCCGCCGCCAGTATTAACTTTTGTTTGAGTGTCATTTGTTCGCCACCTTTATGTAAAATTCAACCGGTCGAATTTTTCGACCGGTTGAAAAAATATGCTTATCTCAATGGTACATATACGCACATCTCCGGCTCGATATCCAAGTCGCATTTGTATACTTCAAATGTGCCAAGTACATATTCCCGTTCGTCGGTTACAATTCTATAGCCGCCACTTTCGGTCAAGTCGCATACTTCTGCTTTGTGTTTCGGCATCCAAACTTCTTTAATATACTGCCCTGCGGTTTCCATTCCTTCGCCCGGGCCGTCTTCACCGCCTACCAGCTTTTCTTTGGATACGGAACGGAAAGTAAACACCGCAAAGCGTTTCACCCCAATATCCATAGGCTCTAATCCTTCGGGCAGATATTCCAGCGAGTCCACAAAACAACCCACCAGATAAGTTTCTTCACCAAAATAATTTGTTGCAAATCCTGTGGAAGTATATGGTGTGTGTCGGGTGGCAAGTTGCGGTTTGTAGACATTTTCTAATTCATCAAAGGCGAAACCCCGCCCTACCAAGCAAGCGACTTTTATTGTTTCTGGCAACTCAATTGTTTCCACTTTAATGAGAATGTCTTTGTACACCGTCATTTGACTGTTTGCTTCCATTGTGTAATGGCCTCCTATTATATTTAATTGGAAGGAAATAGACGGATAGTCTGTAAACTTACGAAATTTACGCGCAACCGTTGGCGAAAATCCGTGAAATGCTGTAAACGAGCGAGTGAACGCTGCCGCAGACTCATATTGAAAATGTAATGCCAGGTCTATGACTTTTGCGTTGCCATCTACAAGCTCTGCCGCAGATAACGCCATTCTGCGTCTGCGTACATACTCCGCTAGTGTTATGTCTGTTATAAACAGGAACATATTTTGAAAACGCGACAGCGAACAGCAGGCGATTTCCGCCGCTTTGCCATAGTCTACTTTATCGGTTATGTTTGCCTCAATGTAGTCTATCGCGTCGTTTATTTTGTTTAGCCACTCCATACGCCTTGCTCTTTCCTGTTAATAGGGTACAATAATTATAACAAAAAACCTTTGCGTTAAATTTTTTTATCTGCAAAGGTTTTCAACGATTTTTATACAACAGGTTACCAGGCCGCATTCTATTATTTTTCTTTTTTTTGCGGATAAAATCTGGCCAACAATTCCAATATATCAGGCAAAATATCACCTAATCCCCAAGAAGTAAAAAACACGTTATGGTTACACTTGCTCATCTTTTTCCCATCAATGGTGTATACCTTGCCTGGTGCGCACATTGTACTGCAAGATATGCAATCGCCGCCTTCAAAATTAAAAATATTTTGTATATGTGCTGGGGCGTTTTCGATATATTGCATATGTTTATCTATCTTGGTTAAAGTTAGTCGAAGATAAACGGTGTAATCGTCCTTAATCATAATACGCGCAGCAATGGGGCGGCTTTTTGTGCCGGATTTTCCGTATTCAATTACATATTTATCCTGGCCATAACCGCCGCCGATATTTTCATCGCCATAGTCGTAACCCCGCTCGTTCATCCATTTGTCAAAAGCAAAGATACATTGTTTGTCCAGGTCGGAAAGTGGCGCAAAGCGTTCTTCCGATAATATGTCTTTCATGGTTTTGGTTGTGCCATCGGCGTTTTTTGTACCTTTGTAGATAGCCAGTAAATCAGCAATTTCTTCCGGCGGAATTTTGGCCATATCGGCTACCACCATGTAGTTGTACATATGCACGGTAAAGCCATTTACATTCCAAAAGGCTTTGCCGTCTCGCAGCTCGAAGGTTTCTTTTTTTATTACGCCCCAGCAGTCGTAAAATTGTTTTATGGTTTCTAACATTTGCGGATAGCTCGGGTATTCGACGACAAACTCGGTTACGTCCTTCCCAAATGGCTTGCCGCTAAAAGGTAAAAATGAAAACCCAAAACCGATTAGCTTTGAAATAATCAATTCATATTTGGTCAAGGGTGACGAGTTGTAACTTTGCGTCCGTTTTGTCTCCTTTTTGAAACTTTCGGCGCAAACGACCAGTTGATTGTTTTGGATAGTGCCGGATTTTGATAAGCATGAAAAGAAATCGAATAGCCTATTGGCGGATTTCGCGCCGTAGGCATCCGGGTCTTTTGCCATGTCTGTATGGAGTTCTTTTTGCAGTTCACATAATTTTAAAAAATGAGCGGGATAATCTTTAGGCAAAACTCCTTTTATCGGGAAGTCTGGCTTGATTATAATTAGATTTGCTAGTTTTGTAATTTCTTGTTGTAGTGCGGTCATTTAGTATGCCTCCTATATGAAACGGCAACTGGTAAGAAGTTCTTACCAGTTGCAATTTCAAATTAGATTTGTTCGCGAACTTTATCCACTATCGGATTTTCAATTTCTTCACCACTTGGGGTTGTAAGCACCAGCTTATTCGGTATCCATTCGCCCTCTGTTTCGGTATGGGGTATCCATACGCCTGCTTTTACTTCTATTTTAAGCTCTTTGCCATCTTTCGACGCATACCAGGTTTTATCTTCGCCGCGCTTTAGTTCGTAATTTTCAAACAGATAATCTACAAACTGGTGTGCTTGGGATTTTAGGTGATAATCCAGCGTACTGTTGATATCTGCCCGCAGGTCGCGCTTTAATTCTGGCATATTGTCGATATCATGCTTGCGCATAGCTGCTATTTTTTTGATAAACGGCAGGTTTTTTGCAGGCGGGAATTTCAAGCACAGGGTTGAGCGGCACAGTTCTTCAAATTTTTGGCCAAAAAGCACCCTGTTATATCCGGGAAGGTCGATGCACCCTTTGTGCTTGGCACATTTATTTACGCGGGACAAAACATAGTTTTCAAATTCTTCATCCTTTTCCATGCCCGGTGCGTAGTCTAAATCAAAATTAGATGTGTAAATTGATGTTTTTCCCATAAAGAAAAATATCATCTCGCCTTTGTACTTGAACCAATTGTGGTCGTTTGGGTCTGGGTAGATTTCATTTGCGGCAAGGTAGGCCACCAGGTCTAGTGTTGCGGTTAGTGCCGCACCTTTTAGATTTGCTTTTACTTCGTTTTCAAATGCAGTTACGTGTTCGTTCATTTTGCATTCTCCTTTGCAAGAATTTTTTCAAACTGCTCTATTGCCACCAAGTCATACTCCATGGCTCTGCGGCCTTCGTCGGCCAAGACTTTACGCTGCGCTGGGTCACGGAATTTCTCGAATCCATTATCGCATATGGTGAAACCGATATCCCACAAATAGTCGCCGTAAGCGGCGCATTTGTCCATGGCGTTTGCTGCTATGGTAAGCTCGTCCCGCCATTCTGGGTAGCGTTTTGCCAATGTGCGGAAGTAATCGGTCGGTTCTTTGTGGGTGTAAATTTGGCACAGACCATCGCAATAAATGCCCATTTTGCCGTCAATGCCTACTTCTTCTGTTGTTAAATTGGAAAAATCGCTGTGTTCCAGGTCGTGTAGATACGCCTCCCACGCCGCAAAGCCCGTTTTACAGCCGTTAATATCATCCGCGTAGCGTGCGCGGGTTGTTATAAATGTGAGAAGGTTAAGCACTCGCACCCGTTCCGGTACAACTTCGGTCTTCCCTTTTAGGCAGATATACTCGCGCACCGTGTCTTCCCAATTTTCCCGTTCAACTGTCTGGGAGGTGATGGTAACAGCCACAGTATCTGTGCCGTCTTTGCTGATAATTTTTCCGCCGTCGTTGTCATACCCGATAATCACGTTAAACTTGTGATAATCAGTGCGCTGGGCAAGAACGGGATAACCCTTGTCGATAGATGTGATAAAATCGCTGCGAATTTGCTCGTTTTCTATGTTTAGCGGTTTGCCATCACTGTCCCGCAGCACTGCTACATATTTCGCCTCCCATCCCATAAATTTTAGCATACGAATTTGCGACTCGAAGGGCGTTTTGTCGATGCTGCCCATATCCTCCCAGCCGCGCTCCCATGCACCCGGGGCCCACACAAAGCGGTTGCCCATGCCGCTGTATGCGGCCATTTCAGCTTTGTCGAATTTTGGAGCGTTGTCCTCCTCTGCCGCTACTGTTAAGGTCGCGTCAAACACGTTTAGCAGGTAGTCAACCTCGTTGCCGTAGTTACTGATTTCTGGGATGTTGGGGATGATTTTTCGTTTCATACCAAACCCGCCCTTGATGTAAATTTTTATGGAAAGGGGCGCGAAATGTGCCGGAGTAGTGCCATCTGCCCGCAGGGTGGTTGGCGTTACGCCATGAAAACGAGTGAAGGCCTTTGTGAAACTTTCCGGCGTGTCGTAACAGAATTTTTGCGAAATATCTATTATTTTTGCCTGGGAATTTTTCACGTCGTCGCCCGCCAGGGTTAAGCGGCGGTTGCGTATATATTCACTGATGGAAAGCCCCGTTACAATGGCGAAAGTCCGCTGGAAATAGTCTGTTGAAATGTGAATATCGTTTGACACATCTTCAGGGGTGATGTTTTCCAAGAGATTGTCTTCTATGAAGTTAATGGCCTTTTGGGTGTCGTCTATCCAGTTCATTTGCACTGCTCCTTTATAAAAGAAATATATATTATTTCCAGGTGCTCGTCCTGTCATTTTTCGGGGAAAGTTGTCTTGTGGAAGATATGGAATTTGAACGGTGGTGTGTTAATTGTATCCCAAGACCGTGGAGGATACTACCTTTTTATTTGCTGCCGTATTTTCACATTTATTTGCAGAGCGCAAATGGAATCAAGAGAACAGTGGGCGGTTAAGCAAAATTCGCACGATATAGCAACGAGACTTTTTAATATGGGCTTGTCCGCTGAACAAATTGCGGATACTACTGGTATAACCAATGTAGAAATAGAGAGTATTCGTCTAGCAGTATAAACCGTGTTGGTTATGATAGGTGAATAGTGCAAAATAAACAAAAAAAATTTCAACTGGTTGGATTTGGTTACCAGTTGAAATTTTTTTTACTCATTTTTACTCATATGAAGTGCCAGAATTGAAACATATTTGATTCGATTTAGGCACTTCATATTATGGTTATCATGGTGTAGAATGTGCTTAATAGGCAAGCGGTGCACAGGTTGCCTATTAAACATAAACACTTTGGCCAAAGTGACTATAAAAAAATCTAGTAAACTAATGAAAGGAGATGCTACATTATGAAAACAGAACAAAACACTTTTGGTATGGAGTCTGTTATCGAACTCATTTGGAATCCAGAAAAGGTTTCTGCCCTTGGCGGGGAACATGACCATCGCGAAGGCGGTAATACTCCACCTGACCCAGTAGTTCCAGTTATACGTCCACCAGTACCGCCGCCACCATTTTGGACAGTTCGATTTATGGTTCCCGGCTTGTCATGTGGGTAATCGTCCGCATGTGATGCTTGCGGTATTAGGCTTTGCAGTTTTCCCAACCACTGGTATCGTAAGCAATCAGTAAGTGTAAACTAAAATCGTAGTTCTACTCGTGGCGCTGTTGCGAGTAGAACTACAATTTTGCTTTTGCTACGTTAGGAGTGTCAAGATGGCATTAGTTTTTAACAATATAATCATAAATAAAAACTCTGATAAATATAAACCATTTTTATTTAATCTAATTTCTGGTAGAAGAAGATTATTAAACCCTCAAGAGTTCATTCATGTCTGCTCCATGCATGAGAAACAGAATATTTCCTATTTCACCGAAGGCGAAATGGAACCTTTCAATAACTTGGTAGACGAAAAACAATTTGTTACAGAAGAAGCTCGCGCCAATATAGAAAACCAACTTGTGGCGAGTGGTTACTTTCAAACCAACACGGGTTTTGCTGAAGATTTCAGTTTTGCAATCGAACTTACAAGGTCTTGTAATATGAAATGTTCATATTGCTATGCAAAATCACGCATCGACAATAATACCTCTATGACAAAAGACCATATTGACGGTATCTATGAATTTTTCCGTGCATACGCAGATGAGCAAGACAAAATCCTAAAAACAAAACACATTACGATAACCGGAGGAGAACCTCTAATAAATGTCGAAACGGTAGAGCTTATCAACTACATAGCATCCATTTGGCACGAGACGAAATTGTATCTACTTACCAACGGTGTTAATATACTCAAATACTATGACAGATTGCCGCTAAACTCTATAAAGGAAGTACAAATTTCACTAGATGGCGTAAAAGATGTGCATATGAGTAGGCGTTATTCGGATTCTGATGTTGACTACAATATCTATGATGATATAATTGCGGGAATAAAAAAGCTGCTTGAAGCTGGCGTTACAGTTCGCGCTCAAACAGTTTACGATAAAACAAGTTATCTCGGATGTGCAGAGTTAGTCAAGTATCTTGAAGAAGAAGGCATATTGCAACACCCCAACTTTGACCACGACTATGGCATGGTGATAGATTTTTCCAATCCACTGGATTTGGATACTAACTATAACGATAAGTATGATATGATGAAAATCTGGGAGTATGCATCAGAGACCAATACATTTCCGCCTCCAGTTTTGCCAAGTGCAACGATACTATATGGTGCACTTAGCAGGCCTAAGGACGAGCCTTTTATGCCAAAACATTATAGGTGTGAGTGCAAAAAACTTTCAAATTGCTTTTTTTCTTGCGATGGGAGTGTGTATGTTTGTGATAATATCACAGAAGGCAAAGGCACGATAGGTACATTTTATCCATCAACATCTATTGATAACGATGCTGTTTCAAAATTGCTTAATCGCAGCGTCATGCAAAATGACACCTGCCGAAAATGCGCTTACAAGTTTGTATGCTTGGGAGGGTGTATAAAATCGGCAGAAGGCCAAGGCACAGAAATGGCTTGTGGAATATTTGCAGATGAAGAACTGCTTGATAACCTTGAGTATAATTTTTATTGATATGGAGGAAGGCGATGAAGAAAAGTTTACTCGCAATTATCCTATTTGCCACTACAATTGCGCTTGCAGGCTGTGGCTCTCGCAACCAAAGGCATGACGAGGTGCAGCCTATCGACACAGACTACATATTTTTGCAAGATTACGACTACATTGCACACCCCATGGGCGACAACTATCCTCCAATAGACACAGACTGCATATTTTTGCAAGACTTCGACTACATGGTGCAACTCATGGAAGACACTTTCCCTTATTTTGGTGTAGCGGAGCGCAGGCATGGAATAGATTTGCGGGAAAAATTACAAGAATCGCGGGAGTTTATCTCCGGATATCCCTATTCGCTTATTGCAAAAGCCGATAGCGTAGATATGGCTTTTTTGCACGAACTGGGATTTAGCATAGATTTAGATAACTTGCCGGAGTTGGATGCGCATGTTTTTTGGGAGCTGCTTTTGGGGAGCTTTTTTTTGCGGATAATTACGCCAGAAATGCTGTCAATAGGACATTTGGGTCTATTCAGTAGTGTCGAGTTTGATTTATACAGAACATTTTATGCTAGTGGTATTGCTTGGCATGAAATGTACAGCCAGTATGCAAACATAGAAGAGACAACGCTTGGTGATTTCGCACTCCGCGCTATTACTTCCCCAACCACAGTAAGTTTTTATCAAGAATTTGGTGAATCGATACGGGATGATGGTTTTACACCTCATATAGCATTGACATTGTTACTGATGGAATATTTTAGTCCGGGACTGGCAATGGAGTTATTTAGTTATGACAGCATCGACTCCACTCATACTTTTCCGGAATCGACACCCTTACACCACACATCCACCTCTTCATACGCAATTTTGGAAGAAGATAGAATAGCTTATCTTCGTATTCCAACTTTTATGCCGGACATTGAAAGGGCACTTATTGAACAGGCTACCTTGCTAAGGTTTTACCAAACAATTCAAAACTACGACCACCTGATTATAGATATAAGAGGAAATCATGGTGGACATATAAGTATGTGGTATGCGGAAATCTTGTACGCACTATGGCCTGATATGGAGGATGTACCCAATATGCCATTGTATGCATTTTACGTAGATAGTGAGCTGGGGCGTAGTTTTGCAAATGACTTGTGGTTTGATGAGTACAGTTTCATTATATTTGAAGATGACTATGTTCATGCAAGCAGTTTACCTTATTTTAACGAAGCAGATATGTTGCATTTTACCCAGGGTACAAGAATAAATACCAATCTGGGGGCACACCGCAGAAATCCGTTTATTGTCCGCACACCGTTTGCAGGGGAAATATGGCTTTTGACCTGTTCCTTCAACTATTCTTCCGCAGAGATGTTTGCAAGAACTGCAAAACATATGAACTTTGCCACTTTGGTAGGAGAAACAACTGGAGGGGGACACACCAACGGCAGAATGTTCTTTGCACTGCCAAATACAGGCATTCTTGTAACCTGGGATATAGATTATTTAACCGACACCTACGGCAGGTCACTAGAAGAGTTTCCTACCACACCACATTATTTCAACAGAGAAGGCTTATGTGCATTCCAAACAGTCATGCAGATGATAAGCGAAAGGGATTAACCCCATTTAACGCTTATTGCACTTGCGCGGCACGCATTTAAAGAGGTATCTATAATTTGGTAATCAGTGCACGGGTTGTCAAATGTTGATATATTATGCAAAAAATAAATAAAAAGGAGAAATTACATTATGAGAACAGGACAAAACACTGTAGGTATGGAGTCTGTTATCGAACTCATTTGGAGCCCTGAAGAGGTTTCTGCCCTTGGCAGGCAACACGATCATCGTGAGCAATGTGGTATTGTTGCTCCCTATCTACCTCCGCCTCCACCCCCACCCCCGCTACCACCCCCACCACCGTGGGTTGTACGATTTGTAAACCCCAACGTTTCATGCTTCGGGTAATCACTCGCAAGTGATGTTTCCATATCAACCTTTGGCGTACTGCCAAGCATTGGTATTGTAATCAACCACTAGGTTTCACTAAAAAACTGCAGTTCTACTCGTATCACTATTACGAGTAGAACTGCAATTTTACTACGTTAGGAATGTCGAGATGGCTTGAGGGGTATTTGCAGATGAAGAGCTGCTTGATAACTTTGAGCATAATTTTCATTGATATGGAGGAAGACGATGAAGAAAATTTTATTCGCAATCATCCTATTTGCTACTATTATTGCGCTTGCAAGCTGTGGTTCTCGCAATCGTGGGCATGACGAGGCGCAGCCTATCGACACAGACTACATACCTTTGCAAGTTTACGACTACATTGCACAACCCATGGACGACAGTTATCCTCTTATAGACACAGACTGCATATTTTTACAAGATTTCGATTCCATGGTACAACTATTAGAAGACACCTTTCCCTTTTTTGGTGTAGCGGAGCGCAGACATGGAATAGATTTGCGTGAAATATTGCAAAAATCGCGGGAGTTTATCGCTGGATACCCCTATTCGCTTATTGCAAAAGCCGATGGCATAGATATGACTTTTATGTACGATATGGGATTTAGCATAGATGTTGATAACTTGCCGGAGCTGGACGCACATGTTTTTTGGGAACTGCTTTTGGGGAGTTTTTTTTTACGGACAACTTCGCCAGAAATGCTGCCAATAGGGCATCTGGGTCTACTTAATAGTCATGAATTCGATTTTTTCAAAACATTCTTTGCTAGTTATATTGCTTGGCGTGAAGAGAACAGCCAGTATGTAAACACAGAAGATGTAACGCTTGCCGATTTCATAATTCGCGCTCTTACATCATCCAACGCAATAAGTTTTTATCAAGAATTTATTGAGTTGACGCCAGATGGTGGTTTTACGCCTCATTTTGCTTTAACCTTGTTACTGATGGAATATTTTAGCCCAGGACTGGCAATGGAGTTATATGATTATGAAAGTTTTGACTCCACTGATATTTTTCCGGAAGCGACACCCTTACGCCCCACATCCACCACTTCTTACGCAATTTTGGAAGAAGGTCGAATAGCTTATCTTCGTATTCCAACTTTTATGCCGGCCATTGAAAGGACACATACTGAATATGCTGCATTTGTGAGGTTTTTCAGAACAATTCAAAACTACGACCACCTAATTATAGACATAAGAAAAAACCTTGGCGGACATACGAGTATGTGGTATGCGGAAATCTTGTATGTACTATGGCCTGATATGGAATATGTGCCCAATATGCCACTGTATGCATTTTATGTAGATAGTGATCTTGGGCGTGTTTTTGCAGATGCAAATGGCCTGTGGTTTGATGAGAACAGTTTCTTCATATTTGAAGACGACTATATTCATTCAAGCAGTTTACCTTATTTTAACGAGTCGGATATGTTGCATTTTACCCCGGGTACAAGAGTTAATATCAATCTTGAGGCACACCGCAGGCATCCGTTTATTGCTCGCAGACCGTTTGCAGGGGAAATATGGCTTTTGACCTGTTCCATCAACTATTCTTCCGCAGAGATGTTTTCACGACACGCAAAACATATGAATTTTGCCACTTTGGTAGGAGAACGAACAGGTGGAGGGCATACCAATGGGAGAATGTTCTTTGAGTTGCCGAACACAGGCATTATTGTAACTTGGGACATAGATTATTTAACCGACACTTACGGCAGGTCGCTGGAAGAGTTCCCTACAACACCCTATTATTTCAACAGAGAAGGCTTATGTGCGTTCCAAACAGTTATGCAAATGATAAGCGAAAGGGATTAGACACAATCCATGAAAATCTTAACTCTATGCAAAAAATATCTATACGCCCACAGATATCTATTGGCGATATACATCTGCCTAACTCTTATGTCAACAGCCATCGGCATTCTCATTCCATTCATAATAGGCAACTTCTTAGACATTTTTGTAGTGGGCGCAAGCGTAAACGCCATCTATCGTTTCGCCTTTATTTTTGGCGGCATTAGCGTGTTAAAAATACTTAAAGGCTACGTAGCAGGTATTATCAATATAAATTTGCAATACAATATGGGTTACTCGTTTAACCGAGATATTATCAACCACATTCAAAGTTTGTCCTTATCCTACATAAACAAGGAAGACAGCGCGTATTTAAGCCAGCGTGTAAGTGCAGACACGGCAAGCCTAGTATCTTTTTGTATTTCTATATTACAAAGTGTGATTAGTAACGCGGTAATGATAATTGCCCCCTTTGCAATTCTTTTGACAATGAATTGGTTTGTTGCCATGCTGTTACTATTATTTTTTGCAGTTTACGCCGTGCTGTACTTTGTTTTCAAAAAGTCCTTATACAACGCGAGCTATGCTTTAATGGAAGCTAGCAACAAATTTTTCTCCCGCTTGTTGGAGCGGCTACGTTATGTAAAACTGATAAAAATAAATTCAATCAACCCTCAAATGAATGAACGGACAGACATCAGCTTCACCACTGCCAAAAATGCCGCAATCCACAACCAAAAAGTAAGTTATATGTACTCTGGGCTGGATGGGATTGTTTCCACAATTGCGCAAATTGTTTTGTTTGTGGTAGGCGGCTTGCAGATACTTGCTGGTAATTTTACTATAGGTATGTTCACGATATTTACCAGCTATTTTAATATGATATTGGGCGCGGGGCGTTACTTTTTTGGACTTGGGGCGTACTATCAGCAAACTCTAGTTGCCCATGACAGGATTGTTGAAATAATGGAAAACAGCCCAGAGCAATGGGGCAGCAAACAGCTCGATGATATAAATGCAATCGAACTGCGGGGCGTGAAATTTTCCTATAACGGCGAAAAAACCGCCCTGCATTACTCCGCAATTTTTGAAAAGGGCAAGCTATACTGCATAGCCGGCGCAAACGGTGCGGGCAAGTCTACCTTGGTTAGCCTAGCAATGGGGCTGTATATAAATGAATACAGCGGCACAATTATGTATAACGATACAGATATACGAGAGATAGATATGTTCTCTACACGAAAAAACTTGATATCCTACTCGGAGCAAGAGCCATTTTTATTTAATGATACAATTGGGTACAACTTAACATTTGGTATGGGCGAAGCACCCGATATACACAAATACGCAAAACTACTGTGCATGGAAGATTTTTTGGAAGAGCACGGCCTGGATTTTGTTATTAACGAAAAAAACAGTAACCTTTCTGGTGGTGAAAAGCAGAAAATTTCCATTCTCAAATCCTTAGTCAAAAATACACCTGTAATGATATTTGACGAGCCTACATCTGCGCTGGATGAAAAAACTGCCCGACAGTTTATGGAATACTTGCAGGAAATCAAGCAGAACAAAATAATTATAGTTATCAGCCATGATAACAGTGTTAAAAGGCAGTGTGATAATACGCTTGAAATTTAGGAAGGAACTCGACAAACTGCCATACACCTGCTATGGTAGGTGTTAAGTTTCGCTACATATATCAGTATTTGAAAGGTTGTGAATATCATGTTAACCTACCGACTACAAATGGCATTGCATAATCTCCGCCGTTATCTTAGGCAAAATATCAAAAGATTGGCTACTATATTTGTTGCTATATTTGTGCTTTTTTCTATCCCCGTGATAGGCATGAGACTAACAGCCCCTGCCCCTGGCATTGTTGAGGAAATTCCACAACAATTTATTATACACCCAGAATTTTTACACCCAGGTAACGATGTTTTGCTCTACGACTTCAACTACCTAATGACAGTGCTTGAAGAAAACTGGCCATTTTTCAATTTGTCCTACAATGCTGGCGTGGATGTTCACAAACTTGCAGACAACGTACGTGCTACACTATCAGATACAACCACAGCGGATAAAAGTGTACACGAGTTTATGGACTATTTGCGGGTGCATTTTTTTTATGAAATTTGGCCGATAGGGCGAATGCAACTATTTTACAGTAGTAGCATTTATCAAAATCGCATTTTGTCCATTGCAAGTTCAATGACATATTCCGGAGGTGCTCTTTTTAATGCCCCTATGTTTACGGAAATTCTAACACGCCCGGAAGCAATGATGTTCTACCACACACTAGATGAAGCAGGTGAAAGTCAACTGCCTAACCCGGAAAGAGAGTGGCTGCGCCAAGTGCAACAAGAGAGAAGCGATATAGGACTTCCTGCATATACAACAACAATTCTACAAGAAGGATATCTTGCGCTTTTAACGGTTAACCAAATAATGGCCGTAGGTAATGATAATATTCGCACAGAACAGGGTATGCGATGGTACGAGTCTTTGCTTCACAATTTTTATGTAAGTATTGCTGGTTTTGAGCATTTGATAATTGATATGAGAGAACCCATGATTTTTCCCGCGCACTGCCACTTCGACACTTTTGTAGCCGGGCCACTACTACGTGAGGAAATTCGCCTGCCGGCATACGTTTTTTACAAACCCGGCATTCACAGCGATTTGGTACGAAACACACATGATTTACGAATGTGGACAGGGGCAGTTTATGACGATTTTCGGTTGTGTCCTGTTTCATTTGACTTGCCCCCGCCATATTTGGACATGGATATACATCTGCCACACGTGTTTTATTCGCAATATACTATACAACCCACAGGACAAGAAGTACTATTCGACGGCACAATTTGGATGCTGGTTGGTGATTACACTAGGCTAACAGCCGAAGCTGCCGTGGCCATTTTCAAATTAAACGATTTGGCCACTGTAGTGGGCGAGCCAACCAGAGGAACATTGTGGACAATATACGACGCGTCCCGTATGCTAATGTCTTTCCCAAATACAGGCATGATTTTGGAGTTTGAAACAGCATACATTACCGACTTTTATGGCCGTCCGCTTTTGGGCTACGGCATACAGCCCCATTACACAAACCGCCCAGGCATGGACGCACTGGAAACTGTACTGGCTATGATAAATGAATAACATCCTAAAGGCAAAAAAAATTTCAACTGGTAACCAAATCCAACCAGTTGAAATTTTTTTTGTGTGTCAGGAAACTGCTGCGCAGTTGTCCTGCACGTTTACTTCGTAAACGTTGCTTCACGACTGGATGAAAACAAAAGCGCGCTTTGCGCATTTTGTTCCTTCGCATTTACATACACTATCCTACCTAGCATCCAGCCACTTAACAGCGGCATCGGCTACAATCTTCAAATTTTCTGGTACAAATGGTGTTGGCAGCCCTGCGTCCGCCACTAAATCTACAAATGTTTTCGTACCCGCAAAGCCTGTAAAGCGTACATATTTGTCCCACGCGGCCTGGAAGTTGTCCTGGCTTTCGGCCCAGAAACTTAAACTAACAGCCTGTGCCAAACAGTAATCTATATAGTAAAATGGTGTGCCGTAAATATGGGTTTGTGCCTGCCAGCGGCGGCCTTCTCCATAAAACGGGGTTTCTGTTAGGTCAAGCCATGGGCGGTAAATGCCTTCCAGCTTCAGCCACAGTGCGTTGCGCTCGGCTGGGGTCATGTTTGGGTTTTCGTATACATGGTGCTGGAACTCGTCCACCATTGTGCCGTAGGGGATAAAAATTAGCGCGCTGGCTAGGTGGCTGTAGTAGTATTTGTCGGTCTGCTCGCCAAAGAAGCCTTCCATCCACGGCCAGGTGAAGAACTCCATTGCCATGGAATGTACTTCCGCCGTTTCGTGGGAGTAGCGGCGCAGTGTAGATGGGTATATGTCGCGGCCTTTGAAGGCGGCGTATGCGTGACCGGCCTCGTGTGTTAGCACGTCGATATCACCGGCTGTGCCATTAAAGTTGGCAAATATAAATGGTGCTTTGTAGTTTGGAATATAAGAGCAGTAGCCGCCTGCAGCTTTGCCAGGGCGGGTTAACACGTCAAATAGTTCGCCTTCCAGCATAAAGTCGATAAACTCGGCTGTTTCGCTGGAAAGTTCGTGATACATTTTTTTGCCGTGGGCAAAAATTTCATCTGGTGTGCCAAATGGTTTTGCGTTGCCCTCTGGGTATTCGAACTGGTCGTCGTACATTTTTAGTTTGTCTACGCCAATGCGCTTGGCCTGTTCTTCCTTTAGGCGTTTGGCCACAGGTACGATGTATTTCTGTACCCCTTCACGGAATTTTGCTACCATTTCAGTACCGTAGCAGTTGCGCTGCATACGGTAGTAGCCTGTTTCCACAAAATTTTTGTGGCCTAGTTTTTCCGCCATTGTGCTGCGCAGTTTTGTTAGCTCGTCGTATAGGCTGTCAAATTTTTCGCTATGGGAAAGAAACCATGTAGCATAGGCTTCTGCGGCTGCTTTGCGCTTATCGCGGCTTGGGTCTTGGAAATACGGTGTCATTTGCGCAAGGGTAAGTGTTTTGCCGTCGAATGGAATTTGCGCAGACGCGATTAGTTTTACATATTCGCTTCTTAGGCGGTTTTCTTCCTGCATATCGGCTACGATTTCTGGCTTGAATGTTTTTTGGCTAATTTCCACATTTTTGAACATCAAGTCGCCCCAGGCTTTTTCCATTTCCGAGCGGAAAGGGGATGAAGTTAGAGCCAGTGAAAACTGTTGGGAAAGGGCTTGCAGCTTTGGCAAGTTTTCGTCCATATATGTTTTTTCTGCGTCGTATTCGGCGTTAGTGGTGTCGAGAGTGTTGCGAATGCGAGCTATTGCGAACATGGAGAATAGGTTCTGGTTGTACTCGTCATACTCTTTGTATGCGGCAAAGCACTCGTCGGCGTTTGCTGCGCCTTTAAATTTTTCGATTATTGCGGTTAGTTTTGCCTGTACTTCCTCGAATACAGGGCGTGTATATGGCATATTTGGGAATTTCATTTGGGTTTCCTCCTATTGTACAGTATCGTCTAGTTGCCAATTTAGTGCTTCGTAACTTTTGCGGCGCGTTTCCTTGTCTTCGGACAAGATTTTGGTGGCGTATTTTGCAACATCAAGTGCTACTGCCCGTGGCACGCAAATTACGCCGTCGCCATCGGCAACAATAACGTCACCTGGGAAAACTGTTACGCCGCCAATTGCCACAGGTACGTCTTTTTGGTCGAACTGGATTTTGCATTGCACCATAGATTGGCCAATAAAATGGGACCAAACGGGGATGCGCTGCATAATTGTTTCGTCTGTATCGCGGATACCTGCGCCGTTTAGCGCAAAGCCGCGCACGCCGTTTTGCAGGCATTTTAGCGTATTTTCCGAGCCTAGAAGGCCCACGTTTACGCCACTTACGTCTATGCACATAAAGTCGCCGTCTTGGATATCTTCCACCCAAGGATATGTGCAAACGTTGCCGTAGTACCAACCCTGCCACGCAGTATAGGCGTCGTTTTTAGCCTCTGGATAAGGGCCTACGTAGGGTAAGTAGCGTGCGGTGCGGGCAATACCCACCGCACGGGTGCGGAACAGCGGACGCATTGCAGGGTCCATGCTGCCAAAATTGTGGTAGCCGATCCAGTCCATGCCATCGCGCACGTCTGCTACGCGCAGTTCTTTGTACAGTGCCAGCAGTTCTTTGTTTTCGATTTTGTTGTCCATGATGAAAAACCTCCTTTATGATAATGTTCTTGTTTTTATAGTACGGTTTATTGTAAAATATTGCAAGTATTATGCGAGAAAGTTTGCTGGAGTTGTGAAAATTCACAAAACGTGTAAAAATTCCCTAGAGGAGTAGAAGATGAAAACAATTTTACTGGTCGAAGATGATGTAATGATAGCCGCAGGCTTGCTCTACGCCTTGGAGCAGGAAGGCTACGTGGTCACTCATGCAAAAACCATAGCCCATGCGACGACTGCAATAGTCACCAATTATTTCGACTTGGCAATACTGGATATGCAACTGCCTGACGGCAATGGTTTTTCTATTGCCGAAAAACTGTCCACCACCCCTGTAATTTTTCTAACGGTGGTAGATGACGAAGCCAGCATTGTCAAAGCCTTCGACCAAGGTGCTCACGACTATGTAACAAAACCCTTCCGTATACGGGAACTTTTGGCGCGGGTAAAGCGCACTTTAAGTGCCGAGGCTGGAGGCGCAACTTCTTCATATAACATAGGCGAAATACGAATTGACGTGGCGGCAGGCAAGGTATACAAAAGCGAGGAACTACTCGATTTGACAGCACTTGAATACAAATTGCTAATGATTTTCGCCACCCACCGCGGGCAGATTTTAACCCGCACACAAATTTTAGAAAATATCTGGGACAGTGCCGGCAGTTTTGTAGAAGACAACACGCTAACCGTATATGTAAAACGGCTACGGGAAAAGCTAGGCCAGTCCGTAAATATAGAAACAGTAAGGGGCGTGGGCTACCGTGTGGATTAGTAAAGGTAAGGTGAAGGAACTTTCGGCCCAGGTGCGCAAGGTAATCGACGGCCAAGCAATCGACCTGCGCGACAACTGCGAAGGGGAATGGGGGATGCTAAAAAACGACATTCACACCCTGGCGTACCACAAGAAGGAACACATGGACACCCTACAAAAAGAGCGGCAAGCCCTAACCGACACCCTTGTAAATATTTCTCACCAAATTAAAACGCCGCTAACATCCATGATGATAATGGCGGATCTAATTGAAACAGCCCCGCCCGAAAAGCAGACAGAATTTTTGTCCAACATAAAGGCGGGGCTTGTTCGCATGGAATGGTTTGCGTCTGCGCTTCTTAAAATTGCTAAGTTGGATGCGGGTACGGTGGAATTTGTTGCGGACAGAGTTTCTTCATATGAATTGGCAGAGCTAGCATTAGAGCCGCTGCAAATTTTGCTGGATATAAAAAACCAGCGGGTAGAATTATACTGCGAAACAGAGTTGTTGTGTGATAGACGCTGGACAAGCGAAGCGTTGACCAATTTGGTAAAAAACGCGTCGGAAGCATCCCCCGATGGTGGAGTAATTCGCATAGAGTCGGGGGTGAACCCCATTTGTAAATGGGTTTCCGTAACCGACAGCGGCGCGGGGATTGAGAAGAGTAAAGTTTTCAGCCTGTTTAAGCGTTTTGAAGCGGCCAGCCCCGACAGGGGGTACGGCGTTGGCTTGCCGTTGGCTCTGGCAATAATGCGCGGGCAAAATGGGGATATTGAAGTGAACGGTGGAGGGAATGGACAAGGCGCAACGCTTACATTGAAATTTTTCAAGTGACTGCTTTGTCACCTTATTTGCAAAAATAGTCACCGAGTAGTCACTTTCACTTGCTAGAATTTACTCATCAATCACTCAGGAGGGCAAAAATGTCAATTCTACAAGTATCAAATCTATCCAAAACGTACGGCAAAGACAACACAACCGTAACCGCGTTAGGCGGCGTATCATTCTCTGTACAAAAAGGCGAGTTCGTAGTAATAATAGGCGCGTCTGGCTCTGGCAAATCCACCCTAATGCACCTAATAGGCGGCGTAGATCACCCAACCGCGGGCACTGTTACCATAGACGGCAACCAAATCTACAACTCCAACGAAAGCGAGCTGGCCATTTTCCGCCGCCGCAACATTGGCATAATCTATCAGTTCTACAACCTAATCCCAACCCTAACCGCCGAAGAGAATATCATGCTGCCCCGCTTACTGGACAACCGCAAACCAGACCCAGACAAACTAAAGCACATACTGGAAACTATCGGCCTAACCGACCGCGCCCGCCACTTGCCAAGCGAACTTTCCGGCGGACAGCAGCAGCGCGTTTCCGTAGGCCGCGCGCTAATAAATGACCCTGCCATTATCCTGGCAGACGAACCAACAGGCAACTTAGACAGCAAGTCCAGCCGCGAAATTATCGACCTGCTAAAGCTATCAAACAAGCGTTTTAACCAAACGCTACTGGTTATCACCCACGACGAAAACATTGCCCTGCAAGCCGACCGCGTAATTACCCTAAGCGACGGCCACATTGTCGGAGACGAGGTGGTGCGGTAATGAAGCTAACCAAGCGGCTGGCGTACAGCCAGCTAGTTACAAATAAACGCCGCACAATATGGACGCTGTTAGGTATAGTTTTGGCCACGGCCATGATAACCGCTGTATACGGTTTTGCGGCAAGCGGCGCGGTGGCCATTACCGACCTAATGGGTGACGCGTATATCCGCGACGTGTATTATCGCACTATTTATATTGTGGGCGTGGTGCTAAGTTTTGTAATTGTGGCCGTGTCAGTAATTGTCGTATCCAACGCATTTCGCGTTAGCGCGGGGGAGCGATTGACCCAGTTTGGCCTGTTAAAAAGCGTGGGCGCGACCAAGCGGCAAATTACAGAAGTAGTTGTATGGGAAGGTGTTTTACTGTCTGTAATAGGCATTCCCGTTGGTATTTTGCTTGGGCTGTTGGTGCAGGTTATTGGCGTTGGCATTGCCAACCATATGCTACAAGGGCTTAATAACAATAATGTTTTAGACGACGCAGAACTTGTGTTTAATTTCGTGCTGGCGTGGCAGGCCGTGTTGGCTTCCATTGTCATTTCGTTTGTAACTGTGTTTTTGTCGGCATGGCTGCCTGCGCGGAAAGCCGCAAAAATAGCGGCGGTGGACGCTATTCGTGGTGTAGACGAAATAAAAATAAGCGCGAAGAAAATGCGCACCAGTTTCATAACGCGCAAAATCTTCGGCTTCGAGGGCGAGCTTGCCGCCAAGTCCCTAAAGCGCAGCCGCAGAAATTTTCGCGCTACGGTGGTTTCCCTTTCCATTAGCATGACTTTGTTTATTGCGGCCAGCAGTTTTGGGACAACGCTATCCCAGTACACAAACCTAGTTTTCGCACTTATGGACGCAGATGTTTTCGCATCGTTTCATTCATCCCGTGTCCAGGGCGAATTTGTATCTATCACACATGAAGAAGCGGAGGCCATAACTGCCAGAATACGAGCCCAAGGCGCAACAGTTTTTGGCGTGGGTGGGGATGTAAACAGCTTTTCCGTATCCAGGGAAACTTTGCAATTTACCAGCCACTATGATGCATATTTGCGACAGCATGAAGACTGGGATCCATACGCATCAGACGGCTGGCCAATTACTCTGCTTGTAGTAGACGCTGAAAATCATGCCGAACTGGCACGTCGGGCCGGTGTTTCAGCGGAGTCAAACATTCTTATCAACCATGTGCGTACACGGGATATTAACATTAACTGGATAGAACTTGACCCGCTTGTTTTCACAGGTCAGACATTACAACTGCAAAGTCGTGACGATTCTGGCGGCGTAAGCTACCTGCCGCTGCATGGTGAACTGCGCGGTCGCGATGTACCAAACGAGCTGATTCACGCGGCCATGTCGGATATAGTTGTGTTAGTGCCAGATGTAAATGTGCATTACTATTTTTGGGCGGCACAAACCGACCGCCCACATGAACTTACCGAATATGTAAGAGGCTTTTTATGGGAAACACTGCCCACAGGCAATGATGGCATTATCAACGCCAGCGTATTCAACCAAGCTGCGGAAGAAGACGCAATCCGCAGCCTGTTTAACACGATAATGACTTCCATGTACGGTTTTATTGGAATGCTTACCCTTATCGCGCTAACCAATGTAATCAGCACGATTTCCACAAATGTGCGCACTCGCTCTAGGGAGTTTGCCATTTTGCAAAGCGTTGGTATGACCCATGGCGGCTTGAAAAATATGCTTAATCTGGAGAGTATCATGTGCTCGGCAAAGTCTCTGGTTTTTGGATTGCCATTTGGGCTGGGGATTTCGTATTTAATTTATTTGGGTATGCAGCACTCTGCAACCTTTCGATTTAGCTTTCCATGGCTGGCGATATTACAATGCGTTGTGGCTGTTTTTGTTATAACCTGGCTTACAATGCGCTTTGCCGTGTCCCGGTTGCAAGGGCAGGGTGGGGGAGTTGTAGAGCGTATACGGGGTGAAGTAGGCCGTTGAGTTGTACAAACACTGTTGAATGTGAATCTATTTTGTTTTACGCGCTTCGTGTCGCTCAAGGGATTTTGCCCAAGTCTTTTCAAGTTGCCATTGAAAGAATGTAAATAAAGGATCTAGGTCGCTTTCGTCGTTAAATGAGTTTAACGCTTGGTAGTATGTGTGCTTGTCTTCATCATAAACAATTAGTGGTGGATGGTCGTTTGACATAAGCAGATAATTCATCAGCGTCCTTCCAACTCTGCTGTTGCCATCGGCAAATGGATGGATTGCTTCAAACCAAACGTGGAAGTAGGATGCCATCTTTAATAGATTTATCGGCTCTGTGGTTTTATCGGTATTGTATACCTCTTCAAGCAAGCTGTTAAGCTCACTTTCCACATCTTCTGGAGCAGCACCAATTTCATTTTTCCCAACAACAAAGTCATTGATTTTGAATGACCCAGGGCGTTCTCCCAGCACAAAGAAACGCCTGTCATCGTATGTGGAATTAGTGGTTATTGCGTGAACCTCTTTAATTAAATCAAGAGTAATATGCTCTCTCTTAATTATCTTAGGCAAAAGAAACTCATACGCCAGCCGCTGATTTTGAATCTCTATTACAGTAGATGCAGAGCCGGAAAATCCATTCACTCGGCCATCAGTAAATACTTCCCTCGTATTTTCATATGTTATTTCAGGATTTTCAATTTTTCCGCTATTATAGGCAAATAATATGCGGAAACTATTGAGTCTCATATCCAAGTCGGCAGGGGTATTTATCTCATACTCCTTCCACATTTGCACGATTTTCTCATATGTGGACATTGCGACACCTCCATGTTGTTTTTTCAACGCATCAATTCCCTGACTCAATATCTTTCACATACCCAAACACATCTTCAAGCGAATCATCATTATCTACCCAGTCCTGCACCTGTATCACACGGTAGTCGTCCTTTGTATCGCGCACAACCAACTCTTTTATTCCCGCATTTATCGCCAAGCGTTTACACATAGGACATGAATTGGAATCCTGTATATACTCCCCGGTTTTGGGGTTGATACACGTCATGTACATTGTGCTGTCAATCATATCTTTGCGGGAGGCGGAAAGCATTGCGTTTGCTTCGGCATGGATGCTGCGGCATAGTTCATAACGCTCGCCACTGGCAATATTGCGTTCTTCTCGCAAACAAATTTGCATATCCGTGCAATTTTTACGCCCACGGGGTGCGCCAACGTAGCCGGTGGCAATAACCTCGTCGGCTTTTACAATAATCGCGCCATAGTGTCGGCGCAAACAAGTGCAGCGTTTTGAAACTACCTCGGCAATGTCCAGATAGTAGTTTATCTTATCTCTTCTCACACTTTTACCCCACAATCGAGTCTTTAAGTTCTGTAGCAAATACCATGGTAAGCAGCGTGCCGCTGTCTTCTTCCACGGCAAGTGCAGGCGCGATATTAGTGCGCCATTTTGTAACCATACTGGTAAGTTTGTTTATCATTTCTTCGTACGCGTCAATAGGCAGGCCGCCCTCGTCCATGTACGGCTCTAATGCCTCTTTTATGGTAGGCATATCAAACACCGTTTTCAACCGAAAAATCATGGCCAGTGCGGCCAGGTGCTTGTGCGTATAATACCGCTTGTTCTGCGGCGGCGGCAAAAGTCCGTCGCGGATATAGTTTTGTATCATACCGCGGGTTATGTTCATGTTCTTGCGTTCGCAAAAAAGTAGCACCTGCGAAATTGTCATTGTCGGGCTGTAGTGCCGTATGTCTTGTAATGGGTCATTCATATGGGTTCACCTTTCTTGTTTCCTAGGAAACTTACACTCCTGTACTGCCGTAGCCGCCTTGGCCACGATCTGTGTCTGGCAACACGTCCACTTCTGTGAAATCGCACATTTCCACTTTTGCAATTACCATTTGCGCAATCCTATCCCCACGCTGTATGGGAAAATCATCTTCACCCAGGTTGATTAGAATAACACCTATCTCGCCACGATAGTCCGCGTCCACCGTGCCTGGTGCGTTTAACACCGTTACGCCATGCTTCAATGCCAAGCCACTACGCGGACGAACCTGCGCCTCGTAACCAAAAGGGAGAGCAAGCCTAATGCCGGTTGGCACCAAAGCTCGCTCTCCCTTTTTTATGGTGATGCTAATTTTTGCGTGTAAATCCAGCCCGGCAGATTGAGGTGTTTGGCGGGTTGGGGTGGGCAAGTCGGTTGCGTCGTTGGTTTTGGAAATCAAAAATTTCATACAAACTGCCTCTTCCTCTAAAGAGATATGAAGTTGCCCGCCTGTATAGTGTTACTAAGAAATAGGATTGAGCTTTTTGGTATCAATATCTCGCCCAACCAGCGATAAGCTCATTTGGTCTAGCGCGAAAACCTTCTCGCAAATCCCATAAAAGGCGTCCATATCAACAGCGTCAATTTTGGCCACAAGCTCATCAGGGGTAACAATTTTGTTAAGCATAAGCATGGTACGGCCAATGCTGTTCATGCGGCTGGCGGCAGATTCCAGACTTAGTAAAAAGCTGGCCTTCAACTGCTCTTTCGACTTAGCCAATTGCTCTGCTGTAATCTTATTCGTAAACATTCCCTTTATTTCTTGCGAAATAAGCTCCATAACACCTTGCAAATTACCAGGGTTCAGCGCGGCATAAACAACAAACATCCCCGCATCTACATAACTTGCGTTATACGAATACACAGAGTACACAAGCCCATGCTGCTCCCGTATTGTTTGGAACAAACGAGAACTCATGCCGCCGCCAAGGATAGTATTAACACACGCCATGGCATAGGCTTCGTCTGTACCACCAGGTATACCGGGCAGCCCCAGGCACAAATGCACCTGCTCGATATCTTTCTCCCGATAGGAAAAACCAGGGGTGTAAATTGGCTTCGACTCTTGTGCTAGGTTTGGCTTGCCAGTATAACTGCCAAATACAGCCTCGATATCGGCCATAACTTTGTCTTGGTCAATATTTCCGGCCACAGCAATTACAACATTTTCCGGGGTGTACTTCTCGGCTATAAAATCCAAAAAATCCGTTCGCTGGAAACTGCCGATACTCTCCGGCGTACCCAAAATATTCATGCCCAGCGAGTGCTGGGGGAAAACTTTTGCCTGCAACAAATCCACGCACAAATCCTCTGGCGTGTCTTCGTACATATTTATTTCTTCCAAAATAACGTTGCGCTCTTTGTCAATTTCAGCCGGGTCGTACTTCGAGTTGAAGAACATATCCGACAGTACATCAAGTGCCACATTAAAATGGGTATCCAAAACACGGGCGAAATAGCAGGTGCATTCCTTGCTTGTAAACGCGTTAAGCTGGCCGCCAACGGCGTCCAGCGTGTCTGCAATTTCAAGTGCGGTTCGCTTTTCCGTGCCTTTGAACATCATATGCTCGATAAAATGCGAGATTCCATTGGTAGCCACAGTTTCATGGCGGCTACCGTTATGAACCCAAATACCAAAACTAACCGACCGCACGAAGGGGATAGACTCCATTACTACCCGCACTCCGTTCGGTAATTTTTTTACTGTAGGAAGCGTCAACGCCTGTCGCCTCGGTTTCTATCACGGTCGCCACCACGGCGGTCGCGGTCGCCTCCGCTACGTTCACGCGGGGGCGGGCGGCGTACTGTCGTGTCTGCCGTAGGGTCAATAACCGCCTTGCGAGACAGGTTAATGCGCCCTTGTTCGTCAATTTCTGTAACCTTTACGGAAACAACATCACCCACATTGGTCACATCTTCCAAGGACTCAACCCTTGAAACATCCCATTGGGAAATGTGAACCAGACCCTCTTTTTCAGGCGCAAATTCTACAAATGCGCCAAAATTCATAATACGCGTAACCTTGCCTTCAAAAATTGTCCCCACTTCTGGCACGGTAACGATTGCTTTTATCATTGCAACGGCTTTGTCTACTTTTGCTTGGTCTTTGTCGCAAACAAATACGCGGCCGTCGTCCTCGGTGTCGATTTTCTCTACACCAGACTCTTCGATTATGCGCTTAATTGTTTTACCACGAGAACCAATAACCTCTGCAATTTGGTCAATTTGAATGCGAACAATCGCCATTTTAGGCGCGTGAGGAGAAATTTCCGTACGCGGCTCGGCAATAGCTGACAACATCGAGTTTTCCAATATAAACATACGAGAAGTTTTGGTTTGCTCAAGACTGGCCTTGATAATTTCAGGTGTTAATCCGTCGATTTTAATGTCCATCTGAATGGCTGTGATACCGTCTTTTGTGCCAGCCACCTTAAAGTCCATGTCGCCAAAAAAGTCTTCCAAGCCTTGTATATCGGCGATAAGAACATAATCGTCCACACTGTCGCCAGTAACAAGCCCTGCTGAAATACCAGCAACAGGCGATTTAATTGGCACACCCGCCGCCATTAGGCTTAGAGTGCTGGCGCAAACGCTGGCCTGTGAAGTTGAGCCGTTACTGCTCGTAACCTCACTCACCAAACGGATTGCATACGGGAAGTCATCTTCGCTTGGAATAACAGGAAGAAGTGCCCGCTCCGCAAGCGCGCCATGACCAATTTCACGTGGCCCAGGCCCGCGAGATGGGCGCGTTTCGCCCACAGAATAGCTAGGGAAATTATAGTGGTGCATGTAACGCTTACTAACTTCAGCTTCATCCAAGCCGTCAAGTTTTTGCACGTCGCCGCCGCTACCAAGTGTGGTAACGGTCAAAACCTCTGTTTGGCCACGGCGGAAAATAGCACTGCCGTGGGTGCGTGGCAAAATATCCACCTCAGATGTTAGCAGGCGAATGTCTTTCATTCCTCTGCCATCTGGGCGCTTGCCAGCGCGTATCATGCGGCGCACAGTTTCTTTTTCAAATTTGTAAATTGCCGCGCCTAGGTTAGCTTTATAGTCATCTGCAACTTCTTCTGCAAATGTTGGCACTAGGTTTTCATCCACATCAGTGCGCAACGCAGTCAAATTTTCGTCACGTTTTTGTTTTTCATCGGCAAAAACAGCGTCTTCCATACGCTGGTCGGTTATATATGAAGTAACCGTTTCATATAAACCTTCTGGAAATACGTTGCGCTCGTAGTCACGCTTTGGTTTTGCGTGTTTTGCGATAATTGTGTCTATCCATGCGATTAGTTTCTTATTTTCTTCGTGTGCAAGCATTATTGCGTCAAACATTAGCTCTTCGCTTACTTCGCTTGCGCCAGCTTCAATCATCATTACTCTTTCACGGGTAGAAGAAACAGTAAGGGCTAATTGGCTAGCTTCACGCTGTGCCGCATCTGGGTTTACCACAAGCTCGCCATCTACAAGGCCGATATTAACCGCGGCCGTTGGACCGTTAAACGGAATTTCGGAAATAGAAAGCGCGATAGATGCACCTATCATTGCCGCAACCTCTGGGCTTGCGTCTTGCTCTACGCTCATTACTGTTGCCACAACACCCACGTCATTACGATAATCGTCTGGGAAAAGTGGGCGTATAGGCCTGTCGATAAGGCGGCGAGTTAGGATTGCGTGCTCTGTAGGCCTGCCCTCGCGCCTAAAGTACGAGCCAGGCACTTTGCCCACGGCATAATGGCGTTCTTCATAATCCACTGTAAGCGGAAACCAGTCGATACCAGCCCGCGGTTTCTCACTTGTTGTAGCCGTTACCAGCACAACCGTGTCACCATAGGTCATAAACGCTGATGCACCCGCAAGTTCAGCCATACGGCCAATCTCACAGGTAAGCTCGCGCCCGCCTAGTGTAGTTTTGTAAACAAAAGTCTCTCTCATTCGTGTACCTTCCTATTTATAAGGTAAAACCTCGGGGCACCGCCCCAAGGTTTTACTAACGGCGCAAAGAATCCCTTAAGCCCAGCTCAGCGATAAGTTCGCGGTATCTAACTACGTCTTGGCTTTGCACATAACCTAGCAAACCACGGCGTTGACCTACCAATTTTAGTAGCCCACGACGAGAGTGGAAATCTTTTTTGTGGGTGCGCAAATGCTCTGTTAGGTGGTTGATGCGTGCTGTTAGTAGTGCAATTTGCACTTCTGGCGAACCTGTGTCATTTTCGCCACGGCCGAACTTTTCGATGATTTCTTTTTTGTTGATCATTTTATGATCCTCCTAGAATAAATGTTGTCCCGCTGCCGGAGGCTTGGTTGGAGTGGCCGAAACCTACGCAGGGGCGTTGATGCTAATCGCAAGCCGATGTTTTGAATTGAAATTAGCATATCTTGCTGCATTTTAGTATTGTGCGCAAGGATTATAAAAGTATAACATTTGTGCTGGTAATGTCAAGGTGCGGAAAATAAAAGGTTTCAGTTGGTAGCAATTTGCTACCAACTGAAACCTTTTCTCTTACAACAACTCATCCAACCACTCGCACCCATCTGGGTGCGCAGTCTTAACCGCGTCACGCAACCACTGCCTGCTTTCCTCCGACAACATCGGCACAATTACCTTATAGTCAATCAGCGACTTTGGCTTAGAATACGGGTGCTCAAACGAATTTTTGTCAGACTTAAAAAACAAAATTATCTCTGGCGCAAGAAACGGTATGCCGTCTTTGTACATAATCGCTTTATCCATAGCGCGGGCAACCCGTGGGCTGTCCAGCAAAACATATTCATCACCCTCGCGGGTATCCAGTCCCACTTCTATAAAATCCAAATCCTGAATCCGTGGCTCATGGCAAACATACGTGTACGTATCTTCATTATCCCGCTTTATCATTTCGGCAAAGCTGTCGTGCTTTACAGACCAAACCCCCATCTGTTCTCCTTGCAAAAGCGGGTCATTTTCGTCTTTTAATAAATGGAACCGCTTAGCCCAGTTGGGGTCATTTGCGTCATAATGTCGGACATACACTGGCCAGTCCCTATCCATCAAATATTTCGCTACATCGCGCCTGTTTTCGCTAAACACCGCAATGTCAAAGTCGCCATGGTAGCGCAACTCGCAGCCAGCAAACATTTCCAGGCCGTAGCCGCCGCAAATGCACCATTCAAAGTCGGCGTCTTTTAGAAACTCTTGCGCTTTTTGAGCAATAACTTCTACGGGAAGGCTCTTCCCATGGGTTTTGTGGCTCTTTAACTCCCAACTTATGCCGAATTTGTCTGTGAAAATAACATGGGAATCGGCATATGTGGTTGTTTGCAGTGGCATGGCAGTGGTGGAATCTTCCCGTAAAACACTGTAAACCTTTTGCAAATCTTCATCCTTATCGAACCGCAGCAAAATGTTGACATTATTGGAACGTTCGCCTGACAATACACCATACATATCATCGGCCAGTACAAAAGTTTGCTCGCCAATTTGCAACTGGCATTGGAAAATGTAGTTCCGTTCTTCTCCTTTGTGTTGGACGCTCCGCTGGCTTGTTTCCGAAAACGGTACGCGCAGCAGTTCTTTCGCATCAAAGGCTTTTTTGTACAGCTCAATGGCCTGGGCACATTGGCCGTTAAATGTAAGGCTTGGGGCAACTGTAAACATGGTTTGTCTCCTTAAACTTTATTCATACAACTCGTGTATCACGCAATCAAGCAACAGGCAAAAAATCTCGTAATGGTTGTCGTGCATTTCCTTATTTGCAACAGTTAGAAGCAATGTGTCGAGTATTTTATGCACATCATCTTTCGATTTTTTCAGTTTTAAGCCAGGGGCGAAAAACGAGTGCACCATGTTTTTCTCGCTATTTGCTCTGTGTTGCGCCAACCACTCCGCTGGCAGTTTGTTCAAAAGTGCCTTGTAGTCAGGGGTATGGCGTTTTGTTATTATGTCGTTCTCTGCATATTCCTGGTAGAGCTTTTTCAGCGCGACGCATAAGTTTTCCTTTGTGGCTGGGTTTAGGATTTCCTTAAACATTTGAAGGGTGGAGTGCTGGAAACTTTCCATAGTAGCCATAAATAGTGCTTCCTTAGAGTCGAAAAAAGCATAGAATGCGCCAGTAGAAATGCCGACAGCAGCGCACAGCTCACTTACGCTGGTTTTTTTATAGCCGAGTAGCGACCAGCTTTTTTTGCACTCTGCGATTAAAGCGTTGCGAATGTTGTCTTTTTCTTGCTCAGTGAAACTTCTTGGCATGATATATCCTCCGTTTGGATTGTGTGAATGTGTTGATGATAATATTCATAGCGCGATTTGTCAACTGGTAAGAACTTCTTACCAGTTGAAATTTTCCTCACCTGCGTTATAATAGTCCCACCCTAAAAAAAGGAGCGACCTACATATGCACGCAATCGCGTATCTCGTACTATTTTTTCTACTAATCCTATCATTCTTCTTCTCCCTAACCGAAACGGCCTTCACCGCGCTTAACCGTATTCGCATAAAAAACCTGGCCGACAAAGGCCATAAACGCGCACGCCTTACCCTTGCCCTGTACGACGACTTCGACCGCCTATTGTCCACACTGCTTGTTGGCACAAACATCTCAAACATAACCTCTGCCGCCATATGCACGGTGCTTTTTGTAAACGCATTTGGCGATTTTGGCGCGACATTAAGCGCAATGGCCACCACGGTTGTTGTTCTTATTTTTGCAGAAGTAACGCCGAAAAACCTGGCAAAAGAACGCCCAGAGGCCATAGCACTTTTTTGCGCACCCATCGCAAAATTTTTCATGGTACTGTTCACGCCCTTTAATGGATTTTTCGCCCTGTGGAAAAAATTGCTTCTGAAGGTTTTCAAAACCAACGTCGGCGCGGTGGCAATCACCGAAGGCGAACTTATTTCCATTGTAGAAGAAGCCAGCCACAGCGGCGTGATTGACGAAGACGACAAGGCACTTATTAAAAACGTAATCGAGTTTTATGACCAACAGACAAAGGAAGTGCTAACCCCACGCATGGACGTGGTTGCAGTAGCCAAGGGCGCGCCAGTGGACGATATCGCGACTCTTTTCTTTGAGTCGGGTTTTTCGCGCTTGCCCGTGTACGACGGAAGCATTGATAACATTATCGGCATTTTACACACGCGGGATTTTTTGCGCTTTGCCCTACAAAAAAATATGCCGCTGGAAAGTATCCTGTCTCCTGTTGTTTATGTGCCACCGCAAATGGACATTGGCGACCTGTTTAGCTTGTTGCAAAAGGAAAAAATGCACATGGCCATAGTGGTGGATGAATACGGCGGTACAGAGGGCATTGTAACAATGGAAGATATTTTAGAGGAATTACTGGGCGAAATTTATGACGAAAGCGACAAGGTAGTAGAGCCGTTTTTGCGCATTGGGGAGAACAGGCACAAAGTGCGCTGCACTGTAGATACCCACGAATTATTCGAATATTTCCGCCTGACAGAGCAACCGGAAATAACCCACCGCTACCCGACACTTAATAGCTGGGTGGTGCAAATGCTGGGCAAAGTGCCTGAGAAAGGAGATTTTTTTGTGTACGAAAATCTGACCATTACCGTGCATAAAACGGAAGGACGGCGGGCAGTGGAGTGTGTTGTCTCCGTAGGAATAACCTTGTCCACCACCGCATACATATAATACTAATTCCATTCTCAATATCCTTGGCGATGTTTCGAATTGGAATTAGTATATACAGGAGTTGATACCTGTGAAAATTTTATTTATGTGTCAGGAAACTGCTACGCAGTTATCCTGTCCGTTTGTTTCACAAACGGTGCTTCACGGCTGGATGAAAACAAAAGCGCGCTTTGCGCGTTTTGTTCTAGCGGCATTTTTCCTTTTCGTTTTCGCGGCCTGTGGGCGAAGCACCGAGCCGGAATCTGTGCAATTTCAACAAACCAACCGCGAGGCTGTAAAAATTGGCACAGACCAGCCAATCCCACAGCCTATTGTGGCAGAAATGCTTACAATGGCAGATTTTCCCCTGCCTGAATGGTTGGCGGGCAAAACAAACCTGACCCTTAGCGAAGCCGAAAAAATAATGACCGAACTCAACCCGCGGGGCAGTCAGCTATACACTTCGCCAGAAAACCAGAACAGCGAAATTTCTTACGCGCTATGGGTGGAGCTTTTTTCCCATATACTAACCACAACACCCGACCATGAAATTTTGGAGGTGGATGTGATTGTATTTGGCGCGTCCCAAGGTTTTGTGGAAACCAACCTGGGCAGGTTTAGTGGCAAGGCAATTAACCTATCTGCATTTATTGGGCAGGAAATACGAATTATGCACCGAGCCGGTGAAATTGTCGGGGCTGTAGCAATAGTTGACACAACCCCCATGTTTACGGGCTGGGTAACACATACAGACGCCTTTGGCGTGACACTGTATGTTAATGGCCGACCGCGTAACTTTGTATACTCCCAAGGCATATCAGTTCTGGAGCATGAGACTGGAGCATTATATGTAGTGGTACAGCTAGTAGGCGGCGAAATTGCCAAAATCACCCCAACTGTCTACCGCCCAAGGGTAGAAACCGCTATCCGTGTACAAATTAGCACTAACAATTTTGGCGGCCCTGTGCACAGTAGCGTAACCATAACAAGCAACGGCGATTTTGTGGTGACAACCGCAGAAGAAGCTAAAACCTTCCCGGCAGGATACCATTTTCAAGTTAGCGAAAAAAGCTATATCGCCCCGCTGGATCCGGCGTACCGCCTGCAAATTATTGGCCTGCAACGCAACTGGCCAGGCGGCCAAAGCCCCATGTATCGCGGTATATTGGAAGTTTCGCCCCACGTGGGCGGCTTCACAATCGTAAACGAACTATGCTTAGAGGAATATCTATTCTCCGTTGTGCCAAGTGAAATGCCAGCATCCCACGGGCTGGAAGCGGCAAAGGTACAGGCCATTACCGCACGCAGTTTTGCCATGGCGCAAATTATGCGAAACCTGCCCGTGCATATGTGCGACTCTGTAATCAGCCAGGTGTACAACAATGTGCCAGAAACGGAGCTGGCCATTCAGGCCGTGCGCACCACCAGCGGGCAGGTGCTTACAATAGGCGGGCAGATAGTAACAGCCAATTATTTTTCCACCAGTAGCGGCATGACAGCCAATTCTGGCGAAGTATGGGCACAGGGCGGCAACTTCCCCGGCTACACACAAAGTCATCTGGTGTCACAACCGCAATTTAATTTGGAAGCACACAACCCAGGCGACCTGAGTTTGGAAGAAAACGCGGCGGCATTTTTCCGAAGCCACGACATCCCCGCGACCGAGCGGCAGTTCCCATGGTTTCGCTGGCAAGTGCGGCTTACCACGGAAGAAATGTCTGCCAGCATTAACGCTAGCCTTCCTTTACAACGGGCAGCAAACCACGCGCTTGTGCAAGTTTGCAGCGAATATACAACGTCTATCGGCCATTTGACAGGACTTGAGGTAACTCGCCGCGGCCAGGGCGGCAATGTTATGGAAATGATTTTCCGTGGCACAGTCGCTACGGTTACGGTGCAAACAGAGTTTAACATCCGCACATTTCTTGCGCCCCGCAGTGTGGCCGTATCGCGCCATGACGGCAGTTATGTAAGTAATATGGCACTACTCCCCAGCGCGTTTTTCGCATTAGAAGAAGAGTTTTGCGAAGCCGGTCGGCTAATTGCAGTAACATTTTTCGGCGGCGGCCACGGCCACGGTGTGGGTATGAGCCAGAACGGTGTACGCGCGCTGGTGGATATGGGGCATACTTACTGGCAGATACTGCGGCATTTTTACCCTGGGGTTGAGGTGGAAATCTTGACTTTGCGCTAATGTTGACGGTGGGGGTAAATCGGGTATAATGGGTATTGGGAAGAACGGAAGTGGGGAAGCAATGAATATATTGCCGAATCATAATAAAGCGGTTATTCCGCTGGAGAAATTTATAAGATACGTCTTAAATACCGAACATGAGGATGGAAAGCATAAAGCATTAGTTTTTCGTGCTGTATTGGGGTATACTATGAATAATGCTTCACTGCTTGCAGCAAATATAAAAAGTAATATAAATAATTATCCTGCTATACATAAACGGCATAATGGCTGGGGTAATGAATATGAGGTCGTTATGGATATAGTAGGTTTGACCGGTAGGACAGCATCAGTTGTTACAGCTTGGATTATAAGAGATGGTGAAGATTTTCCAAGACTTACAAGTGCTTCATCAAATAATTAGTTTGGGAGATGATTACATGAAATTAGCAATGTATCAATCGGTTAGGTTAAAAACGGGTGAAAGAGGCGTAATTATCGAAATATTTAACGATGGCGAAGGTTACATGGTTGATATAAGACTAGCGGATGGGAACTACGACCAAAAAACTGTTTGCCCAAGTGATATTCAAAGTGTTTTTGCAGAAGTCGAACAACCATACGCAACCGCCTAACAAGGCGGTTTTTTGTATCACACATATAAAACGGAGGTAATACATGAGCCAGAACGAAATGTACACATTTACCGCAACCGACATGAAAGAAAACCCGCTGTTTGGCGAGTATCTCAAATCCATCACCGGGACAAACGATGACTTCTGGGAAGGGCATATACTGGGCAGCCAAGCATACCATGTCGAGTCGACTGGGAAGATAATCGGCTTATGCGGAATTAACAATAAGGAAAACCTTACGTTCTTCTACATTCAGCCAACATCTTGGAGGGAAGCGCAGCCAGCGTATATCACCATGCTTGAAACACTAAAGCCGCTGTATTCCCTTGTAGCAACCAACGACGAATTATTGCTTTCGCTATGCATGGACAGGCACACGAAAGTAGAAATGCAGGCATACTTTTGGAAATATGGCGACGGTGCTGTTCGCCCACCAGAGTACCCGCGGGATTTGCTATGCGTCGCAACTCCCGCCGACATAGCGGATCTTGATATAGTTGACGAAGACTGTGTAGATGAAGATATCGCCCAGGGTAAGTATTTTGTCATGCGCAAGGACGGCGTTTTCATAGGTCAAGGTTTTATTAACTTGCATAGCATTGACAAAAGTGCAGCGTCCATAGGTATGTACGTTCACCCAGATTTTCGCCAAAAAGGCGTAGGGCGAAGCATTATCATGCACCTTGTAGAAATATGCCGCGAAAAAGGCATAGCACCTTACTGTGGTTGCTGGTACTACGGTCACGAATCAAAGGCGACTTTACAAAGTGCTGGCTTTATAACAAAGACGAGATGCTTGAAGGTATGGCTATCGTAAGAAAACGGCAAGTTTTTTCTCATTTTACTAGGAAAAAGTCTTAGAATCGTTCCTAGTGACTTGCACTGATACACGTGGTATACTCTAGTTAAGTCAAAGGCACACCGCTGTTGCACTGCCTTCCACCGCTCTGGCGTCAAATGTTAGCCACATCCCTGCGTGAATACGGATTTGAAGACAGACGCATATTTTGTTGTCACCATTTGACTTGAACTGGTTTTTCGCAAGAAAACCGCCCTGGAAATGTACGCTTTAGCTATAGTAATGACCAAGCCTTACTGCCATGAAACATGCGCGCAGCGGTGTTGGTGCGGTCTGTAGTTTATTGTAGCTTGTGGTGTCTTTTCCAAACGGCAACGACCGTGTACGAATATATAAGGCCTGTGGCAAATGCCACCCTGTACAGAATATATGAAAATGCAAATAGTCGAAGCCGGATGGCAGCAGGGAATGTAACAAGCCCTGCGCCAATAGTAAATTTTAGAACAACTTATTATTTGTATACCAACAACCACCATGCAAAGGGCGCGAGCCTTTTGAATGGTGGTTGTTTTTTTGTTGGGGGATGGTGGAGATATGTAGCGTAGCGGGTTGGAAAGCCTTAACAGGATGGAACTAATGCGTGTAGAGCATGAGGTAATAATTTAATTAGAGTCATCTCGCGAGAGAATTAAGATTTTGATGGGAGTGTGTTTTTTGTAAGAAATCCACATGAATGTGCTATTGTTTTGCGATTATTTTATAAAATTAGACAATTGATTTTTTTTTTTGGTTGTGATAGAATGCAGAAAAAGATAGCAAGGTTGCTGGAAGTCGTGTTAAAAATGTGAAAACTCACAATTTGGTGTGGCTGGGGCGTGGCGAGGTTGTGGCAAAAGCTAGGGTAAGTGGTTACAAAAAGGACAGCTAAGTAGCCTTTTAGATGTCTCCCGTTAAAAGTTGAAGAGAGGTGCGTATGGAAAAAATTTCAATCATTGTGCCAGTTTATAATTCAGAGATGTATCTGGAAAAATGTTTAACCAGTATGATAAACCAGACATACCCTAATATTGAAATACTTTTAATAAACGACGGCTCTAAGGACAACTCCGCGGAGATATGCAAAGAGTATGAAGCCAAATATGACTGTGTGAAGTTTTTCAATTTGCTAGAAAACCGAGGAGTGTCCTATGCAAGAAATTTAGGACTTGAAAAGGCAACAGGGGTTTTGATTGGCTTTGTAGACAGTGATGATTGGATAGAGCCAGATATGTTTTCTCATTTGTATAAAACTATGCTGGAGTGTGACGTACCAGTGGTTGGGGCTACTTTTAGGTACATACACCCAGGTAAAAAAATAATGAACATACCGGCGCAAAGTAAAATAGATTACATCTTTCTGAACAATGTGATTGACGCGTTGCTGTACAACACGGCCAGAAGGGATGGGGTTCTTTGGAATAAGCTCTACAGGAAAGAAGTTTTTAATGGTATAACCTTCCCGGTGGGGAAGGTATATGAGGACATTGGCACCTTGCACCTGATTATCGAAAATGCGGAAAGCATGGTTGTTTCATCCAAATGTGTTTACAACTATTATTTGCAGCCTACTAGCATAACAAGAAGATATATGGACTCGACCATTTTCCAACATCTATATATGGCAATAGAAAGATATGAATATCTTTCAAAAAAATATGACTCTAAAGAATTGGAAAATGTGTGCAGACAGCAAATTTTTGAAACATTGTTCCATGTGGTAGATAATATTGACCATGTTAGAATAAGCGAAAACGAACTCATGCGTGAGGAATATAGCAATGTGCGCGAACAAGTGTTTGATGGCTATTCCTACGAAGATTGTGGCTTTGGGTCTAATGGCATACAATTAGCGAATGCCTTAAAGAAGGGGATTATGCAGTACAAAATAACCAGAGATATGCAGAAGCTGTAGTAGTAGTTCACTATTAAAAACGAATCCGAAACTTGCGCAACTTATGCAAGAGTGGATTAGGCCGTGTAGCAAGGAGGTGAAATTAGATGGTTAAATATATAGGCAACGCATTTGGAGGATACCCTTCGCTAATTATGCCTATGTACGCTGATGACTGCAATAGGTCAAGCTGTACGGGGGTAAAGTGTACCTGTAAGGACAAGAAGTGCTGCCAAGGCGCAAAGCGCAAGTAGGCACTAGGTGATTAGCAAGTGGTTATACACGCCTTTTGTATTAGTATGCGCAGTCAGGCGTGTATAGCCTTCCTTTTCTATATGATTTGCATTTCTGAAAGAAAAAAGGGTGATTTTGTGAAATTTTCAAGGTACAATATGCTCTTAGAGGACGAGCATCAGGAATATGTGTTCAATACCTTTGCAGGAAGTTGCTTTGAGGTAGATAGTAATGTGTCTAAAGCTATAAAGGAACAAGATATTGATGCATTAGACTCAGATACACGAGATTTGTTTCTAACCGCAGGAATACTAACTGCACCTGATTTCGATGAACGGAGGTTTATATCTTACGTTCGTAACAGACAAGTACATGACGCATCCCATATTTCAGCAACAATTGTATTAACTTGGAAGTGCAATTTGAGTTGTGTATACTGCTATCAAGATAAAGACGCGCCAGCAGTCAACATGACAATGGAAGATGCGGAAAAGTGCATTTTGTTCTTGACAAAGCTGGTTGAAAAGCACAAATCTAAAGGGCTTGATATAACTCTATATGGTGGAGAGCCTCTATTAAACACCACAGTAGGATTTCATATCTTAAAGACATTAAAGCAATACTGTGATTCAGGAGATATCCATTTTTCTGCGGACTTGGTTACAAATGGCACACTAATAACGGAGGAAATACTTGACTACCTAAGCACACATAATTGCACAAGTTTACAGATAAGCCTCGATGGATTACAAAATATGCATGACAGTCGCCGAAAGGCTAAAAGTGGTGGGGGTTCCTTTTCGCAGATATTGGAGACACTGAAAATTGTTAATGACCATACGGGGATAGACACCACTATACGCATAAACATTGATAAAACCAACTTAAATGATGCCCATGACCTAATAAAATTTTTGGGTGTTCATGGTCAGGGTTTAACAAATTGCAATGTCGACTTTGGCATTGTTAGAGAAGGCGCAATTGCATCTTGCTCGGGATACTCTTGCAATTGCCTTGAAGAAGGTGAAATGGGTGAGCCTCTGAAAGCCTTATGGGATTGTGCGCAAGCCAATGGATTTGACCCCTGGACAAAGCCTGACCGCAAATTTTTGTTCTGTGGTAGTGCTGGAGTAGGTACTTTTGTAATATCGCCAAGCTGTGAAATATACAAGTGTTGGGAGTTTGTAGGACAAGTTGAGCATAAACTTGGAGATATAGACGAGGCAGGTGACTTCATTGCATTAAATAAGTACTACGATTGGATGACCGTTGACCCTCTAAAAAATGACGAATGTAGAAACTGCGTATACCTCCCAACTTGTGGTGGTGGATGCACTGTTGTAAGCTATATGAAACATGGAAGTTATCATGCCAGTGGATGCTTTCAAATTAAAGGTGTTATAGAAAAAAGGGTGCTTGATTATATCAAGGCTGCTCCCCTTGCTGGCCCTCAACCTCCAGCAGAACCGAGTTGATTTTATATGCGAATATTTGACTTTACAAAGAGGATGACATATATTCGGGCAGTTCTGTTGCAATTCAGGATTACACCGATTGTTACTGCAGTGAATACTTCAATTATAGTCTTCGGCCTTTTTATGATTCCATTGCAACTGGCAGTAACAGGATGGTTTATTGACTCTTTGATTGAAGTCGTTCAATCAAACTATCCTATTTCCATTGTTGTTCCGTCACTTTTAGCCATTACTGCACTGTATTTGTATGGGTTTGTATTTGCGTCTTTGTGGGGCATATTGAACAGGCGAACAGCCTATAAAACCTGGATGGCTATCCACTACCCTTTAGGTCGGGAGGACTGTAACCTAAAAGCAGAGTTTTACGACAATGAGGAAACGCTGGATTTGATTTTCAGGACAACTTATGAGCCTGCGGCAAAGTTTGCAGGAATACATGATAATTTTATGATGGCTCTTCTAAGTGCTGGAAAAGTCATAAGTTTTCTTGTAATACTCTTTGCCAGTGCTCCGTTTGTAAGTGTAGTAATATTTCTTTTTATTGTACCATGTTCTTTTATTGCCCATAAAGCAGGGAAAGAGCACTACTCTGTATATCAAGACACAACAAAGTTAAGTAGGATGCAGGAAGGTGTTAAAGATTATATGGGTGAGCGCGAACATGTTGACGAGCGCAACCTGTTTTCATTTTCTGCTTGGCTATCCGAAAGATTTACTAGAATTTCATCTGAACTTCTGACAAAAAATACAAAAGTATCCATGAGGTATGCCAGCAAAGTAAACTTGCTGTCTCTGCCCGCTATTGCTTTTTGCTTTGGGGCTTTGCTTACTTTGTTACCTAGGGTTGAAGCTGGGTATATTAGCCCTGGTCATTTTATTGCGCTTTTTGGGGTGGTTTTTCCAGCACTGGACTCTTTGCGCACCTTTGTGGATAGGGTAAACCAACACTCATCAGACCAAAGTTTTCTGAAAGAGTTTAGAAAATTTCAGGCATTGGAGCGTATACCCAACGTTTTGGATGAGATGGTTAATCCTCCTCCTGTTTTTGATTCATTGGAGTTTAGGAATGTTTCTTTTGCATATCCCAACACAACTAAGCAAATTTTACATAATTGTTCATTCAAAATTGAGGCAGGCAAGCGGTATGCATTGGTTGGAAGTAATGGCTCGGGGAAAACAACAATAGTAAAGCTAGTCCTGCGTATGTATGACAACTACACAGGAGATATTTTTCTAAATGAGCGGGACATAAAAAACATTCCATTTCCTGAATTGAAGGTAATGTTCAGCGTTACAAGGCTGGATTTTGAAGAGTATAATATTTCTCTGGCAGAGAACATTGCCATCGGGGCGGGCTTTGCTGTAAGTGACGCAGAAATAGATGAGGCTATTGATATAGTTGGGCTGACATCTGAAATCGCGCATTTGCCAGATGGGAAAAACACACTAACGGGTAAGTTAATCGACGGAGCCACCGAACTTTCTCAAGGTCAGTGGCAACGAATAGCATTGGCTCGCGCAGTGGTGAGTAAAGCTGGGCTAAAAATATTAGATGAGCCTACTGCAGCACTTGACCCTATGGCTGAAAGAGATGTTTATTTTAATTTCGATAAAATTAGCCAGGAATCCGCTACTCTATTTATTAGCCATCGGCTTGCTAGTGCAAAAATGGCAGATACGGTTTATGTATTGGAAGACGGGGCAATTGTGGAAACTGGGCATCATGATGATTTGATGAGCAAGGATACTTTATACAAAAAAATGTTTGACAGCCAAAGCGAGTGGTATCAATGATGGAAAATAATAACGCACAAACCCAAAAGCAATCGTTGTCACTAATCAAGGCAATTGCTTTTTCTATTCCAATTGCGGTAAAACAGTCTCCATCTACACTATTAAAGTACATGGGTTTTATTTTAGTGGGTGGTATACTAGCAGGTATTTTGACACCACTTACAGAACAATTGTTTAACGGGATAGCCGATTTGCCGGCTGGATACAGCAATGTAACTTCTGTTGTACTTTGGGCGGTGACGGTAGTGGGTATCCGCCTGATTTTGCATATGCTGGGAGGTTATAGGCACGTAATTGAGGAATATTTTTATGAGGTTAAACGTAATAAACTTTTGACTGAAGTATACAACAAAATTGGGAAGCTCCCTGCCCAAGTCTTTGAAAACACGGAGAAACTTGAGGACTTGCATAGAGTAAGCGGTGCGGCGTATAAGATTTTGTATGTTACTTCAATGGTGCTGGACATAGTATTCGACTATATGGTCTTTTTCTCAATTATGGGGATTTATTTATGGCGCATCAATCCAATTTTGTTGTTGATTTTTTTAGTTGTGTTCATCCCAACAGCACTATCGCAAATCTTTTTTGCAAGACTTTATGCTGGTCAATCTGAAATGGTAGTTCCCTATGAACTCAGAAGAGATGCCTATTATACAGACAAAAATGTCACTTGGGAAACGCGATATTTAGGAGCTTTTAACTATTTCTATAAAAAGTGGGCAGACAGCCACAAAAAAGTAATGGATATCGAGCTTGATGTTGCAAAAAAAGCCCAGTGGCTTAGTCTTGGGCTTGGCGTTACAAAAACATTGGGATGGGTTGGTATTGTAGTTGTGCTGTTTTTTATGTTTTCAGACGGTGATATTGCTGTGGGAGCAATTGCTGCTATTTTTACAGCTATTGGGTTAATGTTTAATAAATTAGAGGGTGCGTTTGATACAGTGGCCTCAAACGCTATAAATTCGCTGGGAGATATACACAATTTTATACGCTTTATGGAGTGGGAAGAAAGCAGAGGTTGGGATAGCCCCAAGCCAGATATAGCACAGGGAATTACTGCCTCAAACATATCCTTTAGCTACCCGCCACATATTGGCAGACCAGCCATAAATGATGTAAGTATTACCATAGCATCTGGGGAAACGATTGCGCTGGTAGGAGAAAACGGCAGCGGGAAAACAACTTTGGTAAAGCTGCTGTGCGGCTTATACAAACCTGATTCTGGAATCGTAACTATAGGTAGCCAAGATACAGTCGCAACATCGGATGATGTCCTGTTTGACGATATCACCGCTGTTTTTCAGGAGTGTGCCCGTTATGAAGTGCTTTCCTTAAAAGAATGCGTGGCAATAAGCCGATATGATAGCAAACAAGAGGTTTCCCCATATCTTGATGATTTTGAAGTACATTACAGAGATATAGGAACTTTTCCAAACGGGCTGGATACAATAATGTCTATTGACTTGGGTGGAGCAGAGCTATCGGACGGTCAGTGGCAGCGGTTAGCTATGTCAAGAGGTATTTTCAGAGCACATAATTTTATTGTTTTAGACGAACCTACTTCCGCAATTGACCCAATGGAGGAAACTCGAATATATAAACAGTTTGTAAATTACTCTAAGGATAAAACAGCTATTATCGTCACCCACAGGCTAGGCTCAGCTCGCATTGCCGATAGAATTATTGTAATGGATAAAGGCTCTATTGTAGAAGTTGGTACACACGAAGAACTTCTTAGCAATAAAGGAAAATATACAGCAATGTGGGACGCGCAGGCTCAGTGGTATGTAAGGAAATCGGAGGATAAATAAAGAACCAGCAGAAACCATGGGATTTCCCCCGTGGTTTCTGCTGGTTCTTTATATTTCCCTAGAAAATTGGACTCTAAGAAACGCACTTTGTTAATTATTTATCTACCTCGCCCCCACCAAGCGCATTAGCACTCTCGTTTGTGTCAACCTTACCACCTGTCGCACCCTTCAACACATCCACAAGATTAACCCCTGTCAATGCTTCAACTGTCTCGGGCAACTGGGCAATAATATCTGTTACATAACCTGCAACTTTGCTTGCACCGGCTGGCTTGCCGTTTCCGCCGCCGCCTTGGTCTATAACAACAATTTTTTCGGTTCTGCTAATCGGCTCTGCCACGTTTTTGGCAATTTCCGGCAAGCGTTCGATCATCATTTGGATAACAGCCGCGTCGTTGTACTGCTTAAACGCCTCGGCTTTTTTCATCATGGCTTCCGCTTCGGCTAGGCCGCGGGCTTGGATAGCTTCCGCTTCCGCTTGACCTTGTACGCGAATGGCTTCCGCACGGGCGTTACCTTCCAGTTTAACGGCTTCTGCGTCTGCATTAGCTTTTGCCACTTGCTGGTAGCGTTGTGCGTCGGCAAGCTGCTCTTGGCGATAACGTTCGGCGTTGGCTTGCTTGTTAACGGTTGCTTCAAGTTCGCGCTCCATACGCTTGGCTTCTTGCTCTGCCAGTTCGGTTTCTTTTTGGCGGCGTAGTAGTTCTACTTGGAGTTCAGTTTCCGTTACTTCTTTTTTAACTTTGTTTTCTTCAATTTGATACGCGTTGTCGGCGATAGCCTTTGCAGACTCCTGCTCTTTACGGTAGGATTGGATTTTAAGTTCTTTTTCCTTGGTGGCTTCGGCCACTTGGGTTTCGGCCAGCAGTTTAGCTTCCGAGCCTAGGCGTGTGGCTTCTGCTGTACGTACAACTGTTTCGCGCTCGGCGTCAGCTTCGGCAATTTGCGCGTCGCGCTTAACTTCCGAAATACGCTTGCGGCCAAGGGCTTCTAAGTATCCGTTTACGTCATCTATGCTCATTACGGTGAAGGCCTTGATTTCTAAGCCCATTTCCGCAAGGGCAATGGCGGCGTTTTCCTGTACTTCGCTGGAAAACTTGTCTTTGTCCTGGTAAATTTCTTCCACTGTCATTTTTGCGATAATTTCGCGCAGTTTACCAACCAAAACGTAGCTGGATTGGGTGGCAATTTCTTGCGCGGTGGCGTTGGTGTTGCCACGGAAGAATTGCTCTACAGCAGAATAAATCGACTCTTTGTCCGACTTTACTTTTACCACCGCAACGGATTTTGCGATAATCGGAACGCCCTGTGCAGAAATGGCGTTGTCGATATCCAGCGGGATTTTAATGTTTTCCAGCGAAATAACATCATAGCGTTCTAAAAGCGGGAAAACCAAACCGCCGCCGCCGGAAATTATCTTTTTGCGAAGGCCGGTGATAACCGCGGCCTTGTTTTGCGGTATGCGTTTCCACAATGAAAAAATGAGGAAAACTACCAGAAAAATACCGGCTAATACCGCAATGATAATGATGTTTGTTTGATCCATGACTGTCATGCCTCCTTAATTTATGCCGCCTTCAGCGGCGACACAAGCGGTTGGCGCAAAAATTGCTTTGCAATTTTCACGCTGTTAATTCGGGACTGCTTCCCGTTTGACATAAAATGTGTTGCCTTCGATGTATACAATTGCTACGCTTTCGCCGGTCTTTATTTCACCTCCGTCCTCGCTTTTTGCCGGGCTTGTTACAACAGAGCCACTTACATTGTATCTAATTTTGCCAAAACCGCCGTCGGGTATTGGCGAAATTACCTTGGCCCATGTGCCAATGGTGGCCTGCTTGTCGTGGGCGCTGGTGTTTTGCGCCCTGTGCATGGGTAGTATTACAAAACGATGCAATAGACCCGCTATAAAAAGCCCGCTAAGGACGCTTATAGTTAGTATAAATGGTGCGTTTATTGCACTGCTGTACCGCTCGGAAAGTATCATGCCGGCTGCACCTGTTACCATCAAAAATACTGCAATCAGCTTAGGTTGGAGTATGGCCAAAGGGCCAGCACCTTCCGTGTCTGCAATTGCGCCAATTAGAAAAGAAATTACGATAAAGCCAATTCCCACGCCAAAAAATATTGTGTACATAGTTACCTCCTTAAATTTATGCTTTACATACTATAATCTGTACATATCCTCCCTGTCTCTTTTTGCCCAGGTGATAAATGCCTCTGCGTTTTGTGTGCAGCCCAGGGTTACTTCTTCCCGAGCAAGGTCGGTTGATACTATTTTTATGCCTTGTAACTCTTCCTCTGTCCAGCGGTAGTGTTGTTTTAGCCCCTGTAGAATGTCCTGGCCGCTGTCGCGAATTTCTCGCACAATTTCCCCACGAATATATACTACGCTGTTTGGGCCAAAGTTGGCATCATCCCCTGCCAGCCAGGCGATGTCTGTCAGTTTAACATCCAGCGTAAGAGCGATGCGCCCTAGCGCGCTAAGGCACGGCTCTACACCATTTACCCATTTGTTTAACTGCTGTGGTGTATCGCCAATCATTTCCGCAAAATCTTTTTGTGTAAGACCCTTTTGCTCCAAAAGTTCTTTAATACGAATTACGGGCCTAAAGCCGTATTTCATTTTCATTTTGTCCACTCCATTTCTATTGTGCTATTACTCTGCACGCAAACAGCAAGAAAGTCGCACATAATTTTTCACGCGCGGAGTAATAGTACGTTTATCTGCTTGTAGTATGATTGTATCATGTCACGATAGTGCTGTCAATAGATGATTTAATTGTTTTTCGTGTTTTTCGTGGTAAAATAATTTTGAGGTGAAAAAAATGAACATACAAGCAATCCCAACAGAGGCACGTAACCCAGCCACCCTAAAAATTGACGAAGTTTCTACCATGGAAATGTTGCAAATGTTAAACGATGAAGATAAGAAAGCAGCCCAAGCCGTAGAAAAACACCTTCAGCAAATTGCAGCAGCGGCAGACGCTATGGTGGAAAAATTTGCAGCGGGCGGCCGTATAGTCTACTCCGGGGCAGGTACATCAGGCAGAATAGGATTTATGGACGCCAGCGAAATTCCCCCAACGTATAATGTGCCACAGGGGCGCGTTATCGCGCTTATGGCAGGCGGCACGGCGGCATTTGCCCAGGCAGTGGAAGGGGCAGAAGACGATGCAGCCCAAGGTGCAAAAGACCTGCAAGACATTGGCTTTTCCCCAGACGATGTATTTGTGGGACTGGCCGCAAGCGGGCGCACACCCTATGTAATTGGTGGGGCAGAATATGCAAAAGACCTGGGTGCTGTTACGGTTTCCATCACCTGCAACCAGGACATAGGCAGTCCACTTAACAGTGTGGTAGATTTTCCAATAGGCGTATACGCAGGGCCAGAGGCCATTACTGGCAGCACCCGCATGAAGGCGGGAACAGTGCAAAAATTGGTGATAAATATGCTTTCCACCGCGGTAATGGTAAAAATGGGCAAAGTGTATTCCAATTTAATGGTTAATGTGCAAATAAAAAATGAAAAATTGCGCGCCCGGGCTTTTGGCATTATAAAGGAAGTAACAGCTGCACCGGATGAAGAAATTTCCCATGCACTAACCAAAGCGGAAAACGATGTTGCCTTAGCAATTTTCATGCTGCTTTCTGGGCTGGAAGTATGTGAAGCGCGAGAGAAAATGCAAACACACAACGGGCATATTAAGCAGGCGATGAAATTCAGTTGGTAAGAAACTCTTACCAACTGAATTTAAGACTGATTGACAATCCCTTCCAATATATGTATACTTCAAATGTGTAACATCTATGGCCGGCGCAATCTGCCGGTCTATTTCTAATACAAAGGGGACACCAAACATGGCAGAAAAGAAGACCATACTAACATACGAAGGTCTAAAGCGCTTAGAAGTTGAACTGCAAGAGCTAAAAGTCGTGCGCCGTAAGGACGTGGCAAACAAAATTAAGGAAGCCCGCGCCCAAGGCGACCTTTCCGAAAATGCCGAATACGACGCCGCAAAAGAAGAGCAAGCCGAGATAGAGGCCCGCATTGCCAGCATAGAAAAAATGCTGCGCAACGCCGAGGTTATAGACGAAGATGAACTGGAAGACGATATCGTTGGCGTAGGCAGCAAGGTAAAAGTCCTGGACATGGAATTTAATGAAGAAGTGGAATACACAATTGTAGGCTCGACAGAGGCCGACCCATTGGAAGGCCGTATTTCTAACGATTCGCCTTTGGGCGTGGCATTACTTTCCCGCCGCGCGGGGGACGAAGTGCTTGTTGACGCGCCCCAAGGGCAGATTAGTTACAAAATATTGGAGTTGATGTAATGGACATACAAAGCCCTCACGAACAATACCGCATCCGTTTGGAGAAGTTGGAGGCGTTGCAAAACGCAAAGGCCGACCCTTTTCACCAGACGTTTTTTGACGTAACCGCTCATAGCGCAAATATCACAGCCGAATATGATGCGTATGAAGGCAAAACAGTATCTATTGCCGGACGAATAATGACCCGCCGCGACATGGGCAAGGCCACTTTCATAGATATACAGGACAAAAATGGTCGTATCCAATCATATGTACGCGGTAGCGGCATTGGCGAAGAGGCATATGCCACTTTTACAACCTACGACATCGGCGATATTGTTGGCGTTACTGGCGAGGTTTTCAAAACCAAAACAGGAGAAGTTTCTGTTCGCGCCGCAGCTGTTATTTTGCTTGCCAAAAGCCTGCAAGTTCTGCCAGAAAAATACCATGGCCTAACTGACAAAGAAGCCCGCTACCGCCAACGGTATGTGGATCTTATTGTAAACCCAGAAATTAAGGACACATTTATTAAGCGCACTGCAATCTTAAAAGCCATCCGAAACTTTTTAGACAACCGCGGCTTTTTAGAGGTGGATACCCCCGTATTGCAAACCGTTGCCGCCGGTGCAGGTGGCACGGCGCGTCCGTTTCTGACACACCATAACACGTTGGATATGGAAATGTACCTGCGTTTAGCCCTGGAACTTCCGCTAAAGCGGCTGATTGTTGGCGGGCTAGAGAGGGTGTATGAAATTGGCCGCTGTTTCCGTAACGAGGGTATAAGCACCAAACACAACCCAGAGTTTACCATGCTGGAGTTGTACCAAGCCTACACCGACTACCATGGCATGATGGAACTGACAGAGTCCATGTTCCGCCAGGTTGCGCTGGATGTACTGGGTACGGCAATTGTGCCCTGCGGCGAATATGTAATTGACCTAGAAAAACCTTTTGCGAGAATTACTATGGTGGATGCCGTGAAGGAGCGCAGCGGTGTGGATTTCGCCGCCCTTACAACACTGGAAGAAGCGCGCGCCGCCGCAAGGGAACATGATATTCACTTCGAGCCATACCATTTGAAGGGCAATATTTTAGAGTCTTTCTTCGATAAGTATGTAGAACCTCACCTTGTACAGCCTACATTTATAATGGACCACCCCACCGACATTTCGCCACTAACAAAAATGAAGCCCGATAACCCAGAATACACCGAGCGTTTCGAGCTTTTCATCATGTGCCGCGAGATGGGCAATGCCTATTCCGAGCTTAACGACCCGATAGACCAGCGCGCCCGCTTTGCCGCCCAAGAGGCACTGCGTGACGCTGGGGAAGAAGAGGCCAGCATGACCGACCACGATTTTATAACTGCGTTGGAATATGGTATGCCGCCCACTGGCGGGCTGGGAGTAGGGGTGGATAGGTTGTTTATGCTGCTTACCAATTCTGATTCGATACGGGATGTAATTTTCTTTCCGACTATGAAGCCCCAAGGTTAGATTTTCTGAAAAGCCAGGCGTTCTCCATCATCCCCTAGTTCTTCCAGCCATATAACGCCACAATAGCTATAGCCTAGATTTTCCAACAGCTTTAGCATTGGGGCGTTTTTTTTGTGGGTATCTATGCGCACATTTCCAGTTTTGGCAAAGCACCACTCCAAGCAAAATGCCCCTGCGCCTTTGGCCGCTGGGGTGCTGGCGCGGGCTATGCGGTGGACAATGCCGTAGGGGGCGTCGTTTTTCCATGCGCCGTTTATTTCTGTATAGGTGGGGTCTGGGGCGGTATCGAAGTAGAATACAGCGACAATTTCACCTGTGTTTGTTTCGCATACATAGCTAAGTCCAACTGCTATGTCGGTTTCAATTATTGATTGCACGGGGTGGCTTTCGCCCCATTGGGTTGGGTTGCCGCTGTCTGCCATGGCTTTGCGGGCTTGGGCGTATATTTCCATTACGGCGGGCAGGTCGGTGGTGGTTGTTTTTCTGATTTTCATGGTCTCACTCTCCAAAACATATATTCGCATCCGTCTTCCCAATCAGTGACAATTGAGATATAATACAACTATATCATAATATTGGAGTGAGTCCAATGCAACTACTGCACCCCCGCGATATAAAATTGCTTAAAACAAAAAAGGGCCGAGACGAAACTGGCCTGTTTATTATAGAAGGCGAAAAATTTGTGGCGGAAGTGCCGCCAGAGTTTATACTGCAATATGTATATTCCGAAAGTTTTGCAAAAGCAAATGAAATAGCCGAACCAAACATAGTCCTGCGGGATTCTTTATTTGCCACCCTGGCAGACACAAAAAATCCCCAGGGCATAATGGCTGTATGCCGCCAAAACACGACACAGCTTCGCGACCTGCCCAAAAGCGGCTTTTTCTTATTGGGCGAAAACCTAAACGACCCGGGCAACATCGGCACTCTAATCCGCACTGCCGCTGCCGCGGGGGCTACCGCCGTTATTCTTACAGAGGGCAGTGCAGATGTACACAACCCAAAGGTGCTGCGTGCCTCTGCCGGGGCGGCGTTCCGTCTTCCTATTGTACAAAACATAACCCTGCAAAACGCAGCCGAATATTTGAACATTAACATATACGCCGCGCACCCACGCGGGCAAATTACACCCTACCAATTAGATTTGAGTGGGGATTTTTGCGTTCTTGTGGGCAACGAGTCCCATGGCATTTCCGCCGCCGCCGAAGTCCTGGCAACAAACTTGGTGACAATTCCCATGAAAAACGCCACCGAGTCTCTAAACGCGTCGGTGGCGGGCAGCATTCTGTTATACGAAGCCGTGCGCCAAAGGATGTGCCTGTAATGGACCAGCTCCAAGGCACGCTGGAGAGCGTAATATTCCATAACGAGGAAAACGGCTATACAGTTTTTTCCCTGCGCACGGAAAAAGATGACAATGATTTTGAACTTACAACTTGCACGGGCTTTCTTTCCGCGCCTGCGGAAGGGGAGACCCTACAACTATCTGGCAATTTTGTGCACAACCCACGCTATGGCTTGCAACTGGCTGTTACCCAAATAGACCGCACCCGCCCAAGCACCTTGGCTGGCATGGAAAAATATTTGTCAAGCGGCGTGATAAAGGGCATTGGCGCACGTACCGCCAAGCAAATTATCGCTAAATTTGGCGAAGAAACTTTTGACATTTTCGAAAACGCACCAGAGAAATTAACCGAAGTTAGAGGCATAAGTCTTAAAAAAGCCCTGGAGTTTGCCGAAAACTTCCATTCCCAAGCAGACCAGCGGCGGGTTATGCTTTTTCTGCAAAACAACGGTATAAGCTCCACCATGGCATTGAAAATTTTTCGCCGTTACAAGGAAGAAACCATCGACGCTGTAAAGTCTAACCCCTATCAACTGGCGGATGATATCGACGGTATTGGCTTCCGCACGGCAGATGCAATCGCGCACAAACTGGGTATGTCAAAAGACGCGCCAGAGCGTATTTCCGCAGGGGTTCGCTTCTGTTTATGGGAAGCCGCAGGGGAAGGGCACACCTGTATCCCCACCGCGCGCCTTACTGCCCAAGCGGCAGAACTACTATTCGCGCCCGAGGAAATAATCACTCGCGAACTGGCCATGATGCAGATGGACAGGCTAATCACCCGCGAAATTGTGGGAGAAGAGTCCTTCGTGTTCCTATCCACACTGTACTATGCAGAAATGTCGGTGGCCGCTAAGTTAAAAACCCTGGCCGCCATCACCATTCACAGTGAAGAGAATACAAAAAGCCAGGAGCATGATGTGCTTGCCCTGGAAAAAGAGGCGAATATCACTCTGTCGGCGGGTCAGCGATCGGCTGTTGTGTCGGCGTTATCCCACGGCGTTCTTATTATTACCGGCGGCCCAGGCACGGGTAAAACTACAACCATAAACACAATTATTGGGCTGCTGGAGGCGCGGGGTTTAGAAATTACACTGGCTGCACCCACAGGCCGCGCCGCAAAACGCATGACCGAGGCCACAGGCCGCGACGCAAAAACCCTCCACCGTTTGCTGGAAGTGCAGTTTATGTCCGAAGATGCCCGCCGTCAAACATTCCAACGCAACGAGGAAAACCCCATAGAAACCGACGTGCTGATTGTGGACGAGGCCAGCATGATGGACATCGTTCTTACAAACAGTTTGTTAAAAGCCGTGGCCCAGGGCACACGGCTTATTTTGGTGGGCGACGTAGACCAGCTGCCATCGGTTGGCCCCGGTAATGTGCTAAAAGACTTGATAGAATCCAGTGCACTGGCCACTGCGCGGCTAACAGAAGTGTTCCGCCAGGCAGCGGAGAGCGCGATAATAACCAACGCCCACTTGATAAATCGCGGCAAGTACCCCGCCATAAACGATAAGGAGAAGGATTTCTTTTTTGTGCGGCGCGGCAACCCCGACGATGTTATTGCCACCATTTTAGACTTGGTGGCCGAACGGCTGCCCGCCTTCAAAAATTTCGACCCGCTCCACGACATCCAGGTGCTTTCTCCCATGCGCAAATCGGCACTGGGCATACAAAATTTGAATAATCTGCTGCAAAATAAACTGAACCCTCCCACTCGTGGCAAGAAGGAGCGGGAGTTTCGCAACTGTATCTTCCGCGAAGGGGACAAGGTTATGCAAATCCGCAACAACTACGACGCATCTTGGGAAATGCTTAACGAGCGCGGTTTTGCTACCGACCAGGGTGAAGGTGTTTTTAACGGCGACATGGGCACAATATCTGAGATTGATGAAGAGTTTGGTGTGACTGTACTGTTTGACGACGGCAGACGGATTGTGTACGACTTTTCCCAATTAGAAGAGTTGGAGCTGGCGTACGCTGTGACGGTGCACAAAGCCCAGGGCAGCGAGTATAAAGTGGTGGTTATTCCTATTTACAACGGCCCACCAATGCTGCTTACACGGAATTTGCTATACACCGCCGTAACCCGTGCTAAAGAGCTTGCAGTGCTGGTAGGTGACGAGGATACATTGCGCCGTATGGTGGACAATAATCGAATAACCCACCGCTACACCGCGTTAGCGCGGCGGCTTGCGCCTATTATGTAGTGACATATGTAAAAGGGTCTGCCACAGCAAGCCCCACAAAAAACGAGAGAAGGCATAAGCCAACTCTCGTTTTTATGAGAAAAGTACTTGTTTTCTCTATAAGGTATTACTTCAGCCATGAAAAATCCAGAACAAGATAACCCATACAAAAAACGATAAGATGCTGCCAAAAACAGTTGATGAGACAAAAGATAATAAAACCTTCTTCCATTTTTGCCACTCTGTTTTTCTATCGAATAATTGCATGGACTTAACGAAACTCGCGAACATTAACATTGCGAAAAGAAATGAGTTTGCTACATGATATTCTAAGTCAAGTAAAACTGGGAAGCCAGTTATTCTTGGACTCCCAATATCAAAAACAAGAACTGAAAACAACACCGCAACAACCAAAATCCCAAGCAAATAATAATCTGCTTTTTTCCTAATGACAAAAGAAAGAATTGAGTAAATAAGAGTATATATGATGTGGATACCAAATGCAGTAAGCAAGAATTCTACGACACGTCTAATATCAACGACAATTCCCCATGGGAAATGTATACCCAAAACTTCCTGGTGTATAATTTCATATACAAGTCCAATCATACCTGCCGCAAAAAAGAAGATAACGAGTTGTATGGGGAGCACTAAAATACCGACAAATAATATCCTTATTGTAAAATTTCGAATATCGGTAGTATTTACTTTACGCATTAAAATGCTCCTCACCCGATATATGGTAACATACTCAATTTGCCGATACATCAGAAAGTTGGAGAAAACAAGAGGGGCTTAATGGATGATTTATCTTTCGTATATCATCTGCCAAATTTCATCCATAAAGCGTCTTGGTACTTCAACTAAACCGCCACCGCAACAAATAGAATGAGAAAGCAGGTTAGATGTCCAGAAAAACCTGTGTTTTGGGCTTTGATGATAAACTCTTATCTGTGGATGTAATTCACATAAATCCATTTTTCTAACAAGTGTGTCATCTCTAAACAATAAAACTGTATATCTACCGAACATAGAATTAAATCCTGCTGCTTTTGCAACCATAGTGCGGTGAGTGAAGCGATTGATAAACCTCCCATCGTAAATGGTCACAATAATTTCTCCAAACTCGTGAATTTCAATTCTGTTTACACGATTCATTTGCCACCTGTCAAGTGCTACAGAGCCAATTGAATGTGAATTTGTTCCTGGTATGTTTATTGCAACAAACTGCAATGACACAATCCATAACAAGAGAATGGTGAGCATGATTACTCTCACATACCTAATCTTGTTTTCTTTGTAAACGAAAGATGCAACAATAGTTGCACATTTCGTTATTATAGAATTTATTTCTTGTTTGCTCATTTTACATAGCCTCCGAAGGAGATGAGTGCATACTAACTCTTTCACCGTTGTAGACTCAAGCATACTCTTGTTAAGAAAGTCATATTCTCCTGTATTTAGAAAGCAGGGGGCGGTTCTCTGCCACAAGAAATGCGCTGGACGCAGAACCAGCCCCTAGCTTTTTAATGAATTGCTTTAGCCATGAAAAATCCAGAACAAGATAATCCATGCGAGAAACGATAAAATACTACCAAAAACAGATGATAATGCAAAAGATAGTAGGTTTTTTTTCCATCTCATCCACTCCGTTTTCCTATTAAGCAAGTACATGAAAAAAGTGAACTTTGAAAACATTAACATTGCGAAAAAGAATGAATAGATAATATGAGGCTCAAGGTCAAGCATAATTGGGAAGCCACTCGTTCTTGGACTCCTAACATCAAAAACAAGAACTGAAAATAACACAGCAACAACCAAAATGCCAAGCAAATAATAATCTATTTTTTTCCTACTAAAAAAAGAAATAATTGAGTAAATAAGTGTATAGATGATATGGATACCAAATGCAGTAAGCAAGAACTCTATGCCACGTCTAATATCAAAGGTATGGCTCAATGATGTATATAGGCCAAAAATTTCCTGGTGTATAATTTCATATACAAGTCCAATGATACCTGCCGCAAAAAAGAAAATAAAGAATTGTATTGGAAGCACTAAAATACCGACAAATAATATCCTTATTGTAAAATTTCGAATATCTGTAGTGTTTACTTTACGCATTGAAATGCTCCTCACCCGATAGAACTGTTATGCCAGAGCCATAGAGGTTGTATTAAATGTGAAGCGACTTAGACGTTTTGCGTTACATCGTAATTATTCATTCGAATTATTTGTTATTATGCCGTTCCATTGTCTTACATCTTCTGCGGATGCTGCTTTGTTTGGTTCAACATGGGCATTTGTCACTGCATCAAAGAGTCGTGGTATTGCAAGAGAGACTTGCAGTTCCATGTGATTTGAAACTTCAAAACTTGAATATAGTGTTTGTGACGTAGCCAGCCAATTATCAAAACTCATCACCAAGATTTCAGGTTGAATAACATCTGAAAAATTAACGTTTCTGAAAACGTATCCATCTGTATCAAGTACATACTGGAATCTCAGCGTATCCATGTTAATTGGTATCACTTCACCTACTCTTTCAAGATTTCCTCCGCGGGCTTGCCTATATAGCCACTGTGCCTGCTGCATAAGTCTGTTCCCATTAGAATCGTAGATATCCAAACTCTCTACTCCTTGGATAACTATGCTTACATAAGAGCCAGTATTACATAGAATACCGACTTCTTCAAGCTCCAGCAGCACTTCTTCTAAAGTAGCTTGCCCCGCCCTGTTCGCGCGTATCAAATTCCTCATTTGATTGAGTGCCGGTATATCGGCTAACCATGTTCGTGTGGTCACCTCTTGAGCCAGGCAATGTAATGATTCTGGAGTTTGTGAGAGCCAGTCCATTTGCAGCACTTCTTGCTGAAACTGTCCCATCACCATCTGAAAAAAGAAAATGCGATAACGCAGGCTGGTCAGAAGACAGGAGTGGTATGGTATATATTGCCATGGAACTGGTTCTGGTACCTGTTCCAACAAAATAAACAGAATTAACCGTATTTGCTATATGGTTAGACCCGACCATCAAGCTAGCATGAAACGCTTGACTATCAGCAAACATTCTTTTGGGGTGGCGGTTGGATGTTAAACCCCAAGGTCTTTGCCTAATAAAATTCCATCCCTGTTGATGCGTATAAGCGGTTAGCCCATGATGTACACCAAAGCGTCCTATGAATTGCCCATATCTTGATGTGGGGAGCAACTCATAACCTGATATTGTGTTTTCACTAATCCGTCTCAAGTTGCCAGCAAGTATTAAATTTACAGCCCAATGTAGCAATTGACCAGTTTCAAATCCTTCAATTGCCTTTGTAGAACCCATAAAAGGCGTGCCAAACGTAATTAACATATCTACTTGATTTCTGTTTGCCTGGCTTCTTGCTAAGTATGAAGAAGCAACCAAACCGCCCATGCTGTGTGCAATAAAAACAACATTGTTGACGCCTCGCAACTGATTTTCCAGCAGTATAGCATTATGAGAGCTACTTTGTCGCCAGTCATAGGTAAAGAACAAGACATCAAATTCGCTACGAGGGAAATTGTTTTCATTTCTAAGGAAGCGATAGATGTCTCTATAGATGTCAATTGCTCCATATTCGCCTTGTCTTCGAGCAAACGTAACATTATGAAGTGGTCTACCGTTTTCATCACTTAAAAGATATCGTTCAAAAGTTCCTAAAATCCCTGACACTACGGGTGGATGCCATATCTGGGTTCCGCTGGCATTGTAGAGTCTGCTACCCATTAGTCCAGGTATCAACACAAGCGTTGTGCGGGCATTATTCTCAATCTGCACCCAGCTAGATATTCGCGCTGTGGTAGAAACATTCGCCCCAGTACCTTGGGCACGAACCTGTATAAAACCATTAGAATCCGCTGCCGTAACCACAAAGGTTCTGCCAGTAGCCCCTGCAATGTTGACCCATGAACTACCATTCCATCTTTGCCATTGGAAGTTGACTGTTGGGTTACTAATGGCAGGGGAATATGTGACATTAGCTGTAAGAGTACTTCCTACCCTTAGTGTGCCACTAATTGTTACATTAGTAATGTTTGAGAGGTTGGCCGTAATCTGTACAAATGCAGAAGTTCGCGCTGTAGTTGTAACATTCACCCCAGTACCCTGTACGCGCACTTGAACAAACCCACCAGCATCTGCTGTTGTGAGTACATAGGTTTGCCTAGTTGCTCCTGAAATATTAACCCATTGGCCACTTGACGCATTCCATCTCTGCCATTGGAAATTTACAGTTGGGTTACTAATGGCAGGAGAGTACGTGACATTTGCTGTTAGTGTATTGCCAACTCTTGGTGTGCCGCTAATAGTAACATTGGCAATATTAGAGGGAGAAGCTGCAATTGATACCGAAGCAGAAAAGTGTTGTGCAGTAGATACATTCGCTCCTGTCCCTTGTACACGCACCCTAACTGATGTATTTGCATCTGCCGTGGCGAGTACGTAGGTTCGCCCTGTGGCACCTGAAATATTAACCCATTGACCCGTCGAAGCATTCCATCTCTGCCACTGGAAGTTGACTGTGGGGTTACTAATGGCTGGCGAATACGTAACGTTGGCTGTAAGTGTACTTCCCACCCTGTGTGTGCCGCTAATTGTTACGTTAGTAATATTCGAAATATTGGCAGCAATTTGCACATGTGCAGAAGTTCGTGCTGTAGTTGAAACATTCACACCTGTACCCTGAACACGTACTTGAACAAAGCCATTTGCATCTGCTGCCGTTGGTATAAATGTTCGCCCAGTAGCGCCTGCAATGTTGACCCATGTACTACCATTCCACCTCTGCCATTGAAACGTTACAGTTGGATTACTGATGGCAGGGGTATATGTGACGTTGGCTGTAAGTGTACTTCCCACCCTTAGAGTTCCACTAATTGTTACGCCAGTAATGTTTGAAAGATTGGCAGCAATCTGCACAGACGCAGAGGTTCGTGCCGTAGTAGAAACATTCGAACCAGTGCCTTGAACACGTACTTGAACAAAGCCGTTTGCGTCTGTTGCTGTCGGCACAAAGGTTCGTCCAGTAGCTCCCGCAATATTTACCCATTGCCCAGTAGAGCCATTCCATCTCTGCCATTGAAAATTAACAACGGGGTTACTAATAGCAGGGGAGTATGTGACGTTTGCTGTAAGAGTACTGCCAACCCTTAGCGTTCCGCTAATAGTAACGTTCGAAATGTTGGATACATTGTTTGAAACATTGGGTGCTATCTGCACCCAGTCAGAAAAATGCTGAGCAGTCGAAACATTCGCACCAGTACCTTGAACGCGCACGACAACAAAGCCGTTTGCATCTGTTGCCGTCGGTACAAAGGTTCGCCCAGTAGCACCCGCAATATTTACCCACTGTCCAGTAGAGCCATTCCATCTCTGCCATTGAAACGTTACAGTTGGATTACTAATGGCAGGGGTATATGTGACGTTAGCTGTAAGTGTACTGCCAACCCTTAGCGTTCCGCTAATCGTAACGTTTGAAATGTTGGATACATTGGGTGCTACCTGCACCCAGTCAGAAAAATGCTGAGCAGTCGAAACATTCGCACCAGTACCTTGAACTCGCACAACAACAAAGCCGTTGGCGTCTGTCGCAGTTGGCACAAATGTTCGTCCAGTAGCACCTGCAATATTAACCCATTGTCCGGCAGAGGCATTCCACCTCTGCCATTGGAATGTGACAATGGGGTTACTTACAGAACTTGACAACGAAAAGTTGGCAGTAAGAGTTGAACCCACCCGCGGTGTTCCACTAATAAATGCGTGGGTAACACGCACAAGGGTACTTGCACTTTCGATATCAACAAGGCTATACGCATCTGTAATATAAGCATGATAATCAGGCATTTCGGGCACAAATTCTGTATCTGAAACTGGGCGAGTTGGTGGAAACATAATGTAACTTTCATATCCCTCAACCTCAAGGTCCGAAACTGGGCGAGTTGGTGGAAACATGATGTAATTTTCATACTCCTCAACCTCAAGGAATACTTCCATGTTTGACGGTGGCATTGATATGCTTCTATCAACAGCGATTGGATTAAGACCATTAAAATCCCATAAAGCATAGAGCCTTACAACACCGCTGCCGCTTAATAGAATTGTTTGGCCTGGATAAATAACTTGGTCGGTATCGGCATGTAACCATCCTATGAAATCAAAGTTACTACGGAAAGGCGCGTGTGCATCACTTAACTTGAAGAGATACGGAGTTGCGATAGTGAAACTTTCTGGAATAATCGCACGAACAAGTCCATCGTTATTGAATATAACATCAGCAAATCCATCAATGGATAGCGTACCAAGTTCTAGGTGTTGAGATGCTTCCAGATGAATATTATGTGTGACTTCATGGAAAACAGCGTATTCTTGAGTTTGATCATAGTACTCCCTAGTCAAATCATTGCTTTCAGCCGCTTGATATACTGTTTCCATACTTGGCGGTGGCGAAAACATACTTACATCTGCCAAGGATAAGCTAATGTCGTTAATGTCCCATAACGCATAGAGCCTTACTATACCACTGCCACTTATTAAGATTGTTTGACCTGGCTGAATAACTTGGTCGGAGTCTACGTGCAACCACCCTATAAACTCAAAATCACTATTAGTAAGTGTGTGCATCACTTAACTTGAAGAGATACGGAGTAGCAACAGTAAAACTTTCTGGAGTAATCGCTTGAGCAATTCCATCGTTACTGAATACGATATTAGCAAATCCATCAGCGGCTAACTCATCAAGCTCTCTGTTTTGAGATGCTTCCAAGTGGACACTATGTGTAACTTCGTGGAAGACCACATACTCTTGGTGCAAAAAACCGTCGTCGGGTATCCGTCGTTCGGTTCGCGTGTCGAATGGTGGAAGATGTACTAGATTGTCATAAAATTCATGTTCTGCTATGCCATCGAGCAGGTGAAAATCGTTCTTTACGGTTTGTGTAGCCACAACAGTTGGCATACCGCTAAATACGAGAACGACGATTAGCAATGCTGTCAGCACTTTCGTAATCAAAGACATTGTTCTTTTCATTTTTTACCTCCTTGGTTTCTTGTCACAGTTTTGTTTGTACAGTAAAATCGGCAAAACAAAAACGACACGCGCACTTTAAGCCACGGGCAGTTATCTCATCCCGCTATGCAAAAGCACCGTGTCAGTCAACAATCATCAACGTAACCACCTCCTTGGGTAGTCCTCTATCAATTCATTTAGAAGTTTCTTGCGCTTATGTAACAATAACAAATTTGTAAAATCTTGTCAATGTAGAATTTCCACTTTATTTGCGGCAAAAAAACAGCACCCGAGGACTCTTGCCTCGCGGTGCCGTTTCTTGTGTTTCTAGTGCATATCACTCTCGCCGGCAATAACAACTTGCCCTTCAAATATATACACAACTTGCCCAAGCACTGTGCGGAAAAAGTCGTGGGGCACAAATGTCATATCGTCAACAATAACAGGTGCAACTGAAATTTCCAGCGGTGCCATTCTGCCAAAGTGTACTTCTGTACTGCCAATCCATAGGTGGATTGCCACGCCCAGCTGTACGCTTCTTAGATAGCTGTTCCAGCTTACGTCGTAGCCTAGTGCGGTGGCTACGGCGCGTAGTGGTACCATGGCAACGTTGCTGTTTTCTGGGTGTATAAATGGTGCAGGTGCACCTTCAAGCATTACATAATCTACTAGAATTTCGCCGTTAAGGTTTAGGTCAAAAGGTGGGGTTTCGATGTCGGTATATTCGTCTGCGTAATCCCATTCAAGTTCAAGATCCCAGTCGATTTCCCCTGGTAGGGTCATAATGCCAACGTAATCGTCATCGCCTGCTAGGTGAACGGCTGTTTCAAATAAAATTGTAATGTTAACTGCTACGTTTTGCTCACATTCGTAGAAATGAACAATCATATTTCTGTTTTCCAAAACTTCTGACAATGTACGGCCAAACAGCACTACACGTGCGTTTAGGGTTAGGCCTTCATCGTCGTCACCAAGTGGTACATAGTCTTCGAAGTACACCACAGTGTCTTCGTTTACATACACAACCAGGTCAAATGCCTGGGCAACCATAGAGAACTCGAAACCGTCGCCCTCTTCTAATACGTTAAACAACGCAGTTACCTCTGTTGTGTCTTCTGGCACTTCATTACCTAATACAAATGTGCTAAGGCCTAAGGCCAGAATTGCCGCCATCAAAACGGCAATAGTTGCGGTAAATTTCTTTTTCATAGAAACACCTCTCAAATTTTTATTTTGTTGCTTTCATCCTATTAAACGACGCATCTGAAAAAAAGTTCCAACTTATTTTAGCCCGTCGGCCTGGGCCTTCATTTCACGTGCGGCGGCCATTGTTGCCTCGGTAATTTGCGCGCCGCCCAATAGCCGCGCAAGTTCGCTGGCCATTGCTTCGCCCAGTAATGGGAAAACCCGTGTGACCGTGCGTTCTCCCTCTGTTGACTTTTCTATAAGAAAGTGGGTGTCTGCCATGGCAGCAATTTGGGGTAGGTGAGTGATACATAAAATTTGGCGGCGGCGGCTGATGCCCACAAGTTTTTCCGCTACCTGCTGGGCTGTGCGGCCACTAACGCCAGTGTCCACCTCGTCAAAAATAACGGTGTCCATATGGTCGGCATCGGCCAAAATTGTTTTTATTGCAAGCATAATGCGGGACATTTCACCGCCGGAGGCTATACGCTTTAGGGGTTTCTCAGGCTCGCCTGGGTTTGGCGAAATCATAAACTCCACTGCGTCGTTGCCGTCTGGGCCAAAGGCTGTTTTGCGGGTTATCGCCACATGGAAACGGGCGTTTTTCATGCCTAAATCCTTTAGTACGTCGCTAATGCCGTCGGCAATTTGCTTGCCTGCGGTGGTGCGCAGGGCATTCATATTGTCGCAAACAGTGGTTATATCCGCTACAATTTTGCGGCGCACCTGTTTTAGTCGGGCAATTTCTACATCGCTATTTTCCAGATTATCTAGGTTGCGTTGCAGTTCTTCTTTCTTTTTTAGTATGAACTCCACATCGCCGCCGTATTTTTTGCGGGTACGATATATCAAGTCCAGGCGGCTTTCCAATTTTTCCAGCTCATTAGGGTCGGCGTCCAATTCGTCAACATAGTCCCGTAGTTCGCTAATTACGTCTTGTAATTGTTGGGTGGCTTCCTGGATATTGGCGTATAGCTGCTCTTTTGCAGGGTCTATACGAGAAATTTCCGCCACTAATCCACTTGCGCGAGAAAGTTGGTCTGCCGCGCAAAGCTGGATATTGTTGCCGCCATACAAAAGCGATAGCGAGCCTGTAGCATTTTTGTGGAGTTTGTCTAAGGACGCCAGGCGGTTGCGCTTTACAGTAAGTTCCTCTTCTTCGCCAAATTTTAAGTTGGCGCGCTCTATTTCATCTAATTGAAATCGCCAGACTTCTACCTGCTCTTGTCTGGAGTTTCCTACCCCGGCAATTGCTTTTAGTGCCCGATCCGTTTCGCGATATCGTTTTAGTAATTCCTCAAGTTCGGTTTTGTATGCATCCAGTTTTGTACCACAAAATAGGTCCAGGAGTTGTAGCTGTTTTGCCGCGTCCAGCAGGCTCTGGTGCTCGTGCTGGCCATGTACATCCACCAAAAAAGATGCGGCTTCCTTTAGCATACCAACGGTAACAGTGCGACCATTTATCCGACACAGGCTTTTTCCGCTGTCCGATTGCATTGTGCGGGATAGTATAATATCTTCGGTAGTGTCTATTCCCAGGTTATGTAGGCTTTTTTGCACGGTGGGGTCGGTGCATTCTAATACACCTTCAACATGGGCAAAGTCTGCCCCGGCACGTATTAAATCCCGCGTGGCTTTGCCGCCCAGCAAAAAGTTAATGGAGTCCACCAAAATAGACTTGCCCGCACCGGTCTCGCCAGTGAGGATATTCAAGCCCGTGGCAAAGCTAACTTCCACCTCGTCTATTAGCGCAATGTTTTCAATCCGCAAATGGTTTAGCATACATAACCCCCTCAGCGCAAACTTTGCGCTATTTCTGCCGCTTGCTCTTCCGTCCGTATCACGCAAATAACTGTGTCGTCCCCAGCCACTGTGCCAAGAACCTGGGGATAACGCATTTCGTCCAGGGCTAATGCCACGGCCATGCCCATTCCGCTTAAAGTGCGCAGCACAAGCATATTACCCGCATGATCAACGGAAAGAAGCCCATCGCGGAATATCCGTGACAGGCTTCTATCATCAGCTTGTTTGGCAATTGCATATTTTAACCCTTTTGGGGTAGGTTCTTTGGTAAGGCCTAGCTCGCGAATGTCGCGGCTTAAGGTTGCTTGGGCGGCAGAAAAACCGGCGCCGGCCAAAGCGTCGGTTAACTCACCCTGGGTGTAAATTTCGCGACTTTGCACAAGTTGCAAAATTGTCTGTTGTCGTTCGGTTTTCATTATTTAGCGACAACTCCTAGTGTTTATATTAGGGGCTACGCAAAAAGTCGATTTTCCAGTCTCCGCGCACTATGTGCGCACCAACTGGAAAATTACGTGCAAGGTTTTTGCGAAAAACCGTGCAAAACCCTTGCACCGACTTTTTCCGTAGCATGATTTTGGTATTCGCTTCGCCGCTATGCGGCTACGCTCATAGGGCATGAAATGCCGCCTTTGGCGTCATTGCCGCTATCGCGGCTACAAAAAGTAGCTACGCCACTTTTGTGTAGCCCTATATTATCTTCTTCGCCCTTAACACATCATAAAAATGGGTCTTACAGGTTTTGATAATTTTTGTGTGATGCTTGGCACAGGTCACGTCAACCCCTTCGCCGTCCGCTAGTTTTGCCAGGTGCATACCATCGGCAATAAGGGGGGCTGTGCTGTGCGCTACAATGCGCACCGCGTCGGTTGCGCCAATTACAAGAGGGCGCGTACCAAGACTGTGAGGGCAAATGGGTGTAACAACCATCATTTGGCTGCCAGGCATTAGAATTGGGCCCCCTGCGGATAAGTTGTATGCTGTAGAGCCAGTGGGCGTTGCCACAAGTATACCATCTGCACGAATTGTATCCAGCAAATGGCCGTTTACATACACGTCAAACACCTTCAGCCCGCCTGCTGTGCCAACACACACATCGTTTAAGGCAAGGCTGTAACTCCCCTTTTGAGAAATGCCCAGCATCATCCGCTTTTCTGTTTCATATTCACCTGCCAGCACTTTTGCAAGCTGCGCTATACCGTCGGCTTTTTCTGCACCGGTAAGAAAGCCCAATGTGCCTAGGTTTATGCCAAACAGCGGTACATCCAACTCTGCGGCTTTATGGGACGCCCTAAGCATTGTACCATCGCCGCCAAGCACTACCCATAAATTCGCCTTTGTTTCGCCATGCAAATCTACAAATTCAACTGCTGCGCCATGGGATTGTAAAAAATCCTTGACATAGGTTGTGTATTGCTGGTCTTTCTGCGGGTTGGTGACAATGCCAACAATCGGGTTTTTCCCAAGGGGCGAAACCATTATAATCCGTTTAGTGCACGACGGTTTACTGTGTAGTCTGCTTCTTCAAGCCAGCCTGCAACTATTTCTGAAAAAACTTCGCCACGGCGTATGAGGGTGTGGGTTTCTGTAAAGCTCTCCTCAATTTCGGCGTCGGTAACTTCTGGCCTGTCTTGCATATAAATGATAATAAAGTCATCGTCCATTGGAATAACTCTGGATATGTCACCTGTTTGCAGGCTCAACAACTCGCCCTGGAACTCAAACAACTGTAGACCGTTAATTATGTCCATTATCGGATAGTTTTCCACTTCTTCCATGCCCATGGCCATCCACCATGTGCAATTGGCTTGGGCAAAGGCTTCGAAGTTAATCATGTCGGCAACTTCCCCAAGCTCGACAATGCCCTGCAGCACTTCCGGGTCAGGGTTAATAATAAACATAGCCTCGGTAGCATTCAATTCATAGTCGAAGCGGTTGTTCAAAATATATAGCTCAAGCTCATCTTGCAAATGACTAATATCCAGGTCGTAATCTGGTACGTGATGCTCCAGCAAACGAGGGAATAAGTCGTCTGAAATGGCAATCAATTCCGCAAGGCGTTCGGATGTTATTTGGTCTGGAGGTGGAAGGTGAAACCATTCCGTGGCGCGCATCCAGTTTACATAGTGCACCCAGTCTTCCATTTCTTCATCTGAAAGAGTGATGCCAGCCAGGTTTGCCTGGTGGTAAATGACCGCGTGCTGAAGCATGGTGTCAACAATCATATCGTGATGGTCGCGATTGCTGGGGTTTAAGTTTACCACTGCTGCATAATAGCGCACGTCGGTTGTGGGTACGCGTCTGCCTTCAAATACCAAAACATTGCGGCGTAGTACCACGTCTGTGGCCACCCATGCTATGCCTCCGAGTACTATAAGCACTACAAGCAGTAGTATTGCGTTGTGCATACGGCGGCTGTTCCTTTTGTTGCGTTCAATTTCCATGTTTGCTTTTTTTCTGCTTTGCATTTTTATAAGTCTCCTTTTGTGTATTGCATGTATTGTAATATTTGCTCGGCTATGGCGGTAGCGTTTAGCCGGTAGCGTTTAAATAATTCTTGCCGTGTTCCCGTTACAATAAAACTGTCGGGGAAGGCAAATGCGTGGGTTGGGCTTGGTCTTAGACTTTGGCCATAGCCACCTTTTTCTGCCGCGTCTTCTATTGTGAAGATGTATTTGTAATTTTGCAAGCTATCACCCATGTTATGGGATTTTACGAAGCGGGCGTTATACAAACTGGGGTTTATGCCATTTTCTTTCAAAATTGCCGCTGTGTCAAGTGCGGTTTCCAGCATTGTACCTACGGACACTATGGCGATATCTTTCCCTTGTAAAATGGTTTGGGCACGACCAAGTGCAATTTCTGGCACGTGGGGATACTCGAAGGCCGCTTCGCTTGGATAGCGTATGGCCACAGGGCCTGTGTGGCGCAGTGCAAACTCCAACATGGCCGCTAGTTCCGCTCCGTTTGAAGGGGCGAGTACAGTCATATTTGGGATATGGGAAAGGTAGGCAAGGTCGTACAAACCCTGGTGGGTTTCCCCTTCGCCCGTAACAGCCCCTGCGCGGTCTAGCGCGAAAACGACGGGCAGGTTTTGCAAGGCAACGTCATGCAAAATATTGTCGTATGCCCGCTGCATAAAACTGGAATATATGCACACAACAGGGCGCAATCCGCCTTTTGCCAAGCCAGCCGCAAAGGTTACGGCATGTCCTTCGGCAATACCCACATCAAAAAAGCGTGTTGGATAACGTGTGCGGAAATTTGCCAGGCCTGTTCCATCAAGCATGGCGGCTGTAACGGCTACAATGCTACTGTCTTGGGCGGCCAGTTGGCATAGTTTTTCTGCAAAAATATCTGTGTATTTTTGGCCAATCGGTGGGGCGGGTTCCCCTGTTTCTACATTATATTTGCCAATGCCGTGGTAGTTTTGGGGCGCGGCTTCTGCTGGGGGGTAGCCCTTGCCCTTTTTGGTAAGGACGTGCACCATTACTGGGCCTTTTATTTTTTTTGTTTGCTCCAGTACTTTTGTAAGCTCTCGTATATTGTGTCCGTCTATTGGCCCAAAATATCTAAAACCCATTTCCTCGAACAGCGTACCCGGCAGTATTGCATATTTTACCAAATTTTTTGCGGTTTCGATACCCCTTGTTATTTTTTTTCCCACTGCAGGAACATTATTTAGCAGATTGCGCACATCTTTTTTTGCGCCAAGGTAGCCGCTGGTGGTGCGCAGTTTATTTAAATGGCGGGATAACGCGCCTACGTTTTGGCTGATGGACATTTGGTTGTCGTTTAGTACAACAAGCAGGTCTGTTTTGCTGCGGCCAGCATTGTTTAGCCCTTCAAACGAAAGGCCGCCTGTCATACTGCCGTCGCCTACAATTGCCACCACTTTGTGGGATGCATTCTGCAAATCTCGTGCGGTGGCAAGACCTAGTGCCGCCGAAATAGCGGTAGAGCTATGCCCGGTATCAAATGCGTCATGCTCGCTTTCCGACGTTTTGGGAAAGCCGCTGATACCGCCTAACTGGCGTAAAGAGGCAAAACGCCCCCCACGCCCTGTAAGAATTTTATGTATATACGCCTGGTGTCCAACGTCCCACACCAGCTTGTCCTGGGCTGTATTAAACACCGTGTGCAAAGCCAAAGTAAGCTCCACAACACCAAGGTTGGAAGCTAAATGGCCACCTGTTTTGCTCAGGCTTTTTATAAGAAATTTACGTATGCTTGCGGCCAGTCGGTACTGCTCTTTAATTGTTTGCCGCTTTAGCTTTTTGTGCATATGCTGCATAAAAATTTTCACCCCGGTGGGAATAGCGCGAATATTATGATTGTTACTATAAGGCCTAAAATTGCGCCAGCCATTACTTCAATCGGGCGGTGGCCCAAGAGTTCCTTTAGCTTGGTGTCTAGTTTAATGCCCTGGTCTTCCAGTTTTGAGAATAAGAAGTTTATCGCCTCTGCCTGCTGGCCCGCCGCACGTCTTATACCTTGGGCGTCGTGCATTACAACCAGTGCAAGCACTGCGCTTACGGCAAACAGCGTTGTGTCAAAACCTTCATATATACCGATGGACACAGCAAGGCTGGTGGCAAGCGAGCTGTGGGAGCTGGGCATACCACCTGTGCTAAATAACAACGCCTTAGACCACGAATTTGTGCGCCAATATTCAAAGAATGTCTTTAATATTTGGGCAAGAATTAGTGCAACCAGCGCGGTTAGCATATGTCTGTTGGTTAAAAATGCTGCAAAACCTTCTGCCATTCGTCTGTCTCATTCTCTCTTTGCAATAGTTCTACCTCTTGATCGTACTTGGTAAGGGCTGTACCGCATTTTGTTGCAAGTGCCATGCCCTCTTTGTATAGTTTTATCGCGTTTTCCAGTGTGGTTTCGCTGCTTTCAACCATTGCTACAATTTCTTGCAGGCGGGTTAAGTCGGATTCGAATGTTTTTTTAGGCATACGTCACTTCCTTTATAACGGCTACGGCAATACCGTCTGCCCATGTTAAGGTTATATTTTGGCCAGGCTCTAACGTGGCTGCGGATGAAATTGGGCTATCATTTTGGTCCTTTGCCAATGTATAGCCACGTTTAAATGCCGCGTAAGGTGAAACTTTTTCCAGCATTGTCTCGTGCATATTCAGTGCTTGCCATTCCCGCTGCAGCCTGGATGTGGTGGCATTTGCAAGGGCTTTGCGTAAGTCCAGTATGTCTTGAAATCGAGAGCGGATATTATTTTGTATGGCGGAACATAGCTCATCTTTTTGGTTGTGTATATATTGAAGAAACTCTGCCCGGTCGAATGTTGCTGCCACTGCCGCTGCCGTTGGTGTTGCGGCGCGGTAGTCTGCCACAAAGTCTGAAACAGTAAAGTCTGTTTCGTGCCCCACAGCAGAGATAATTGGCGTTTTGCTGGCAAAAATAGCACGTGCCAAAAGTTCGTTATTAAATGCCCACAAATCTTCGATAGAGCCGCCGCCTCGACCAATTATTATTACATCTGGCTTTAATGTATTGGCGTGGCGTAGGGCGTGTATCATGTCGGTTGGGGCGTCTTCTCCTTGTACCTTTGCGGAAAGGACTGTAATGTTGGTAGCGGGGTTGCGCTGTTTTATTGTGCGAATAATATCATGAACAGCCGCGCCCGTTGGGCTTGTGATAACCGCCACAGATTGGGCAAATTGGGGCAATGGGCGTTTGCGTTCCTCGTCAAACAGGCCTTCCTTTTGCAATTTGTCGCATAATTGGCGGAAGGCAAGCTGTAGGCCGCCAACGCCTGCCGGTTCAAACACTTCGGCATATAGCTGGTACTGGCCTGTTTTGTCATATAGAGAGAGTTGCCCAAAGGCTATTACCTTCATACCATTTTGTGGCATGAAATCCAAATTATCCGCGTGAGAGCGGAACATTACACCGCTAATGCTTGCCCCTTCGTCTTTTAACGTAAAATACATATGCCCTGACGAATGGGCGTTAAAATTAGAGATTTCGCCCTCGATAAAAATACCTGCCAAAAGAGGGTCGGACTCTAGGGTGCGCTTTACGTAGCGGTTGACTTGGGTGACACTGAATACCTGCCTAGCCAATGGACTCCCGCCCTTCGGCGTTTATGTGGCGCGCTACGTTGCCCAATACGCCGTTAATAAACGCCCCAGAGTCATCTGTGCCGTATTCCTTTGCAATGTCTATCGCTTCATTTACTGCAGTGCCAATGGGTACGTCGGGCTCGCATAGCATTTCGTAAATAGCAAGGCGCAGTATTGCCAAATCTATCCTGTTTATGCGGCTAATTTCCCAGTCCCGTAGGAAATTTTCTATCACGCTGTCAAGCTGGGCTTGACGCTCGAAAGCACCCCACACAACTCTGTCGATATACTCGGCATTTTTTCCTGTGGGGCGCGGGGTTTCCAGGCCTTCGTAGTATAATTTTTTTGCTTCCGCCAGGTTTTGCACATTGCCTTCTGGCAAAAATGGCAGTTGAAACACCAGCGAAAATGCGTGGCGTCGTGCTTCGCGGCGTGTCACTACGCTTTGCGCTTTTCAAGGGAAACGGAGGCTATGCGTACATTAACTTCCAGCACATTTAGCCCCGCCATTGTTTCGATGGCTGTTTTTACGCGCTCCTGGACTTCCTTGGAAATATCATGGAGTTTTGTGCCCATTTTTACGGTAATGGCCAGTGCCAGGCGCGCATCTTGACCATTTACGGCAATGGCAATGCCCTTTGGCAGCCGCTTGCTTATTGCCTTTTTGTGGGTTACGCCGGCAACATAGCCCCCAAGCCCTGTAACACCATCTACTTCAATTGCGGCTTTGCCTGCGATAACTGCTAAAATTTCCTTAGAAATTAGTACGCGGCCACCCGCTTCAGATTTTATCTCTATCATGGGGTCATTCCTTTCAAGTTGTTGGGAAATAAATATACAGTTTTATTATAACAAATGTGGCAAAACTTTTCAACTGGTTGGATCTGGTTACCAGTTGAAAATTGTTCTGCACGAAATGCGCACGCCTTGCGTGCTTAGATTCCAGTTGAAATTTGCTCTGTTTAACTGTAATATTTATGCATACAAATGGTTTACATAAAAGGAGGGGTGCCGGTGGCTACCCACATTAAAGATAAATTCGACTATATATATGAAAAATATAAAAGGCTGCTGTTGGCTAAGGCGTATGATATTCTCAAAGACCACGCCTTGGCAGAGGACGCGGTTAGCGAGGCTTTTATTCGTGTGTATAAGCACTTGGGCAAAATAGACGACCCCGACTCTGGGCAATCCGCTTCTTTTTTGGTGACAATCGCAAAAAACATTGCTATAAATTTGTACCACAAAGAGAAACGCACAACCCCCTTTGACGTAGCGGAATACGACGAAGCCGACGACTTCGACCTGGAAGACACAATTGCAACACAAGATGACGCAACGGGGGCTTTAAAATTAGTTGGTCGTTTGAAAGAAGAATTGCGAGCGGTTTTTTTGCTAAAATACGCCCATGATATGTCTCATAAGGAAATCGCTAAAATTCTTGGCATTACGGAAAACAATGTTACTGTGCGCTTGCACAGGGCAAAAACAAAATTACAGGAATGGGTAAAGGAGGTGCAAGTGTGAAGAAAACCATAGACGAAAATTTCTATAAATCTATTGCTATGGAATATGCAGCCATAAAAGGGGAAGGCTACAAGAGTGAAATTGACCAACTTGCGCCCGAGTTTGATGAAACGCCGACCCTGGACGCAAAAATTAAGAACGTAACAGCTCCAAAGGCTAGATATCATAAATACGTGGCTGCGGCGGCTTCTATTATAGTGCTGGTTGTGGCGGGGCTTTGGGCCTTACCCCATATGTTTGACGCGGATAGGTATGATTTTGCCGAGACTGTGCCTATGGCCATGCAGGATGCAGCACCGCCAGCACCTACTGCAATGCCCCATGATGTAGCTGCTGGCGCAGTGCCAGAGGTAGCAGCAGATGAAGCAGATTTTGTCATGGAATACGATGATATGTACGTATGGCACGACAGTGACGACACATTAGGGTCGGGATTATTTGGTATGTACACCGCGCCCAGCCTACCAGCGACAGATGGTGCGGATTTTCAAATGCGTTCGAACCTGGTAGTGGGAGAAGAAATGTTGTATGGCCGTCAAGGAAGGTTAAGATTCCATGACAGAACACCACCTGCCGGCTGGGAGATACAGTACATGGGCACTCGTGGTGGTGCTAGCATATATTCCATGTGGGACGCTGGTGCGTCACGGGTTATAGTTATTGAAGAAGTTGCAAGCGAATTTGTAACTTTAGACGGTGCTGTACCTGTGGACATTGGCGACATAGTTGGATTTTTGTTAATGGAAGACGATTTTGGAGATCTTATGTTTGAAATGGATGAAATACGCTTTTGGATTAGTGGCGGAGACTACCGCAAACTAATTGAGCTTGCCAACTGGTTAGTCTCCCTGCCTTAATGTTGTAAAAATTGTTAAATTATGCAAAAAGATGTTGACAAATAGTGGAAAGTCGATTATCATATGGTGCAAGATGCCTTTAAGGAGGTGTTTCCCATGAAAAATATAGGAACATTTACAATTGATGAGATGGGTAGAATTTTAATCCCAAGCGAGATGCGCAATATGATGGGCTGGGAAAAAGGTAGTAAGCTAGCTATGTTTTATGCAGACAACCAAACAGCCATATTGCAGCCATGTAAAGAGCGCGGCATACGCACATGCGATATTTGCGACGGCGCCGACAGTGTAATAATGATAAAAGGCCACAAAATTTGTGCAGAGTGTGTAGACAATATTAACGCACTGGGTAAGCTAAAAATTGTATCTGGCATGTAAGAAAAATCAGCGGAGCGCACGAAAGTGCGCTTTTTTTTGTTTATCTTTTTCTTGCTTTTTCCTTGGAAAAGTGGTACGTTGGTCAAAATTACCTATAAAGGAGGCAACACACATGTCAACCATGACACCATTTCCATTTACAGGGGCACAAATCCCCACTGGGGTGCTGGATTTCAGCCACTTGCTGGACGCACCCGCAGGCAAGCATGGCTTTGTCAAATCGAAGGATGGGCATTTTATCTTTGACAATGGTAAGCAAATTAAATTTTTTGGTGTAAACCTTGTTTTTGGCGCGGCAATGCCCAAGCACGAGGTGGCCGATGTAATGGTACAGCGGCTGGCCAATAATGGCGTAAACATGGTGCGTTTCCACCATGTGGATGCCATGGGCATGGGCAACGCTAGCCTAATCGACTACAGTGACGGCACTTCCCAAAACCTGCAAAAGGAGAGTTGGGACCGCTTCGACTACCTTGTTTCCAAGCTGAAGGAAAAAGGCATTTACATCCACATAGACAGCAACACTTTGCGTAAATACACAAAGGAAGACAAGCTGGACTTCCCCGACGATGTGCCCCCAGGGGTAAAAACCGTAAGCTACTACAACAAGCGTATTATTAAACTTCATAGGGACTTTATGCAGAAATATTTGCAGCACACAAACCCGTACACAGGTACGCGCTATGTAGATGACCCAAGCGTAGCTATTTTCCAAATATGCAACGAGAACAGCATCTTTTGGTACAACGAGTGGGAAATGCCACCGTCATATGAAAAGGAACTAAACGAAATTTGGAACGAGTGGCTGTGCAAAAAATTTGGCACACGGGAAAAGTTGGACGCAGCATGGACAGCCGCCGATGACCGCAAAGCATTAGCCCCAGACGAAGACCCAGCCGCTGGCACAGTAAAGGGCCCTGTACGTGGCATATGGGGCGAATGGACAGTGGGCAGCCACGACCCATACGAAGAATACAAAAGCCCCGCCCGCAACGCAGAAAGTCTAAACTTTTTTACAGAAATGAGCGAAGAATATTACTACGACACCGAGAAATTTTTACGTGAACTTGGCCTTAAATGCGTACTTAACCTAACCAACCTGCCCGCAAATATAGCGGAGTTGTATGCAATTGCCCAAGGGGAAGTGGTGGAAAACAACGGCTATTGGAACCATCCAGAAGGCGGCTTCCGCGTACCTGTTAAATTCCATGAAGGGGAATCTGTGTCCCTTGACCCGCGAAAAAACCATAGATTGCCGTTTTCCAATAACCTGGTTAGTAAATTCGCAAGTTCGAAGGTGAGAGACAAGCCACTGGTTGTAACCGAGTGGAATGTGTGCTACCCCACCAAGTTCCGTGGGGATGCCATGCTTAACTTGGCCACCTACGGCGCGTACCAAAACTGGGACGGTATAATTTTGTTCTCCTACTCCCACCAAAGCGACGATGCGCATCTTACCCGCGACCGCGTTTCCGGCTTTTTCGATTCGTATACCGACCCGGCCATGTGGGGCATGGCGGGCATAGCGTCGGCCATCTTCCAGGGCAAGTCTATTTCGCCGCCAAAAACCCAGGTAGAAGTTGCGTACACCGATGCCGACCGCACCGCGCCAATTTGGCATAACTCGGCCTACTATAATAATCTGCCATTTATGACCGGGGTTTCCGTCAAATTTATCAAGGATAAATACGAAGGGGATGCCGACCTGGTAATTAGTGGGCTAAACACCGCCACTGGTGATTATACTGCCGCCAAAAATGCACTTGTTTTCACCATAAACCCGTATACCGATAACTTCCTTACCACCCTAGGGCGCGATGAATACCACGCCCGCCACGCAGGCAAGGCCAATGTAAAAGTATGGGAAGACACCGAGGCATTTAAAGACGATAACAGCCTGCTTACCGCTGTTTTAGATAGCTGTCTAAAGGATTTTGGGCTAATTGATAAAGAGCGGGGCTTTACTGGAACAGGTTTTGTAAACGATACTGGCGAAATAAAATACGATTTTACCAACGGTATTTTTGCCATTAACACGTCGGATGTAAAGGCCATTTGCGGCAATGTAAAGGGCACACAAGAGTTTGGCGATTTCAAAACGGAAATTGAAAATGAAAAAGCCGCAATCGTGGCAATAAGCCGCGACGGGCAGCCTATAGAGAACTCTAATAAAATATTGCTGGCGGTTATCGGCAACAGTAGCAACTCAGATATGAAATGGGAAGGCAATACCTTGGTTGATGCGGGAGGTGGCCCCACACTTATCGAGCGGATACATGGCAAGGTTTACATTTCTTCGGCCAAGGCGGCTTGCAAAGGATATGCCATTTGTAACGAAGGGAAGCGAGTGGAGGAATTGGCCGTTGCCAAAACCGATAGCGGCTATTGTATAGATATTTCCTCCAAAGCTGATGTTATTTATTTCGAGGTTGAGTTGGCATAATTATTGACAACCATACCCCCACATGACACAATACAAAAAAGGAGCTGAGACAATTGTACAAATCACTAGCAACTGGCCATCTGGGCTTTCAGCCGCAAGGCTTTGCAGAGTTACTGGCACTGGCCAAAAAGCACGGCTACGGTGCTGTAAGCTACAGCCCCCAATCACTGGAAAACGAGGGCATCGACGCTTTCCAAGCCCTAGATTTAATGGGCCAATATGGCATGATTATTTCTGATTTCGGCCTGCCTGTTGACATCCAAACACGCGAGTCCTTCAACAACTCTTTTCCGAAATTGGAAAAAGTGGCGCGGGCTGCCGCAAAACTGGGCATAAAACGTACTTGCACATGGATGATGAGCTCATCCAACGCTTACGAGTACGCTGAAAATTTCAAGTTTCATACCTGGATGTTCAAGTTAATTGGCGAAGTTTTAAGGGAATACGACATACTCTTTGGCGTGGAGTTCCTTGGCCCAAAACATATCGTAACCGCCAACAAATACCCATTTGTGCATGATATTAACGCCATGCTAGAGTTGTGCGACGCACCTGGCACAGGCAATATCGGTATTATGTTAGACTCACACCACTGCTACGCTTCTGGCCTTGCAGGCGGCGAGTTTGCCAAGCATATCCGTACCGAGAAAGATATAGTTCTGGTGCACATAAACGATTGTGCCCCAGGTGTACCACTAGAAGAAGTCCGCGATTTCCCACGTTTTTACCCAGGCGAACCAGGCGCAGGCGCAAACGACCTGCCGGCCTTTATGCGTGGCTTAAAAGAGGTTGGCTACACCGGCCCTGTAGTTGTTGAGCCTTTTAGTGAAGGCCTAAAAGCCTATGACAATGATGAAAAAGTAAGAATAATTTCCGAGGCCACGGACAGCGTTTGGCCTAAGTAGGAGGATGAAAATGGTACTTAAACTAGGCGTAGTGCCAGTAAAGCGCGGAACAGGTTTCACCTCGGCAGAAAATTGCCTGATACCAAAGAATAATGCTATGGCGGTTTTGCAAAAAATCGACCACCCAATAGAGCTTGTGACTATTGACAGCGTTGTAGAGCATGGCATTGCTACGGACCCCCATCAGGTGGATAGTGTATGTACGTATTTGAAAGCCCAGAATGTAGATGCAATTTTTATTATTCATACGGATTTTGGCTCGGAAGAAGTGGTGGCAAAAATCGCGAAAACAATGAAACTGCCGCTGCTTTTGTGGGGAGAGCGTGACGATTGTCCAACAGCGGAAGGCGTGCGCATCCGCGATACACAATGTGGTATTTTTGCATCCAGCAAGGTGCTTATGCGGTTTGGCATCCCTTTCACATATATCGAAAATTGCCGCGCGTCCGACCCGCAGTTCCGCCAGGGTGTAGAAGATTTTTGCCGCGCGTCTGCTGTGGTAAAGGTATTCAACGGCAACCGCCAAACAGGCAGCGGCATGAAAATACTAAAAATTGGCGAGCGACCAGAGAGCTTCTTCAGCGTAATGGCCAGCGATGACGAACTGCTTAACAAATTTGGCATAGAAGTTACTCCAATGCCGATAAACCGCCTGGTAACACGCACTCGCGCCCTAATGGACGCCCCAACACCAGAGCATGAAAAATATGTAAACGAACTGAAATCACGTATAGATTGCGCTAAATTTGCCGACGAAAAACTGGCCGCTTTGGCTGCAATGGTGCTGGTAATCAAGCAGCAAATGGAGTCGATTGGCGCAGCCGCCGCCTCCATGGAATGTTGGAACGGTTTGGCAGGTTTCTTCGGATTTGTGCCATGCCAAGTAATTGGCGAACTAACTGCCCTTGGCTACCCACTGGCCTGCGAAGGTGATATTACTGGCGCAGTAACAGCCGCAATGGTACACGCCGCAGACTATAATCGTAGTATCTCATTCTTTGCCGACCTAACTCAACGCCACCCAACCAACGATAATGCAGAGCTGCTATGGCACTGCGGCCCGTTCCCCCACGCACTGGTTAAAGAAGGTGAGAACGCCAGCTACGACGATGGTGGCCGCGGCCAATGGTGTTTGAAAGATGGCGAACTGACAATAGCCCGATTTGATAGTGCCCATGGCGAGTACTCCATGTTCCTGGGCGCAGGGAAGACCACGGTTGGCCCAAAATCCACAGGCACATATGTATGGATGGAAGTGGATGACTGGCCAAAATGGGAACGCAAACTAATAGAAGGCCCGTACATCCACCATGTAGTAGGCATACATGGTAACCTGGTTGCGCCATTAAATGAGGCGTGTAAGTACATCCCTGGGTTAACTGCGGATATTGTGTAGAAAAAAATTAAGCACTAAAAAACTCCGTCATTCCTGGCTTGTCCAGGAATCTAACTAGACTTAAGCTAGTTAGACCCTGAAACAAGTTCAGGGTGACGGAGTTTTTGTATTGTAAGACAGCCCCTTAACCTACATAAAACCAATTTGCATTAAACTCCTGCACAAACCTGCTAATGGAGTCATACACCCGCCTGTCTGGCGCGTGCCCAGGTCGGCTAGACAGTAGCGACAGCGTATATGGCGAAGGCGCAAACACAACGGCCATATCATGCCATGCCGCCCCAAAATTTGCCGCCCATCCGCTTTTGCTTGCCACTGGATAGCATGAAGTTACAAATGGATATCGGTTAGCCAGCATCATGCTTTTGAGAAGCTGGCTGTATGTGCTATTACTGGTTATATAGCGGTATGTTTCCCGCATAAAAATGCCTGCGTCATAGGCCGTGAGATAAGAATAGGTAAGGTTTTGCACATGGTCTGGGTTTGCGCCAATGCTTTCGATAAACTGCCTGTAGCCTGCCAGACCGTGTACACGGCGCAGTATTCGGGTAGCGATATTGTCACTTGGGCTAAGCATTAGAAACAGAAGCCGCTCGTTGGAAAACCTTGCGCCGTACTCGTATCTATGGCGGATAACGCCGCTGCCCTGCCAATAATCCTCGGCGGTGAATGTATGGACATCTGCCATGCTGGCATAGCCCTGCTCAATTCGCTTAAAAATGTAAAGACCAAATGGCTGCTTTGTTGCGCTTGCACCAAAATATACCTGGTTGGCGTTATGGCCGAATGTGAAGCCACTGGCCAAATTTTCGTAAAAAACAGAAACATCGCCGAATTGCTCCATAAATTCTTCCAGCAAATGTATTGGCGGTTGAAAATATGGGTTAAGCCACATAGGGCGGCCATCTCTTTCAATTTGCAGCCAGTCGCCGTAGCGTTGGTGTATCTGTATCAGTTGTGGGTGCATCCATTCGACTATGTAGCCGTCAATTTCTTCAAACAAACCTAGCACCTGGCTAGTGTATATCTTGTCCTGTGCTGTATTCACCCAGCCGCCCCCGTGGGTGGTGTAAATTAACGCCCAGCCATCTTCACATATATAATAGGTAGTAATTGGCCCCGGAGCAAAATTTTCCATTATTTGCGCAGTAAAACAAGCCTCTTGAAACGCGGCAAATGGGTGGTTGATATGGAATATGATTGGTTCTGGCACTATTTCCGTTGGTTCGGGCTCCATTTCTGGTGGGGCTTCGTAGGGCAATTCTGATGGCACATAAATGCCGTTATAGGACAAGGTATACTCCGGCTCGTACACATGGCCGACTTCAACCACGGTAGATGCGCGCCAAGTTAGCCAGCCCCCCCTAGATGTAAGAGACTCGAAAAAATCCTCATCGTTGTATACACTTATCGCAAACAGAACGCTAACTGTAAAAACAGAAAAGCCGATAGCTATAACTAAAATAGGAAATATCGTGCGCAGTATGTATCTTTTTTTCTTTTTTCCCATGATAATGGCCTCATAATTCCATAGTATTATACATAAAGTATACGTTACGCTGCCTCTTGCCAGCAATTACGCCTCACTTACAATGTGGTTGCGCAAATGTGAATTTTATGACAAAATAGTTACGAATTATACAATTTCACTTTAGGAGGCAAGCGTATGCTAACCACAAAGGAATACCGCAGCAAGGTTTTAGGCTGTTGGATGGGCAAGAACATAGGCGGCACATTAGGTGCGCCATTCGAGTGGCACAGGCAAGTAAACAACGTTGATTTCTACACCCAAGACCTGGGCGGCGAGCCAATGCCAAATGACGACCTGGACATTCAGCTACTATGGCTGATAATGCTGGAAGAACAAGGCCTAAATGTTAATTCTGCCTTAATGGCCGACTACTGGCTGCAATTCGTTTCCCCTTACTGGGCGGAATACGGCAACGCGAAAATTAACATGCGCGCGGGCATTCAGCCGCCGTACACAGGCATACGCAACAATTATTTCAAACATAGTTGCGGCGCGTTTATCCGTACAGAAATTTGGGCTTGCATCGCACCAGGCCGCCCAGACATTGCCGCCCGCTACGCATACGACGACGCGTCACTAGACCATGGCGACGGCGAAGGAACTCACGCCGCCGTTTTCTGTGCCGCGCTGGAGGCCGCCGCTTTTGTGGAAAGCGATATAAACAAGCTAATCGACATCGGGCTTTCATATATTCCAGCAGACAGCGGAACAGCCAAAGCCATCCAATGCGCAAGAGAAAGCCACAAAAACGGACTAACCTGGCTGGAAGCACGCCACAAAATGTTGGAAGACTACCGGGGTGAAGCCTTCTACGGCAACCCATGGCATTGTTCCCAAGAAGATATCGACCGCGGATTTTTCGACGGCGAACCAGGCTGGGACGCACCAAGCAACATTGGAATAATAATAATCGGCCTACTATATGGCGGCACAGATTTTAGCGAAGCCCTTTGCACAACAGTAAACTGCGGCGAAGACACCGACTGCACCGCCGCCACATTGGGCAGCATCTACGGCATTTTGCACGGTATCGAAGCCATACCAGAAAAATGGATTACACCCATTGGCAACAGCATAAAAACCGCCTGCCTTAACCTAGGTGACTTGGGCTATTTCGGCGACATGATACCACAAAATATCGACAATTTAACCGACCGCACAGAGGCGATAATGCACAAGGTTGCGGCAATCCATGGCCTGCCAGTGGAAGTGCCCCCAACAACACCAAAACCAGTTGGCGACTTGATGGCAAGCTGGCAAACGTTAGAACATGTAAGTAAGCCCGCAATGCGCCACGTGTTCCCGTTCTTTGATGTAGACCTGGAATATTTGTCTGGCGCGTCTGTAGCACCCGGGCAAAATGCTACACTTCGCCTGACAATAAAAAATAAATACCGCATACAACTTGGGCTGGGCATAAAAGTTTACGCCCCTGGCGGGTGGAAAATTTCCCCTGCACCAGAGTTCAAAACATATGTAGGGCTACACAAAACCAACAATAAAAAAGAAATCCTGCTCGACTTTTCACAGCCCGAAAACTGGCCGGCAAATGCCAGCAACCGCTTTGTAATTGAAATTACTGTAGACGGTCGTTCCCATATCGCACTTGTGCCCGCAATTTTGCTGGTAGAAGCATGAGAACAGGAAAGCACGACCTAACCACAGGGCCAATTTTTGGCAAACTTGTCACCCTGTCACTGCCCATAATGGCCACATCAGTCATGCAAATGGCGCATAATATAACCAATATTTTCTGGCTTAGCAGGCTTGACCGCGAGTACGTTGCCGCGGTCGGGCTTGCTGGGCAGTTTTTGTGGCTATCCATGGCACTAATGCTAATGTGCCGTATAGGCGCGGAAATTGGTGTTAGCCAAAACATGGGCAAGAACCAGCCCGACGAGGCACGAAGTTTTGCACAAAACGGCTTCATACTAGCCCTATTCGTAGGGTTTTTTTTTGCCGCCATTGTGGCTATTTTCCGCAGTCAGCTAATCTGGATTTTTGGTATTGATAACCCAGTGGTGGTAGATATTGCCGAACGATATTTGTTGGTAGTAGCGGCATCGCTACCGTTTACGTTCGGGCATTTTGTAATAACCGGCGTGTATGGCGGTTATGGGAACACGAAACTTCCGTTTTATATTAACTCCTTTGCACTTGCGATAAATATTTGCCTTAGCCCGTTGTTAATTTTTGTGCTGGATATGGGCGTTTACGGCGCGGCAACCAGCATGGTTGTGGCCAATGCCGCCAACTTCGCCCTCAAACTATGGGCTATGAAACGCTACAGCGGTAGGCCATTTGAAAAATATCGCATACTAATTAAACCCGTATGGGGGAAAATGAAGCAAATCCTGCGCTGGGGCGTACCCGTGGCGATTGAATCTGCGTTATTCACCTCCCTCTTCATGGTTGTGTCTCGACTAATCGCCAGCGATTTTGGCGAGGGTGCTGTTGCGGCACACAGTGTTGCTATGAATATCGAGTCCCTGGCGTTTATGGCGGCGGGTGGCTTTGCCACAGCCATAACAGCGTTCATTGGCCAAAATTTCGGCGCGAAAAAATGGGGGCGAATGCGTAGCACATATCGCGTTGCTACCATTGTAATGGCAGTGTACGGCGCAGTTGTTACTATTGTGTTATTTTCATTTGCCACGCCGCTGGTTTCTATTTTCCTAGACTATCCAGCGGACATTATAATAGGAAGAGACTACCTGCGTATTATCGGCCTGGCGCAATTGCTGTTCTGCATGGAAGGCGTGGCCACTGGGTCTTTCCGCGGACAAGGGCTTACCTTTAAGCCGACCATCGTTAGCGGGACAAGCAATGTTGTGCGAGTGTTTGTCACATACGCATTGGCCGCAACCGCCTTGGGAATAACCGGGGTATGGGTAGGTATTGCAATTGCTATGACACTGCGTAGTGTGTGGATGATTGCTTGGCATTGGCTGTATATGCGGAAGCGGTATGTAAGTGATGAACCATTACCCGAGGGGTTAAAGGAAGATGCGACATGAACATAGACGCATTTGCGGGCAGGGCGCAAGCATATACAAATGCTCGCCCAGGCTATCCACCCGAAGCCATAGATTACATCTGCAATCTCATGCCACAAAACGCAACAATTGCAGATGTTGGCGCAGGAACGGGTAAGTTCACAGAGCTTATTGCGGCGCATGGATATGAAACATATGCAGTCGAACCAAGTCGTGAGATGAGAGAGCAGCTTGTCGTTACACTTTCGCCATTTAATAATGCAAAAATAATCAACGGCACGGCAGAAAACACAACACTTTCCAGCAACTCCATTGATGTTGTAACTTGCGCACAGACTCTAAACAGAGTAGATGTAGATAAATTCGCTACCGAATGCCGTAGGATTGGAAAAGCCAGCTTTCTTGTAATTTCTTTGTTTAATTACGAACGCGGCAACACTCACAGCATTTCAAGATATAAAAAATCCACAGGTAGTTTTTTTCAAAATCCAATTGTGCGAGAATTTTCAAACTCCATATATTTTTCATTGGAAAGATGGATGCAGTACCACCATTCAATGGAAGGTGTGCCGCAAGAGGCTGATGTGGGATACGAAGATTATTTCGCAACACAGAAGGAGCTATTTGACCACAATAGTGAGGATGGCCTTCTGCTAGTAGATTTTGTGACAAATGTCACCCTCGAGAGGGGTGTAGGCGCACAATTTAAGCATTGAGATATGCCACCTTTACATGACGCTGGTACAAGTCATGTAAAGGTGGCATTTCATTGTTAAATTTGCATTTGCTATATTTTGCTATATAATAATATTATCATTATCTTGGAGGTTCAACATGGCACAAGTAAATATTCGTATTGATGACGAGCTAAAGGAAAAAGGCGACCACTTATTCAAAGAACTAGGATTGTCATTTTCAGCAGCAATAAGCATGTTCGTTAGCCAAGCCGTGCGTGAACGCTCGATACCTTTCAGGGTAACAGTGCACGAGCCAAAAAATATAACCCTTGCCAGCGAAAAAGTGCTGGCAAAAGAATGGCTTTCCCAAGAGGAGGACTCGGCATGGGCCAATTTGTAAAAGGGGATGTTGTCGTAATTCCGTTCCCAACTGGCACTATCAACACGCAGAAATCAAACGAAGTTGCAAGTATTATAACAAATTTAGTTTCTGTGCAATAAAGAAGGAGACTTTTCATGTCAAAACCAATCCGCAACATAGCAATAATAGCCCACGTAGACCACGGCAAAACTACCTTGGTAGACCAATTCCTATGGCAAAGCGGCGCGTTCCGCCAAAACCAAACCATTTCCGACCGTGTAATGGACTCTGGCGACTTGGAGCGCGAACGCGGCATAACAATCCTAGCAAAAAACACATCTGTGACCTGGGAAGGCACAAAAATAAACATAATCGACACCCCAGGCCATGCTGATTTCGGCGGCGAGGTAGAGCGGGTACTAAAAATGGTAGACGGCGTAATTTTGGTAGTAGACGCTTTCGAAGGCCCAATGCCCCAAACCAAATTCGTGCTAAAAAACGCTCTGGACTTGAACCTGCCGATAATAACCTGCATAAACAAAATCGACCGCCCAGACGCTAGGCCAGCGGAAGTGGTAGACGAAGTACTGGAGCTTCTCATGGAACTGGAGGCTTCGGAAGAACAACTAAACTCGCCATTTATGTACGCCTCTGCAAAAAAAGGCTGGGCTAGTGAAGAACCAACCGATAGCGGCGAAAAAATGGCACCCCTTTTCAATAAAATAATTGAACACATCCCGCCGCCGAAAGGCGACCCAACTGCCAACACCCAGGTGCTAATTTCCAATATCGACTACAACAGTTACATTGGGCGCATTGGCGTGGGCAAGGTAGAAAACGGCCACATAAAAGTAGGCGACGATGTTGTGATAACCAACAGCCACGAGCCGGATTTGAAAAAAGCCGTACGCATTTCCAAGTTGTACGAATTTGACGGCCTAGACCGCGCAGAGGTAGTGGAAGCAGGTGTAGGCGCAATCGTTTCCATTTCCGGCATACCGGAAATAAAAATTGGCGATACCCTTTGCGGGCCGGACAACCCTGTATCGCTGCCATTCAGCAAAATTTCTGAACCTACAATTTCTATGTATTTTCTTGTAAACGACAGCCCATTTGCTGGGCAGGAGGGGCGGTTTCTTACCTCTCGACAAGTACGGGAGCGCCTAGACCGCGAGCTTAACAACGACGTTAGCTTGCGAGTGGAAAGTACGGAAACAACCGAGAAATTCAAAGTATCAGGCCGTGGCGAGCTTCATCTTTCTATTTTAATAGAAACAATGCGGCGGGAAGGTTACGAGTTTCAAGTATCCAAGCCAACTGTGCTATTTAAGGAAAACGCAGACGGCAAGCGTGAAGAGCCTATGGAAATAGCCGCCATAGATGTGCCAGAAGAGTTTGCCGGTGTGGTTATACAAAAGCTAAACATCCGCCGGGGCGAGTTGCGCCAGATGACCAGCGGCCAAGCGGGCTACACCCGTCTGCAATTTTCCATCCCTGCCCGCGGCTTGATTGGCTACCGCAGCGAGTTTTTGACCGACACAAAGGGCAACGGTATTATGAACACCCTGTTCGACGGTTACGCGCCATACAAGGGCGATATCCCAAACAGGCCGCAAGGGTCGCTAATTTCATTTGAAGACGGCGTGGCTGTGGCATATGGTATGTACAACGCCCAAGAGCGCGGCGCACTTTTTATCACCCCTGGTACAAAGGTGTATAAGGGCATGGTTGTAGGCCGCAACGCCCGCAGTGGTGACATGGAGGTTAATATCTGTAAGCAGAAGAAGGCGACAAACTTCCGCGCGTCGGGTGCGGACGAGGCTTTGCGGCTTGTACCTGCAACAATTTTTAGCCTAGAGCAATGCCTTGAATTTATAACTGACGACGAGCTTGTGGAAGTTACACCCCAGAGTTTACGAATACGCAAAAAGATGTTAAACGCCACCGACCGCGCTCGGGCTAATAAGGAAAAGTAAATTACAAGGGAACGAAAATGCTTCAACCGGTTTGTAAAACGAACCGGTTGATTTTATTGTCCGCTTTAGCATGATAAACCACCGGCTATGCTGGTGGTTATGCGTCAGCTTTAGCTTAAAGGCTTTAACAAAAAACCTCCAATGTTGTAAGATGTGTGTGGTTCGCCAACCGAC